>OLZZ01000065.1_pt1 | contig 66576 bp, 48 predicted proteins | sample 1673571 | NCBI WGS metagenome assembly OLZZ01 (sample SAMEA103958115, study PRJEB25191) | human gut metagenome | biome: human-associated habitat [ENVO:00009003]; feature: intestine environment [ENVO:2100002]; material: feces | place: Germany | collected 2013/2015 | reverse complement strand
TCGGTGAACCCCTCGGTGCCGAAGGTCTCGTGTTCGCCATGACCGTTGGCATAGTCGACGAGCGTGGTGTAGATGCGGTCGGTGGTGCCGTAGGTTTTAAATAGCATGGTCTCGCTGCGACGGCGGTAGACCAGTCCTGCCCCTACCCCACTGTTGTGAGGCAACCGCAAGAAGGCGCTGACCCGCGCATCGAGGTCCATCAGCGTGTTGCTGTGGCGCAGGTCGCGGTGCTTGGCATAGGTGCCTGAGCTGTAGTTGAGCTGTGCGCCAATCGCCATGTGGCGTGTCACCTGCCACCCTATGGCGCCATCGACGTTGAAGGTCTCCATACCCTTGTCGCCGGCGTTGCCCTCATCTTCCTCCACGAGGTCGAAAGGCATCAGCTGGCTTGTCGGGAAGAACATGCTGCCCGCCGCCTCGGTCACGCTTCGGTTCTCATAGGCGGCGCGGCCATAAGCCACGATGGAGGGCGAGAGACGGAAGAACGACTGCACGTCGGCGCCATAAACGTCCTGCCTCTTGCCGTCGGAGAGCGAGCGGCGGGTGCCGTCGGCATGACTGTAAGAGAGCGTGGCGTGGGCTATAGTGCTGTCGCTGAACGTCGTGAGCGCAGCGGCGTTGGCCGATGTGAGCCACACGTTACGCTGCTTGGTGAGCAGGAAGTCGCGCTGCGCCATGGAGGGCATGCTCAACATGCTAACGAAGAGAACAATTGTCGGCTTCATAGAAATCGTTGCTTGAGTTGTTGGTGTCTTGATAGATGGCGTGGCCGTCGACGGTCGTCTCCACCTTTCTTATCAATGAGTGACCGTAGCCCCCTGTCAGCGGGGCGTAGCCGGCGTCGAGGTCGGAGGTGAGACGCTTCTTGCAGTTGGCGAGTGCCGTGGTGTTATACACCTCCACAGCATCGACGACCCATCGGCGAGGCAGTTTCAGACAGGCATAGACGATGTTGCCCTCTTTGCCCGTGGGATATATTATGTTTGCCGCCTCTTCGGCATAAGCCTTCGGCGTGATGTCCTCGGTGCGGAACAAGACGACAGCTGGCGAGGTCTGACTCATGGGCCACGCATTGCCCTTGCCATATTTCACAGCCTTCAGATAGTGGCTTGTGCTTATCACGTCGGCAGGCGAAGGATAATATGAGGTGTTGTTATATTTGCCGCCATCGCTGCTCGTGGCCTCCACGTCATACATGCAATAATAGGCGGCGTTGGCATAGTTGACCGAGTTGGTGTAGGTCTGCGTGTTGTCAATGGCGCCATGAACGTTGACCACCAGTTGCGAGTAAGGCTCAATGACGCATCCGTCTTGAAAGAACCACACGCCGTTGATGGCCGGCACCCAGTCGGCATCGGCATAGTCGAGCTTGCCGCCGTTGAGGAACGAGTGGGTGTTGGCTTCGGCGTTGTAGGGTTCAATCATGCCGAAGCCCATGTTGTTGAGCGACACAGGCTCTGACGAGTTGTTGTAGAGGATGATGCATTTGTCCAAGGCAAACTTGCCCGACCCGTCGTTCATCTGGCAGCCGCCAACGTAAAGCTCTTTTATGAGGATGGGGTTGGCGGTCTGCATGGCGGTCACGGTCACGGGCAGAGCCACGGTGGTGGTGCCGCTGCCTATGGCTATGTCGGCGAGGGAGCCGTTGCAGACATGACGGAAGTAGGCGTCGTCGGTGACCTTTGAGGCACTAACGCTGTAGATGCCGGCAGGCAGGGTGAAACGTGCGGTGCCGCTTCCGTCGGTTATGGCGGTGGCTGTGCTGCCCGTGGCGTTGGTCATGACCACTGGCACGTCGGCCACAGCCTCGCTCAGCTGCACCTCCACGTTGTAGGTACCGATCTTCTCGTCGTAGCTGCACGATGTGAGGAGCGTGAGCATGACGAGGAAGAGATATGTCAGGATGTTCTTGTTTATCATTTTTTTATATTAGAGATTTCTATTTTACATTAGAGATTTTTTACATTAAAGCTTTTCTTTTTTACATTAGAGCTTTATCCTTACCGATGCGCCATAATAGAACTTCGGAATGTAACCGCTGTTGAAGAGCGATGTCTCGAGACCCGTCTGTGTGTTGCGCACCTTTGCCATGTTGTTGAAGAAGTTGTTGGCATAGAACGACAAGCTGACCCAACGGCCTATCTCCTTGGTCACGGAGAAGTTGGCGGAACAGTAGGCCGACACGCGATGCGGATTGAAATAGTAAGCGGTGTTGCTACGCACGATCAGGGCGCTCAACTGGCGATACAACGCCGGGTCGCTGTCCTTGGCTGCAAGCAAGGCCTCGGCAAAGGGTATGCGGGCGGTGGGGTTGTCCCATGTCGAGTAATACTCGGGATAGACGGCCACATAACGGTCTTTCTGTCCGTCATAGGGGGTGCCTGTCACGTCGCCGGCCTGGTCGAGAGCAATCGTCGTGCGGTTCTCTGACAGGTTACGGCGATAGTTGAGGAAGGTTGTCTCCAGACGCATGGTCATGACAAGACGCAGACGCGGCATGCGGGCGGTGAGCGTGGTGTTCATGCTGCAACTTTTGTTTAACACGCCGTTGCTCACCGATGGTGTGCTGGCGGCTGATGCCGAGGTTATGTTGCTGCCCACATAATAGCCAATGAGGGGCTGCTGGTCTGAGGTGGAGGCTTGGTCGCCCACGCCGTTGGGGGCACCTGCTATGAGCGTGCGGTCGACGCCGCGATAATGATAATAGTTGCCGTCGAAGCGCAGCGACAGACCGACGGTGTGGCGGTTGCTCACCAGCGGCATCTCGGCCACCCACTCAAGACCGTAGCGCGTCACGGGCGAGCCGTTGACATACTGGCGGTTGGAGGTGTAGGTGTGGCGCGTGGTGTAAGGGAGCGTCGTGGTCTGGCCGTTGGCGGATGAGGTCACGGTCACCACTCCTGTTGTGGGGTCTACGCTGTAAAGGCGGTCGGCAACGGCTATGCCACAACCCTCAAGGGCCGACTGTGAGGTCTGGTTATAAGCGAACGGGGTGTAGAGGTTGACCGTCTGGTAGGGGTCGTAGGTGCGACTCCAGAAGGCTGACACGCTGAGACGTGCCTTGCCGAGGGTTGCATCGGCGCCTGCCTCGACCTGATGAGTGCGTTGCCACTTGAGATCGCTGTTGTAAATGGCGCGCTGCACGTTGGTGTAGTAGGCATAATAGGCCTTGTTGTCGGCGGTGGAGCCGGGGGTGAACACCAGTCGGTCGGTGTAGGTGTCGGCGGGATAGAGCACCTGAAACGACGGCAGCTTGACGCTCTTGCCGTAGCCTGCATGGAGGGTTAGCGAGGCGCTCTCACCTTTTATTATATTATAGCGGGCGTTGAGACGTGGCGACAGACTGCTGGCTGTGCCATAGCTGGAGCCGCTGATCATCGTTATGTCGTCGCGGAGACCTGCCACAAGGAGCAGCGGACCCAGGGTCAGACGGTTCTCGACAAAGAGGGCGAGGTTGCGCATGGTGGGCAGCGTGCTATAGTCGTAGGGGCGCCAGGTGGGGGCAAGGCGCATGTCCTCATAATAGGTTCCTTGACCGTTGTTGCGCGACGTGTTCAGTTCGCTGCCCACCGTCAAGCGGTTCACGGCTCCACGGAGGCGGCGTGTCCAGTCGGCCTTGAGCTTCAGTTGCAGGCTCAGCGGCTTCTGGTCGTTGTAGGAGCGCACATACCAATAGCCTGTGGGACCGAGTACAATGCTGCCCGTGCCCATGCCCTCGACATAGTCGCGGGCGATGGCGTAGCCGTCGGTCATGGTGTGCAGATAAGCCTGTGACGACGACGACGAGGTGTTGACATAGCTCTCGGAGCGCTTGTCGGCATAAGAGAACGCTGCCTGCAGGTTGACGTTGAACACGCCGGAGCTGCGGGTGTTGCAGAGCCAGTCGAGCTGCATGTTGCCGCGCAACAGGTTGTCGCGCTGACGCTGGTAGGTGTCGCGGAAAGCATCGGGGTCGGCCTCTGAGTTGTAGCCGCCGATGTTGCCTGTAAGACCTGCCGTGAGGTTGAGGGTGGTGCCGCGAAGAGCAAAGGCTTTGCTGTAGGTTGCCGAGAGGATGTTGCGGTTATAGGCGGTGTGGGGCGAGGCGATGTCGGCAAAGGAGCGGGCATGCTCAAGCGAGAAGTTGAGCGTGCCGCCACGATGACCCAACGTCAGGCCCTTGCTCAGCGCCACCTGACGGGTGTAGGGGTTTACGGATGCCTCAACGATCCATGGCGAGTGGCCGCGGCGGGTGTTCACCTTGACCACGCCGTTAGACACGTCGCCATACTCGACACCGGGTATTCCTGCAATGACCTCCACGCTCTCTATGTTGGACGCGGCAACGTTGCGGGTTGATGCCGACTGGGTCTCGCTCATGCTCGCGTTGTTGTCGAGACGCATGCCGTCGACCTCTATGGCTGTGCCGAAGGCGGCGTTGCCACGCTCGCCTGTGCTTGAACGTAGGGCGAGGCGCGTGTCGTTCATAAGGGTCGAGTTGACGGTCTGTCCGCCAGGCAGCAACGACATGATGTCGTTGAGCGAGAGAACCTGTGAGTGGTCGAGGGTGGTGCGGTCGAGGGTGTAGGTGGTGGTGCCCATGGTCGACTGCTTGCGGGCTGTCACCTCCACGCCCGGCAAGCTGAGGTTGTCTTCTTTCAGACGTATGTTCTTAAGATCGGTATTGTGGCTGAGCGCGAAGGAGATAGAGCGTGTGACATAACCCAACGTGGTTATCTCTAAGGTAGTGGTTCCCTCGGGCACATTGGCAATGGTGAACGCACCACCTTCATCGGTGATGGCCCACAGCTCGAGATTCAGCACCTTCACGGTGGCATAAGGCAGCGGCTTAAGGTCGTGCTCGTCGAGCACCCTGCCCGACACGGTGTAACGTCCGGTTCCGGCCACGACCACTGCTGTCTCGATCAGAAAAAATATCAATAAAAGAATGTTCCTCTTCATGTTGCATCTGTTAGTGAAAAACTAGGCTATGTGCATAAAAAGCCTTTGTGTTGTGCTCTTTAAAAATCACATAAACATAAAGCCATCAACGGCTTAACGTTTTCTCGATGCAAAGTTATTAAGGTTTGGAAAGGTGCGCAATACCAAAAAATAGGTATTTTAAAAAGAAACGCATACCAAGATTTAGGTATTCGGAAAGTCCGCTTATGCGAGCTCGGAGGGCGTGAGCATGGGGAAACGGCCTAATGACCGTTTGGGCTTAACCCAAACGGTCTTGAACGTTTCGCATCAAGAGGTTCTTATTCCAGTTCCTCTATTTCCTTTTCGTCCATTTCCCTGTCGAGTTGTCCGCGCCACAGATACTTGCGGGTCTCATGAACGATGATGCCGCTAAGACAGATGAGAGACAAAAGGTTAGGGATGGCCATGAGAGCATTCATGCAGTCGGCAAGGTTCCACACCAACGCCAGATTGACAACGCTGCCCACAAAAATGCTCACGATGTAGATCATGCGATAGAAAAGCATCCAGCGCTTGCCCTTGAGATACTCGACACAACGCTCGCCATAATAGCTCCAGCCAAGGGTTGTGCTGAAGGCGAAGGTGGAGAGACCGAAGGTGAGCAGCGGCGCTCCGATATACGGAATCTTGCTGAAGGCAACCTTGGTAAGGGCGGCGCCGTTATGATAGTCGATGTCGGGATAGGCAATGATGCTGGAGGTGATGACCAGGCCTGTGAGCGCACAGATGACAACCGTGTCCCAGAACGTGGCCGTGGACGACACCAACGCCTGACGGACCGGATTGCGCGTCTGGGCAGCAGCGGCAACAATGGGCGCGGAGCCAAGACCCGACTCGTTGGAGAACAAGCCGCGGGCAATGCCATAACGCGCGGCCATGATGAGTGTGCTGCCTGCAAAGCCACCGCCGGCCGCCTTTGTGGTGAACGCCGAATCGAAGATTACCTGAAGAGCAGGGAGCAGATAAGCATGGTTCACAAACAGGATGTAGATGCAACCCAACACATAAAAGATGGCCATGAAGGGCACAAGCATGCCGCACACCTTGGCTATCGACTTCACGCCACCCACGATGACGGCCGCACCAAGGGCGGTGACGACAAGACCTGTGATGTAGGGCGAGACATTATATTGGTTCTCTACAAGCGTGGAGATGGCGTTGGCCTGAACGGTGCTGCCTATGCCGAAAGAGGCAAGGGTTGCAAAGATGGCGAAGAGCACGGCAAGCCACTTCCATCCTAACCCTTTCTCAAGAGCATACATAGGACCGCCTATCATCTGGCCACGTTTGGTCTTCACACGATATTTCACGGCAAGCAACCCCTCGGCATATTTGGTAGAGATGCCGAAGACACCTGTAAGCCAACACCAGAACACAGCTCCAGGACCACCCAAGGCAATGGCCGTTGCCACGCCAATGATGTTGCCCGTGCCTATGGTGGCAGCAAGGGCGGTGGCTAAAGCGCCAAACTGTGACACGTCACCCGTGGCCTGCTTGTCGCGTTTCACAGACAACGCGATGGCCTTAAAGATTTTGCGCTGCGGAAAGCGAAGGCGGATGGTGAGAAAAATGTGGGTTCCCAAAAGGAGGACGATCATGGGCCATCCCCACAGAAACGCGCTGAACGCTGTGAAAAAACTGTTTATTGCTTCCATAGTCTCTCTCTCTAATAATGTGGCGGTCTTTAAAGAACGGCAGCCATGATTTGCATTATCCTTAACCTAAACTTAATCGATTTGTTATAATAACGGGTGCAAAGTTAACAAAAATATACGAAACAGCAACTAAAACAAACAAAATGATGCAAAACATTTTTATAGCAAGGACTGCGGATAAAAGCTTTTTGAAAAAAATATCGTGTTTTTCACCTTTTGTATCCACATATTTCTTATATTTGCATATCCGATTCGTTTGCACAAAGGACGGTAAACGAGGAGACAAGAGGCATCTATTATAAACCTAATAAATAAATCGTTATGAACAACATTCCATCAGTATTTTGGCTTATCCCCATAGCCAGCGTCGTGGCGTTGGGAATGGCATGGTTCTTCTTCCGCTCAATGATGAAAGAAGATGAAGGCACAGACCGGATGAAAGAGATTGCGGCACATGTGAGAAAAGGTGCCATGGCTTATCTTAAGCAGCAATATAAGGTTGTGGCCATCGTGTTTGTGGTGCTCGCCGTCATCTTTGCTTTCATGGCTTATGTGATGAAAGTGCAGAACCCGTGGGTGCCATTCGCGTTCCTTACAGGCGGCTTGTTCTCAGGCTTGGCTGGCTTCTTCGGCATGAAGACCGCCACTTATGCATCGGCACGCACAGCCAACGGTGCACGCACAGGTCTGGACAAAGGTCTGAAGATTGCCTTCCGAAGCGGAGCCGTGATGGGGCTCGTTGTGGTGGGTCTCGGACTGCTCGACATCGCCATCTGGTTTGTTGTTCTCAACGCTGTGTATGAAGGCGAGAGCACAGCCCTCGTAACCATTACCACCACCATGCTGACCTTCGGCATGGGCGCCTCAACACAGGCTCTCTTCGCCCGTGTGGGAGGCGGAATATACACCAAGGCTGCCGATGTGGGCGCCGACCTTGTGGGCAAGGTAGAGGCCAACATACCTGAAGACGACCCGCGCAACCCCGCGACCATTGCCGACAACGTGGGCGACAACGTGGGCGACGTGGCTGGCATGGGTGCCGACCTCTATGAGAGCTATTGCGGATCTATACTCTCCACTGCTGCTCTCGGCGCCACGGCATTCGCCATGAACGGCGACATGCAGCTGCGTGCTGTCATAGCGCCAATGGTCATCGCGGCGATAGGCATCTTCCTGTCGCTCATCGGCATCTTCATGGTGCGCACAAAGGAGGGCGCAACGATGAAGGAGCTGCTCCACTCGCTGGGCCTCGGCACCAACGTGAGCGCGGTTCTCATTGCCGTCGCCACCTTTATAATATTGTATCTGCTCGGCATAGAAAACTGGCTCGGACTGTCGTTCGCCGTCATCAGCGGTCTTGTGGCCGGTGTGGTCATTGGACAGGCAACCGAATATTACACCTCGCACAGCTATAAGCCGACGCAGAAAATTGCGGAGGCATCGCAGACAGGTCCTGCCACCGTCATTATAAAAGGCATAGGCACGGGCATGATCTCTACGATGATCCCCGTTGTAACCATCTCCGTAGCCATCATGCTCAGTTACCTCTGCGCCAACGGCTTCGACATGTCGCTCTCGGCAACATCGATAAGCACAGGTCTTTACGGCATAGGCATAGCAGCCGTGGGCATGTTGTCAACGCTCGGCATAACCCTTGCAACAGACGCCTATGGACCCATCGCCGACAATGCCGGCGGCAACGCCGAGATGAGCGGCTTGGGCAAGGAGGTGCGTGAGCGCACAGACGCCCTCGATGCTCTTGGCAACACCACAGCAGCCACGGGCAAGGGCTTTGCCATCGGCTCTGCCGCTCTAACAGCTCTCGCCCTGCTGGCATCTTACATAGAGGAGATAAAGATTGCGATGATGCGGGCCGTGGAGGACGGCAAGCAATATGTTGACGCCGCGGGCAACATCTTCGACCCGACAAACGCCACGACAATCGACTTCATTGAGTTTTTCCAGGTAAACCTCATCAACCCGAAGGTGCTCGTGGGAGCATTCCTTGGAGCCATGGCGGCGTTCTTGTTCTGCGGACTGACCATGGGTGCCGTAGGACGGGCTGCCGAGTCGATGGTTGAGGAGGTGCGACGACAGTTCCGTGAGATAAAGGGCATTCTCGAAGGCAAGGCAACACCCGACTATGGGCGTTGCGTGGAGATCAGCACGCGAAGCGCTCAGCGTGAGATGATCATCCCGTCGCTGCTCGCCATCATCATACCCATCGTCGTGGGTCTTGTGCTCGGTGTGGCTGGCGTGCTCGGTCTGCTCACAGGCGGTCTCGCGGCAGGCTTCACCCTCGCCGTGTTCATGTCAAACTCGGGCGGCGCATGGGACAACGCGAAGAAGATGATTGAGGAAGGCCACTTCGAGGGCAAAGGCAGCGAAAACCACAAGGCCACCATCGTGGGCGACACCGTGGGCGACCCGTTCAAGGACACCTCCGGCCCTTCGCTTAACATCCTCATCAAGCTCATGTCGATGGTGAGCATCGTCATGGCCGGACTGACCATCGCGTTCTTGTAAACATAAGTGCCTTGTTTGCGCATCGTAAATTCCATGGTTACGTTTCACAAATGCCATGGTTACGCTTCGCGAATGCCATGGTTACGCATCGCAAATGCCATGGTTACGCTTCGCAAATGCCATGGTTACGCTTCGCAAATGCCATGGTTACAATCCTCAAGTGATGATGTTTTGGCTTGCAAAAATGCTTTGTGAAGAATGCAAAAATGCTTTGTAAAGGATGCAAAAATGCTTTGTGAAGGATACAAAAATGTTAAACCCAAAACGGTCATTAGGCCGTTTTATGAATTATTTTACAACTGCTTGCAGTCTTTTGGTTTTTATAAGTTGTCTTTTGCTTGTTTTTAATTCGCAATAGCTCGCTATTACTCATTAAAAGCCAAACAAAATCCACTCTTCTAAAAATCCAAAATCCAAGCAAGCCCTAACGACCGATTTGGGTTTAGTGACAACTAAATAACGCTTTGCGCCCCACTTTATTGCCTGTCGACGATTATAAGTTTTTTCGCCTTCGATGCCATTCCGCTGCCATCGCTTCCCAACCGGGCGCGGTAGAGGTAGACGCCCGTCTGCAATCGGCGTCCGCCATCGACCGTCAGGTCCCAGTCTACGGTATAGGCGCTGTCGGTGCTCACGCCGCTCTCCTCGTGTTGCCAGAGCTTGCGTCCGCTCATGTCGAACAGCTCGATGACCACATCCACGTTGCTTCCCATGCGGTCATGACTGATGATGAACGTTGTCTTTGCCGAAGCCGGGTTTTCCGTCACGCTCACGTTAAACACGTTTGGCTGCAAGCCCTTGACCACGGTAAAGTCGAGCTGCACCGTCGACGAGTTGTTAAGCACGTCCCATGCCCTGAACTGCAACCTGTGCTTGCCCGGTGTCAGTTCGGGCAACGAATAGCAGGTAGAGCCTGAGGTGTAAGAGCCGAAGTCGAACGTGAAATAGTCGTTCAGATTGTATGTCTTGTTCATGTCGCCGTCTATCGTGAGCTGCATGTCGTGTCCTATGCCGCTCCCCGATGCGTTCAGTCCGTCCTGATCCTTTATGTTAGCCACAAAATAGGGCGTGGTGTTCACCTTGCCGCCGTTCACGAACGACGGCGAGTTGAGATAACAGAAGATAGAGGGTCCTATCGAGTCGTTGTCAGCCACGTCTGATCCGTTGGCCACAAACTTGTCGCACCATCCGTTTGCTATCTCCGTACGCTCCGTGTTCACGGCATATAGGTTGACGAGAGCCGACGCGTCAGAATAATGCAGGTCCTTGGGCACGGCAAAGGAGAAGGTAAATTTTCCCGCCCTTATGCTGTCGTTGCCCTGGAACAGGGTTGCTGTGCGGTCATCGAACGTGAGCGCGTATTGCGCACCGTCTTTATCGCTTCGGTCGTTCATGCGGCAGGTGATGGTCTGCTCGGCATCGCGCACCGTTGCCGACACCACACCCGTGAACGTGTCGTCGCCCTCCACATGTCCGCTCATCGTGGCTATGGATCCCGCCTTCAGGTGCACGGGGTTGCCGGCATCCACCTTCTGTCCGTTGATCTCGTCAATGCTCACCGTGAGCGACGGCAGGTTCAGGCGCATGGCAGGGTCGCCGAGCAGCGCATATTGCAGCTTGTTCTCCGTGCGGTCACTGCCCAGCTCAATAAGCTCGTTCTTTGCTCTGCGCTGCGCCTCGCCTATGGTCAGCGCCTTGCCGTCGGTGTCTTTGTTCAGCACATGACGCAGGTAAGCCTGATTTATGACCTTATTATAGTTTGTGTAGACCGTTCGCGTCGTTCCGAAGAACGCCACAGCTCCGCCCTTGCTGTTCAGGACAGCGTTCTCGCCAATGGTCTCTGTTGTGCCATCATAGGGCATGATGTCACACGAGGCTGTGATCCACAGCGGCAGGTTGGCGTTTGTAAACTGCAAGAAGTCGGTGGCGTTGATAACCTTCTCATGCGAGATCTGGCGTTCAGAGCCGTGTCCGGCATAATCCATGATGAGAGCTCCCTGTTGCTGTTGCTGCTTTATCAGTCGCGTCACCTCAGGATAAGAGTTGCCCGTGGCTGTGCTCACACGCTCATAGGCATCCCACATTATCTTCTTTATAGCGAAGCCGGGATGCCTCTCAGCCACCATCTCAGCCGTTTCGTCCTGGTCTTTCATGTGGAGGTTGTTGTTGCCGTCGTCGCCCATGAACACCAGTGTGTTTTGCCATGAGCCCGCGTTCTTGTTCTCCACATAGCCCATAACCTTGTCCACCATGGTCTTGGCATCGGCCTCGGTGGTCACGGGGAACCGTCCCACCGCCACGTCGAGCTTGTCTTTGGTCAGGGGGTTCTCTCCCTCGCCGTCGTCGAGGAGGCAGAAGAAGCCGTCGTCGACATAACATTTTGTCAGACTGTATGAGTCTTCGCTCTCATGACACAGCAGGAGATCGTCTGCCGACAGAGCCTTACATGCAGATGTGAGCAGACGGTTGTCCCACACGCAGTCGCCGAAGAGCAGGAGGTAGCGCGGCATGTCGGCCTCTGTTGTGGCGCGGTCGTAGAGCATCTTCAGGTAACGGCGGTAGGCGTTGGCATCGGGTGTGCCGCTTCCAAACTCGTTGTACAGCTCATCGGCGGGCACGATGTTCACGCGCAATCCGTCGCGCTCACTGTGGAAGTTGGCCAGTCGCTGTGCCTGCTTGAGCAGCTTCTGGCTGGTCGCTATTATTATGACCATGTCGGCCTGCGGGTCGGCATGATGGTTCTGGTTCGTTATGTTATAGACATACTCGGGCGTTTTCATCCCCGACGTGAGCGACGGCATCGGCAACGGCTTGTCCCATGTGACCTGCACAAAGTCGAGGTGCATGTCGGTACCTCCCAGGTTCTTCAGCGTTATGACGTTGTCGTCCTTGAGGTCTGTCGTCGTGAAGGAGAAGGTCTTCTCACCACCTTTGCTGTATTGCGCATCGGTGGTGCCCTCGCCCACGACGGTGATGGTCATTATGCCCTTCGACTCATCGTTGAGCAGCACCTCCACCTGGGTTCGTGCCGACGCTGTGGCCGTGACGGTGAACGTGGCCTGTGTGGCGTTGGCGTTGCCGCCAAGCTTTATCTGCTGCGACTCTCCCGAACTCACGGCCTTGGGGTCGAAGAGGTTACGTCCGCCTTGCATCCACGCAAAGCCGTCGGTCTCATGAAGCGAGTGATAATAATAAGGTGAGGGGTAGAAGCTGTTGACAAACGTTGCCGAGTCAACGCTCAGCGGCTCTGAGCCGTCATCGGCCTGCGTCAGGAAATAATAGCCATAGTCAGAATAAGGGTTGCGTGTGCGTCGCAACGACGTGTTGCCTCTCCACGACACCGGCCCCTTGCCGTAAAACAGCCGGCGGCCGCCCACCGTGCAGGTAGGCACCTCCTTGAGGTCGTCGAGCTCTGCCAGCTCGTCGCCATCAAGCTTCTCGTTCTGCAGGTGTCCGCCATAGCCATAGATCTTGACCTTTGAGAGAGAAGAGAAGCCTGCCTGTCGTGCCAGACTCTCCGTGAGCTGATACACACCGTCGCTCGGCACCCTGATCTTTGCCCAGCGCCCGGTGGCAAGCACCGAGTTGGCAGCATAGCGCAAGGCAGCACCGCCTGCGGCGGCACCGGCACCACCAACGCGCGTCGTCACAGGCTGGCGGCGCTTCACACCGTTCTTTGCCTTAGCCTCAACCTTCAGCATGAAGCTCACCAACAAGCGGTAACGGCCCTCGCGATAGACGAGCGGACAGAGCGCCACCTCAAGGGTGCCTTTCCGGCGGTCAACCACGATCTGCTGTCTCACCTCGGGCAGCTCGGGCAGCGGCTCGCTGCTCAACGCGTGATAGGCGGCAATGTCTGACGAAGACATGTCGATAAAGTCGGGATACAGCAGTTTTACGGTGTACACCGAGTCGGCATAAGCCGCACCAAGGGGCATGGCACATGTAAACACGGGCAACTGCTCACCTATGGCAACATCCTTTGCGGTGAGGTTAAAAAACCGCTGCGCATGGCTCACAGAGCACATGAGCAACAGCATGAGGAGCACTATGGTTCGGTACAATCGTGTCACTGTCGTTTTTTCTTCTTGTCTGCTTATTTACAATTAAACTCCAGCACCTTGCGGTCTTCAACCCATCCCTCCAGGTGGTCGTCAATGTGTACGGGTCCCACGCCCACGGGTGTGCCTGTATAGATGATGTCGCCTGTCTTAAGGGTGAAAAACTGTGATATGTAGCTCACAATGTGGTCGATGGAGAAGATCATGTCGGAGGTGCGGCCCTCCTGCACGGTCTGGCCGTTGATGTCGAGATGGAAGTGCATGGCTTGCACATCACGAAATTTCTCCTTGCTCACCCACTCGCCCAGCGCGGCAGCACCATCGAAGCCCTTGCACAGGTCCCAAGGCTGTCCTGCCTCGCGAAGCTTCTTCTGCAGCTCGCGGGCGGTGAAGTCGATGCCCACGGTCACAGCATCATAATATCTGTGTGCGAAGCGTTCAGGCACGGTCTTGCCCAGCTTGCAGATGCGCACAACAAGCTCTGCCTCATAGTCGATCTGTCCCAGGTGGTCAGGTATGAAGAAGGGCTTGCGGTCCTTCAGCAACGCCGAGTCGGCCTTGGTAAAAATGACGGGAGTCTCTGGTTTATATAACGTTCCGTCCAGCTCTTTATTGTGCTGAGCGTAATTCATTACAACTGCAAATATCTTCATTTTCTCTCTTTCCTTTTTGTTTGTATGTCACTGATGCTCACAAAGGTACTTCATTTTTCCGATATCTGCAAGAAAGCGGCGCGTTTTTGCACAAACAGCCTTGTTCAACGTAAAGGCAAGAGAGAAAAGAGGAAGGCATGAAAGAGAACGGAAGATGAATGAAAAAGAACGGAAGATGAATGAAAGAGAACGCAAAAACAGGAGGTAAGGCAGGATAAAAAGAAAAGATGGAAGACAGAGAGAAACGAGAAGATGCAGGAAAGAGGAGAAAAGATGCAGGAGAGAAAAGAAGAAGTGCAGCAAAACACAAAAAAAATATACCCTTTCGGGTGCAATATAAATTATTTTTCTTATATTTGCACCCGAAAGGGTATAATTATTTTAAACGTCTACCTTTAAAAAAGTTTACAGCTATGGACATGTCTTTATCTTCTTTTGTTAAAGAGCGCCGCAAGCAGCTCAACCTGACGCAAACCGATCTGGCAGAGAAATCGGGCGTCGGACTGCGGTTTGTGCGCGAGCTTGAGCAAGGCAAGCAGACCTTGCGCATGGACAAGATCAACCAGGTGCTGGCCTTGTTCGGACATGAGGTGGGAGCGGTGCCTGCCGCCTCGCTACGCCAATAAACCAACAACCCGCTTAACGTCTGTTGACAAGATGAAAAGAGCAAAGATTTTTATGTATGACCGCTATGCCGGCCTGCTGACTGAAGACGAGAACGGCTTCACCTTTGCCTACGACACCGCTTACATGGAGCAAGAGGGTGCCGAAGCGATAAGCCTTACCATGCCTCTGCGCGAAGAGCCTTATAAGGATAAAGTGCTGTTTCCTTTCTTCGACGGTCTTATTCCTGAAGGATGGCTGTTGGGCATAGCCGAACGCAGCTGGAAGATAAACCAGCGCGACCGCATGTCGCTATTGTTGGCGTGCTGCAAAGATTGCATCGGCGCGGTGAGCGTTGTTCCTTACGAAGAAGACAACAACCCTTAAAAAACGACAACTATGGAAAAATGTCTCTACTGCTATAAGCCCTTAAAACCGGGACAGACCGACTTTCACCCTGCCTGTGCCCGAAAACTTTTTGGAAAGAAAGAAGCACCTGTGCTACCATACACACGGGCAGAGATTGCAGACCTCGCCAAACAGGTCATAAGAGCACAGACCACGCTCACAGGTGTGCAAGCCAAGCTGTCGCTTGACATCAACCCTGGCGGACGAAACGAGCCTTCGCGCTTCACAATCGTCGGTCTGTGGGGACGCTTCATCCTCAAGCCCCAGACCGAGGTCTACCGCTCGCTACCAGAGCTGGAGGACATCACCATGCACATGGCCGAGGCAGCAAAGATAGCTGTTGTGCCCCACTCGCTCATACGCTTTGCCGACGGCGAGCTGTGCTACATCACACGCCGCATAGACCGCGAAGCCGACGGACGGAAGATCGCCATGGAAGACATGTGCCAGCTGTCGGAACGCCTTACTGAGTATAAGTATAAAGGCTCTTACGAACAGGTGGCAAAACTGATAAAAAAATATTCGGCCATGCCACAACTGGACCTTGTCAACTTCTGGGAGGTGGTGATCTTCTCGTGGATCACGGGCAATGCCGACATGCACCTTAAAAACTTCTCGCTCTATAACACCTCCCTCGGCCACTGTCTCACCCCTGCCTACGACCTGCTGTCAACAGCCATCGTCATGCCTGAAGACAAGGAAGAGTTGGCGTTGACGCTCAACGGCAAAAAGAGCCGCATCGTGCGTCGCGACTTTGAGAAAGCCATCCTCGGCTCTGGCATAAGCGAAAAGGTTGTTGAAAACATTGCGAAGAAGTTTCGCAAAGCGCTCATCAAATGGCTTGACCTCATTGACCAATCGTTTCTTCCCGACGATTTCAAGAAACAATATAAACGGTTGGTCATCAAGCACATGGTGCTGCTAAGATAAAACTTTTTCAACGATAGCTGTGCTTACACACAGAACAATGATTGCCTAAAAATATACCCTTTCGGGTGTAGCACAAGAACATTCGCTTATATTTACACCCGAAAGGGTATAATCTTATAATAACTTTTAAGAAATTAACGAACTGTATAAACGGAAAAAGGGAGAACCGACAATCGCGTCGTCTCTCCCCCATCACAATCCTTTGTGGTTTTACCACCCTGCAAATCAATCTATATATGCTGTAATCCTTTTGACAATCCTTTTGCTTTACCTAAACCAATTTAAACTAAATCCCTATCTTTCCTAACTACGATTCTTTCTATTATTTACCCAATTATCATATCATCAATATAAAATCATTACCTTTAAAAACTAATTATCACGCTTTCTAATTAGCTAAATCTTAAACTTTTACGCTTTACTTAATTTTTTCCTTTTGACATTGCAAAGGTATGAACTTTCTCACACACTTCATTAAAAAAAGATGCGAAAACATGCAATATTGCTGTGCAAACGTTTGACTGCATAGCCTTTCGGCGTATTTAAGGGCGATGTTGAGAACGCCTATAATATAATAAGGTGGTGGGAACGCCTATAATATAATAAGGTGGTGGGAACGCCTATAATATAATAAGGTGGTAGTTGACGAGTTCTTGCCTAAGCAAGAACTTGTCAATCAAACATGCAGCGAGGATTCATCAAGGCGGGTGAGCGCCAGTCGATGCCGCGGTCAGAGAGCGCGTCGGAGAGACGACTCCAGTAGGCATGACAGAAGCCCATGGAGCGCGGCGTGTCCTTGAGATGCGAGAGAGCCTCGCGCTCGGCATCGTCGATGACCTCCTCAAACCGTGCTGTCCATTCCACAGGGTCGTCCTTCATGTGCCCCTCCTGCTCTATCAGGTCGAGCTTTCCACTGTCGGCATACTGTATGTTGCGGTCCACACGGGCGAGCTTCTCCATGAAATGGTCGGTGGAGCTGAGGTCGTGACCAGTGTCACACTCAATGATGTGCAGCAGATGGATGATAAAATTTATGAGTTCTGACCTCAGGCGCGGGTGACCAAAGAGCGATTCTTCCATGCGCTCGGCAGCCCAATAGAGGGTGTCGGTGACATTGCCGTAGCCCGTCACCTTCTCCAACTCGCGACCATACTTGAGCATGGTGCGACACAACCCGGCGTTCTGCCATGTGGGACCGCCGATCTGCTTGGCGTTCTCCTCTGCCACGAGCACCGCTCCACACACCACGTCGGTGTAAAGGTCTATAACATCATCCTTGCCCTCAAACGGCGTCACCTCAGCCTTGGCGAGGGCCGCCTCATACTCTTTACGAACTTTCGATTTCATTGTTTCTTGGTTTTTAATTTTCTCGGTTTTTAAAGATAACAAACTGGTGGCATGAGGTGAAACGTCACGGCTGCAGTGGTTGCCGAAACAAGCTGCAAAGACGAGCGAAAAAGCAAACGCTAAAACTGCATATTTATTCATTTTGACCCCTTTTTTTAGTGGCGTTTTAAAAGTGCCCAACTTACGATTTGAAAGTGCCCATTTGACGTCCTCAAAGAGGCTCTTTGACGAGCTCATTAAGGCCCTTTGACAGCCTCAAAGAGGCCCTTTGACAAAACCACCCCGTTTTTAAGAGTTGTTAACAAAAACAATAAGTTCAAACCGCCATATTTTTGAAAATAGAAAGCAAAACCCCTGTTTTTGCTTACAACCGCTATTTTGGATATTTATTCATTTACCCTCCCGTTTTTGCATATTTATTCATATTTGCTTGATGCAAAGATCAACATTTACATCGCGATTTTTTATATTTACATCGCGATTCGCGCTCGTTGTTTTTTAAACATTAACTGAACGCTTGCTTGAGATACAAGCAAAACCAATCAATAGGTAAACACCTCACACTGCAAGTTGTCAAAGCGTCGTGCCTTGAGGTCCTCGGGGCGTATGAGGAGGTAGAGGGAGCCACAGTCGAAGAAATGGAGACCCCAGCGGTCGTCCTCCTCGACCTGCAGCAAGGCGATATGGCTGGGATAGCTGTCGCTCACCTCGTCCTGGTAAGGCATGGAGAGGAGGGCGTGGGTATCGGATGTCTCCACACCTTCATAAAAGGTTATCTCCTCGGCAGGGCGGAATATGCTCTCGCCCGTGTCCTCCCAGTGCAGGTCATAAGGCTGCACGTCGTCGGGCACGTCCTCTACATAGATCACGCGCACCATGTCGCCTACGGGGCCGTGCAAGGGAATCTCAATGGGTGAACTGTCGCCAAGAAAATAGTCGATGGCAGCGAAGAAATAGAGCATGCCCTTGCGGGGCAGCAGTCCTTCTTTGTCGAAGGGCGCCACGTCCTCCATCCTTATCTGGCAGATAAAGGTCAGCGGCTCGGGGTAGTCTTCGCCATGTTCAATGATGACGTTGCCGTGGATGTCACGTTTCGGCATGCCGTTGCTGCCCATGACCACCTGCGTGTCGTCTACCATGACATAGGGGTAAGGCACGTCTTCGGGCAGGTCGGGGGCTCCCCACCAGTGGCTTCGTCCCACGAGGTTCTCGGTGGTGGGGTTTGTTATGATACTGATGCTTTGCATATTTTTTTCTCGTTTTTATTGTTATTTATTTTTACTCTTTTCCTTCTTTCTTGCTTCTTACGGGAGGCTAAAAACACCGTTTGCGAGGGGGTTAAAGACAATAGAGACAATAGGGACAATTTTTTATTTTGCTCAAAGGCAACATCTCGCTCAAAAACAATATTTTTGCTTAAAAGCAACATGACCACAATTTCAAATAAGCACGTTTTTTGCGCCAAGAATTGTCTCTATTGTCTCTATTGTCTTTAAAAAAGTCTTGAAAACCACCGCTTGCGGGCAGTCAGCAACAACAAGCATTGTTTTTGTCTTTAGCAACGGACGCGAAGCACGGTGCAAGCCGCCCCCTAATCTTCTTCAATCTCCTCCTCTGGCGGCCAGATGTCGAGCAAAATGTCGAGGGCAAGCTCGTTGCCGGCCTCGGCAGCGGTCATGAGGAAGTCGTAGAGACGTTCATAGTCGAGCATCAGGTCGGCGTCGGGGTTGGCAAAATAAGCCTGGTGTATCCAACCCCACGACTCCTCGTCGTCTGGTGTGAGAGCCCCTGCATCTATCGCCTCCTCCAACATCATGACGAACAGTCCGTTGCGGGTTATGCGCATCGTGGACCAGTCGTTGGAGGAAGCGAGCACAGCATCGGCCACCAGAGCGGGCTTGTAGCCCTCGTTAGCGGCAGCATGGAGCAGGTCCATGACCTGTTGTTCCTGCGGCAGCGTGTCGTGGTCGCCGTTCTCATGGCGCTCCGCCACGAGGTCAAGCACGGAGCACGCAAGCCTGTAATGGTCGTTTGTTGTCGTTTCAGTTGTCATAGTTGGGATTTTTTAAGACATCGTTTCTATAACATGCACCTTTCAATAGCCATAATTTCTCAAGAACTCCTCCGCCATGGGGTCGCCATCGTTGGCGGCCTGACGCATAAATTTCAGTCCGCCCGTGCGGTCAACCCTTCCGCCACGGCCCTCATAGAGCATATAGCCATAGAGCGCATCAGCAATGCGGAACGACGAGGAGGTCACCTTCTCAAGCATAGACCGTGCACGGCTGTCAGCAATCGACGTGTTCTTTTGCAGCAACAGATGAGCAAGATTGGTCAACGCCTGAGCATAGCTCTGCGTTATCATGCCTTTGTAATAACTGTCGGCTTCATATTGTTCCTTGTATGCCTCATAATATTTCAGAGCCAACACTCTGTTTTCGCGTCCATATTCGGAATAATAGTGCATGTTGCCGAGCCTGTAGAGAGGCATGCCGTTGCAATGGTCTTTACATTTCTCCAGCCACGAGTAGGCTTCGTCATAGTCGGCATTGACCACCTCGCCCTCAAGCAGGAAGAGAGCTGTGCGATACATTGCCATGTAGTAGCCCTCCTTGGCAGCGAGCAAGTTATACTTGTAAGCCTGTCTGCCATACCACGCACAGTCGCGGTAGCGGTGGAACGTGTTGACCTCGGCATCTTCATAATAGGTGAAGAAATCGCTGAAGAGGGTTGCCAGCCACATGTAGGCGTCGTTTCTGTAAGGCTCAAAGTCGTAGCTAAGGTCTACCACGAGCGGATGAGCCTGGCGCAGACGATAGAAGGGGCAGTCGAGGTCGTCGTTGCCGTCGCCGTCTAAATAATAGATATAGGCGAGATACACCTGCATGTCTTCCTGGCATGACAGCTCGTCGGGGTCGTCTTCGGTCTCAAGGAGGCAGCGTCTGGTCAGCTCACGCGCCGTCTCATAGTCCTCATTGTTGATAAGTTCATAAACCATAGCCTCAACATCATACTCGTCGGAAGAGAAATTCTCTTCCACGCAGAGCCTCATGTTGTCGAGCATAAACTGCACCTTGCAGTCGCGCTCCAGCGTGGGGTTCAGCTCCTTGATCTTGTCCATGGCCCTCTGGTCGCCAGCCTCATGGGCCTTGAGGAGCCATTCGTTTGCCGTGTCCATGTCGCGTGTGCAGCCCGTGCCGTCGGCATAGCGTGTGCCAACGATATACATGCAGTTGGCGTTGCCCTGCTCGGCACCCTTGGTGTAAGCAGCGAGGGCGTCGCTGTAGAAGCCCTGCTCGTCGAGGGCGGTGCCCTTGCCATACCACGCCGCCACCAAGCCCTTCGTGGCAGCCACATCAAACCACAGCGCCGCCTTCTTCACGTCGCGCTCTTGGCCGTCGAAGCCCTTCATGTAAGCCCATGCGCGATTGTTAATCTCGTCGAGAGTCATGTTCTTCGACTGTTCGCGCACCTCGTCCTCGGGGAAGAACTCGGCAAGGCGCTCTGCGCCACGTTTGTCGCCAGCATCGTGCGCCATCTTCAGATAGAGGCGTGCGCCACTGTCGTCCTTGGGCCATCCGCGCCCGTTGTGCAGGTTGCGGGCGAGGTTCAGCATGGCGGTGGTGCAGTTGAGGTTAGCACCTTTGAGATAAATTTCGTTTGCCTTGTCGCTCTTGCCCTCTTGGTCATAGCACCATCCCAGGTTACAGCAAGCCGCACCGTCGCCACGGTCGGCGGCAGCACGCAGGCACCGCTTGGCAAGCTCCAGATTTTTGGTGAAGCCGTTGCCGCCCGTCATCCAGTAGTAGCCGCGGTTTGACATGTCGATCGTGCTCATACCCTTCCACTCGTCTTCCTTCACCGGTCCGAACCAGTCGGCCATGAGCTGCTGCGTGTCGTTATAGTTTTTGTCGGCACACGTCTTCAGCAGGGTGTAACACTGGTGGAGCACTGGCGGATTGGTTTCCGACTCATCATGATAGATATGTGCAAGGGTGCGACAGGCACTAAGGTTCAGCAGCTTGGCGCTCTTCTCTATCCATCTTCTGCCCTCGGCCTTGTCTTGGGTGCATCCATAGCCTGTGTTGTAGAAGAATCCAAGGTTGTTCATGGCCTGCGAATTGCCTTTCAGGGCGGCATGACGGGTTACCTCAAAACAGCGTGTCTCGTTTTTGGTGGTGCCCCACTCATAATAATAGCAGATGGAAAGGTTGAAGAACGTGTTGACATCGGGATCCTTACTCCACGCTTGCTCGTAGAGCGTCACGGCAGCAGCATAGCGCTTGGCAGAATACTCCTGCGTGGCTTCGTCATATAGCCGGATGGCAGCGTCGTGATCCGACTCGGTTTCTCTTTTTAAAAAATCGAATAGGCCCATGGTGTTGTTGTTTGTTATTTCTGAAATAGACTGTTCTTATATATAAATAAGGTGTTGGTTTAGTTTTTCTTATATGCAAATTGCGTCTCATGTTTTTTCACAATCAAGACAATTGCGTCTGCTTTATCTGCAAAAATAAGGAGAAAAAGCCTATGGTGTGGCGTTCTGAATGTTAAATAAAAGTAAATATTTTGACTTTCGACATTTAAACCGTACTTTTGCCGTCTAATTGCCGACATTTTCAAAAATGACCACTAACCGACAGACAGCACAGCACATGTGTGTCAACTTTAAAAACTTACAAACGTGAAATATATGAAATTAAAGAACAAATTGCATAGCCTCGCGCTCACCACCCTGACGCTACTGATGCTCAGCGCCGCTACGGTGATGACGGCACAGACGCCTGCCGACTGGAAGAAGCTGAAGGGCAACGTGACGATGTATCTGGCCAACGACCTCGGACGCAACGGCTATTACGACCAGAAGCCGATAGCCGAACTGATGGGACACATGGGTGAGACGCTGAAGCCGAAATGTGTCATCGCCGCGGGCGATGTGCACCATTTCAACGGCATACAGTCGGTCAACGACCCGCTGTGGATGACCAACTATGAGCTGATCTACTCGCACCCCGAGCTGATGATCAACTGGTTCCCCGTGTGCGGCAACCACGAGTATCGCGGCAACACACAGGCGGTGATCGACTACTCGAAGGTGAGCCGCCGATGGATGATGCCGTCACGCTATTATTATAAGGTGGTGTCGTCGAAAGGCACAACGGTGAGGGTGGTGTTCGTCGATACCACGCCGCTCATACAGCGTTACCGCAACAACCCTGAGGTCTATCCCGACGCAAGAATGCAGAACATGGAGGCGCAGCTGCAATGGCTCGACGCCACGCTGCGCGACGCGAAGGAAGACTGGGTCATCGTCGTGGGTCACCACCCCATCTACGCGCAGACGGAGAAGAACACCGTGGAGCAGGAAGACCTGCGACGCTGTCTGCTGCCCGTGCTGCAACGCTACCACAACGTGAGCATCTATGCCTGTGGCCACATACACGACTTCCAGCACATCAAGATGCAGGGCGACGACATCGACTATGTGGTCAACTCGGCCGGCGCTCTTGCCCGCGACGTGAAGCCCATCGACGGAACGGTGTTCTGTAGCGAAAAGACGGGCTTCTCGGTCATCGCTGCCGACAAGAAGCAGCTCTCCCTCTACATGATAGACAAAGAGGGCAACGTGCTTCACAGGGTCAGCAAGAATAAACAATAAGAAAATTGAACTTTCACAAACTTTATTATTTACGTCGCGCTACGCGCTCGTTTGTTTTTGAACATTCTTGCGCTCCATAGGTGCTCAGGCGCTTCGCGGAATTATTATCATTAATGACCCATTAATTGTCTTTAATATGCGCTTCGCGCAGAAATTTATGGATTATTAATTTAAAATCAATAAGCGCGTAGCGCGATATATTAATGGAAATTAATGCTCAATTAATGGAAATTAATGCTCAATTAATGGAAATTAATGCTCAATTAATGAAAATTAATGTTTAAAAAAGCGCGAAGCGCGATATATTAATGGGAATTAATGTTCAATTAATGATAATTAATGTTTAAAAAAGCGCGAAGCGCAAATAAACAATAAGGTGTTGATTTTATAGTTCAATTTAGTAAAAAAGGAAAAAAGGAAGAAAAAAACAGCACAATGAATATTAAAACCCTGACGGTGGCTCTCGTCACAGCCATGACAGCAACGGCCGCGACGGCCGGCAACATCATCGGCGTGGTGAAAGACAAGGCCACCGGCGAACCGCTCATCGGCACGGTCGTGTCGGTGAAGGAGCTGAAAGACATGTGGGCAACAACGGGCCTGGACGGATCGTTCACGCTCAACAAGATGCCCGACGAGGGACGATTCACCCTCGTCATCAAGTATATGGCCTACAAGACCGTGGAGGTGTCGGTAGACGTGAAAGACGGCAAACGCCTCAACATACCGCTCGAAGAAGACACGAAGACGCTCGGAGAGGTGGTCATCAAAGGACGACAGGAGAACCGCACAGACAGAAGCGCACTGCTGCAAGAGAAGAACGCAACAAGTGTGCTTAACGTCATGAGCGCACAGACCATACAGCTCTCGCCCGACATGAACGTGGCGGGCGTGCTGCAACGTGTCTCGGGCGTGACCATGGAGAAGGATGCGACGGGAGAGGCGTCATACGCCATACTGCGAGGCATGGACAAACGCTACAACTACACGCTGGTGAACGGCGTGAAGATTCCAAGTCCCGACGACAAGAACCGTTACATACCGCTAAACATCTTCCCCAGCGACCTCATGGACCGTCTGGTGGTGGCCAAGTCGCTCACTGCCGACATGGAGGGCGATGCTGCTGGCGGTGTCGTCGACATGGTCATGAAGGACGCCCCAAGCCGACGCATGCTGCAGGCCAACGCATCGGTGGGTCTGACCGACTATTTCATGCACTCGGACCGACAGTATCTGTCATCTGACCGCTCCGACATAACACGCAAGGCACCCTACGAGGCTTTCGGACCCAACTATAAAGCTACGGCCGACAATTTCGCCGACGGACCGACGCGCATAGCGGCCCACTCGATGCCGGCACCCAACTTCAGCGCGGGCATAGCGGCGGGCAACCGCTTCTGGAACGACCGGCTGGGCATCATGGTGGCGGGTAGCGTGCAAAACAACTTCCGCGGAACGGAACGAACATACAACACCATGAGCATGGCATCGGGAGAACAGGCCATGTTTGTGAGAGCCATGCAGCACCGCTTCTATTCTATACACGACCTAACGTCGGGCTTACATGCCAAGTTTGACCTACAGACGGGCGGACACAAGCTCGAGTGGTACAACATGTTCATAAGGCAGAACTCGCGAAACACACGTCTCACGAGCGCAATAACGACCGAGTATATCACGGCTGACGACTATACACAGAACGACGAGACGCGCTCCTTTGAGCAGACGCAGACGGTGCTCGCCACACACCTCAAAGGCACGCACCGTCTGGGAGAAAACCTCACCGTCGACTGGGCGGGCATCTTCTCTGAAGCACGCGAGAAAGACCCCGACCGCACATATCTGACGCTCACCAGCAGCGTGGCAAACGCCGAGGGACAGAGCATGTGGGCAAGCGACAAGACGCTGCTCAAGACGCAACCCATGGACATGGAACGCCGATACCAGCACAACAGCGACAAGGACCTGGCGGGATATGTGAACATAACTTATGCCACGCAGCTGTTTGGGTCCGACATCAAGTGGAAGGCGGGAGCACAGTATCGCCGCAAGAAGCGCGAAAACAGATACTACTCGTACCAGTTTGACCCGTCGGACATATCGCAGAAGTTGCCGGGCAACGGCTTCGACGTGTTCGACGACATCAGCTGGAAATGTACCACCCCCTACTCGCAAGCATCGCAGCTCAACTACAACTCGAAGGAGCACATCGGGGGAACATACGCCATGTTCACCATGAAGAACCGCTACGGCGAGCTGTATGCGGGCATAAGAGCGGAGCACACGAACCAGATCTACACCATGCTGCAGAAGTTTCGCAACATGGGGCAGGTGGGCGAACAGAGCTACTGGGACTGGCTGCCGTCGGCATCGTTCAAGTGGACACCGGCGAAGAACATGAACCTGCGTCTCTCCTACTATCGTTCGATCAACCGGCCGGGCTTCTACGAGATCGTGCCTTACCAGATCATGGGCGAGGAATATACCGAGTGTGGAAACCCGGCGTTACGACGGGCACGCATCGACAACGTGGACCTGAGATGGGAGTGGTTCCCCTCGCCGTCGGAACAGGTGCTCGCGGGCGTGTTCTACAAGTATCTGCGCGACCCTATAGAGCAGGTGTTCGTGACGTCCGACTCGAAGATGGTGACAGGCTCCAACACCTATTACCAGCCGCAAAACCTCGGCAACGCCAAGAACATGGGCTTCGAGGTTGATGTGGTGAAGTTTATCCGACATTTCGGTCTGAAAGCCAACTACACCTACACCCACTCGTCGATAACCACAAGCAAGCGACAGTATAAGCCGGGCAGCGCCGAGTTTGAGCAGGGTGTGAAGCAGACACGACCGCTCGTTAACCAGGCTCCACACACCGCCAACCTGTCGCTGCTCTACCGTGGCACCACCTACGGATGGAACGCGCAGCTCGCCGCCTCATACACGGGCACCCGCCTGGCCATCGTGTCGCCATTCAAGGATGCCGACCAGTGGGACAAGGGCACCTTCGGCCTCGACCTCAGTGCCGAGAAGCGATTCGCCTGCGGCCTCAGCATCTTCCTTAAAGCCAACAACCTCACCGACACGAAGCGCGAACGCTACATCAAGACGGTGAACGAGAGTAACCTGCAGTATGAGGGTCAGAAGACCGACCGCACCGTCGTGGGAACCTACCACTATGGGCGGACACTGCTCATCGGAATAAGGTATAGCCTATAAAAAAAACAAGACATCATGAACAAAACCATAACCCGCCTTGCCATAATAGCAGCAACGGCAATGCTCGCCACAGCGTGCGAGACAAACAACATAAACCCCTACGACTATGCCGACCCCGACAGCGGCGCTGGCACAGAACAAGGATCGGCCGACGTGGTGAACACGGCGTTGGCACAATATCCCAAAGGCTCCATCGTCTGGACACACGACACCACGCTCACAGAGAGCGTGGAGATAGCGGAAGGGGCGTCGCTCTACATCGAGCCGGGCGTCACCGTGACGTGCAAGGCCGACGTGCAGGTGCCCGTAGAGCTGGTGGTGCTCGGCAACCTCTACTGCATGGGCACGGCAGAAAAGCCCGTGGTCTTCACCTCTGACCAGAAGAAGCCGGCATCATGGGGCGGCATAGTGTGCGGTTACAACTCACAGGAGGTGGTGCTCGCACATGTAGACCTCGCCTATGCAGGAGCAACGCCCACCGAGTCGTCGCCGTCGTTCCAGAACAAGCTCTACAAGACCACCATCGACGGTGGTCTGCCGGCCTTCCATTTCTGCAACACAAACGGCAGACTCGCCATGGTGGGATGCTTCATGCACGACAACTATAACGACCAGACCTACTTCAGTGGCGGACAGGGCGTGATCTACGACAACATCATGGCTGACAGCGGCAACGCCGCCGACGGAGGAGAGGGCATAAACATAAAGGCCGGATGCAAGATGGATGTGGCGAACAACGTTCTCTACAACATCTGCACAAACGGATTCAAGCTCTCAAACCAAGGCAACAGCGAGACGGTGCCTCTCTCTCAGGTTGTGGCATACAACAACACCATCGTCAACTGCGGATGGCGACGCTCAAAAAACAAGAAGGGCGGCAGCGTGTGGATAGAGAAGGCGATAGCTCCCGTGTTTGTGGGTAACCTGATCTACGACTGCCGGTTCGGCATGAAGCAGCCGACAAAGAACGGGGCCGACATTGCACACTCTACCATAGCACCCAACTATTATTTCGCTTCTACAGAAACAGGCGTAGAGCAGATGGGCCGCGATGCTGCCATGGCGGTGTGGAGCGACCTCGACATAAAGAGTGGTGCACCGGGCGACAAGGACCCGCTGTTCACAGCCTTCGCGCAAAACCCGAAGATGAACATCAACTGCGAGGTCGACGACACCGAAAAGGGCGCTCCCCTGCCCTTCGACCGCTCGTGGTCGTTCCGTCTGAAGGCCGGCAGTCCCGCTCTCACAGGAGCGCCCGTCGACGTTCAGCAAGTCTTCCCCAAAGGTCTCGCCTTCATCGGCATGAAAAAGGTGATCTTCAACAACACCAACGAGGACCAAGACTACCGCTTCTGCGCTCCTGCACCAACAGCAAGGTTTGGAGCGGAACTGTAGACAGATGAGGGGATCTTCTGAAAAAGGGCCTTTTGAAGGACAAGAGCTGTTTGAAGGACAAGAGCTGTTTGAAGAACAAGGGCTTTTTGAAGAACAAGGGCTTCAAAAAAGAAAATCTTTTAAAAAAGTACAGCAGCACATGCAGAAAAAGCTATTCTTTCTTGCATTTGCTGCTGTTCTTTTGTACCTTTGTATAAGATAAGCTGCACCTCGGCAAAGCGTTCAAGCAAGCTTGACGCTCTGCTCTCGGTTTGCATTATCTTTGCATAAGATAACAAGATATAACAAAAGGATAATGAAAACACAACTTGACGTACACACCCACACCGTGGCTTCAGGTCACGCATACAGTTCGCTTCAAGAGATGGCACAAGCCGCTGCCGACAAGGGACTGAAGATTCTTGGCATAACAGAGCATGGGCCAGGCATTCCCGGAACATGCAACCCGATATATTTCCGCAACATGCATTGTGTGCCGCGCCAACTGTACGGCATAAGACTGATGCTTGGCGCTGAGCTGAACATCCTCAACACCAACGGCGACATCTGTCTGGACGAAGAACATTGGCGCATGCTCGACCTGCGCATTGCCGGCATACACAGCTTGTGCTGGGAGGGCGGCACGATGGAAGAAAACACGGAGGGTGTGGTCAAGGCCATGCGTAACCCCTTCATGCAGATAATAAGTCATCCGGGGGACGGCACAGCCGAACTCGACTTTGAACGCCTCATGCAGGTGTCGAAGGAGACGCACACGCTGCTTGAGATCAACAACCACTCGTTGGCACCAATACGCCACAAAGAGGTGGCGCGACCAAACAACCTCACGCTGCTGCGTATGGCGAAGAAATATGACACACCCATAATTCTCGGAAGCGATGCCCATTTCTCAACGATGATTGCGCAATATGACAACGTTATGCCGTTGCTCAAAGAAGTGGACTTTCCCGATGAGCTGATCATCAACTATGACGTGGAGCGGTTCCTGAATTATCTGAAGCCGACACCTAAGAAGGCATAACCTGTTTCGAAAACGTCTATGTGGGCGGAACAGCGATGATGATGGAACAGCGATGATGGCGAACCGATGATGATGGCTGAACAGCGATGCTGACGGAACAGCGATGATGGCGAACCGATGATGATGGCTGAACAGCGATGCTGATGTGACATCGAAAAAAGAAAAAGAAAAAAGGAAAAGAAAAATTGAAAAGCAAACATAAAATAAAGATAAGGTTAAACCTCCGACAACGGCTCTTGCTCTTGCTGCTCATTGCTGTCACAGCGTTTAAGCTTGTGCCAGGAATGGGCATGTTCTACACGCGAAGCATCTACCCCGTTGTCGGGACGGTACTGTCACACATCTCTGGGCTGGTGCCCTTCGCGCTTGGCGATATCTTTATTGCAGGCAGCATTGCATGGGTCATCGGCTACCCCGTCTACGCCATTGGCTACAAGAAGACAGAAACGAGAAGGGCGTTGGGGCATGTGGGCGAATATCTGCTGTGGGTGTATGTGTGGTTCTATGCTGCATGGGGTCTCAACTATTCACAACCCAACATCTACCGCCGCATGCACATGCGACCCGTGGAGGTTGACAAAGAGGCGTTCCGACAGTTTGCTTATAGCTACGCCGACAGCCTGAACGCCGCTTTTGATAGGATGGTGACGACAAAAGACGGTAAAGCCAAAGCACACGCGGCTTTGGAGCTGCTTTTAAAGCGTTGCGACAAACAGCAAGCCAAAGCTGAAGCGGCAATAGAGAAAGGTTATGAGCAGATGGGACAGAACGCAAGGGCTTGGGGCATAAACACGCCGTTCAACCACAACCCAAAGGTCAAGACGATGGTGTTCTCAAGGCTCAGTTCGATGGCGGGCGTGACAGGCAGCATGGGGCCGTTCTTCTGTGAGTTCACGCTTAACGCCGACCTCAGACCACACGCCTACCCTGCCACCTACGCTCACGAGATGGCGCACCTGCTGGGCATAAGCAACGAGGGCGAGGCCAACTTCTACAGCTATGTGGTGTGCACCACATCCAAGGACGAGGCGACACGCTTCAGCGGCTATTACCACATCTTCTTCCACGTCATAATCAACGTGCGCGAGTTGCTTGGCGAGGAAGAGTTTGAACGATTCGTAAGCGGTCTACGCCCGGAAATAATGGCGCTTGCACGCAACGACAGAGAGTATTGGCTCGCGCTTCGCAGTGTCATCCTTGACAAGACGCAAACTTTCTTTTATAACCTCTACCTCAAAGGCAACAATGTGGAAGAAGGCCTGAAGAGCTATTCGGCCGTGATCGGTATGATCATGGCGTGGAACAAGCAATGAAGGGAAGCCAGAAAAAGGAAAGCTAAAAAAGGAAAACTAAAAAGGGAAGCTAAAAAGCAAGAAGAAAAACAGAAAGAAAAAAAATAGGAAAAAGCAATTGTCCTTGAAAAGAGCAAACATCAGAAACAGCAGACCCGTTCTACCGATGTCAGCCTTTTCAAGGACAATTGCGTTTTACTCCAAATCGGTCATTAGATTTGGGTTAAACCCAAAACGGTCATTAGGCCGATTCATGTTTTTTTTTGTATAACTGCTTGCAGTCTTTTGGTTTTTATAAGGCATCTTTTGCTTGTTTTTAATTCGCAATAGCTCGCTATTACTCATTAAAAGCCAAACAAAATCTACTCTTCTAAAAAATCAAAAATCCAAGCAAGCCCAAATGACCGATTTGGGATTAAACCGTTGTGTTATTTCTTAAGCACAGGCTCACAGGTGAGGTTGACGCCCAGCTTCTTGAAAATTTTCTGGTCCACATCGCTCAGCATAACCGTGCAATGGGCCTGGCATCCGCGCAGCTTGGGAAGCTGCTCAAGAGCGCGATGACAGTTGTCGTCATGAACAGACAGCACAGACAGAGCCACAAGCACCTCGTCGGTGTGTAGACGTGGGTTACGGCCGCCAAGATAGCTTATCTTCGTGTGCTGTATAGGCTCAATCATCGACTGGGGAATGAGTTTCAGATCGTGGTCGATGCCGGCAAGGTGCTTCATGACGTTGAGCAACAAGGCAGCGCTACAACCTAACAGTTCGCTCGACTTTGCTGTGATGATTGTTCCGTCTTCAAGCTCTATGGCCGCTGAGGTGTGACCCGTCTCCTTCTTGAAGTTCTTGGCAGCCACGGTGGTGCGGCGGAAGTCGGTCGTTATCTTGGCCTGGTTGAAGAGAAGCTGTATCTTGGAAATCTCATGCTCGTTGCAGGCGCCACACGCCATCTTGTTTGTGGCAGCATAATAGCGGCGCACAATCTCGTTCTTTGAAGCTTCACAGCACGCCTCGTCATCGCTTATGCAGAAGCCGACCATGTTGACACCCATGTCGGTGGGCGACTTGTAAGGGTTAGAGCCGTAGATGCCCTCAAACAGAGCGTTGAGTACGGGGAAGATCTCGATGTCACGGTTATAGTTGATCGCAATCTTGTTGTAAGCCTCAAGATGGAACGGGTCAATCATGTTCACATCGTTAAGGTCGGCGGTGGCAGCCTCATAGGCAATGTTCACTGGGTGCTTGAGAGGCAAGTTCCACACGGGGAAGGTCTCAAACTTGGCATATCCGGCACGCACGCCACGCTTGTTCTCGTTATAGAGCTGACTGAGACACACGGCCATCTTGCCGCTGCCAGGACCAGGGGCTGTGACGATGACCAGCGGACGCTCAGTCTCAACATAATCGTTCTGGCCAAAGCCCTCGTCAGAAGCGATGAGGGAAACGTTGTGGGGATAACCCTCTATAAGATAATGATAATAGGTCTTGATGCCTTCGCGCTCCAAGCGCTGACGGAAAGCGGTGGCAGCGGGCTGTCCGTTATAATGGGTTATGACAACCGAGCCCACCATGAACCCACGGTTCTGAAACTCGCCACGAAGACGCAACACATCCTCGTCATAGGTTATGCCGATGTCGGCACGTTTCTTGTTCTTCTCTATGTCGGTGGCGCTGATGACAATAACGATCTCTATGCTGTCGCTCAGCTTTTGGAACATGCGCAACTTGCTGTCGGGCATGAATCCCGGCAACACACGGCTGGCATGATGATCATCGAAAAGTTTGCCTCCAAGTTCGAGGTAAAGTTTTCCGTCAAACTGTGAAATACGCTCCTTAATGTGCTCAGACTGTATCTTCTGATACTTCTCGTTGTCGAATCCTATCTTCATAATACTTGTTTTCTGGTGCAAAATTACAAAATATGCCTTTGACATGCAAACACAGGCTTATTTATTTTGTATTTGGCAAAATAATTTCAATCAAATACTTGATTTGCGACAAAATGTCTTACTTTTGCAGAACTAATAAAAACAAACAACATAAATGGAAACGAACGACAACAAAGAAGAACAAATTCTTATACGCATAACAGGCAAGGACCGGCCAGGACTAACAGCTTCAATAATGGAGATTCTTGCCCGCAAGGATGCAAAGATATTGGACATCGGACAGGCCGACATACACTCCACCTTATCGCTCGGCATCCTTATACGCATTGACGACCATGCGTCGGGACAGGTAATGAAAGAGCTGCTCTTCAAAGCCACTGAGCTGGGTGTAAACATCGGCTTCTCGCCTGTCACAGACGAGGAATATGAAAACTGGGTCAACCTGCAAGGAAAGAACAGATACATCCTCACGATGATAGGCCGCACGCTGTCGGCAAAACAGATTGAGGCAGCAACAAAAATCATTGCTAGACAAGGTCTGAACATCGACTCCATTCTACGACTCACAGGACGCATGAGCATAATGCACCCTGAGCGCAACATGAGAGCCTGCATAGAGTTCTCGCTAAGAGGCACACCCGAAGACCGGGCCACCATGCAGAAGGAGCTCATGGCCATAAGCGCCGAGATGGAGATCGACTTCTCGTTCCAGAAAGACGACATGTACCGACGCATGCGTCGACTGATCTGCTTCGACATGGACTCTACGCTCATACAGACCGAATGTATAGACGAGCTGGCTGACCGTGCAGGCGTGGGAGCAGAGGTGCGCGCCATAACAGAGAGCGCCATGCGCGGCGAGATCGACTTTAAAGAGAGCTTCACACGACGTGTGGCCCTGCTGAAGGGTCTCGATGCGAGTGTGCTTGAAGACATTGCCGTTAACATGCCCATCACCGAAGGTGTGGACCGCCTGATGTCGGTGCTGAAACGCTGTGGCTACAAGATTGCCATCCTAAGCGGTGGATTCACTTATTTCGGCGAATTCCTTCAGCACAAATATGGCATCGACTATGTCTATGCCAACGAACTGGAGATTGGTGAAGACGGAAAGCTGACAGGACGTTATGTCGGCGAGATCGTTGACGGACACCGTAAGGCAGAGCTTCTGAAGCTCATCGCACAGGTAGAAAAAGTGAACCTCGCACAGACCATAGCCGTTGGCGATGGCGCCAACGACCTGCCCATGCTTGGCGAGGCCGGCCTCGGAATAGCCTTCCACGCAAAACCCCGTGTAGTGGCAAACGCAAAGCAGAGCATCAACACCATTGGGCTTGACGGCGTGCTCTATTTTCTCGGATTTAAAGACAGCTACCTTGGCGAGCAAGGACGCTTCTGACATGAAGAGCGTTTCGTTATGACATGAAAAACCGTTCTTCCTAACATGAAGGCAGACACGACCTAAGGCTGTGTCTGCCTTTATTTTTGAAAAAATAATGATGCTTTTGCTTGCACATTAAAAGAAAAAGAATTACTTTTACGGCATAATAACAAGAAAACAGAATTAACATATCTAGCACCTAAAAGTAATTATCTATGACAGAATTTTTCATGCAACATTTTTGGCTGCTTTGGCTCATTATTGCCATCGTATGCCTTACGTTGGAGATGACCTCTGGCGATTTCTTCCTGACATGTTTCGCAATAGGTGCCATGGTCAGCGTGCTGGCAGCAGCGTTTGATGCGCCGTTCTGGGTACAGGTGATTGTCTTTGCCCTTGTCTCCGTGATGTCCATTCGTCTGTTGCGCCCACGTCTTCTTGCCTCGTTGCATAAAGGCAAGGAAGACCGACCAAGCAATGCCGATGCGTTGATGGGACGAATAGGCGTTGTGTCTGAGATTATTCCTGCCGACGGCTATGGACGCGTGAAGATTGACGGTGACGACTGGAAAGCAGAGTCGCCTGTTAACGTGCCGCTGCAAGTGGGTATGAAAGTGGAGGTCATCGGACGCGACAGTATCATCATAAACGTCAAGCCTGTATAAAAACAAACATTGTGCAGAACGAACATTGGATAAAAAAGAAACATTGGTTAGAAACAATTGAAAAACTTATAAAAACGACAAAACTATGGAAGGATTTGTAAGCATTGCCCTTACGGCAATAGTAGTGTTGGCCATTATCTTTGTAAAAATGGCCGTGGTGATTATTCCTCAGAGCGAGACAAAGATCATTGAGCGTTTAGGAAAATATTATGACACCCTGAAACCAGGCGTTAACATCATCATACCGTTCATAGACCGCGCAAAGACCATCATAACGATGACACGCGGACGCTATGCCTACTCTAACTCTATAGACCTGCGCGAACAGGTTTACGACTTCGACAAGCAGAACGTGATCACGAAAGACAACATTCAAATGCAGATCAACGCCCTACTCTATTTCCAGATTGTGGACCCATTCAAGGCCGTTTACGAGATCAACAACCTGCCGAACGCCATTGAGAAGCTCACACAGACAACGCTGCGAAATATCATCGGCGAGATGGAGCTGGACCAGACGCTCACATCGCGCGACACCATCAACACAAAGCTTCGCGCCGTGCTCGACGATGCAACAAACAAATGGGGCATCAAGGTGAATCGTGTGGAGCTGCAAGACATCATTCCGCCATCAAGCGTGCTTCAGGCCATGGAGAAGCAGATGCAAGCAGAGCGTAACAAACGTGCAACCATCCTCACATCAGAGGGTCAGAAGCAAGCAGCCATCTTGCAGTCGGAAGGTGAAAAGACCTCTACCATCAACCGCGCAGAGGCAGCCAAGCAGCAAGAGATTCTGCGGGCTGAAGGTGAGGCACAGGCACGCATACGCAAGGCAGAAGCAGAGGCCATAGCCATTGGCAAGATCACAGAGGCTGTAGGAGCAAGCACCAACCCCGCCAACTATCTGCTCGCGCAAAAGTATATCCAGATGATGCAACAGGTGGCTGAGGGTGACAACGCCAAGACGGTTTATTTGCCTTATGAGGCAACAAACCTTCTGGGAAGCATTGGCGGCATAAAAGACCTGTTCAAGCAATAACGACCATTCGTGTTTCTCTGAACGGTCACAAGTTTTTAATAATTAACTCATAAAAATGGACAATATGAAAACAATCATTCCTTCTGCCCTCATTGCTTTGGGCATTGTTATATTGGGCCTGTGTGTGAAATGGGGCATCGACGACTTCACAAACAAAGACCGCAAAGTGGTGGTTAAAGGATTGTCGGAGAAAGAGGTAGATGCCGACAAGGTAACATGGCCTATCGTGTCGAAGGAGTTGGGCAACGACCTGCCCGACCTCTACCACCGCATAGCCGTGACGCAGGCAAGCATTAAGCGCTTCCTTAAGGCTGGCGGCGTCGCAGACAGCGAGATAACGGTCAACGCCCCCGTGGTCATAGACCTCAATGCCGACCAATATTCGGACAACAGACGGTCATATCGTTACAACATAACGTCCATCATAACGGTCACATCGCGCAACGTGGCACAGGTGCGCAACCTCATAGCCCGCCAAGGTGAGCTGCTGAAAGACGGCATTGCCATCGTCAGCGGCGACTACGAGAACCGCATTCGCTACGAGTATGTGTCGTTTAAGGCCATGAAGCCCAAGATGATGCAAGAGGCCATCGCCAACGCAGAGACCACAGCTCAGCAGTTTGCCAACAGCAGCAAGAGCAAGCTCGGCAAGATTGTCAGTGCAGACCAAGGACAGTTCTCTATTGAGGACCGCGACCAAAACACGCCTTACATAAAGAAGGTGCGTGTGGTGTCAACCGTGACCTATGCGTTAAAAGACTGATTTGGCTGTAACGTTTTTAAGAAACAATGAGCAAACGTAGCTTAAAGCTTACGTTTGCTCATTGTTTTTTATGCTCGGCACGAACAAAAAAAAAGAGTGGCATGCAAGGCGCACACCACTCATTTTATTCATTTTTTTGTTATTATACTTTCTTTATGAAAGAAAAAAATTATTCGTTCTCAGGACGGAGCTGGCGAACGGTCTCGGCAGCACGCCACATCTCCTTGTCGTGCATAGCCTTCAGCTCTGCGTTCAGCTTCTCACGATAGTCGGGCTTAGAGTTGCTGTCGATAGAGATCTGAGCCTCGTTGCCAGTCTTAACTGACAGGTACAGCCACTCCATAACAGGCTTGATAGCCTCGCGGAAACGGGGAGCCCAGTCGAGAGCACCACGCTGTGCTGTGGTAGAGCAGTTAGCGTACATCCAGTCCATACCCTTCTCTGCGAACAGAGGCATAAGGCTCTGTGTCAGCTCCTCTACGGTCTCGTTGAAAGCCTCAGAGGGAGAATGACCGTGCTCACGCAGCACGTCATACTGAGCCTCAAGCAGACCCTCGATAGCACCCATCAGAGAGCCACGCTCACCTGTAAGGTCGCTGGTAGCCTCACGCTGGAAGGTTGTCTTGAACAGGTAGCCAGCACCGATACCGATACCGAAGGCGATAGTCTTCTCCTCAGCCTTGCCAGAGTGGTCCTGATAAACAGCGTAAGAGCAGTTCAGACCGCGACCCTCAAGGAACATTGTGCGGAGCGAGGTGCCCGAACCCTTAGGAGCAACCATGATAACATCAATATCGGCGGGAGGAACAACACCTGTGCGGTCGTTCCAGTTGATAGCAAAACCGTGAGAGTAGTAAAGGGTCTTGCCCGGTGTGAGATATTGTTTGATTTTTGGCCATACAGCAATCTGGCCTGCGTCAGAAAGCAGCATGCAGATGATGGTTCCCTTCTGTGCAGCCTCCTCTACAGAAAAGAGGGTCTTGCCGGGCACCCAACCGTCAGCCACAGCCTTGTCGTATGTCTTGCCAGGACGCTGACCGACGATGACGTTGAAACCGTTATCGCGGAGATTACCTGCCTGACCTGGTCCCTGAATACCATAACCTAAGATGGCAATTGTCTCGTTTTTAAGAACTTCACGTGCTTTTTCCAATGAAAACTCTTTGCTGGTGACTACAGTTTCTACAACGCCACCGAAATTCATTTCTGCCATATTACTTAAATTTTGTGCTGTGCAGCCTCACACATATTATATATGCGAGAGCCTCAGCGGTTGTTATTGTTTTGTTGTTTCTTTTATAAGTTCTCTCAAAACAAGTCGCGCCATACCAAAAACGAGTCTGCTACTGACGACGACTGTTTATCCTGTTAAACGGTTGCAAAGGTAATAAATTAAAATGAAACACCAAAAAAATCTTTCATTCTTTTACAAATTTAACCTTACTTCTACAAACTTCAACTTTTTCTTCGCTTCCAGGTGTCTGTTTCACTATGCGCACACACCACTCGTTATCAGCCGTTTTCTCGCGATAGAACAGCAAGTTGTCGCCACCATGCGACTCTGCCACATAAGCGATCTCGAAACGTGCTATGCGATGGCTACGGAACCAATCGACAGGCCACAGGTCGATGATGTGCTCAATATATTTTACGCTATTGATGTGGCCATTAATGTCGACATCGCTGTAGCAGGTCTGCACCGTGCGCACATATTCGGCATCGGATGACATCTTTACACGCGAGCTTTTGGCTATCGGGCAGGGAGTGTCGGTGTCGATATACTGGTTTATCAGACCGTCATGGATCGAGAGGATGTCGGTAGGCTGTCTCGAGTCGGTGTCGATAAGTGCCCACACGCTGCGTCCATAGCCATAGGTCGTTCCGTCGGGAGTTTTAACTTCAAAGTCGCGGTCGGTGAAATAGCGCATTGCACCTTCCACCCATGTGTTCACGAAGAACCGCTCATAAGCCTTGGGATAGTGGTCCATCTCTATGACCAGGCGCGAGAGCACCCATGTCTTGTGCAACAGATTAAGATAGTTCATGCCGTAGCCACGGTCGTTCGAATGGTAATCGGCGGCGTTGAGCATGTGGTTACCAAGATGTCCGATAAACAGGTGGTGCGAGAAGTCGCAATGGAAAGGCTCTGCGAGAAACTCGTAGCTTCCTACTTTACTCAGCATCTCCATCATTTCCCTGTTTTTGTAAGAAATCGGTAACAGGCTCTTCAAAGCTGCGTGTCACAGCGATACGTCCTGAGCGCGAATATTGCAACAGGCAACCGAAAGCGTTGAGCTTGTCGTAAAGGCCCGTGATGTCGGGGGTCAGTCCGGCAAGCAACACCGTGCTGTAGGTTGGGTTTACCTCCATCATGCGTGCATCGGCCTTGCGAATGGTGCGCGACACCTCAGGATTGTCAAGCAACACAGAAGTAGAGATCTTGTAAAGGCCGACCTCATGAATGAAGAGGTCGTCGTCTGTATAATAGTCTGCCTTCACCACATCAATCTTCTTCTCGATCTGCTTGGTCACCTTCTTTATTTGTTCCTCATCGCTCCATGCGGTGATGGTGTACTTGTGAACATCGGGTATGCTCGATGCCGACACATTCAGACTCTCGATATTTATCTGTCGGCGAGTAAACACCGCCGTTATCTGGTTCAGGACGCCCGCAATGTTTTCTGAATAAACAAGCAGCGTATATAATTTCTTTTCCACGATTCTTTTCCTTAATTGTCAAGCGTTAAACACTAACCATTAAAACTCTACACATTGTTGCTGCGTTTAAGCTTTTATCTCCAGCAACATGTCGTCTACGCTATTGCCCGGAGGAGTCATCGGCAACACGTTGTCCTCTTCCTTTATAGCCAACTCAAGCACATAAGGGCCAGGGGTGGCAATCATCTTCTCCACGGCAGCACGCAGCTTAGAGCGGTCTGTCACCACATCATAAGGAATGGCGTAGCCCTTGCAGATGGTGGCATAATGGGGGTTGAGCATTTTGGTAAACGACTGGCGGTGGTTGAAGAACATGTCCTGCCACTGGCGCACGTTGCCCAGATAGTTGTTGTTAAGCAGCACCACCTTGACAGGGGCCTGTTGCTCCATGATGGTGCCAAGCTCCTGAATGCTCATCTGGAAGCCACCGTCGCCTGTGAACAGGCACACCGTGCGGTCGGGAGCGCCAAAGGTTGCACCCACGGCAGCAGGAAGGCCGAAGCCCATGGTTCCCAGTCCGCCGCTCGTCACGATGCTTCGCTTGAGGTTAAACTTAGAGTAGCGACACGAGAACATCTGGTTCTGGCCCACATCGGTCACGACGATAGCCTCGTCCTTTGTCACCTCTGCCACCACGTTGGCCACCTCACCCATGAGCAGCGGGCCATCGGCGGGATGTATGGCAGGCTGTATGACCTTCTCGTTCTCTTGGTCGAAGAACGGTTTGAAGCTGTCACGCCACTCGCGGTGCACGTTTTTCTTCAGCAGACGGGTGATAGCCGGCAACGACATCTTGCAGTCGCCCACCACAGCCACATCGGTCTTCACGTTCTTGTCGATCTCGGCCTCATCGATGTCGAGATGTATAATTTTTGCCTGCTTGGCATAAGTGTCGAGACGTCCTGTCACACGGTCGCTGAAGCGCATGCCTATGGCAATGAGCACATCACACTTGTTCTCCATGACGTTAGGCGCATAGTTGCCATGCATTCCGAGCATGCCCATGTTAAGCGGATGGTTGCTTGGAAGGGCAGACAGACCGAGCAGGGTGCGTGCAGCGGGAATGTCGGCACGCTCCAAAAACTCAATCAGCTCGTTCTGCGCTCCACCAAGCTCCACACCCTGACCCACAAGAGCCAACGGACGCTCAGCAGCGTTAATCAGTTCGGCAGCCTGCTCCACAGCAGTCTGCGATATTTTCGGATACGGATTGTAGCTGCGTATCGATGTTACCTGAACAGGATTCCAGTTGCAACTGTGTATCTGTGCATTCTTCGGGAAGTCGAGTACCACAGGACCGGGACGGCCTGAGCGAGCGATGTAGAACGCACGGCTCACAGCCCATGCCACATCCTCAGGACGACGAATCTGGTAGCTCCACTTTGTGATAGGCTGTGACAAGCCCACGAGGTCAACCTCCTGGAAGGCGTCGGTGCCAAGCGCTCCCACTCCCACCTGTCCTGCGATAACGACAATAGGTGTTGAGTCCATCATGGCATCGGCCACACCCGTCAATGTGTTTGTCACGCCAGGGCCGCTTGTCACCAGACAAACACCCACCTCACCGCTCACGCGGGCAAAGCCCTCTGCAGCGTGTGCCGCAGCTTGCTCATGGCGCACAAGAATATGGTTAAACGCTTTTTTCTCGCCTCTCGTATAGTCGTAGAGAGCATCAAATACTGGCATGATAGCACCGCCGGGATAGCCGAAAATGGTCTTTACACCTTCGGCCTCAAGCGAGCGCATCAATGCTTCTGCTCCTGTTATCTGTTCCATAATTTTATAAAGAAAAATTAAAGCCCGTCCTCCTCCTCACCATTCACAGCGATAAGGAGGGGCTGTTATTTTGATTAGTCTTAAATTATTCTTACACCACCTTTGTCGGCCGAACTAACGCTCTGTGCATAAGCTCTAAGCGCCTTCGACACCTGACGGTCGCGTGTGAGCGGCTGCTGCGGACGTGCAGCCAGCTCCTCATCGCTCAGTTTCACGTTTATAGAGCGGTTCGGAATGTCGATCTCAATGATGTCGCCGTCTTTTATCTTGCCGATGTTACCTCCTGCTGCTGCCTCAGGTGAGATGTGGCCAATGCTCAAACCGCTGGTTCCGCCAGAGAAGCGTCCGTCGGTGATGAGGGCACACTCCTTGCCGAGGTGCATGCTCTTGATGTAAGATGTGGGATAGAGCATCTCCTGCATGCCCGGTCCGCCCTTCGGACCTTCATGAGTGATGACCACACAGTCGCCGCTCTTGATCTTTCCTCCAAGAATTCCCTCACAAGCAGCCTCTTGCGAGTCGAACACCTTTGCGGGTCCACTAAACTTCCATATTGACGGGTCAACGCCAGCTGTCTTAACCACGCAACCGTCCTGTGCGATGTTTCCAAACAGCACAGCCAGTCCACCGTCTTTGGTGTAAGCATGTTCAAGGTCGCGAATGCAACCCTCGGCACGGTCGGTGTCAAGACTCTCCCATTGGGCATCTTGACTACCCATCTGCGTAGAGAATTTACGTCCCGGTGCGCTGTGGTATATGCGGTCGGCCTCAGGATCAACGGTGGCTCCCGTGATGTCATATTTCTTCATGGCCTCATCGAGCGTTGTTCCGTCAACGCGTTTGGCGCTGCCGTTGATCAGTCCGCCCTTGTTAAGCTCGTTCAAGATGCCGAGGATGCCGCCAGCACGACCACACTCTTGCACACTGTATTTCTGCGTGTTGGGAGCGAGCTTACACAGACAGGGCACATGACGGCTCAAGCGGTCAATGTCCTCCATCTTAAAGTCGGCACCAGCCTCCTGGGCCACAGCCAAGAGATGGAGCACGGTGTTGGTGCTGCCGCCCATGGCGATGTCGAGAGTCATGGCGTTGAGGAAAGCGTCGCGTGTGGCAATGTTACGTGGCAACACGCTCTCATCGCCATCCTCATAATAGGCCATCGCGTTCTTCACGATCTGACGGGCAGCCTGTTTGAACAGCTCTATGCGGTTCTTGTGCGTGGCAAGGATAGTTCCGTTGCCGGGCAGCGACAAGCCAATGGCCTCTGTGAGCGAGTTCATAGAGTTGGCAGTGAACATGCCTGAGCAGCTACCGCAACCAGGACAAGCACAGCCTTCAATCTCTGCCATCTCTGCATCGCTTACCGATGGGTCGGCACCTTTGATCATGGCCGTTATGAGGTCGGCGTTCTCGCCGCGCCAACGTCCTGCCTCCATCGGTCCGCCAGAGCAGAACACGGCAGGTATGTTAAGACGCATGGCAGCCATAAGCATGCCTGGAGTCACCTTGTCACAGTTGGAAATGCAAATCATGGCATCGGCCTTGTGGGCGTTAACCATATATTCTACTGAGTCGGCAATGATGTCGCGTGAAGGAAGCGAGTAGAGCATGCCATCGTGTCCCATAGCAATGCCGTCGTCTATTGCGATAGTGTTGAACTCGGCAGCATAGCATCCCATGGCCTCTATCTCCTTTTTCACGATCTGGCCGATCTCATGCAGATGGGTATGTCCCGGCACAAACTGAGTGAACGAGTTGACGACAGCAATGATTGGTTTTCCAAACTGTTCACGCTTCATTCCTGTGGCCACCCATAGGGCCCTGGCTCCCGCCATTCGTCGTCCTTCGGTACAGACGGCACTTCTCAACTGATGTTTCATGTTCTTTTCTTTTTATTGTGTGTCGACCGTCATGGCCTCCACATATGTCGTTAGTTTATTTTTATCCTGTTACAAAACGATAAGAATGTCATACTTGTTTATACAATTTGTCGCTCTTTCGCCTTATTAGGATGCAAAGATAATTAGTTTTTATTTAATTGCCAACAAATTTTGATTCATTTTTCACAAATATGCACAATTTGTAACCCATTGAGCACGTTTTATAACAATTTGAAAGAACAAAAGAGCTTACAAAATGCATATTTGTGCAAAATGAGCATCGGAGAGCCATTGGTCTATAAAAGCAGCAAATAAGGATTATCGCAGCAAGCAATAAAAAAAAGACTCCAGCCACACATATCTTATATATGCATAGCTGGAGCCTTGTATGCTTATTGTCTTGTTGTCACAGGGCGACAGAACAAAACATTAGTTGGCATTGTTGCTGAATGTTGCCACACGGTTAAACTCGACACGCTCAGAGAGCTTGTTGGTGGCACCCATGCCTTTGGCTTCAATGCGGTCGGCAGAGATATTGTAACGCTTAACGAGAGCCTTCTTCACAGCATTGGCACGAGCCTGAGACAGCTTCTGGTTAAACTTAGCTGAACCCTCAGGAGAAGCATAGCCCTTGATCTCAACCTTGGCATCCTGATTGTCCTTCATATACTTAGCGATAAGCTCGATAGAGGCATACTGTGCGCGGTCTATTGTGCTCTTGCCCTGACGGAAGATTACAACAGGCTGCAATCTCTCACATGCCGTTGTGGTCTGGTTCTGGCAGTCGGCAAGCTGCTGCTTCAGTTCAGCGATCTGACGATCCTTAGCTGCCATCTCGTCATCCTTGCCGGCGAGTTCACCGCGAAGGTCGTTAATCTGATCGTTGAGAGCATCGATCTCAGCCTGGTCGCGGAGCTGTGCAACCACGAAGTTGTGTGAGCCATTAGAGTTCTTGAACTTGTAAACCAGTCCCACGTTGAGCTGGAAAGAAGCGCGGTTCACGTCATATTTCACTCCCTGATAGCCATTGCCGTTAAGAGCCCAAATCATTGCAGGCTCGATGTATAGCTGCCATGCCTTCTTCTGACCGAGGTTAAAGCCGAAGTCGAGAGCAGCCTTAGAGGTCAGCATGTCTGCCTTGTAAGCCTTTGTGGGATGACCGAACACATGTCCCCAACCCAAGCCATAGAGGGCTGTGAGCTCAAACAAGCGAGGCTCGCCCTTGTATCCACCAAACAGGTTGGTGAGGTTTGTTGTACCGAGCAACGAGGTGTTCATGCCGCTAACGACCGTACCTGTGGTGTGGCCGTTGGTATTCTTGAAATAAACGTTGCTCTCAGCTGCCAAGCCAAACACAGGAGTGAAGTTGCGGCCAATGCGCAGACCAACGTTAGGATTCATGTCCTTCAGCCATGCATGACCTGTAGCCTTGGTAGCAAGGCCACCGTTTATACCTATGTAGACGTTGTCGAAAGTTTTGCTTTCAAGCACAGTCTGTGCAGAAAGTGTTGCAGCGGCCATGAGGCCAGCAAACAAAGTAAATATTTTTTTCATTAACTTAAAGATTTTATTTTTTACCTTTTCAAAAAAACTTAGTTTTGTTACTTTAGACGTTTACAAAGGAATAAAAAAAACTCATAATCTCCAAATATTTTCTCAACAATCGGGCGTTTTTCAGTAAAAAAGAGCATTTTACAAGCCAATTCAACAAAATCCAACAAAAAAGGACTGCCAAAACACCCTAACTAAACAGCTTTTGCTTAAATTTGCAGCCATGATGCTGACATTACTTTTAATTAACCTCTTCACATTTGTGGAGCTCAACTGTGAGAACCTCTTCGACTATATGCACGACATTGGCAAGGAGGACACCGAGTTTACCCCCGACGGCAGTTACCATTGGACGAAATCGCACTATTGGAAGAAGCTGGACCGCACGGGGCAGACCATCTTGTCGTGTGCCGACTCGGCCTCGTTGTCCATTCCCGACATGGCGGTGCTCTGCGAGGTAGAGAACGACACCGTTCTGCACGACCTCACATGCCGCTCCCTGTTGAGAGGAGCACGCTACGAGTATGTGATGACCAGCTCTCCCGACCGCCGTGGCATTGATGTGGCGTTGCTTTATTCTCCCTTCACGTTCCGGCTCTTGAGCAGCCATGCCGTGCGGGTGGACACAATAAAAGGCATGCGCCCAACGCGCGATCTGCTCTACGCCAAAGGCGTGGTGGCAAGCGGCGACACCCTGCATGTCATCGCGGCACATTTTCCAAGCCGTCGCGGTGGCGAGAAAGCATCGCGCCCATACCGTTGGCAAGCAGCCAGGCAGTTGGGCGCGATGGTCGACTCAATATATAATAAGGTGGCGCACGATGCCATGATTATCGTGGCTGGCGATTTCAACATGTACAGTGGCGAGAAGACCATGGACGCTATGCTCTCCCACGGCCTTGTGGACCTGTCGGCCAATGCCCGCGGTCGGCATGGGGCAAAAGGCACCTACCGTTACCAAGGAGCCTGGGGCAGCTTAGACCACATCCTTGTTAGCCCGGCGGTTATAAAGAAGACGCGAGGTTGCCACATCAACGATGCCTCTTTCCTCACCGAACCCGACGAGAAATATGGCGGCACTAAGCCACGACGCAATTTCCTCGGCCATGTCTACCGCAACGGTTTTAGCGACCACCTGCCGCTCGTGGCAACGTTCGCTTTCTGAACGCATAGGTAAGGACAAACTGCATGGTTAGCTCAAAGTCGACACGCACCTTCTCCCCACGCTTCATGTTCTCAACCTCACAAGCCCAATCGCTCATGGTGCTGAACGGTCCTACACGCATCTGCGAGAACTGAAGGTTGTCTTCAGGAAAGAGCTTATAGACGGTTTCTTTGCTACACCAGTGGACAAGCAACGAGTCAAGATCATCAGCCTTCTCATCTTTGCGTAAGAATTTCGATTTTATGCGTTCCACCCTATCGCTGAAATGCTCTATGTCGCACGCCACATCACAGCTCTTCGACAACATAAGAGCAGCATAACCCTTCGTGTGCGTCACACCCACATGATAGCCCCTGAGCAACGGCTGCCCCGAAGCAGCGTGACCAATCATTGGAACATCAGCAACAGGCAAGCCTTGTGAAGCCTTGCTCTGGTCCTGTGAAGCCTTGCTCTGGTCCTGCAAACCCTTGCTCTGGTCCTGCAAACCCTTGCTCCGCCTTGCTCCATGAGGTTTGCCGCATATTGCCAGCATCTCGTGTAGCAAGGCATGGATGGCAAGAAACTCTTTCTTGCGTCCATCATTTTTAAAAGAGGTCTCTACATGCTGACGATAAGGTTCGAGAAAACCGTATGTGCCGAAAAACTCGTCAACAGTTTCTGTAGTTTGCCACAAGCCAAGAAAAACATTAGGATAGACCTCGCGAACATTTATTAAAGCCATATTTATAAATTTTTCTTTTTTACCCGTTTATCTGCTCACATGTCGGCGATGCTCATCACCGTTGCTTCAAGATGCTCATCACCGTTGCTTCAAGATGCACATCGCTTCCTTTTCCATGCCAGCGCTTTTGTTTAGGATTATTAGGCTACAATTTTAAACATTTTTTTTGTAATAACAAAAAAAAACAAACATTTATTAACTTAAAATCTATCATCGAAATTATTTCAAACAATTTTAAACAAGGCAACAAAGACTATGCTCGAAAAAGAGCAATGAAAACATTGCACACACAATATACATGTGCGCATTTTTCCTTAAAAGTGTTTTAAAATACATTAAATAGACCCCAACAATTGCTTTTTTTCATTATTTAATAGCTACTTTTGCATGATTTAAAAGAAAAGAGAAGAAAAATAGAATCATTAACAATACAACAAAACAACAAAATTAAGATATGTTCGAGAACTTAAGCGACAGACTGGAGCGCAGTTTCAAGATATTAAAAGGTGAGGGAAAAATCACCGAGATTAACGTAGCAGAAACACTGAAGGATGTGCGCCGTGCATTGCTCGACGCCGACGTCAACTATAAGGTGGCCAAGAACTTCACCGACACGGTGAAGAAGAAAGCCCTTGGCATGAACGTGCTCACAGCTGTAAAGCCAAGCCAGCTGATGGTCAAGATCGTACACGACGAGTTGGCCGAGCTGATGGGTGGCGAAGCTGCCGATCTGCACCTCACAAGCCGTCCTGCCATCATCTTGATGAGCGGTCTGCAAGGTTCGGGTAAGACCACGTTCAGTGGCAAGCTTGCCAACCTTCTCAAGCAGAAGCAGCACAAGAACCCCTTGCTCGTGGCTTGCGACGTGTATCGTCCTGCCGCTATCGAACAGCTCAAGGTTGTGGGCGCACAGATTGGTGTGCCTGTCTACACCGAAGAGGGCAACAAGGACGTGTGCGCCATCGCCGCCAACGCCGTGAAAGAAGCTAAGGCCAAGAGCTACGATGTGGTCATCGTCGATACCGCCGGCCGTCTGGCTGTTGACGAGCAGATGATGGACGAGATTGCACGACTGAAAGAGAGCCTCAACCCCGACGAGACCCTGTTCGTGGTCGACTCCATGACGGGCCAGGACGCTGTCAACACAGCCAAGGAGTTTAACGACCGTCTCAACTTCGACGGCGTGGTTCTCACCAAGCTCGACGGCGACACCCGCGGCGGTGCAGCCCTTTCTATCCGCACCGTGGTGACCAAGCCTATCAAGTTTGTCGGCACAGGCGAGAAGATGGAAGCGCTCGACGTGTTCCACCCCTCTCGTATGGCAGACCGCATCCTCGGCATGGGCGACATCGTAAGTCTTGTTGAGCGTGCCCAGGAGCAGTTTGACGAGGAAGAGGCAAAGAAACTTCAGAAGAAGATTCAGAAGAACAAGTTCGACTTCAACGACTTCCTCGGACAGATTGAGCAAATAAAGAAGATGGGTAACCTCAAGGAGCTTGCATCAATGATTCCCGGCGTGGGCAAAGCCATCAAGGATGTCGACATCGACGACAACGCCTTCAAGGGCATTGAGGCCATCATCAAGAGCATGACTCCCAAGGAGCGCACCAACCCCGAAATTCTGAACCAGAGCCGTCGTCAGCGCATCGCCAAGGGTAGCGGCACCAACCTGCAAGAGGTCAACCGCCTCATCAAGCAGTTTGACCAGACCCGCAAGATGATGAAGATGGTGACAGGTAGCCAGATGGCAAAGATGGCAGGAATGATGGGCAAGATGAAGGGCATGCCCGGAATGCCTAAATTCTAAGTCGAGCCACATATATTTATAAAATAACGAAGCAAAAAGATCTAATATATGCAGTTGATAGACGGAAAGGCAACAGCGGCAGCCATAAAACAGGAAATTGCCGCCGAGGTAAAAGCCATCGTTGACGGTGGAGGCAAGCAGCCCCATCTCGCAGCGGTGCTGGTTGGCCACGACGGTGGCTCAGAGACATACGTCAAAAACAAAGTCATAGCATGTGAGCAGTGTGGCTTCAAGTCGACACTCATACGCTACGAGGACGATGTGACCGAAGACGAGCTGCTCCAGTGTGTGGATCGCCTGAACCGCGACAGCGATGTCGACGGCTTCATCGTGCAGCTGCCTCTCCCCAAGCACATCGATGAGCAGAAGGTCATCATGGCTATCGACTATCGCAAAGATGTTGACGGCTTCCACCCGGTAAACGTGGGACGCATGGCTATCGGTCTGCCTTGCTTCATATCAGCCACCCCGCTTGGCATCCTCACCTTGTTGCGCCGCTACAACATCCCCACCTCGGGAAAGAAATGTGTGGTGCTCGGACGCAGCAACATCGTGGGCAAGCCCATGGCACAGCTCATGATGCAGAAGCAATATGGCGACGCCACGGTCACCGTGTGCCACTCCCACTCTGCCACCCTGAAGCAAGAGTGCCGTGAAGCCGACATCATCATTGCAGCCATCGGCCGCCCCGGCTTCGTCACTGCCGACATGGTAAAGGAAGGTGCCGTCATCATTGACGTAGGCACCACCCGCGTGCCTGATGCCTCACGCAAAAGCGGCTTCCGTCTGTCTGGCGATGTCGACTTCGAGAACGTTGCACCCCATTGCTCATTCATCACACCCGTGCCTGGCGGCGTTGGTCCCATGACCATCTGCTCGCTCATGAAGAACACACTGTCGGCTGGCAAACACGAGTTTTACAAGTAAAGAACACACTGCAAGACAAGCAAGGACATCAAGGAGATGAGCAAAGACATCAAGGAGATGAACGAAAAAATCAGCCACAATAGAGAGGACATAAGCAACGGCAACCCACTGACTGCCGACCATTATTACCGCAAAGGCAACGAGTACAGACAGCGCGGCGACTGGCAACACGCCATCGACTGCTACCTTGAGGCAATAAGCCTTGACCCCAACTCGCCAGCGGTCCATGCCAAGCAGATGCTCGACAACATCCTTGGCTACTATTGCAAAGACATTTACAACCCCTGACAACAAACAACAGTTGGCGCTGACGACCATTATGCCGTCAGCGCCAATAAAAACATAACAACAAATAAGAATGGGAAAATTTAAAGGTGCCATCGTCGTGAATACCGATCGGTGCAAGGGCTGTGCGCTCTGCGTTGAAGCCTGTCCGAAAGATGTCATCGCGCTGGCTCAGAAAAATGTAAACATTCATGGCTATCCGTACGTCGTGGCGGTAAACCCTGACGATTGTATAGGCTGTGCCTCATGCGGCATCGTATGTCCAGACGGTTGCATAACCGTCTACAAGAAAAGAATGGAGGATTAGACAACATCATGGCAGAAAAAGAAGTAATGTTGATGAAAGGCAATGAGGCTATCGCCCATGCCGCAATAAGATGTGGTGCCGACGGCTATTTCGGCTACCCCATCACCCCTCAGAGCGAGGTGCTCGAGACGCTGGCCAAGCTCAAGCCTTGGGAGACCACCGGCATGGTGGTGCTACAGGCAGAGAGCGAGGTGGCATCCATAAACATGATCTATGGCGGAGCAGGAGCAGGAAAGCGCGTGTTCACATCGTCTTCAAGCCCCGGCATCGCCCTCATGCAAGAAGGCATTGCCTACATGGCAGGTGCGGAGCTCCCCGGCGTGTTTGTGAACGTGCAGCGCGGCGGTCCCGGCTTAGGAACCATCCAGCCCTCACAGAGCGACTATCTGCAAGCCACACGCGGTGGCGGCAATGGCGACTACAACGTCATTGTCCTTGCCCCCAACTCGGTTCAGGAGATGGCCGATTTCATGGACCTTGCCTTCACCTTGGCGTTCCGTTACCGCAACCCCGCAATGATTCTTAGCGACGGTGTCATCGGACAGATGATGGAGAAGGTGGTGCTGCCTGAGCAGAAGCCCCGCCGCACAGATGAAGAGGTCATTCGCGAATGTCCGTGGGCAACGACAGGCCGCACACGCGACCGCAAGCCCAACATCATAACCTCGCTGGAGCTTATGCCTGAGGCCATGGAACAGCGCAACCTGCATCTTCAGGAGAAATACCGCACAATAAAGGAGCGCGAGGTGCGCTACGAGACCATAGAGCTCGACGATGCCGACATCATGATCGTGGCGTTCGGCAGCGCAGCACGCATCGCAGAGAAAGCCATCGAGCTGGCACGCGAGGAAGGCATAAAGGCCGGACTGTTCCGCCCCATCACCCTGTGGCCATTCCCCGAGAAGCAGATAGCAGAGGCAGCACACGGCAAACGCGGTGTTCTCGTTGCCGAGATCAACGCTGGACAGATGATCCAAGACGTGCGTCTGTCGGTGAACGGCGAGGAGCCTGTTGAACATTTCGGACGATTGGGCGGCATCGTGCCCGAGCCTGAAGAGATTGTAAAAGCAATAAAGGAGAAACTGTTATGAACGACATAATATCACCTGAAAACATTGTCTACAAGAAGCCGACGCTCATGAACGACACACCCATGCACTATTGTGCTGGATGCTCACACGGCGTTGTCCACAAGCTTGTGGCAGAAGTTATTGAAGAAATGGGCATGGAGGAGAAAGCCGTGGGCATCAGTCCTGTGGGTTGCGCCGTCTTTGCCTACAGATACATCGACATCGACTGGCAAGAAGCAGCCCACGGCCGTGCGCCAGCACTCGCCACAGCTGTCAAGCGCCTTTGGCCCGACCGTCTGGTGTTCACCTATCAGGGCGATGGCGACCTCGCCTGCATAGGCACATGCGAGAGCATTCACGCCCTCAACAGAGGCGAGAACATAACGCTCATATTCATCAACAACGCCATCTACGGCATGACAGGCGGCCAGATGGCCCCCACCACCCTGCTCGGTCAGAAGACGAGCACCTGTCCCTACGGACGCACACCAGAGCTCCACGGCTACCCGCTCAACATCACCGAGCTGGCTGCCCAGCTGCGCGGCACCTGCTACGTCACACGTCAGAGCGTGGAGACCGTCAGCGCCATACGCCAAGCCAAGAAAGCCGTGCGCAAAGCCTTTGAGGCATCCATGGCAGGTAAGGGCTCGTCATTGGTAGAGTTTGTGTCGACCTGCAACAGCGGTTGGAAGCTCTCACCTGTGCAAGCAAACAAATGGATGGAGGAAAACATGTTCAAACAGTACCCTAAGGGCGACTTAAAAGACACGACAGAGCTATGAAGAAAGAGATAATTATTTCAGGATTCGGCGGTCAAGGCGTTCTGTCCATGGGCAAAATTCTGGCCTACTCAGGACTCATGGAAGACAAAGAGGTGACATGGATGCCAGCCTACGGCCCCGAGCAGCGCGGTGGAACAGCTAACGTAACTGTGATTGTAAGCGACAAGCGCATCTCGTCGCCCATCCTCAGCCGCTACGACGTGGCCATCGTGCTCAACCAGCCATCACTGGAGAAGTTTGAGCCGAAGGTTAAACCCGGCGGCATCCTTATCTACGACGGCTACGGCATCATCAATCCACCCACCCGCAAGGACATCAACGTCTACCGCATAGACGCCATGGACAAAGCAGCCGACATGAAGAACGCCAAGGTTTTTAACATGATAGTGCTCGGCGGTCTGCTCAAGGTCTGCCCCGTGGTGAGCACCGAAGGTTTGCACAGCGCCCTGTTCAAGTCGCTGCCCGAACGTCATCATGGGCTCATTCCGCTTAACATGCAAGCTGTGGAAGAAGGCATGAAAATAATAGAAAAACAATAAGAAGCTATCAGAACAATGGCAAGCGGTTTTTAGAAACAGCAAAAACCGATAGTTTTTTTGAACACGACAAAGCATAAAGAAGCGAGAAAAACGACAAAAGAGGAAAAGGCGACCAACTATAAAATTGCCGAAAGACAATTTTAATCAAAATAGTCCTTTTCACCTCTCTTGTCGTTTTTTGTTTGTTTTTCCAATTAATAATCACATTTAATTTTATTATTCGTTTTTTTCAACACATACCAGATATTTTATTCAACCCAAATCGGTCGTTAGGGCTTGCTTGGATTTTGGATTTTTAGAAGAATGGATTTTGTTTGGCTTTTAATGAGCAATAGCGAGCTATTGCGAATTAAAAACAAACAAAAGACACCTTATAAAAAACAAAAGACTGCAAGCAGTTATAAAATAACACATAAAACGGCCTAATAACCGATTTGGGTTTAAGATTATTTTAAAATAAATGCGTTTTTCTTTCGCGCATAGCGATTTTTATCTTAACTTTGCACAAAAGTAGTGCCATACGGACCAAAACAATCCTGTTCGTATGCAGAAAAACCACTGACTGAGAATATTTAAAAACCATTTATTAAAAAACAATGAGGGGAAAAATTGATTGTTTCTTACCCTGTGACGACCTTTCGACAAGCAAGGAATTGTTACAAGAGCTCGAACGTAGCAAAACCGTTCAGCACGTTAATCTTCTGGTGACAGCCGAAATGGCAGCAGAAAACTGCACCCAGACAATTGTAGACAACGTTACGTCAACCAAATCGATGCTCGACATTGCACGTCAGGCAGAAGCCGAGTATGTGCTCCTGAGCCTCAAACCCACCAAGATGCAGCTGGGCTACTATGCCCTTGAACGTATGCTCCGCGTGGCTCACGACTCCGATGCAGCAATGGTTTATTCAGACCATTACACCATCGCCGACGGAAAGACCACAAAGCATCCAGTTATCGACTACCAGTGGGGTAGCTTGCGCGACGACTTCGACTTCGGACAGGTGGTTCTCATCAAGACCGACCTTATGAAGGAGTGGGCAGAGAGCGCTCCCGTCGACTACAAGTTTGCCGGTTTCTATGACCTGCGTCTGTTCCTCAGCCGCAAGGGCCAGCTGTTCCACATCGACGAGTATCTTTACACAGAGATCGAGCTCGACACACGTCTGAGCGGCGCCAAGCAGTTCGACTATGTGAACCCGCGCAACCGCGAGGTGCAGATCGAGATGGAGCAGGCTGTGACACGTCACCTCGACACCATTGGTGCCATCGTAGACACCACCAAATATCTCAACCCCAACTTCGAAGAGCAACAGTTTGAGAACGAGGCATCTATCGTGATTCCTGTCTTCAACCGCGTCAAGACCGTAGCCGACGCCGTTAAGTCGGCCCTCAGCCAGAAGTGCGACTTCAAGTTCAACGTCATCGTTGTCGACAACCATTCAACCGACGGCACAACTGACATCCTGAACGAGTTGGAAAAGACCAATCCGCACCTCGTACACATCATTCCCGAGCGCACAGACCTCGGCATTGGCGGATGCTGGAACGTGGCCATCAGCGACAACCGCTGCGGACGTTTCGCTGTGCAGCTCGACAGCGACGACATCTACTCGTCAGAGAACACCCTCGCAACCATCGTTGCAGCGTTCCACGAGCAGAAGGCAGCCATGATTGTGGGCAGCTACCGCATCTGCGACTTCGACCTCAACACCCTTCCTCCGGGTCTCATCGACCACAAGGAGTGGACAGACCAGAACGGTCCCAACAACGCGCTCCGCATCAACGGTCTCGGCGCTCCCCGCGCCTTCTTCACACCGTTGCTCCGCCAGATCCATTTCCCCAACACCAGCTATGGTGAGGATTATGCTCTCGGACTGATGTTCAGCCGCAAGTATCGCATCGGCCGCATCTACGATGAGCTCTACTGCTGCCGCCGTTGGGGTGGAAACAGCGACGCTTCGTTGAGCATTGAGAAGACCAACTCTAACAACCTGTATAAGGACCGTCTGCGCACAATGGAGGTGCTTGCACGCCAGAACATGCACAACGGTAAAGACAACAGCGACGACAGCTCGCTGCAACGTTTTTTTAACCGCCAGCTGGAGACCTGGGATGATGCACGGCAACACTTCCGCGACTTGCAGAATGTGAAGACTCGTGACCTCTCAGTTGGCGAGAACACAATCAGGCTACAATTCAACCCAGCCCGTATGGTATCGACGGGAGCCAAAATAGACCAAGCCACTCTTAAGAAGCGTCGTTGCTTCCTCTGCGCCGAGAATCGTCCAGAGCAGCAGATCGAGGTACACATCGACAACGATTTCACGCTGTTGGTGAACCCGTTCCCCATCCTGCCCACCCACTTCACGATTCCCAACAACAGCCACACACCGCAGAGCATCAAGGAACACATTGGCGAGATGTACAAGGTGCTCACCGAGTATCCCGAGCTCATGGTGTTCTACAATGGTCCCAAGTGTGGAGCATCGGCACCCGACCACATGCACCTGCAAGCAGGTACAAGCGGCATCGTGCCCCTGCAGAGCGGTTGGCAACGCTTGAGCCGCAACCTTGAAGAGGTATTCACCGACGGCGATGCCACCATCTCGGTGGTACACGGCTTCGTGACAGGAGCCATTGCCATCGTGAGCCACTCACAGGAGGCAGGCGTGAAGGCGTTCCAGAAAGTTTACGCCTCTATGCCTCAACGCGAAGACGAGACCGAGCCGATGATGAACATCGTGGCATGGCGACAGAACGACGAGTTCGTCATTGTTGTCATACCGCGCGCCAAGCACCGTCCCGACTGCTACTTCGAGGAAGACGAGAGCCGCAAGGTGCTCGTAAGCCCGGGAGCGCTCGACATGTCAGGCATGCTCATCACACCCCGTCCTGCCGACTTTGAAGGCTTGACAGGAGAGCAGGCACAGGCCATCATCGCCGAATGTGGCGTGAGCGAAGCCGCTGTCGAAGCAATTGCTGCCAAGGTTAAAGCCTTGTGCCAGAGCGAGAGCACGGAGGAGCTGCCCATGAACGGCAAGGAGCCCAACGTGTCGGTAGGCATCGTGAGCGGCGAGAAAATTTCGTTCGCCCTCAACAAGCCTTACACAGCCAAGGGCGAAAGCATCGTTGGCGAGCAGACCGTTGAGTTTTGCGAAGGCGGCATCATGTGGAACGGCAACCAGTATCGCGAACTGACGTTCCATCCATCATCGCCCGACTGCTCCTTCTCGCTTCACGACGTGACCATCGGCGTCAACTTCCACTGGGAGCGCAAGGAGACGCAGACCTTCCTCGGCACGCTACGTCTGGTAGTGGAGGCCGACAAGATTTGCGCCATCAATGACCTGCCTGTGGAGAAATATCTGGAGAGCGTCATCTCAAGCGAAATGAGTGCCACCTCGAGCCTCGAGCTGCTCAAGGCCCACTCGGTCATCTCACGCAGCTGGCTGCTCGCACAGATAGAGAAGCGCCGCAAGCTCAAAGAGGGTTCCAACAATTTCTTCTCGTTCATAAAGAAAGACGATGAGCTCATACGCTGGTACGACCGCGAGGACCACACCATCTTCGACGTGTGTGCCGACGACCATTGCCAGCGCTATCAGGGCATAACCAAGGAGACGAGTCCCAACGTGGCCGTGGCCATTGGTGCCACGCGTGGCGAGGTGCTCATGTCTGAAGGCGACATCTGCGATGCCCGTTTCAGCAAGAGCTGCGGCGGTGTGAGCGAGGAGTATCAATATTGTTGGGAGAACATCAAGATGCCTTACCTCCTTGCCGTGCGCGACACAGCCAAGGGCGTGAAGAACGAGGACACCATTCCTGACCTCACCGTCGAGGCAGAGGCCGACAAGTGGATACGCACAGCGCCCGACGCGTTCTGCAACACCCACGACAAGACCATCCTGTCACAGGTGCTCAACGACTTCGACCAGGAGACCACCGACTTCTATCGTTGGCGCGTAGAGTACACCCAGCAGGAGCTTCATGACCTCATCACCGAGAAGATGAAGATGGATCTTGGCGACATCCTCGACCTCGTTCCCGTGGAGCGTGGCAAGAGCGGTCGTCTGTGCAAGCTCAAGATTGTGGGCAGCAAGCGCTCGTTCACCATCGGCAAGGAGCTTGAGATACGCCGCGTGCTGAGCACGTCACACCTCTACAGCAGCGCCTTCGTCACCGACAAGGCTGACGTTGTGGACGGCGTGCCACAGAAGTTCACACTCATAGGTGCCGGTTGGGGCCATGGCGTTGGCCTGTGCCAGATTGGTGCCGCTGTGATGGGCGCTCAAGGCTATAAGTATGACCAGATCTTGCTGCACTACTATCGTACGGCCGATCTCAAAAAACTGTATAAGTAACAACAGACAATAAAACGAGTGACGGGCAGACAAGGAGCCAAGCCGCTGTTGCCCGACGGTCAGCCCCGTCGGCACACACAGCCCACTTCCTGGTCTACTCGTCACTTGTCAGTTGTCTACTAAAAAACTAAAACCGTAAACAATGAAATCACTAAAGAACATCAATCCGTGGGCATGGATCTCGACCCTCTATTTTGCTGAAGGTCTGCCTTACGTTGCCGTGATGACCATCTCCGTCATCATGTACAAGCGTCTTGGCATCTCCAACACCGACATCGCCCTCTATACCGGCTGGCTTTATCTTCCATGGGTTATCAAACCCTTTTGGAGCCCCTTCGTTGACCTTATCAAGACCAAGCGTTGGTGGACCCTCACCATGCAGTGGGCCATCGCCATCGCCTTTGCTTGCATAGCGTTCTCCATCCCCACCCCCTTCTTCTTCAGGCTCACGCTCGCCTTCTTCTGGCTTGTGGCCTTCTCATCGGCAACCCACGACATCGCTGCCGACGGCTATTATATGCATGCGCTTACCGAGCACGAACAGTCGTTCTATGTAGGCATCCGTAGCACCTTCTACCGCATAGCCACCGTTGCAGGCCAGGGTCTGCTCGTCATCCTCGCCGGCTTTATCGAAGAGTCGAGCGGCAACATACCGTTTGCATGGCTCGTGGTGTTCGTCGTCCTGTCAGCTTTCTTCCTGGCATGCGCCATCTACCACACCGCCGTGCTGCCCAAACCAGCCAGCGACCACCCCGTGCCCAACGTAACGGCAAGCAACATCATGCACGAGTTTTTTGCCACCTTCAAGGCGTTCTTCCACAAGAAGCAAGCACTAGTGGCCATTCTCTTCATGCTGCTCTACCGTCTGCCCGAGGCACAGCTCGTGAAGCTCATCAATCCGTTCCTCCTCGACCCGCTGGAGAAAGGTGGTCTGGGTCTCACAACCAAGGAGGTGGGCCTTGTTTATGGCACCGTGGGCATCGTTGGTCTGACGCTCGGTGGCATCATTGGCGGCATCGTGGCAGCCAAGGGCGGTCTAAAGAAATGGCTGCACCCCATGGCTTGGAGCATGTCGCTCACCTGCCTCACCTTCGTCTACCTGAGCTACTTCCAGGACCACTCGCTCCTCGTTGTCAACCTGTGTGTGTTCATTGAGCAGTTTGGTTATGGCTTCGGCTTTACAGCGTATATGTTGTTCCTCATCTACTTCTCAGAGGGCGAACACAAAACATCACACTACGCTATCTGTACAGGCTTCATGGCCCTCGGCATGATGCTCCCCGGCATGGGTGCCGGCTGGCTCCAGGAGACCATCGGCTATCGCCACTTCTTCGTGTGGACGATGATCTGCTGCGCCGCCACTATCCTTGTATGCTATTTCGTTAAAGTGGATCCCAACTTTGGAAAGAAGGTTGGTGAAAAGAAATAAAAACACAACATCTTTATGATAACAGACAGCCAACAGACCGATTGTCAGCAAACTGTTGGTTCAAGGAGAGACCTCCATTGGACCGACCGCCTATGGCTTGCCACCATGAGCATAGCCAATGGGGTGCCCTTTGCCATAATCTTTCTGTTGGCTGTCATGTTTAAACGCTTCGGTCTGAACAACTCTACCGTGGCTTTCAACATCTCGTTTGCATGTCTTCCGTGGGTCATCATACGCCCCGCTTGCCATCTGCTGCTCCGGCGCGTGGGATGGAGCAAGGACGTGTGGCTCCTTGCCACCGAACTGGTCATTGCCCTTTCCTTGCTTCTCATGTCAGAATCTGTTGCTTCTGACCTGTGGTTTCAACAATCGATGATTATGCTCATCGTCATCACGACATCAGCCACCATCCACAATCTGTCAACAGAGAGCCTTTACAAAGAAATAACGTGCAACCCCTATCCCACCGTTCTGCGCCCCCTCTTCGTGGCGTTCCATTCTGTAAGCCTGCTCTTCTGCGTGGGCTTCCTCACCATGTTTGCCGGTAACATTGAGGTTGTAACACGCAACCCCCAATCGGCCTGGGCCACCACCCTTCGTGTGGCAGCCATGTTCTACGGCCTTCTATGGGTGTTTCACCTGCTTAAAGTGTGGAAACGCAACAGCCCCTCCTCATCCGATGCCGACATCAACAACCTTGCCAACAGGCACGAGCTGCTCCGCGCCGTGCGCCTGTTCTTCGGCAAACGTTCTGTAAGCATAGGCGCCATGTTCTTCATGCTCTTCATGCTTCCTCAGGGTCTCACATGGGTTGTGTCGTCCCTGTTCATCATCGACTCCACCCACCGTGGCGGTCTCGGCCTCTCGCCCCAAGAGTATGGCCTCACCGTTGGCACCGTAGGCACCATTGGCTTGACCATTGGCGCCCTCCTTTGCTTACGTCTTCTCAAGCGTTACCCTTTCCACCACCTTCTCTTGCCCTTCTCGGCAGCCTCCCTTCTGCCAGCCATCGCCGGCATGGTGCTCAGCCACATTGCCACCTCTTCGCTTGCTTTTGTCAACGTGTGGGTGTTTCTCTCACATGCCGCCATCGGCGTCGTCGTGATAACGTTCATGAGCTTCCTTGCCTATTACAGCTGCGGCAAATTCCGCCCCACGTTCTATTCTATCGGCATCGCCCTCCTCTTCCTGTCGCTCTTCCTCACAGGCCTCTACTCTGGTAGCCTTCAACGCTATTATGGCTACCGTGTCTATTTTGCTTTCGCCCTTGCCGCCAGCGTGCTCTCCCCCGTAGCCGCCACCATCCTCAAGCTGTTTTGCTTTAGGAAGAATACAAAATAAAGGAAAGGAAAAGAGAAAAGAGAAATGACAAAAGATAAAGGAAGGAGAAAAAAGAAAAGAAGGAAGGAAAAAGAAGGAAGGAAATAAATAAAAAGAAGGAACGAACGAATAAAGGAAGAACGAATAAAGTAAAAAAGAAGGAAAAGAAAAATAGAGGAAGGAAAAAATTGTCCCTATTGTCTCTATTGTCTTTAAAACAACGCAAGCAAGACCCGCAAGCAAGAACAAATAAGAAAGAAAAGAAAGAGAAGATAATAAGGAATAAAAAATAAAGATTGTCCCCCTTTGTCTTATAACCCAAGGCAGAAAACATAAAAACAGGTAAAAACAATTATGAACAAGAGAGAATATGCCAAGGCAAACCTCGACTGGCTTGCCGCAAAAGCAGAAGAGGATGGCGTGAAGGCCCTTCCTCGTGGAGTTTATTATAAGGTGTTGAGCGAAGGCGTGAACGACGGTCGTCATCCCTCGCCGCGTAGCATCGTGACGGCCCATTACACCGGTCGCACCATCAACGGCAAGAAGTTTGACAGCAGTCGTGGTGGTGCCCCTCTTGCCATCCGTCTGTGCGACCTCATAGAAGGTTGGATTGTTGCCATGCAGCAGATGTGCGTAGGCGACAAGTGGGAGGTTTACATCCCCGCCTCCATGGGCTATGGCAAGTTCTCGCAGCCGGGCATCCCCGGAGGTTCTACCCTCGTCTTCGAGATTGAGCTGTTAGGAATAAGCTGATAGCTCTTTCTTTCTCCCCGCTTGCGGCCCCAGCTTAAGCTAATGCTGATGTTTATGCTTAAGATGAGTTTATGCTTTTATTCAGATAAAAGTGTTATTTTTGCATTATAAATCAAAAACAGAGATATGGAGCGTCTGAAAAGGCAAACAAACAGGCTCCAAGAGATAAAAATAAGCACCAATAACCGTTATACAGAAATGAAGCGAACAATTTTCCCTTACGATTTTTCTCCATACTATCCCATTGGAATTCAGCCATGCCCCATGTATGTGGATGTGGCAAATCGTATTTATGACAGAATGAAGGACATGGACATCAATTTGCCTAATGATGACAAGCTGAAGAAAGAGATTGCCATCAATGTGGCAATCTACTATGAGGACAAGATGTCTGGCATCGGGCTATGGAACGCATTTGTGGGTAAGCACTTGCTCAAATATGCACACTCGTTGCCCTTCTTCGACGATTTTGATGTTCTTGACAAGAATGATGTGAACATAAAAGAAGTGGAACTGTTGGTCTGGTCTGTTTTGTCCAGAAATTTTGATGACCGTTTCCTCAATCCTTTAGCAATGCAGGAAAACGCATCAAACATCATTATGGAGGTTCTTACAGAGGATGATGAGGTAGAAGAGAACTGGGCTTTGCATCATTTCATTTATAACCCTGACACGGCTAACGACTATTTCAAGTTGAAGCATGTGCTGATATGGCTTCGTCGCTCCTACCTTCTCTGCTCTCCTTTATCGGAAGACAGGTTTGAGAGATATGTCGACTCTTACTTAGAGCATTTTAACAAAAGTGAAGCGACCTACTATGCAGAAACTTCTTTCTCCATGAATTGCGAGATAGGACCAATGGCAGAAAAAGCCCATCTATGGTTGGCTGACATGTATTTGGAAAATGACATGCATGAGGAGTCTGAAAAACTAAGGTCTCTAAAATATTGCCAGCAAGATTTGTTTGAGGTGATTGATGCTGATTCAGAATATGCTGTGGTGAAGAACTCGAATGACGAAGAGTTTAAAATGAAGAACGCTTATCCTGACATCATCTTTAAAGGCTCTTATTTTTGTACAGCACTTGTAAAGTTTGCTGACAATGATTGGGAAATCAATGGTGTGGTGTTCAACGCGAATAAAGCCATTTATGACAAGAAGCATGAGCAGCAGGCTACATTGAAGAAGTCTTACGAATGTGCCTATCCTTTATATATGAAACGTACAAAAGGTAAGCGCCTTGCTTTTTTTGAGGACACAAAACAGCTGAAAGCATGGTTGAAGAAAATAACGTCAGAAATGGATATGGACCATTTTGGTTATCAGTTGCCAATTGGCCAGCAGGTTGTTTTTATTTCAGAGAAGGCAGGAATAATCTTTGCACCAGACATCATTCATGCAATAAAATGCAGCTATAACCCTTACTACAAGAAATGTGATGCGTATACATTGCAACAAGAAACGATGGATGCTCTTATCAATACGGAAATCATGCATCCAGAGTTGCTGCATTATCTGCTTGAGAACAACATGTTACAGGATGGTGATTTAAGCGGAAACTTTCCAAGCGAATTGGGTAAGCATATCTTTACTCGCAATATCGACTTCATTGCCCGCAATCATCGCAGACATCTTTATTGGGACCACGACTTTTAACAATTGAGCCCCATTGAAAAAGGGCTCAGTAAGCCAAAGCAACATAAAGAACGAGGAGGTGAGCACGTTCAGAAAAACCTATAAGTCGCTCCTTGACGACCTGCGTTTTGATGTGGTGTAAGAAACTGATAATAAGTTTTTATAAACGTGTAACGCAAAATGAGGCATGAGCTTTATATCTTTGCATTATCCAATAACCAATAACGCAACAATTATGGAAAAAACAAAGAACAAGCACAATGCGGTGACCAAGCCCAAAGTGTTAAATGAAGAAATGCTTCACAGCCTCTGCGAACGCTACAAAGACGAAATAGGATTGGGCATCTTTAAAGCTCATTGCTATCCTCGCATTCGCTATGTCATCAACAGGAACAAGTTTGGATATGCCTACTTTGGCGATTTCTTCTTTTGGGACGACGGAGGCCTGTATGTATGGCAACAAAGCGAGGAGTTTGTAGAAGACCACAACCCCGACATTGTAGAAGATTATTTTGGGCATCGTTGTGAAGGACGCGGCTACACGTTGCGCTCCATCTTTGCAGGAATAGACACGGGATATGACGACAGCAAAGGTAGCCGGATGTTCACTGGCGATATCGTAATGGTGAAAGAAAAAGACGGCTATGAACTTGGTGCTCTCTGCTTAGCATCACCGCGCACCATGTCAGGGGAAGGCTTTTACGGTTTTCCGCTTGACAACTATTCACTCACTCTTGACATGTGTAAAGAGGATGGTTATCAGTTAGAGCGCATTGGGACAATTTTCTACCAACTTGACCCTTGCGAAGAACCGATACCTGTATGGGACAAGGCGCTGACATACAACAACACCATCCATAATGGCGAAGAAGAAAAAACATTGCGCACCATGGCGCGATACACGCCAAACTTTGACAAAGAAGTTTGGAAATACTTGGGGTTGGAAATACTCGGTATAGAGGAATTCGATTGGAGATAAAAACAAAAAACAAAGAAAATGAAAGATTATATAATATTTTTTCAAGACCTCCTTGGAGGTCGAAACGAAGAGTTTGACAAAGCAGACAAGAAACGCATCCGTCTCATTAGACATAAGGACAACAGAAAGGTGAAACTCATTGATGGCAAAGAGTACGCCAACTCGCTTTTTGATTTATACCTTAATGAGCATGACGTGTTTCTCAGCTACCAAAGCGAACAAGTGGCTAAGCGTTTCAAAGACGTAGACTATATCGTGGCTTTCATCGGCGAAGAAAGTACATCATCAAGATTTGTCGGTGTTTTCAAAAACAACGGTGTTATAAAGGAAATAGAAGATTACAATGGAGAGTCTCAGGCTAAATTTAATTTTTCAGAGCTTGAAGGATTCGACTTGCTGAAAGAGAGAGTTGTTATAGAATGGAAAAACCCTTTAAGTTGGCTTCAGAATTATGCCAACCAGATGCCTGTCATAAAGATTGACCGTGGACTTAGAGAGAACAACATTCCCGTCTTTAGCCGTTTTGAGGATGTCGTTCTTAACTATACCCAGCTGAAAATGATCTTCGAGACAAATAATCCAGAATGGAAAGCGAAGTTGGAAAGCTGTAACGGCATCTATCTTATTCTGGACAAAGCGACAGGAAAACAATATGTAGGCTCCACATATAACACCAAAGGAATATGGGGACGATGGGCTGATTATGCCGACACAGGACATGGTGGCGACAAGGATCTGAAGCCCCTTATAGAAAAAGATGCCGCTTATGCAAGAAAGAATTTTCAATGGTGCATATTGGAGACCTTGCCACTTAAGATTCTTGAAGAACATGCCATTGACCGCGAATCGCTTTACAAGCGTAAGTTTGGCACTCGTGAGTTTGGCTATAACAACAATTAAGCCACTTCTCTATGTCTCTAATTCTTAAATATATCTGGGTTGTAAAAACAATTCACCGTGCAGGACGTATCACGCTGAAGGAACTCAACGAGAAATGGCGAGCTAATGTCGATCTAAGCCGTGGTGAAGATTTGCCACGGCAGACCTTCGACAGATGGAAAAGCGGCATTCTCGACTTGTTTGGAATATTGATTGATTGTGAGCAGCGCGGCGGATACCATTATTATATAGCCAATCCTAAAGAGCTGAGCGAAGGCAAACTGCGCACATGGCTTCTAAACACCTATGGCACAGCTGAAACCTTGTCAAGCAACCTCTCAATACACGACCGGATATTAACGGAGAACATCCCGTCAAGCCAAGACCACCTGTCTACTGTTCTTGAGGCAATGAAGTCGAACAACATGTTGCACATAACGTTCAAGGCTTTCACCATGAAGGAGCCAAAAAGGTTTCTCGTTGAGCCCTACTGCGTTAAGATGTCGGCACAACGATGGTACATGCTGGCAAGAAACACAGAGCATAAAAATTTGCGACTATACTCTCTTGACAGGATAGAAGCTGTGGAGATTAGCAATACCCGCTTTGTCTTACCTGACGATTTTAACGCAAAAGATTATTTTGCAGAGTTTTTCGGTATTGTTTTAGACGAATCTGTGCCTTTACAAACAATCATTCTTAGGGCAGACAAATATCATCAAAACTACATGCGAACACTACCGCTTCATCCGACACAAAGGGAGATATTCGCATGCGACGATTATGCCGATTTTGAACTCAAGCTACGCCCTACCTACGACTTTTACATGAAGTTGATGAGTTTCGGCAACATGATTAAAGTGTTGGAACCTAAAACCTTGCAAGAAGAAATATGCAAGTGGTTGGAGAACACAATAGAAATGTACAGATAAAAAATCTTTGCTCAACAATGTTAGACGAAGATAATAAATATTCGTTGAATTTAAGAACTTACAACGAAGCAGAATGACAAGATATTTTATCCATATACTGCTGAGAAAGAATAAAACTTCATTGACAAAGCTCTAAAAGTGTATTTAGGTAAAAAAATAAAAACAGAAAAAGATATGAAACAGACTTTTAAATGTTTAATAACGCTATTAATAGCTTTATTTTGTGCTGTTAATTATGCTAAAGGAAAGGTACCTGTAAGGGTGCTTAGAGACACTATCCGTATTTCTGTGGATGATTTGCCACGATATACAGGACACATGAATGTAGAGGTAACAAAAGACACTACGATTTTTTGGATGTCTTTTCTTTCAGATGGCGATTCTACAGGAAGAAAATGGATTAATATAAGAATTAATGATTTAACTGAAGACACAGTCAAATATATTCGCAATTCCATATTGGATTTTTAATATTACAAAACAAAGAAAAAGTACAAATACTATCGTTGTTTAAAGTACGTCATTGAGGAAGATCCTGGACCTGGCGGCGTTATTGTCGACATTTGCAAAACAACTGGCAAGACTAATAGGTCCTGGTTTTACTTTACACACAACATTATGAGCAACAAGCCGTCGGATAATGGTGCTGAGAGCATTATATATTCGGATGAGTAAAAAGGTTTTTAAGTGTGCTGCTTGAGCTTACATACAAATACACAACCAAGCGCAAAGGTCCATGGCATGAAACTCGTCCTGGTCTCTATGGTTGGTATTGGTGGGAATGAATGTTTAGGATTATATGACAACGCGAAAATCACAAAAAGAAACAGGCTTTAATGTCATGCGAAACAGGCATTAAAATCATGCGAAACAGGCTGTAATGTCATGCGAAACAGGCTGTAATGTCATGCGAAACAGGCTGTAAAGTGATCGTACCCCGGTCGGGGTACATGTGTACCTCGGTCGGGATACATGTGTACCTCGGTCGGGGTACATGCGTACCTCGGTCGGGGTACGATGATTTAAAAGGCATTTTTCAACGGCAAGACCGTAAGATCTCCGCCACGCCACATGCTCCATATTGTTTTTTCTAAAAATATTTTTGCCCTTTTCTCTTGACTTTGCTTGCGCGATTGTGTATCTTTGCATAACGACAAACAATCTTAATAACGCAATGAGCATAAAATACGAAATTCATTCAATCAAGAACTCGCAAGGCACAGGAAAGGACCGCCATTTTGCACAAATATTCGACCAACCGGCCATGACTGCCGAACAGCTGAAAAGCCACATCCAGGCCAGCTGTTCGCTGACAAAAGGCGACGTGGAAGCCACGCTGTCGGCTCTGCGCGAGCACATGACAAGGGAGCTTATTGAAGGCCACCGCTTCTACATTCCATCCATTGGCTATTTCTCCCTGGCTGTAGACATGGACATGCCCGAAGACAAGCCTATAGACAAGGTGCGTGCCGACTATCTGTCTGTGCGCAACATACGCTTCCGTCCCGATGCCACCTTGCTGAAAGAGGTGAGAAAAGGCGTGCGCTTTGAACGGGCAACGTTCACAACGAAGTCGGCAAACCTGACAGAAGACGAGCTGAAGGAGAAGATAACCCTCTATTTCGCCACCAACAACTGCCTGACACGCCGCGCCATGGAGCAAGAGTTTGGACTGCGACGAAACGCCGCCCTAAAATGGCTCAGACATTTCACCGAGACAGGACTGCTGAAAAAAGAAGGTTCAAGAAACTCGCCTGTCTATTTCCTCAATTGACCAAATGAGAAAGAGGGCGTTTTGAAACCTCGTTTAACATCTTTACTCAACTTTCACAAAACATGAAGATAGAAGAAAGCTACATCTGCGGCAAGCACACGGAAGCCGACTGTGAGGACGGCATGGTCATAACGCCTTGGTTTGCAGCCGTCATTGACGGCAGCACCAGCAAGACGCCACGCCGTCTGGACCCGACGATGAAGAACGGACGACTGGCCATGCTTATCATCTCGCAACACATCAAGACCATGTCTGCCTCAACGACCATGGAGCAGTTTTGTGAGGGCGTGACACGGCGCATAGCCAACGAGTATGAGCGGCACGGGGTGGCAGGACGCATGGGCGCTCACCCCGAAGAACGGCTCACGGCCTCAGCCATAATTTACAGCGTGCAGCGACGCGAGGTGTGGATGGTAGGCGACTGCCAAGCCATCGTCGACAACACCTTCTTCGACAACGCCAAACCTTATGAGCAGCACATCGCTACCCTTCGCGCCAAGATGATAAAGGAGGGCATGGCGCCAGCCGATGCCCGCCGCGCCATAGAGCCTCAGCTCGTTGAAGCCATGCTGCAAGGGCAGAACACAAGCTACGCCGTGATCGACGGAACGCCCATCTACATGGCCGGCACACGCACCGTTGCCGTAAGCCACGCTGCCGTGCTCGCATCAGACGGCTACCCCTTCCTCCACCCCACCCTCAAAGAGAGCGAGGATGCTCTGGCGCGGCAACTCGCCGATGACCCGCAAAACATTTCGTCGTTCGTAGCCACCAAAGGGCTTGTCGAGGGCAACAACAGTTTCGACGACAGGGCCTACATCAGGCTAACCGTGTGATTATGAGCACATATTTAAATGTGTTCAAAAAATTTTTTGGCCAAACCCTTGTTTCGTGTTGAAATAATCGCTATATTTGCATCATAAAACGAAGAAGAATCAGCTAACTGTCAAAAACTAAAGATATTCTAACAACATAACAGGAGGACTCAAACTATGACGAAGACAAGAGAAATTTATCGTTGCCCCATTTGCGGCAACATCGTTGAGGTATTGCATGAAGGCGCCGTGCTTTCGTGCTGTGGCAAACCTATGGAGCTGCTGAAAGGCAACTCTACAGACGGGGCTTATGAGAAGCATGTGCCTGTGGTTGAAAAGGTGGAGGGCGGCTTCAAGGTGAAGGTTGGTGCCGTGGAACACCCCATGGTGGAGGAGCACTACATTCAATGGATTGAGCTGCTCACGCCGTTCTGCGTCATGCGACGCGAGCTGCATCCCGGCGACAAGCCCGAGGCGCTCTTTCTTGTGGACCCCGCAACGGCATGCGGACAGAAGATCATGAGCTGCGACATCAGCAAGGTTAGAGCACGCGAATATTGCAACCTGCACGGGCTGTATATTTTGTAAAAAATCACCAGCTTATTGCGAGAGAAGGAAAAGCGCAAGCGTTGTGGATAAAAAACGATGAGACAAAGGTTTGCGCTACGAGCATTTTTTAAACATTAATTTCCATTAATTG
>OLZZ01000052.1_pt1 | contig 74284 bp, 71 predicted proteins | sample 1673571 | NCBI WGS metagenome assembly OLZZ01 (sample SAMEA103958115, study PRJEB25191) | human gut metagenome | biome: human-associated habitat [ENVO:00009003]; feature: intestine environment [ENVO:2100002]; material: feces | place: Germany | collected 2013/2015 | reverse complement strand
AATTAAATTTAATTATAACATAACTTATATGCTCTAGTAACTCACGCGCGCGCATGAGAGTCTCGAACTCAAAAACTTCATGAAAAAATAATTGAGTTATATCAATTTTATTTTGAAATATTTTTGTAACTTTGTACTGTTTAGTAGTTTAAAACTTAAAAATATTATGGATATAGAAAGTAAAATCTCCTTAATCAAACAACTTGATTTGATGGATAGAATGGATAAGCACTCTACGCTTAACGAATCTAAGAAAATTGACGATATTATCAACGAGGCAATTGCTGATAATAGAATCAGAGTTTCAAATAGTCAAATTTTGGATATTCTCAACGACCAAAGCAATGATTTAGGTAAATTTGTATCAATCACTTATGTCAATGCAAAGGAAGTGATGAAGACAAAGCGTTCGTGGAGAAAGGACGATGTTGATGCAGCGTTGTCTAAATATCGTAGGGAAGGTAATGAATACTGGTTTGATAAAATTAATAATTTCAACCAGGCAGCAAAGGGTAATAATCCAATCCGCACTGTTCTTGCTATCACGAAATACAACCTTAACTGGTATTCGCCAGAGAGTTATGCGAGAGGTTACGAAAAGTCCGCAAACGCATTACGTAACTTGAACATGAAAAATGGAATCGCACTTGACTCAGACGGAATGCTTGGTGACGCACACAACAACAGCATAAATACTGGATATGGTGTATATCAAGGAGCGTCAAACGCTCTGAAGTTGAAACTGAACGTAGCAAAGGCAAGAGTCAAAAGCGAATTTTACATGATTGATGAAAACGGAAATATCATTGGTGGTATACCAAATGATGTTGTGAAGTCAATCTCGTCAGTAAAGAAAGGTGATGGTGCTCCTTCTGCTGTTAGAAAGGCGTTAGCAGACAATCCAGAGGCACTCAAGGCATATATTGAAGCAAAGAAAGAAATTGACGCCGCCTTTAAAACTCAAGACTTTTTGATGGACAAAATTCTTTTCATTGTTGCAAGTGTAAACGGAAAGTCATACTACTGGCCGAACGAGGCTGTCACAACTCCTATAGAGAAAGGTTCTGACGTGAATGTCAACAGAGAACAACTTGTTAATATAATGAGAGAGAAGTTAGGTGAATCTTTCCAAGACGTTGAAAACCATAACATCCGAGAATAGACAACATTTTAATGTTAAAATTAGATGATTTCAGTAAGGCATACGACATTCTTGTTTCCTATAACGGTTCAAACCCTTATCTGTTGACCGTTAAGAGGGATGTCGTGTGCCATAATCATAAACTGAATGATTTTGAAATCCAATACATATTAGCAAATTACAATGTTGAACCACGAATCATTAACAAGATAACAAAGATTCCTTCGTGGTTCGGCGACAAGAAACAGAAGGAATGGGGGTTAGACTTCTCTCCAAAGGTGCTCAAGATTATCACTTATCTTGGAGAGACAAGTACCGCATACTGCTGTTTCGCACAATACAGGAAATCTGTTGAACCACAGATGATGTTCATACCGAAAAATGCAGTCATCAACAATTTCCTTGTTGACGATTACATGAACATAGACGTGGATTTCGACAAGTACGACAAACTTTCAACAAAGAAAGACCCGAACCGTAAACTGATGCTACACCAGAAGGAGGCGGTACAGTTTCTGTTAGGCAGGAAGCACTGTATCCTTGCTGACTCGATGGGTCTTGGCAAGACAACGAGTCTCGCTGTGGCAAGTCTTGAGGGTGGTTTTGAGTCAATACTGATTATCTGCCCAGCGTCTTTGAAGACCAATTGGCGAAATGAACTGTTGTGGTATGCTGACGAGAGCGAGATTACAATCATAGACAGCGTCACGGACAAGACAAAGTCAGAACTTGAGAAGATGCTTGGGTACAATGAAGGAAAGTCTGGAAAGAAGAGGGAGGAACTTTTAGAGGAGGCGAACTCTCTTGGAAAGTGGAGAGACAATAAGTTTGTCATCATCAACTACGACATTTTAGACCAGTTCTACAAGATAACGCATGCAAGACGCGCGGACGCAATTCAAGAGACATTTATGCAGAGTCCTATGCTACAGTATATCTACAACAAGAAATCATGTATAATAATTGACGAGGCACACAGACTATCAAACAGTACATCAATAAGGTACAAGGTTATCAAAGACCTTATCAATAAAGGGAAACCAGACAGTCTATACCTTTCGACAGGAACACCTATCACAAACAACCCTAAGAACCTGTTCTGCCTTCTTCAACTTTTGAACGACCCTATCAAGGATGACTGGAACTATTACATGAACAGGTATTGCGGGGCAAGGAAATTCGTACACCCAAAAGACAAGGAGAAACGCAATTTCATAAGTACCAGATACATTATGGACAGAAACAAGAAGAACTGGTACGAACTCACTCCAGAGGAGAAAATGGAACTGCAAAACATCATAAACCGCTCCTGTAGGATGATGACTGTGGCGGACGGCGCTACAAACCTTGACGAGTTGAAGGAGAGGATAAGTCATATCTACCTTAGACGCATCAAGGAGGACTTAGGAAAGATGCCACAGAAATACATCTATGAAATGTTCTATGACCTTTCTATGGACGAGGAGGTTGAGTACGACAGATTGTGGAAGGAGTACGAAACACAGAAACTGAGCGAGAATCCTGACAAGGAACTCAATAAGGAACTTCTTGAGGGTGGCATATACAGGAGATATCTTTCAAAGCAGATGGTTCCACATACAGAACAGTTGTGCGACAACATACTGTCAAAAGGTGAGAAGGTCATTATCTTCTGCTGTTATGACGATGAACTCTACACCTTGGCGGACTACTACAAGGATTCGTGTGTTGTGTACAACGGCAAGATGAGCATCAAGCAAAAGGACGCTGCTGTTGAAAAGTTCATGAACGACAAGTCAACAAACGTGTTCATAGGAAACATTATCGCCGCTGGCGTAGGTATAAACCTGACAAATGCGTGCTATGTCGTGTTCAACAACATATCATTCGTACCTTCAGACAACGAGCAGGGGTGCGACAGGGTGTTCCGTATAGGACAGAAGAAAGACTGCCATATCTATTACCAGATGTTCAGAAACACTCAATACGAAAGGATGTGGGATACCGTTTTGAGAAAAAGTTGTATTATTAACGCAGTAATTAAGAAAGAGGATGAAAAGTGACCTGTATCTTGCATATGTCGACTATATCGGCGTAAACGCTTTAGGGTATCATGAATACGATGTATTTCTAACTGACTCACCAGACACCGTATGGGGAGAGGACTGGGAGCAGCAGTGCCCTTCAGCGTGCGGAGACCTAAAACCAGAGGAGACAACATATACACAGGTAAGAAGATTGCTATGCTCCGAGGAGTTGTTCACTGTGCAGGAAAATAGTTGCTTCTCTCTACAGGATTGCATAGACGGATGCATATCAATGTGCTGGTTAATGGACAACGATGACGACCTTGTTTTTAAACTGGATTTCGGTGAGACATTAGACACTGTTATTGAGAGAATAAGTGACAACAGGGATTATTTCCCAAATTTTGATGAATTCATTTTAGACACCAATGATATAGATGATGGAGAATAAAGAGTTTTTGGTTTACGTTAAACCGCTTGGGAAGAACGCTATCGACTATTACGAGTATGATTTCTTCTTCAGCGAGACTCCAGATGTCGTATGGGGCGACGACTGGGGAGAACCAAACCCGTCATCCTGCCAAGATACGGAACCTTATGACTACACATATATCAGCACATATAGATTAAAAACTACCATACCGTTCAGTGTAGCACAGGAGAACTCGTGTTTTCCGATGCGGTTTGCAAAATACGGTCTTATAGCGTTATGCTATGAGGATATAAGCGATTACGACGAATATCCTGAACCGTGCAGAATCGTACTGCACTTCGGTGAGGAGTTTGACGAGGTAGAAAAGAAATTGTCGCGACGACAGGCGTTCTTTTCAAGCGTTTAATTTTAGATTTCATAATGACATCAGGGAACCGTTAAGAAGTGATTCTTGGCGGTTTCCGCCTTTATTATGGATGATTAATCAATTTAAAATTTGCATATATCAAATTTTCTTCCTACCTTTGCATTGTCAAATTAAAAAAAAAACAAGAACAGGAGACAAATTATGGCAAAGAGCAAATTTTACGAGCAAATCAAGTCTGCCACAGAGGAAAGACAAGTTGAGGATGTTTATAACAAAGGTATCAAGACATATTTCAGCGATACCGAAATCACATACCCATTCAAGTGCGACGGTTTCGTTGACACCAAGGACGGAAACAAGATTCTACGACTTATCATCGAGTACAAATATGACGAGGACTTGACGAGCAAGACTGGACGTGCGAAAGTCCTTATCCAGGTGGTTCATTACCTTAAGAAATTTGAGGAGAACGGAGAAATCCTCCCAAACGTATGTCTGGTAGGTGATGTGAACGAGTGTTTCGTTCTACATACAAATCCATTGTTGAAATATCTTGACGCTGACTGCGACTGGTCAATTGCGCCAAGCAAAGCATACGGTGCTGATGTTGACACTATGCTTGCCATCGCTGAAGATGATGAAATCAATCCGTTTGTGTTCTGTGTCGACGAGAATTTCTCGTTCAAGGCAGTCGCTGACAAGATTCGTGACCTTATTCACGACATTAACCGTTATGTTCGAGTTACAGAGCATAACATCGCAACTATCTACAATTATTTCCTAACGAAGGTTATCAAGAAGACAAAGTCTATTAACGCAAACGACACGGTCGCAGTCTTTATCGGTGTAATCACTGAAAAAGAGAACTACTACAAGCATCCACACAAGAAATGCGTTATTGTAACTCCTATTGGCGAAATAAAGGTCAATGACGACGCGTACAAGGCGTTTATCCAGTACTTTGAGCGTTCATACACCCCACAGGAAAAGAACCGCTTCAGCGAGATTTCTGACCGTCTCATTGAAGATACAAACCGTAGAAACAAAGGCGAGTTCTATACACCTACAATGTTTGTTGACAACGCACATGATATGATGTCAAGAGAACTTGGAATGGACTGGAAAGAAGAATATGTTGTTTGGGATGCAAGTTGTGGTTCAAAAAACCTCACACGAGACTACAAGTTCAAGGAACTGTACTGCTCAACACTTGAACAGGCGGAACTTGAAATCGGAAAGAGATACAATCCAGAGGCGACATCGTTTCAGTTTGATTTCCTCAATGACAGTCTTGACAAACTACCGCAAGGACTGTTGACCGCACTTAAGGAAAATAAACCTATTGTGTTTCTCAACAATCCTCCATATGCAACAGCGAATGAAATGGGTACAAATAGCAAAAGCAAGAAAGGTGTAGCGAAAACTACTATCAATGAAAAGATGCTTAATGACGGAATTGGTGCTTGCTCACAAAATCTCTACGCACAATTTCTGTACCGTATTGATATGATTAAACGTAGATTTAATCTAACAAAATGCTATATCGCCTTATATTCTCCGACACTTTACCTTAGTGGTACGAGTTGGAAGAATTTCAGAAAAGTCTTTTTAAATGATTTCAAGTTTATTGATGCCTTTACATTTAAAGCGAGTTATTTTGCTGATGTGGCAGACCACTGGGGTATTGCTTTCTCGCTTTGGGAGAACGGTGAGACTATTGATAAGAACAATTTCGTTCATAAACTTGTAGACGAGATTGACGGTGAACTTATAAATGTAGGCACAAAAGATATCTATAATCTTGACGGTAGAATGACTGCGACTGTTTGGGCGAAAGAACAAATTAAGAAGTTAAAAACATTTGACGAACCAAATCTATCAAGCGGAATTAAAGTAAGACCAAGCAATAGTGATACACTAGGAACTAATTTTATCGGTAATATTGGGTATTTTTTAAATGCTGGTAATAATGTTGACAAAAATGTTCAAAGTGTTGCTTTATTTACATCCGCTTACGGTAATGGTCATGGACATGGTATCAACGCAGACAATTTTGAACGTGTTGTAACATTGTTCTCTTCAAGACGCCTTGTATCTTGTAACTGGCAAAACTGGGCGGATGAATACATCGCACCAAACACAGAACATGAAAAATGGAGTGAATTTGTAGCGGACTCTGTAGTCTATTCTCTTTTTGAGAGTAAAAGCAACCAATCCAGTCTACGTAATGTTGAATACAAGGGCAAACAATGGAACATCAAGAATGAGTTCTTCTGGATGCCTACTGCTAAGATGCAGGAACTTGCGAACAACAATAGATATGATGAAATATACCAGGACGCACAAGGTGTTGATGACAGGTTTGTCTGCAAATGGTTGAACGAACACAAGGCAGAAATCTCTCCAGAGGCACAGGAGGTACTTGACTATGCCACAACGCTTGTTGAGCAGTCAATGAAATACAGAAATGTATTTAACGAGGACAACGAGAATTACCAAATCATGAACTTTGACTGTGGATGGTACCAGATTAAGGGAATGTTGAAGGAGTATATGCCGAATGAACTAAAGCAGTTCAACGACCTGTACAAGAAACTGGCGGAAAAGATGAGACCTCTTGTTTATGAGGTAGGTTTCTTAATATAGCAAAATTTTGATGGAGAAGATGGAAGAGAACCGCGCCACTCGTGATGAGTAGCGCGGTTTTTATATTCACCGTCTCGCACAAAACAGCAAATGGACTGGGAAATCACCAGTCCATTTTACTTTCAACGTAAAAGCATCGCCCCTACGCCTATCAACGCTCCAGTAAGCGCCCCTATGGCATCAAACAGCACATCCTTCCAATCCCACTTGTTATACGGGTTGACCTCGTCGCCATATTCCTTCCCGAATCCAGTTCCGATTGACGCGAGGAAACCACCTACAGCGGACACGAGTATTGTGCCTCCGATGAAATTAAGTAGCAGCGATGCAAAGAACGCTATTAGCGCACTTACACCGAAATGCTGTTTCTTGTCCTTTTCAATTTTCATGACTATTGATTTTTCAAGGATGTTACAATCCCATCTGGAAACCGCCGAGCATACCAGCAAGCACCGCTGGAACCATAGGGAAAGCGATAAGTTTCCAGTCCACCGCCTTACCAGCGAAGAACTGTCCGAGGGCATATGTTACAGGGAGCACGATACCAGAGCAAACACCAGCGCCTACTGCGCCAGCGATAGATGGAGCACCTGCCTGATTTCCGATAAGGAAAGTCAAGGTGGCGATTAAGTAAGCGACAACAGATGTCGCGATGATGTTAACAATATAATCCTTCATGTTATGTATAAATTTTTTGTTATATTTACTTTAACGATAAATATCTAGTAAATGTTAAAGTTTGTAACTTTTGAAATGAGGTCATACCTCAAGATGTTCAAAATGATTGCCGATACGATGTATAGGCAATCCAAGTGCGAGACTAACACGAGAGAACAGTTCTTTGACTTCTAAAAAAAAGAAAAAAGACAGGTTGAGTTTTTTGCCTGTCTTTTTTTGTGGAGTTTAATTCAAATTCAAACGGTTTTTAGATTGATAGACTATAAACCAGATTTCGAAACAAATAGTGCTTCTTGCCAACGATAAATATATGAAAATTCTTTAAACTTTCCTCTTCAACTCATCAGAACGCCTTTGCAGTTTGTCGCGCATCGCTTTTGCACCACTCTTGCATATCGCTGTAGTTTTTGCACTGTAGTTCGACCTGTATCCTTGTGGTTTAAGGCAAGCGTACAGTAGGGCGTTCTTGTCGAAATCAACGCCTACGGTGCTCAACCTACCTAAGTCCTGTCCTCCGTCGAACTGCAAGAACTCTTTTGCGAGGTACGCGTCAAGAATCTGCTCCTGTGATTTCGTAAAAATATGCAGACCGTCGTTGAGACTCGGATATTCCATCAAAATATCAACCTTGTACTTTTTAAGTATTTGTCTTACCTTGTCATGTACTGACTTGTCAGGAGTGTCTATGTCAATCATCACAACATCGCGTTTAATGTCGTCTTCGAATGAGCGACCAAACGCGTATTCTGTTTCATGACCTCGGACAAATGCGTATTTTCCTCGGAAGTTTGACCTGTTGTCCTTCATATAGACATCCGCCCAGTGCTTGCAGTTAGTCTCTGACCTCCTATTTGCCGTGAGATATGCACGGGCGTTGTTAGTGATACAGAAATATTTGATTTCTGGTTTAAGTTTAAGCAGTTCGCCATAACTATGAATGAGGTAGTATTTTACATATTCGTCTTTGACAAGTCTTAAAGACGGATTGTCCTTCCTACGTTTTATCAACTGCAAGTAATAGACATCGTCAGGCGATTGGATATCAATGAGGTTTTCAATCTCGTCAAAATTGTCTATTTCAACTATGTTTCCGTTGTCAATTTCCGTTCTTGTCTCATCAAACTGGTTCTCGTTGACAGCGTTTACTATGTATTTCAGTTGAGACTCGCTCAAAATCACTTTTTTCATTTAATATGACTGTATTTTCCATGTTTATATAGCAGGTACTGTTTTCTCTGCTGTCCAGAGCGGTTCTTGTAACCGAGGTGTACCCATTCGGACGAACCACTGAATTCGTTGATGTACTGGTCAAACTTTTTATCATTCAACCAGTCCATAACAAACTCCTTAAACTCTCTCATCTTTCCGTTCACGGGTTTAAGGTCAGCGGCATAGCCAACGGAGTGAGCACTTGTCGTACTACCACCTACTGCCCTGTTCAACGCTGGTGAGCGATAACCGCTGTTCACGTGTATCGCCGAACCCCACGCCTCCCTCAATGGGTCGAGAAGATTATCAACGAGTTCAACAAGATGTTCCTTATGCTCCTCGGACGGAGTATTGTCTATCTTTCTGCTTTTGGCAGTCTGCGATGCGGTTAATTCCGCTATGGTGAAATATTTCATTGTCAATCCTGATTTTATTATCCTCATTATAAATAGTTTTGGTTTTCTCTTTTCTTTTCATATCTTTGCAAACGAATAGGCAGATGCATCTAAGATGATGCTTGATGCCGTTTAGTGTTAATCAAATTTTAATAGTAATGAAAAGAAACGACAACATCAGTCAAGAGAAAATCAAGAATTTCATGGAAGGTGAGAGGTCGATGGACAGGATTGTCAACATCACCTACAACTACCAGAACTCCTACGTGACAGTGTTCTACCGTGACGAGAACGACAACAAATGCGCGAGGGAGGTAAACTTCTACCCTTTCTGCTGGGCGACACGCTACGCCTGTGAGAGACTATGCAATGGCGACAGGAGAGAGGTGAAGAAACTCATGAACAAGTACCATATCGGCGTAAGGAAATTATTGAACACGGCGGCGGACGGAACTGTTGTAGAGTCATACGACAACGGTTATATGTTTATGTTCTATGCCACAAAACCTATGTCTAACGCACAGTTCGGCAGTTTCTTCAAGGCGGCGGGAAACTCACTTTACGCCAAGAAGGACAACAATGGCGTTGACACACGACCTCTTGTTGAGCAGAAGCAGTATCTAACAGTAACTCCAGTGGAGCAGTTTATGATTTCAAGCGGTCAGCGTTTCTTCAAGGGTTATCTTGACTATAACGATGTCTTGCGTATGATTTTCGACTTGGAGACGGAAGGTCTCGACCCGCACGTTGACCGTATCAAACTGAACGGTATCAGGTTCAACAGGAGTTTCACACACAACAACCAGAGAATAGAGAATTTCGAGCAGATTTTCAGGATTGAGGGTGAAACGGAAGAGGAGAAGGACAAGTCAGAATTAGGCATTATCCGCACAATGCTCCAAATTATCTACACATTCAAACCAGATGTGATAACAGCGCACAACGGAGAGAACTTTGACTGGGATTTCATTATTGAGCGGTGCAAAATGCTCGGTACAACTATGGAGGACCTTTCAAGACCTTATTTCACAAACAACCAGTTCATCTTCAAGGAGAAGAGACCGTCTATCCTTAAACTTGGTGGTGAAATTGAGTCCTATTACCAGACAATCGTACCAGACACAGTTGTGACGGACTCTCTTCACGCCGTAAGACGAGCACAGGCACTTGACTCAAATATGCTCAAGGCAGACCTGAAATACGCCACCAAATACTCAAAGATGGTGAAACCTAACCGTGTATATGTTCCAGGCGACATTATCGACAAGACACTTGTGGACACAGAATGCAGATACGCTTTCAACGATATTGACGGTGACTGGTATATATACGACAAGGATGCCCCATATGACAAGGATTGCTTCGTCAGAGGAAAGGACACGGAGAAATTCAGACTGTATACACACAACTACCTTAAGGACGGATACACACTCGTCAACGGCAAATACATCGTCGAGAGATACCTTTTGGACGACCTCTGGGAGTGTGACAAGGTGGAGTGGAAATACAACTCAACAAACTTCCTTATCTGTAAACTGCTTCCAGTTCCATACAAGAAATGCACGACAATGGGTACCGCTGGACAATGGAAATCGCTTATGCTTGCGTGGTCATACGAGAACGGTCTCGCTATCCCTATGCCACAGGACAAGACAAGGTTCACTGGAGGTCTATCAAGACTCTTGAGGACTGGGTTTGTTACTGATGTGGTGAAACTTGACTACAACTCTCTGTATCCGTCAATTGACCTTCACTGGGGTATCAGTGACGACAAGGACTTAATGGGTGTTATGCCACAGATGTTGAACTATGTCTTGACTGGTCGTGAGCACTACAAGGGAGAGAAGAAGAAATACGGGAAGATTGTTGACAGTCTCAAGAAGAAGATACAGGACGGAACTGCTACCGATGAGGAGAACAGACAATACAACGAGGCAAGCGCGAACTATGCTGTTGCAGACGGTAAACAAATTCAGTTGAAGTGCCTCGGTAACTCTTTCTTCGGTTCATATGGCGCTACAAACGTGTTCCCGTGGGGTTCTATGGTATGCGCGGAGCAAATCACCTGCACTGGGCGACAGAGTCTTAGACTGATGATTAGTCATTTCTCCAAACTCGGTTACTCACCTATTGTGGGAGACACTGACGGTTTCAACTTCAAACTTCCTTCAACGCACAGGTATACTGACGAAAATCCTTATATATCAAACGGAAAGGGGCGAAACAGCAAGACGGGAAAGGCATATGTTGGACTTGACGCTGACATCTGCGAGTTTGAGGACCTGTACCTCGGTGAACCGTTCAACGGTGGTCTAAAGAAGATGGGTCTCGGACTTGACGAGTGCGTTGACGCTACTATCAACTTCTCAAGAAAGAACTATGCTGACTATTTTCCAGAGAATCCGTTCCCTGACGACGTGAAAATGGTTGGCAACACTATCAAGTCAAAGAAGATGCCAGAGTATATATCTCAATTCCTATCTAAGGGTATAAGACTTCTTTTGAAGGGAGATGGTGTTAATTTCATTGAGGAATATTACAAATGGGTTGAGAAGATATACAATTACCAGATACCATTACGCGATATAGCGACAAAGGGAAAGATTAAGAAATCACTCAATGAGTATATTGAGGGAACAAAGGAATTGACAAAGGCGGGTAGACCAAAGTCAAGACAGGCGTGGTATGAACTCGCTATTGTTAACAAGTTGAATGTGCATAATGGCGATACAATATATTATATCAACACTGGCACTAAGAAGTCACAGTCTGACATCAAGAAGATTACGCATTATATGCAGAGGATTGACGGTGTGGAGACAGATATAACAAAAGAAGCGGAAAGTGAATACAAGAAGTACACGAAAGACCTCAAGGATAAGGGTATCGAGGAGAAGATGCAGAAGAATGAATGGATTTCAAAAGAATACAAGGATTCCTATATTGAGGAGGAGATTAAATTCAACTGCAATTTGCTTCCACAATGGATTATTGAAAGTGAGCAAAACCTTCTCTGTAGCGACATTCCAGACCTTGATATCGAGTACAACACTGAAAAGTACATTAGTGCTTTCAATAGTCGTATAATGCCACTGTTAGTGTGCTTCAGCAAGGAGATTAGAGACAATATCCTTGTTACCGACCCGAACAACCGCTCGTATTTCACAAAGGAGCAGTGTCAACTTGTCTCTGGTGAACCTAACAACCCAGGCGACCAGGACACTTACGAGCAGTTGATGACTATCGAGGACAAGGAGTTCGAGTTCTGGACAAAGAACAACCTTACTCCACCGTTTGTTGAGGAGTGCGGTATGGGTAAATGGGAAGACCTCAAGGAAGATTATTTCAACAGGAAAAGGGAAGAAAAGAAGAACGGTATCGACAAGATACGCACCGCATACGAGAAGGCATACGCTAAACTTACCAAGGAACAGGTGAAGGCATACGTCGAGAATGGTACACTACCACCGAAACTAAGCAGTATCGTGAAACTGGATACTGAAAACGGTACACTCGTCGCTAAAAAGTATCCAGATGTAGTGATAGCGAATATGTTTGATATAGCGGAAAAGGAATTTTCCAATGAATATGTTGAGGACGTATGCTACTGATGATTTGAAAATACGAAAATTAAAATCTTTTATATATTTATTACACAACAAGAGAGGTACAACGAAAAACACTACATTTTTTTAATTTCAATCACTTTTTGATTGCAATCAAAATAAAAAACCCATTCGATGTGATATCGCGTGGGTTTTTTGTGTGTCCATATATGTTGTTTGTTAATTTACGCCCCATACTGAGTTTTCATCACTTGAGTCATTTACATCAATTGTAGCGTCAGGATATTTTTCACTCAATGCCTTTGCAAACTTAATTGCTTTATTGATATCATTGAACTCCTTTATGCAGTCATTGTCAATGTACACATAGTAAGGTGCACCGTTATCCATTTCAATGCCTTCCTTCAACACCCTCTTCACTGACTCCTTGATAATCCTATTGAGCATAGACTCGTTAAGTCGTATTATATTTTTCTTTCTCATATCCAATTTGAAATTTCTTTATTGATAAATACCTGACGATTAGAAAAAAAAAATGTATATTTGTATGGAAATGGTTATTTAGTAACATAATTAGAAATTAGTAGGGAATGACAGATAATTTAACTGAGAGCAATATTCTATCGCTGACGGAAGAACAACGAATTAAGAAAATAGAAGAGTTGAACAAAAATGAATGGTACGAAGATAATTACGCTAATGACACTGTAAGTGAAAAGTTGTTTTTTAAAAAATTAAATAAAAAACTACTAAAAATGATTACTGAAAAATATGGCGATAAAATTCGCTAATGTATTATCATTAATCATTAAAAATCTTGAATTATTTTATAAATCACTTGAATGTTTCGAGTGCCACACTGCCCAAATCCATAGAAACCCACCGATGTACCGCCATCCGTCCAAATTACCGACAGGGACAACATGTATATTATTGCCTAAAAATTTTGCTTATTGTAATTCCATTTTTCAGACTGGATGGATTTGACTTGTTTGTCAATATATTGGATTTCTTCTTCTGTCATATTGTAGATGCCATAAATAACATCATTGAGTTTTTCAACTGTTTCATACCACTTGTTAGACAAATAAGGTATCTTCTCCAGTGATTTAGTTATTGTGACAACATCTGTTATACGGTTGTCATTTATAACTAAAGGGATTTTTTTTAGGTATTTGGCATCCGAATGTATTGTAAGTTTAGAACCGTTAAAGCAGAACCTCATCAAATAGTAGTTGCATAAACGTGAGTGTAATATACCTAACACATAACGACACATATTCTCATCATCATCCAAAAAAACCGTAACAGTTTCCGACGCGTCCAGATGACCACCAAAACTTGCAATTATACCAGATTCTGCACTATATATGTTTTGGATGAATATTCTATTACCGCTACGTGGAACAGGAATCTCTTTAAAAGCAAATTTCCTTATATCTTTTCCTGTAACTGCGTTAGTTGATTTAGACTTTCCTCGACCAACATATCCTGTGTGAATACCCCCCAACGTTTTGTATGATGACTTGAACTTTCCATATATATCAATGTCATATTGGTTTTCAAATATCAAAATATCATCAGTGTAAAATTTTTGAGAGACCGATGTTCCTTTTATAAAGTTACCGTTATGATAACTAAAAAACTCAATAGTGTTATCTGGTGCGTATTCGTTTGAGATGGTTAAAACAATTTGTTCTCCTCTAACATTTTTGAAACACGCACCTAAATCTATTATTGATTTTATTCTTTTTTCTTTTAAGATAAACTTTCTTAATCTACTATAAGATGAAACATGTAAAAAGTTTTTCGGTATCACATATGATATAACACCATCGTCTTTAACCAATTCAAATCCCCTATACATTGCCGCTACGAAGAGGTTATTGCCAGAATCCTTGACCTTCCGTAAAAACAATGAATCTTGGGTGTTTAGTGTTGCATCCTTTCCTATTGGTACATATGGTGGGTTTCCTATGACAAAATCCACTTTTTCATTAAGACCTATACTGTGTAATACGAAATCACCATTATTCGATATGGAGTCAATTACATGTATATTGTGAAGACCTGTGTTATCCTTGCAAAAATCAACAGCGCAATTATCAATATCTGAACCATATAAATTGTAACACCCTAAATGTTGCGCCGAAACTATAAAATTTCCAGTTCCACAGCACGGGTCAAATATAGACGCATTGACTGGTATTTTCAAAAACTTTATTATTCTTAAACATAAATCAATGTCAGTATAATATACTCCACCATTTTTTTTTCATTATGTCTGAAAGCGAAGTTTCGTATTCTCTGCTGTTCTTAGAATATTCTCTTAAATCCATATTTAAATTAGTGTAATGTGTCATAAAACTGTTAAAGTAAATAATATGACAAATATACACACTTCCATACTATAATAGTATACTTGATGTGTGTAAAAATTCAACATCCGTCAACTCAACTATCACCCATTTACCAACAGTCTTACACTGTCATTGTCAATTAGGTTCTTAAGTCTGTCACGTTCTATAAGGTATTCCATGTACACCAGTATTCTTTTAGTTTTCTCGTCCTCTGACTGATATAGTCCAATCGTTGCTGCGTTGTACTCGTTGATGAATTTCTTCTCGTAGTTTGTATTGTAGCGTTCTGTTAAAAATCATATCTGGCACCTCACTAAATAAATATTCGCCCATAATATACGACTTTGGTGTGTGGGGGTCAATAATCGTATAACGGGCGAATATCCAAGTTCAAAAACTCTTTTTAACACCACCTGGTAGTGCTAAAAAATACTATTGCGTATATAAATATCCTGTCAAAATGAAAAAGATGACATTCATTGCATCACTCATCACTCATCGCCTTTTCCAGTTCATTAATCTTATCTCTCAACGCTTGGCGTTCATTGTGGAGTTCCGTCATATTGTATGGCAATTCCTCACCAATAGTCATCGCCTCTGCACACTTTATCACCTTGTAGTCGCTCTCTTGCAGTTCTGATTTCAAGCGTTCAATTTCCGCCGATTTTGGAATACATTCCTCTATGTCTGATATATAATCGACGAACACCAGACCGTTATATTCTCTTTTTATTTCCATTCTCCTAATAAATTTAATATTTTTAGTTTACCATTCTCGCTCCATATCATCCATCCGTCCATTGTATAATACGATGTATTGAATGGTACTGGAATCGGTGAATTGATTGTATTTATATAATTATTCGTTTTTGAAAATGAAATTGCAACATCGCGGCAGTTGTGATTACCTACAACACACCTCTCATCTACTCTCCCAGTATAATTAGTTATACCAAGTGTTGTTGATTTGTTGACAGACGGTTCGATTGTGAATGTGTGGGTTGAGGCATCGTAACCAGTTACAAGTTCAGGAACTAACCATCCACCCAGTGTAACGCCACCCAAGTGTGTTTCACTTAAAGAGACGGATTTCTCTAAAGTGTAAATCTCATCGGTTTCATTATCCCAAATGAATTTTCCTGCAAAAACTCCGTGTTGTGTTCCGTAGATTTTTTGCATAATCAGATTGTTGGAGACTGTTCCGATTTCAAATGTTTTTAAAGTTGCGCCGTTCAAGTCCATCTTCTTTAGAATATTTGAACTATAATTCCAAAGGAACCCGCCGAAATACCAACCACCGTCCCAATTTCCAACAGGGAAAGACTGTATAATCTTTAAATCAGCGTCGCATTTGTATATATTTTTTGATGTTGTTGCGGGACCCCAATAGAAATTACCTTCTTCATCTTGTGTGATACAATGTTTGTCCTGTCTATTTACACGGGCATTGCCTGGAGCGTTTAATATTTTTACTTCTTCTGTGCTCAAATCTATTCTTGCCACTTTCAAATTTCCATTGTATTCACCAACCCAAATGTACCCACCACACTCAAACGCACGCAAAAGAACACTGGTAAATGGTCGGTCAATAGTTATTAACCTTTGCTTTTGACCACATACATACTCGTACCGATTCTTCCTCTCATACCTCGCATCGCTCTCTGTTTTTGTGTAAACATTTGACAACGCATCACTAACCGACTTTTGACTCATCACCGATGTGGTGCTGGTTCCAGTGGACTGTGTAATATCGGACTTGCCGACCTTGGCGCTCAAAGCATCGTTTACCGCCTTTTGACTCATTACCGAAGTGGTGGACTGTCCTGTGTTCTGAACAAGCGATGCCTCATTTGAGACCGTTGACCCTACCATCACCTTGTCACCGTTATAGGTCAAATCTCCAGTTCTTCTATTAAACGATAGTTCATATGCCTCATCTCCCAAGTAGATAGCGTTCGTCCAAGTGACATCTGTCCGTATGGTCTGTTTGCTGTTTGTCAGGTCCGCCTTCTTGCTCAAAGCATCGCTAACTGCTTTCTGGCTCATCACCGATGTTGTAGAAGTTCCTGTTGCCTGAACAATTGAATTGGAATCCAACAACTTGTAATCGTTATATGTTAACGAGTCATTTGCTGCCGCAAGCCCGTGGTCTCCAATCATTATGAAACCGTTGATGTCAACAATGACTGAATTTGTGTCAATTGATAACGCGGATATTCTTTGAGTTGTATCATTGAGTTTTGCGTATCTCCTGTCGGCGGCACCCTGTGTCAGATAGTCGTATGAGTAGTAACCCAATTGCTTCAATGTGCCAGATTCGATACCCCATACCTCGTGTTTCTCAGAACCACCAGTATTCGCAACGGCATCCAAGACATAGATATGTCCCTTCTGCGCCGTTGTTGATGTAGGTTTATCGCTCACGAAATGAACCTTCGACATCTGACTGTGATGAGGAACGATAATCATTATACTGTCCTCTGTGGTTGTCGCTGGAAGTTCTGGAGAGTTCTTTGCTGTGATGATAATCTTCTCACATAGGAAACGCTCTTTAATATCTTTGTCTTGCGATGTAAAACCGAATCCATCTGTATGTACATGGGTCCTTGAATCAATAATAATGTTCTCAACAACGCAGTTAAAACCTTTTGTGATTTCCAAATTTGCGTAATCCCAACCAAATTTGCAATAAAACACATTATTATTATTCTGCTCTGGAGAATTACTTACTGGTGTAATACTTAATGGTTTCCAAGGTCTTAATTGTTTATCTACTAGACGACGCCCTGTTATAAGTTTATTACCAATGAAACTATTAGTTCCGTGTTTTGAGAACAGTCGATTATATGCCATATAACCATCAACTGTCCCGTCTATTCTAAAAGTGTTATACCATACATTTATCACATGAGTTGGTTTGTTATTCCAATCAAGGGACTTATTCTCTCCGATTCTAATAACATCAACATCTGACCTACCTTTGACCCATGGCCAAGACACATCAAGATGGTGGTCACCAATCCTAAAATGGTTATTATTTACATTAATTGGTAGAAATGGTTTATTTTCACCACCATCAATAAGTATATCAACTATACAACAACACAATCCAATGTCAAATATACTTCCTTCTGAAGACGGTGTGTGCAGACCTACACCGAAACCAATTATAAAATTCACCTTGCATTTAGTGTGCGGTTGCCCTGCTATAATTAACGCTGTACCTTTTCCGAGTCCATATGTTGTGGATATATTAGCGGTATTAGTAACACTATCCAAATAATTAAAACCGTCAGGGCCTTTGATTATCTGGTTAATTTCTATATTTGTAGCAAAACCAATATCACGAGAGTTAACCACCTCTGGAGGGTTTGATGCTTCGGTTCTTGTTGTACCGTACATATCGATACCGACAGCAGTTTCATTTGGGCATCTAACCACCAATGAACCCTTAATAACGATTTTGTTATAGTTTGAACTGCTACGGATTACGGCACCGTCAAGTGATATGTCACCTATAATATCATGCTCAACAATCAGTGTTTGTTTGATGTTATATACAGTGCCGTTTTTATGCACATATCCAAAAGCGGATGTAACTCCTGTGTTTGGCCAGCACTCAACCATAGTGATAGTCGATTTGACGAGATATTTCTCCGCTGTAAGGACAACTGGCATATGCCCAGCGTTATAAATCGCCTTGTTGATTGCTGTAGCATCGTCTGTGACACCGTCGCCTACGGCACCGAACCATTCTGGATATACAGCGTCACAGCGCATCAGACCAGCGACGTTTACGGTGTCATCGAATATACGCTTCTTTGGTGCCTCAATCTGTGTGTTATTGAGTTTAAGTGTGCCGCTGCCAGTGAACTTGCCGTCCATATAGAAATGGATAACACTGCCACTACCTACTGTGTATGTTGTTCCTGATGAGAGTTCAACAGGTACTGTGATATTGTATCTCTTGTTTTCTTCGGCGAATGTCGTGGTTGTCAACTGTGTTGACTCGTCAATTGTCACATTGTCGCTTACTTGTGTCGATAGGTTCTTTACAAACTGAGTGTCACAATCTGGAGAGTAATAACCGAGTTGTTTGAAAGTTCCAGACTCCATACCCCAAACCTCGTGTTTCTCAAAACCTCCAGTGTTTGCAACTGATTTCAATATATAGATATGTCCGTTTTCCCTGCTACCTTCTACTGGCAATGTGTCAACAAAATGTGTTTTAGACACTTGACTATAATGAGGCACAATAACCTTTATACTGTCTTCTGACAATGTTGACGGATATTCAGGTGCATTTTTTGTTGTTATGATAATCTTCTCGCACAGGAAACGGTTTTGCACATCAGATGCTGTATCGCCGTAGCGATAAGTGCTTGTATGTGTTTTTGAGTCAATGATAACATTCTCGACAACGGTGTTATAACCTTTTGTTATATCAAGAGTCTTATAATCCCATGCAACCTTGTTAACCAATAGATTCGCGTTGTTTTGTGAAGACCCGTTTGTCGCTGGAGCAATCTTGACAGGAATCCATGGCGACATACCAGTATTCATCAAAATGCATGATGTTATTAACTTATTTCCTCTGAAATTGGTAGTACCACATTTATAAAGGATGTAGTTGTAGATGTATGCACTACTTGTGTTATTTGCGTCAATGGTGAAAGTGTTGTTTGCTACCTCTACTGGTTTACCCTCACTATGGTTGTCATCATTCACGCGTATAATACAAATGTCAGTCCTTCCAGATGTCCAAGACCAATTTTTACTTAGATAGTGTGTACCTAATCTGATATCGTTTCTTGTCACACCTCCACCAAGGAATCTCGCGCCACCATTGATTAGAAAGTCATTGATACATCCGCATGTGTTCACGCTAACCTTAGTACCGTTTGCGAACGGCATATGGATACCTACGCCGAAACCGTTAATCTCACGTACAGTACAACTGCCGCCAGCGCCAGAGCAGAACACGATAGCGGTACCTTTACCCAAACCATATGTAGTGGCGTATGTCGCATCAGCAGAGTTCTGGTAACTGAAACCGTCCTTACCTTTGATGACTGACCTCACCTCAATCTCAGACGAATACCCAAAATCACCAGAACGAATGTCTGTCATACTCGTGGTATCGCCAGACGCCTTTGTACCAGCGGTATCAATACCGATAGCAGTGTCTTGTGGGCATCTCACTACAAGAGAACCATTGATTTTAATATAATTGTGGTTTGAACCTGTTCTAATTACAGGTCCATTCAGTGAAATATCACCAATGATATCGTGCTCAACAATTAAGGTTTGCTTGTCGTTCCATACGCTACCTTGTTCGTGTGCATACTCAAAATACGGGTTAATATTTGAGTTAGGGAATGGTTCCGCCAAAGTGATAGTTGATTTGACGAGATATTTTTCCGCCGTTAACACAACTGGCATATGCCCAGCGTTGTAAATTGCTTTTTGGATTGCGACAGCATCGTCTGTAAGACCGTCACCTACGGCACCGAACCATTCAGGGTATACTGCGTCACAACGCATAAGACCCTTTATCACGACAGTATCGTCAAAGATACGCTTTTTCGGTGCCTCTATTTGTGTGTTGTTGAGTTCAATTGAACCAGTGCCTGTCAACTTACCGTCCATATAGAAATGGATAACGCTACCCTTTCCTACTCTGTAAACAGAGCCCGATTTTAGTGTAAGTGGTATAGAGACATTGTATCTCTTGTTTTCACCAGAGAACAATGTAATTGTGTTAGGAGTTGAAGCATCAATATACACATTGTCGCAAAGTGCGTCAATCGTAGACTGTTTGGTTGCGGCTGACGCAGTATCAATCGCATCTGTAACCGCCTTCTGACTCATAACATCAATTGTTTTTTTGGTTCCAGTACCTGTGTTCTGTACTATTGACACCATATCCCCTTTCACGTCAACAGCGAGTTTCGTAGTTGACGGCGGTGTTCCGCTGCCGACATATACCTCATCGACATGCTCGTCGTAATATGTAACCTGTGTGGAACCGTTTGACGCTTTGTAGACAGACGCTGTCACTGTCTTTACCTTTCCGTCAGTATCCTTGTATCTCGCGAGGATAGGTTGACCGTCAAGTATCTTACCTTTCGTTGACGCGCCCGTGACGAGTGTTTCTATAGCGTTTACCGCCTCTGTTCTTGAGGTGTATATCTTGTTTGTGTTCCTTAAAAACTGTATTTGTTTATTTATTGCCATTTCGGTAACCTAATTTCTACTTAAAATTACTTTCATTTTAGAAAAAAAACAACTTGTCATTGCTCGTCTATACCTCCGCCGATGTCATCTCCAGTAACGTATATGCCTCCACCGCCTTCTGTATGAGGCACCTCTATCTTCTCTCCGTTCACTCTTATTAAGTATGTGATATTTCCAATTGTCTCTGATTTGACAATGTCATTTCCTCTAAGGAAATAGAAGTTCTCGTCTATCTCCTTTCCTATGAGAGAGCAGTTCTTTGTCTTGTCTCCCTCATATTCAGAATTTAATTTATGGTATACTACACCTGTAGGTTTTTCTGTCTTGTTATTTGATGTTAAGTTCATACCTATAGTTGTTTTTCACAGTATTATAGTCGATTGGGCATCCATAGAACTTGAATGCGTGTATATCTCCTATGAATGTGCCAGCGAAATGTCTCTCAAGAGGAAGTATCTTTTTTGACACCTTTCCGTATCTTGTCCACATTGCCTCGCCCAGACCGAGAGTGCCACCACCTACTGATATTGAGAATGGCACGCCCTCCTGTTTCTCCGAGTAGTCGTCAAGTGCTCTGAACCTGAACATAGGCAATTCCCTTGAGACAAGTTTAAGTCTCCCGTCAATATAAATGTATAATTTCATCCTGTCAGTGGCAGTCTTCTTGACTTTAAGGTTAACCGTTGACCACTTGTCAAAATCAACCATACCTGGGTATGATTTCTCCTCTACAATCTTGAATCTGTTATCGCTGTTGCAGTCCTTCACAAGATACCTGTATCCTATACTTCCGTCATCGTTGTATTTCAGTGCGAAAGCGTTCTCTGTTATATCGTCAGACACATTCTTCAATTTCTGTGTCTTTGGGTCAATCTGCAATTCCTCTATAGTTTCTGTGGTGTATCCAGTAGGAGTCCTGTTAGCGTAAAGGAATAGGTTGATACCAGATGTATATTTCGGCAATGTGAACTCCACGAAAGCGTCGTCTGGGTGGTTGTCTACAGTAAAACCTTCAGTTGTCCTGTCATATGTCAGGAATTTGTTGTCCGTCACAATCCTAAACGTGTTGTTCGTATTCTCAAGCACTGAATGCTCCGTATTGTCCTTGACATCTTCGTCGTTTATCTCTATGTCTGGTATCGAGTAGTCGTCGTTGTTGTAGATGTCACAGGCATCCTCTTTCTCGTAGTCGTCTGCGTAGTAATTGTCGTTGTTGTAGTCATCGCAGTCCTCAACTATGATGTCAAGATTGTCTTTCTTAACCTTTGTATGCTCGATATCGCCGTACTGGTTGTTGTAGCACTCAATCGCTGTATCAGCATTTTCCGTCTCTCCAAGTTGTTTTCCGAAATAGTTCATAAGGTCTATTCCAGCGCAAGGTTCAGTGTCCTCATCCATCTCCTCAAACTTTGACAAGTCGTAACCGTTGCGCAACATGAATTTGTTCTCGGAACGGGTTCCCATATAGAAGAATATCCCGCTGTTGTCTGGGTATTTTGTGTTCAGTATGTTATCCTTGGTCTCGTAATGCCTTGGACGAAGTGTAACCTCGATATTCCAAGTGTCATCAACCTCATACGGAAGAACCTGGTACTGGCAGTTAGAGTCCTTGAAGAATCCTTGCATAAAACCGCCCTTCAAAGCGAGATATGTGTCTTTCTCATCCGATACCTTATCCAGGTCAAAAGAAGTTGTCTTTGTGTTTCCAGACACATAAATCAGATGCAGTTTCTGGTCATCGATAAACAGTTTTGAGTTTGTTATAATGTCAAACAGTTGACTATTTGATACCCTATCTCTGTCAAACTTTATCAAACCGTTGTCTATCCCGTTGAAACCTATGTTCTCAAGAGTAACTGGTTCAGTTGTCGCTCCAGACCATATGTATTCTCCTGTTGAGCAGACGCCGTCTTTCTCGAAACACTCTGGTATCGACGTGTCTATATATGAAGAAAGGCACGGATGCTGAAAATCCGTGTTGAAATCCTTATTGCTCAATGATTCAAGGGAAAGCACAAAGTCCATATACTTGTCAGTTGTGACGAACATCTGTGGTTTCCATCGTTTATATTTATTCAGAATTGACATTCAGTTTTTCAAGTCCTTTTCACAATAAATAGTTTGCTCGTTGTATTTATTGTGAGAGATAATAACCTTAGTATTAGGATGAGAGTATTATTCACAGAAGGGCAGATAAAGCGAATCCTCGGAGAGGACTGGTATCTCGGACTTGACGACGGCACAAGTGACGAAATACCTTACGGAGAGGACAATTTGCAGAACACGAACACGATAAAAGCGTCTGGTGCGTACACTGACAAGGACGGTGAACCTGTTACGGATGTCAAAATGGCGAGTGACTCCAGATGGGGCATCGGCCGCAACAGGGCATACGGAGGAACTGTTACAGAATCTAACGACGAGCACTGTCAACTCAACGAGATTAACAGTGAGTTCGCAAAAGATACTATCAAGGTTCCGTCACGTCTTAGAAACATAGCGCGCAAGTCATCTGGAGAGATTGGACGCAATATCGGCAAGAACGGAGAGGTGAGTGTCAGCAACGCATACAAGATAATGCACCAGGTCAGGAATGGCGATGATATCGGCACTGACAAGCGTATAACTGATTTTCTTGACAAGACGCTCAAGAGGAAAGAGAGAATATCCAGAAACAGCAAGGAGTTGAAGAGGGATATGGGTATCGAGAACGCGTTCCAAAAATCTGGCGGCACAAAGAACGGAGGAGGAAAGGCGCACACAAACAAGACAAGCGACGGAAGCAACATCACATATTTTACTTGAGTTGTTTTTTAAAAATAATTGATTACTTTTAATATAGAAACATAATGGGAAAGCAAAGTAGACTTGAGTCGGAAGCGTTATTGGCGAGACACGAGGCGATGACGAAAATGGATTTCCAGAAGGGAACCAACGAATATTCATCTGACCACGAGGATGCGAAGACACACAACGACGAGTTACACCCTTGGGGTAAAGGCACAGACGGAAACGGACCTGTATACGTCCTTCCTAACGCAAACGCGTCAAAGACTCAGTACAAGAAGGGAATAGACACTACAGACGGAGGTGGTTCATACGACAAGTTCGGACGCAACGGAATCGGCGGCAGACAATACCTGTCAACCATCAACATCTACAACAGCACTAACGCCTACGGACCTAACTCTGTAGACACTACAGAGAACGTGAGCGAAGGACAATACATCGTAAAGTAGACAATGATGGATTACGCTAAGAGTGTCATATTCAAAATACTGTCAGAGGGTGTTTGCCAAGACAAGATTATCGACGCCATCAAGAAGAGGTACGAGGTGAAAATCAAGTACACGGCAGACGACGACCCTAAAGGAACTGGAGAGAGGATGATTCAACCAGTGGCATATGGCACATCAAAGGCGGGCAACCCTGTCATAAGGGCGTGGCAACCTAACGGTGACACAAAGACCAGAATACCTCACTGGAAACTGTTCAGGGTCGACAGGATTGACAACTGGAAGGCGTACCCTAAACGAAAGTTCAAGACACCTCCAGACGACCCTAACCAACCAGCGTTCAACAAGAACGGAGACAAGACGATGTCACAGGTGTTTGTCATTGCCGACTTCGACTCCGCGGAGGCGCGATACAAGCGTGGCGGTCTTGAGCGTTACAACATACAGCGTAGGCAGTCAACTCCATACGGTGGTTTAAGGGCGAACATCAACAGGTCGTACAGGTCAGACGTGGCTGACAGGAATATATCTCAAGAACAACCTAAAGACTCAAACTACTGGTCTACCTATGATATGGCGTTGTCATCCGCGTCGATTGACAATGACGACAATGTGGTATCGCAGACAGTAAGTCCAGTATTGAAGGGTTCAGAGGACAATCCTGTTAGCAGCGACACAAAGAAACTCGACTACAGGAATGTCGAGAAGAACGGACCAGTCTACAAGGACGACAATGACGAAGGTGATATTGAGGACCTGTTCAATTATGTTGATGACGAGCAAGAATAATTTTTTTTAATCACCAAATATGGCATTTGACATAAAAGCAGCACAGGCATTGATGCTAAACGAGGAGTTCAACAGGAAGGTTGACAATGTGATAGCGGCGAAGAGTAAGGGGAAAAAGAGTGTGGCGTCGCAGTTCTCCATACCTGCAACTATGATGCAGGATGCTCAACCAGTCCAGCAGATATCACAAGAACAGATGATTAGGGAAAGCAAACTCCCACAAGCGATACTTGATTCCTACAAGGAAATGAATAGTCCTTTGAGTGAATTTAGTGAAATTCCAGCGTCTTACTTTAACGGTAATACGTTACAAGGTCAACTCAACGAGGCGGTATCCCAAAATACACAGAAGGCGATTGCTGGAAATGACTTAGTCGCACTAATCGACAGGTGCATAGCGAAACACATTGCGGCATTACGAGACGAGATAAAGTCAGAGGCGACAATGAAGGCGTTCCGTTTCACTGACGGCAACAAGGTTCAGTTCCTGGACAGAAACGGTAATATTTACGAGGGTGTGCTTACATTGAAGAAGAAAAAAAAGAAAAAGTAAATTCTTTTCCAGACCAAATCATATATTCAGAACTGGCGGTTATTTTACAGTAACCGTCAGTTTGTTGTTTTTTTCTGAAAAGTCGCTACTATTAATAAAACAACGATTCGTAATGGAAAAGATTAAAGTTTTGGTAATACCGTCAGACACCAAGGGTGGTGTAGGTTTCTACAGGTCAATCCAACCGCATATCCAACTTGAGAGGATGTTTCCAGATGAATTCTCCGTTGACATTCAACCAGAACCGAATTTCAACGACCTTTCAACCTTTGACAGGTATGACATCATACATGTGCATAAGGGATTATTCAATGATATGCAGTTGTTCCATAATATGATTGACCATTGTCAAGAGAGAGATGTAAAGGTGGTCCTCGACTTGGACGACCACTGGAAACTCGACCAGAGTCATCCTTCATATATGTCAAACAGGAGACTTGGAATCAACAAGATTATCGCGTCTAACATAAAGAAGGCAGATTATGTCACGACTACGACTGAACTGTTCGCGGACGAAATTAAAAAGGTGAACAAGCAAGTGAAAGTCCTGCCAAACGCAATTGACCCAGACGACGAGCGTTTCAAGGTAACGAAAACTCAATCTGACAGGTTGAGGTTCGGTTTTGTAATGGGTTCGTCTCACGAGAACGACCTTAAACTTATGGACGGGTTCGTCAAACTGCTGTCAAAGGATACACTTGAAAAGATACAGATTGTCCTGTGTGGGTTTGACACGAGAGGAAGAATGGGTTTTATTGACCAGAACACTGGTACTATTACATATAGGAACATCGAACCGAGCGAGAGCGTATGGGCGAGATACGAGACGATTGTCACAGACAACTACAGCATTGTCAATCCAGCGTACAAGCAATTCCTGCTGACATACGCACAGAACACTGACTGGCCAGACACAAACGACGTCTACAGACGATGCTGGACAAAGGACATAGACCATTACTTCCAGCACTACGAAAATGTTGACGTACTGCTTGTTCCTCTTGTAAAGAACGAGTTCAACAAGATGAAATCACCGTTGAAGATTATAGAGTGCGGTTTCTCTGACACGGCGATTATCGCATCAGATTTCGGACCGTATCAGATTGACCTTGTAAACGCGATAGAGCGTGGTGGCAAGATAAACCAAGAAGGTAACGCGCTTCTTGTTGAACAGGAGAAAGGACATAAGCAATGGGCAAAATACATTGAGAGACTCGTGAAGGACAGGGATTTGCTCAATATGATTAAACACAATCTGCACAACACAGTGAAAGACAAATATAACCTCCAGAATGTGACAAGAGACAGGGCGGAGTTCTACAGAAACATTGTTAAGAAATGAAAATATGCATCACATTGGACGACGTGCTTAGAGGGAAAACGGCACAGTTCGGAAAAATCTACAAGAAGTACATCGATGACAGTGTCGACCTGGACAAAATAGACCTTTCAAGCGGAGACCTCTGCAAGGTGTTCTTCAACGGAGACAGTAAAAAGTACGAGAAATTCCTGTACGAGGATTATGCGTTCGAGATTTTCTCAGAGGCGCAACCAACGGAAAAGATGGTCGACAAGAACCTTATACTCTGGCACCTTGACGTCGCAGAGGACGAGGACATCGACTACGATGTGGAGTTAATGTTAGGAAACGCAAGGGAGTTCAACGCCTCAATCGGTTACACCTATTTCTTCATATCGAAGATGGCGACAAGAATAAGGGAGGTCTATCTTCCTAAAGACAGTCTTGAGTTATGGGAAAAGTGCGACATTATGGTCACGGCAGACCCATACCTGCTACAGAATAAACCAGAAGGAAAGGTTAGCGTAAAAATCGAGACAGACTACAACAAGGACGATGACGCTGACTACACTTACGGAAGTCTACAGAAATTCATTGACGACAAGGACAATTTCAAGAAAATAATGACAGAATTACACAATCAATCAAATGGATAAGAAGAAAATTGAAAAGTCAATCAAGGACATTGACAAGGAAATAAAGAAAATCAACGACAAGAAATTCAAAATGTTCTTCCTCGTGTACGACACAAAAGGCGTCGCTAACGGAGAACTCGAATACCTGTATGAACTCGCGCTCTCTTGTAAGAAAGCAGGTTACAAGGTAGAGATGTTGTACACTGAAAAGGAATTTGTAGGCGTTGAGCAGTGGTTAGGAAAGGAGTACGCCAAACTGCCACACACAAACGGAAACAGCGGAAATATCAATGTTAACCCTTCAGACGTGTTCTTCATTCCAGCGTCATACTGTAGTGTTATGGCACAGTCAAAGAACCTTCCATGCAAGCGTGTCGCCGTAATACGAAGCACTGACTACCTTCTTGACTCAATCCAGTTCGGTTCAAGTATGGAAGACCTGCGTATCTCTGACTGTATTGTTCCAACAAATGCAGCAAAAGAACTTGTGAAAGGACTTTTCCCGAACATCAAGACACATGTTATCACCCCAAGGATTGACCCTATGTTCAAGAAGTCAGACAAACCAGAGAAAATGATAGTAAATATTGTGTCGAAACATGACAGTGACGTGTCTGCGATTGTCAAATCGTTCTATTTGAGATATCCAATATACCGCTGGATTGCGTTCAGACAAGTGAAGAATATCTCAAGGAAGGATTACGCAAAGGCATTGCAGGAGGCGCCTATCACCATATGGATGGACCCTACAACTGATTTCGGTTCATCTGCCATTGAAGCGATGGCGTGCGGTTCAATTGTTATTGGCAAAGTGCCTGAATACGAGGTTGACTGGTGTTTCAAGGACGGTCATATTGCGGACAACGCATTGTGGTTCTATAATATCAAGAACTGTTCAACCATTATTGCAAGCGTTATCCAGTCATTCCTTTTCCGAAACATAGGAGACGAGATTTACAAACAGATGGAAAGCACCGTTGACGACTACAAGGTGGAACGATATGACAAGGGGGTTGAATCCTTTATCCACACATTGATTGAGACAAGGGTCAATGACTTCAAGGTAGCACGTGAGGCGTTTGAGAATAACAAAGTAGAAATAGTGAAGAAATAATATGGAATTGACAATTATAGTACCAGTACATAAAATTGAGGAGAATGACAATGCATTCCTCACAAAGGCGTTGACATCTGTAAAGAACCTTAATGGGGCAGACAAATATGAGGTGATGTTTGTAGGTCCAGATGACGCACTTAACACAGCGAAAGAAATTTACGCAAACGTAGGGTGTAAACAGGAGGTTAAATATGTTCATAACAGCGAGACCGACTTTATGACACAGGTGAATACGGCGGCGATGCAATGTATCACCAAGTATTTCTCAATCCTTGAGTTTGACGACGAATACACTCCAGCGTGGTTCAAGACCGCCGAGAAATACATTAACGAGAAACCAGACCTTTCGGTTATTCTGCCGATTGCCGAACTTGTGACAACAGAAGGACGGGCACTGTCTTTTGCGAATGAACTGACATGGGCGACATCGTTCAACGACAGCGATAAACTCGGCACTGTTGACGAGGAAGGACTTAAAATCTTTATGGATTTCAATGTCACTGGCGGTATCATCAAGACAGAGGATTTCATCTCTATCGGTCGATTGAAGAAATCACTTAAACTCGCAACATGGTATGAATACCTGCTCCGTAGTGTATACAAGAACAAACCTGTGTATGTAGTTCCTTGTATCGGTTACCTTCACACAATCGAGCGTGAGGGTTCATATATGGTCACATCAAGAGAAAGTATCTCGCAAGAGGAGGGAAAGTGGTTGATTGACACTGCCCGTATGGAATATTTCTTCACCGAGGACAAGAACAAGACTTTCGGAGAATACGTTGAAGAGACAGAAAAGCAATAAGGACAACCGAGCAAACGATGATGCTACATAGGGAAATGTCAAAGAAGAAAACTGGTTATTTCTACGAGGAAGAGGAACAGGCGGTCTTGGACTATCTTAACACAGATAGTGCTGACGAGAAGAACAGGATTTTCACAGAGAAACTCCAGAGGCCGTTTACAAAAATGATTGAGTCAATCATACGGCGATATAAACTGTACAATCCTGACGAGACATTCGAAGAGACGTTCGACAAGACAATGTCATTCCTCGTCACGAAATTCGACAAGTACAACCCGAACAGCGGGTGGAAAGCGTATTCATACTACCAGACCATCGTAAAGAATTTCCTTATAGGTAGACTCGCCAAACGTGCCAAGTCAAAGGAAAAGACACATTCCTATGACGATGTCGCTAACGACATAAACAACAGTCTAATGTACACAACACAGACAGAACGCGGCGCAGAGACGGCAAAGGAGACAGTAGACGCACTCATTAACAGATACAAGGACATCCTTGAGAATCCAGACGAGTACGGATACACTGAAGACGAACTGTCTCTGTGCAAGGCGCTCTTGTACTTTTTCGAGAACTGGGATTTCGTTCTGACGACATCTGGGAGCGCGCAACTAAACAAGAGCGTCGCACTGTTCTTTTTGAAGGAGCAGACTGGTATGAAGGCGGCCGAATTGAGAAAATGTATGAAGAAATTTAAGAAGGACTTTCTACTTATTAAACAGGAGGTGGTCGAGAGTTAACCACATACAAGAAATGGCAGACAAGAAGAAATACACAGTCAAACTCAACAACATAGACAAGATTGAGCAATTACTGCAAGAGACCTACAATCTCGCCTGTCAACAGTTCACGCAGATACAGGGTGAGATTAACAAGATAGCGAACACGACAATTCTGAAAGACCTTGACATCGACGGGAAGGAGAAGTACGGTAAGATTATGAACAACTACATCTCGTTACAGCAGAAGTCAATAACCCAGAAGTTCGACATCGCCAAACTGATGTCTGAAATCATCAAGCACAATGGTGATATAGACGGTGCGTTGAAGGACGCGGCGAAAGCACACACGTCACTTGACATCAAGTCTATCAGGGATATTGTCAATAAGGCGAAGGAATCTAACGACACGCAGGTTTACCAATTGAAAGGATAAAAGATGAATGACAGGTTAACACTTGACAACGAGCAGCAGAAAAACAACAGCGGTAGCAAGAAGTCAAAACTCGCTAAACTCAAGCAGGAGGCGCTTGCGAAGATAGACAGTGTTGTCGCTGTTGTTGAAAAGTATGACGAGATAGGCACTATCGCCAGTATGCTTGACGGAGAGGGTGGCAGTATAGAGTTCATAACGACTATCCTCAAAGAGTTAGGTGTAACTAAAGAGGAGATTATCGCTGAGATTTCCGAGTGGTTGTGCGGTCAGACGAAAAAGATAGACAAGAGCAGCGGCAATGCGACAAACGGTATGATTGACAGCATTGAACTCGCTATAAAGGCAACGCTATACGCCACTATGCAAGGGTTGTTCACCTGTTCAGCGACACCGCTTATCCCTAACTACATGTTTAAGGATACGGTGAAATTCGGAGACGGTGTAGAGATTCCGTTGAATATACTGGATGTTTACGGGATGTTAGAAAACTGCCCTGTCTCAATGGACGGGAAGAACTTCTATTTTGACACAATCGAGACCAATCAAATGGTAAAGACGGTCAACGACATACGAGAGTATAAGGAGTTGAAAGACGGGCAGACAATCAAACCATACGAAAAAATCAAGGATAACGAAGCAATTGTCAAGTGCTTTCCAAACATCATCGAGAAAAAGTACAGGGATTCAATCTGGTACACATACACTGATAAAAAAGGAAAGACCAAAAAGGTGTTTGATATGTCAAACGCCGAGAACTGTGACTACGATACTGTCCAGATGCACTATTACCAAGTTAGCGGATATGACCAGACAACCGTATGGAAATCACGTGATTTCAATGCGTACCTTTGGTATGTAATCAACAAGAAAGACGCTAAATGGGACAACAGGAACAACCTGTACAATAAGACAAACAATGAAGATGACAAATACGACGATGTCAAGGAAGAGTTCTTCAAACTTGACTACGACACAAGTTCTGGGGCGACCGAAAACCAGAAATTGACGGTTAACCTTCATAACATACAGACAGTTGACGGTAAAGAGAAAGATGTCAAGTTCAGGAAGAAGATAATACTCGACAGCACATATCTGGAACGTGTATATAACACGACAGAGTCTGACATGTTGAAGATTTATCTGAACAAGGAGGAGTATTTTCAGAAAAGGATAATCAAGAACATCCCTACTGGTTTCAAACTCAATATCAAAGAGAACGATACAGACCCAAGGGTTAAAGACAATAATTTCGCCTACGAATATATTACCAACTATGATTATATGCCAGAAGTAATGGCATACTGGTGGCAAGGTGAAGGCACATATAAATTACACAAGAAGAAAGGCAGTGATGACCCAGACTATTCGCAAAAGGCGGAACTCATCACCAAAGACAATATACTAAAGTCACATAAAGAACTCAAAATGGATGTCACGGAGAAGACCACTGTTAAATTGAACAAGACAATTTTTGAGTTTAATTATGATTATATATTTAGTCTTAAGTTCTTTGATACACAGACACTTGTGACTAATATAATTGACAGTGTCCTCAATTGGGGATTAACGAACGCCACAGCGTCATTCAGCACTTACGACAAGGTAGTCGCTGGTGTCGTAGGAAAAGTCACTGACGAGATACTACGCAAGGAGGAGACAGAGATAAGCGACGACTTCTACAGTTTCTCGAACAGGGAATACGATGATTTATTGACACAGGCGAGGAAAGCGTATAACGGTTCGTACAAGATAGCGGACGAGAATGGGAAACTCTCATACACTGAAAAGGACGAAATCATAAAATCGCTCAACAGGATAGGCGAGGCAAGTACGCTACAAGAGCAAAAGACGGTCATAGAGCGACTTTTAAGGGATGTGACTGTAAGTATGTCACAACAGGAGGAGATAACCTCTCAAAACACGTTATATGCAGGATTTGGTAGTGACTGGGCGTGTATACCGAGACTGTTACACGAGGTCGTGAAGAATGTCGTTCTACAAGTCCTTTCCCCGAAAGTGATGGTGCTGTACGCAATCAACTGCAAGATTTTCAACGACAGCGACACTGACACAAGCAAGAAGGTGGACCCGATTGAGTTTATGAGGAAGAATATTAACAACCTTCTTAACTCACTTATCCCACAGATAGGCAATATCATTGTATCTCTCCTATTGGGTTTTCTTATGAAAGTTCTACAACCGAAAATTAAGAAATTCGTAGAGAAACTCAACCTTGAGCAAGCGATGAGGTATGTCGCACAATTGAAACTTGCGTACAGACAGTGTGTTGGAGCGTATATGAACTGGGCAGAATACTTTGGAGGAAGCGCGTCAAACCGCTCTGTAATCGACAATGTGACATACGCAGACATAATCCCAAAACAAACAGAACCAACATCATGAACATCAGTCAAATAACAAAAGTGATAGATTCGGCGATGGCGACCGCCCGTAAGGGTTTCACGCTACTTCCGTCGTTGATACTGTTCTGTAGTTCAATCAAGAAACCAGGAATATCAACAATACTGACCACAGCGAAGATTGTATCTGAACTCGGCAAGAACGGTTTCCCTACTGGACCGAACGAGGACGGTTCGACAAATATGTTCAACCAGTACACAAAAATAATGGTTGACAACATATTCACTGAACTTAAGGACAATATGCAGGTGCAGGTATCATTGCCATACGGGGCAGTGCCTATTATCGGTTTCGGCGCAAACGGAGGTGGCGCTGTTACCGTGCACGGATTCAACAACGTGGCAATCACTGCCGCTGGGTCAGCAAACTAAAGAAAAAGAGAAGAATTACATGGGTGTATTAATAGGAAAAGTAGTAAGTGTTGACGATGACGCTTACGGAGGCAGGATAAAGGTCCGTATAGCATACGAGGATTCAAGACAGAACGACGAAGACCTACCATACGCTTTCCCTCTTCTTCCGAAACTGATGCACGTCAGACCGAAAGAGGGGGAGGCGGTGTTTGTCTTGACGGCAGACGACAAGAACGCGAAGAGTCAACGGTACTATATCGGTCCGCTCATATCACAACCGCAGTATCTCGACAAGGACTACGCAGAACATTCATCCGTCCTTTTGAGAGGCGGTGTAGGACAACCGTCACGCTCGGTGATGACAGACGCCGAGTCGATAGGTTCATACCCTAACAATGACGATGTGGCGATTGTTGGAAGACGTAACAGCGAGATTGTCCTTCGAGAGAACAAGGAGCAGGGTACTAACAGCAGCGAGATTGACATACGGTGCGGTGTAAGGGTTGACAGGAGCAACAATAATCCAGCGAGGTTCAACCAGACAAACCCAGCGTACATACAGGTCAAGTTTCAACCGTCGCCTCTCGGTACGGACACCACATCTGACAACGGAAACAGCACAGTGAATATTGTCGCTGACCAGATTAACTTGATTAGTCCGAAATCAATATCTCCTGTGATTGAACCAATTGACAAGACAGATGACTCATCGCTTATCAATGACAAGAAATTCCAGAAGATAATTGACGAGTGCCATACACTGCCGTATGGTGATGAACTCGTGAAATTCCTAAACCTATTCAGAGATGCGTTCAACTCGCATACACACAAATGGGTAGGAGCAGGGCAGACACCAGTACCGAACGACTCATACAAGTCAATGAACAACTATCCTTTATCAAAGATGTTGAGCAAGAATGTGAGGATTAATTAAGAGGATGGAACGAAGAAAGACGCTTGGATTAACCTTGCGCCTTTCTTTTTTTCCTCTATTTCTTCAACTCCGTCGTATCGCTTATGACTGTGAACTCAAGTTCGTTCTTGAAAAGTCGCTTCTCGTTGTTGAAACCAACCTCGATATCAACATAATACCTATCTGGAGATAGTTCATCCGTATTGATAAAGAAATGGTTCATACCAGCGATGCGCGCTATTGAATCCCAAGGGATAACCTCAACATACCTGTTTCCGTCCTTTACCATTATACGGTATCTCGCATCAGACACCTCGTCTGAATAGTCTTTGGTGTACGGAACCGTGAACTGGACCTTGACCATTCTTCGGTCTGTCCTGAAAATCTTCTCGTTGTCATTGATACCAGAGAGTGATACGCTGAGAGAGTGCGGTTTATGCACCGTGTCTCCTATGTTGAAGTACATCTTGTCTGATTTTGCAACAAAGTCAAGTTCAACGTCTTCTATATAGTCTCCATTCAATTTTATGTTTGACCATACATCTGTCAATATCATATCTGGTTCATATTTACTCTTGTCAAGTTTAACAGATGCGTAATACACGCCTTTAGACTGGTGTACCACTGGATATTGAATACCGTCAATTGTGCATACAGGTAATTCATCCAGAGAATACAATTCACCTCCTATATTGCAATAAAGATAAAGACGGTTCTCCTTGTTGAGATAAAACCTTGTCCTGTCATCACATATTTCCTCATTGTATCTTGTTTCAAGATATGGTTTGAAACATGTATTTGTGTGATTTGTAAAGAAACCAACATACTGTGTTGGTGTTATGTTAATATCCTCATTCTCTGGAGCGAACATAATGCAAACGCCATTGTTCACCTCGTCACCGTCAATCAACTTGTTTACATATCCAGTAATATCAATAGACAGGTTCTCGTTACCGTATTCAAATGTCTGTTCACCAACAACTGCACTGTCCTCGTTGTTCATGAACTTTTCGTACTCATCCTCAATGAACTTGGTCGTATAGACGCCCTTGTGTTCCCATTCTGTTGATGTCGTGGCGTTAAACCAGTTCGAGGCGGAGTATGACACGGACGCCTCTCCAGTGACCCAGTACTCGTTAGTTCCGTCAAAACCTACGCCATCGTGCCATTCCATAGGTACTTTCAAGGCGATTACCTTGAACGACACCGCCCTTTTCTTAGATGTAGCGTCAACGCCTACCATCATATCGTCAAAAGTGCTTTTGCCTACAGAACCGCAGTTGGTCATCTTTATCACATGACGAAGAGACCCTCTTATCGGATATGTACCGTCCGACACGAGTGCCTTCAGTTTTGAGATGTCAAAATGCAGAAGAAACCGACTGATGTCATTACCGTAGTTAAGTTCAGCGACAGGATTACGACCATAATTCTCATGAGAAGCGTGGTGTATGGTGTTGCATTTGTCTATAAAGGTATGTGTAATCATCGTTAAAAATCAAGATAAAAAAGGGTCTTATTTTTTGGCAATCTAATTATTTATTTTTACCTTTGCAGTGATTTAATAACCAAACTCATCAAACTATGTTTAGAATTGCGATTATCGGAGGAGAGAACACTATGAACTATGAAATGTTCAAGGAGAAGTGTATCCACTACCTCAAAAATAAAGTAAAAGACGGTATCATCATTCTCACCACTGGTGACGAATATGTCACACACTTTGCACAGAAATATAAAATTGACACACAGTTTTATGCTACAAAGTGGCGAAAATACAAGAACAACGCGCTCAAAATGCGTAATGATGAACTGTTATCTAACACTGACGCTATTATCTATTTCAACGACGGCATCAAGGATAACATGTATCTTTACAACGAGGCGCTTCACCGTAATATACCTTCACGAATCGTCAACTATTAGTCCTTGATGAATATAATCAAGTCCTCGTATATAGGCATTATAAGGTTTCCGTCGTAGTACTCTACGCCATCCTCGTATATGTCTCCCTTGAACTTGATGTTGAACTTTCCAGTGAATTCACCGCATCGCTTAACATCACGAGGTTTCCATTTATATTCTATCACATATTTTTCCTCGCACGACTCGCTTATGGTTACAATGTCGCATGGAGACTTTGATACGACAAGTTTGCCGTTCTCGTCATACATAGAAAAAGTAACGTCAGCGTTCTGAATCGCGTTGTTGAAAAAGTCTGTCCTCATAAAGTCGTACTTTCCGTCGTTGACGAGTTCCATTCGCAACGGGTTCAATGTACTGTTTTTACGGATGTAGAAATATTGTGCCATTACCGCTATTTTCAATAAATAGTTTCGTTTTCATTTTTTGGTTTTTGCCATTGAGAACGAATGATTTATGATTGAGTTTGACAAACCGTCAAGCATCTCCTGTAGTGTATCTGGGATTATATCCTTCAAGTCTACAAGTGGTAATACCTCTCCTTTCTGTTTCAATAGCAGTTGAAAAGATAGGTAAGTCTTTTTACCTACAGCGATACCGCTTGCTGCCACATTGAAATCAAGAATATATTTATCCACAAACATATTTGATGTCTTCAATACCTCTCGTATAGTTTGACTGAAGTCGTGCCTCATCGCACGTATCACGACATTGTAGTTATCCATCTCCTCTTTAGGTGAAATACATGTCTTTCCGTCAATGTACACAACAAGAGGGTTGATGTTGTTTGTTGTGCCTAATGTCAATCTGTAAAGTGGATTTTGTAATTTTTTCTCTGCGTTAATAGGTGCGCCCATAAATCATATCTTTAACTTTATAAAGTTACAAAAAATGTTAAAAAAGACAAAGCACAGTTAAACTATGCCTTGCCTTTGTGTGTTTCAAAACAGAAACGGTTTTTACATCACGTATTTACCGTTCTTGTAGTTGTTCCAGCATTGTCTCCTGTACCCCTCGTCTACACGGAACTTGTATGTGTCAACATTTTCAACTGCCTTGCTTTCACGCAACCAGTAAACCTTGCCGTTAGTCGATACCTTAAACGCTTCGCAAGGCATAACAGACTCCTGAAGCACAGAATCGGTTATTTCAACGTCATTGTCATTGCAAGCGTCCTTGAACTCCTCGCTCTTGTCCGCTGGTATGGTGAACATCACAGTTCCTGTATGTACGTCTTTTGTCGAAGGTCCGAACATATCCTCAAGTTTAGCGATAAGGTCTGTCTCTGAAGGGTCAATATCTGTGACAAAGTCAACGGTGTCAACATCGTCCAAATTATCTTCGATTGGTTTTTCGCCATTAAGATAACTGTCCTCATCATCCTCATCATCTCCGAGTTCACTGTTAGCGGTGTCATCGTCATCTGGATTAGCGGTACCGAAATTCTCATCGTGATAACTGTAGTCGTCATCTACAACAACATCAGCGTCGTCATCTGGATTCTCTTCTGGTAATTCAATGTCGTCATCGGTCTCATCATCTGTGCCTACGAGTTCGATGTTCTCCCTAAGTACTCTTTCAATTGCCCTTGTAAGGCATTCGTTTATCTCTTCACGTGTCGCTTTGATATTCATTCTATATGAGTGTTTGTCTTAATTCTGATAGCATAAACAGGTCTTCATTGACTGTTTCCTTGTTGTATTTCTTTTCTGACAATTGAGACACCATACCTTTAAGTTGTGATACCGTCTCGAAATTGCCGTCTTCTGTGTTGTTTATTGATTCATTGATTGTGTTGATACATTCTTCCTTGTAGTCGTTGAAAAGGTCTTCCTTTGTCTTGTTCTCAAGGATGTATTTCGATATGTCGTTGACGACCCTTTTCTGCCACTCCTCAAGACCATCTGTGATGTTTGACAGGTCGTTGACGAGTTCTGACGCCTTTCTGTTGTCAACAACGCTTTCGTTGACAATGTTAGCGTCGTTCACTTTGCCCTCAAGGAGTTTCATACTCTTGACCCTGTCATTGACATTTGACGCTGTCCTTTTTACCGAGAGCAGATACTCAATACTACTGTTCACATCGTTCTTTGACTCGTTTATGATATTCTCCAAGTCAGATGAACTCATATTGACCGTATCAATGCACTCTTTCAATAGGGCAACCACTTGACCCTTTTTCGCTTTGTACTCCTTGTCACGCTTACCGTGTATGTCAAAAAGTTCAGCAATATACATAGGTGTGTCCATTACGTCCATAGGGGAGTATATGCCATTGACAATGACGTATTCTGTCTGCATTGTCTTGTTCTCTGTAACGAGTTTAATGTATTTGGACAGGAGTTTCTTACCACCGTCCGTAGCGTACAGTTTATCGCTTATACTCTCATAGACCTGTTTCAACTCTGGAATCGACAGTTCTTCTACCGATTCCTTGAGAGAATGAATCCTGTTCAACTCCTGTTCCTTGTCAACAACCGAGTTGAACACCTTCCTGATTCTCTCAAGTTCACTTATATTATTTTTACTACTCATTCCAATTAAAAACCATTTACAATAAATATCTTAAAAAGGCAGATATTACGAATTGTCAATATCAGACAATACCTTGTTGATATTCTTGTTCAACTTGTCGTTTGAAATTATCATTGACGAGTTGATATCCTCTTTCAGTATATTGTCAGAGAGTTTCTTCATATACGCGTTATAGAACTGCATCTTACTGGCGTTCTTAAACTCCATAAGATTGTCTGGCATACCTTCATCATCAATAGGTGCGGACTCCATATCACCAGGCATACTGCCCTCATCGCTTGCGCCTGGTTCACCGAGGTCGCCCAAGTCGTCACCGAAACCAGCGTCCATTCCTCCTAACATCGGACCGCCTACAGGTCCGCCAGGACCTCCGCCTTCTGGACCTCCATCGCCTTCTTGACTGTAGTCAGCGCCGAGTTCTCCGTAAATCCTGTCAACCTTGTCAAACAACCCTGTCTTCTTGATGATTTGTGTGGTCATCTGAATTTCATTGGCAAGTGCCGTCTCAAGTCTAATTTCATTCAGTATATCGCGTATCTCACTGTCAGTCTTGCCCATAATCTCCTTCTGCACTTGGTGCCATGACATTAAAGGTATACCACCGCCTTGTTCAGCAAGTGCGCTTGACGCGATATTGATTCGTTTCTGTAGATTCTCCAGTTCAAACAACTCAACCTGGTTAGAAGGGTTGTTCAATGCGAGAGAGAAATTTGTCAAGTCGTCCTCGAAACCAAGCAGGTAAAGGTGTATTATGGCAATCTTGTTCAATTCCATAAGGATTGACTGTTGACCACTGTTGATACGCCTGTTGAACCTTATGTCCATCAATGACATGTTCTGACCTTTACCTTCTGCCTCTTGGAAATTCAGATATGACTTAGGCACCATAAGACCAGCCATAATCTTGTCTCTCATATACTCAATGTCATCCATTGATGTCTGATTCTGCGCACTCTGCAATGTTGAGATGTCAGTGGGGTCTTGACCGTTTCTGACAGGGATTACATAGTCAGCGCTCACATCAAGGAAATTCTTCCTCAAGTCAATCTGACCAGTCTGCGGGTCAATGATTGGTGCACGCTTAACATTGTTCATGAAATCCTGCAAATAACCAGGCACGTCAGCGTCGTCAATCAAACCTACATTTACTTTATATATACGGCGTTCAATGCTTCTCTCAAGACGGTACAGGAGCATAGCGTCCTCCATCATAGAGAGCATACGCCAGTGCCTTCTAACCTTGTTAAGGAAACTCATGCCATAAGGCAGGAATAACGAGTCCTTGATGATTCTAAAGTGCGCCACCTGCCAGTTCTTGTATGGCATACTCTCTCCGTGACCTTCCCAGATGAATTTCACCTCGTCTGGTTTGAGGTTGTAGATTTGAGATGTGGAGTAAGCACCTCCGCCACCATATCCGTTTCCGCAACCGTTCTCGATACGCTGTATTTCGTGGACTGGCAATTCTCGCCATCCTGTTATACCATTCTCCGTATCAATATTTAGCAGCATAAACTCATTACCATACTTGTATGTGTTTCTGGCAATCATAGGCAGAGTGATTGGAATGTCAAGACGGTTGATGAACAAGTCCTCCAACACGGACTTTATTCGCTCAGATTTTGACCTGATTACAAGCATCTCTCCCTTGGTGTTCCTTGTGCATGACTCCTCAGCGTATATGTCAAGAGCGGCGCCTATCTCAGGAAAAGCATCCATAAGGTCAGCATCCCTGTACATCACCTTAACCTGATTGCCGCTCAGCATTTTCAACGATGTGCTGTCATACGACGCCTTCTTCCATTGATGCGCGAGAAGTTTATCCTGCCTCAATTGAAGCAGTTTCCTGTCTCTCTCCTCTTTAGAGTCAAATGTGTATATTGGGGCGTCTCCTCGTTTTTGAAACTCGTACACAGGCACCTCTGGTCGCATATTTGACTGTATGCCGTTGCCTACACCTATGACAATGTCAGAAAGTCTTTGAAATATATTCTTTTTTGCCATTTTTTAAAGTTAAAAAAAATTGATTAACCTAACTAATAGTATAGTTATTTTCACAAAAAAACAACTAACTCAACGCCTATGTGGCCTTCTGTAACCTTGTGGAGGAGGCGGTGGTGTAGGTCTGTGATAACGTGGATATGGGCGTACATTGTAGTAGTACACTTGTGGATATGGGTTCGTGTAATAGTATCTGTGTGTCACGACAACTGGCGTGTACGGTTGCGGTTCCGTGTAGACAACATCACAAGATGTTATCAAGAAAACCAATATTAAACCAAGTAAATATTTCATCACACTGTTATCATTTTCAATGGTTTACCTCTTAATATCTTTTCCATACTGTCAACAAGGTTCGCCTGTTGCTCCAGTAGTTTGTATGGGTTCATCCTCTCAAGTCTCTTGTCAAGTTGGTCCATAGCGTCCTTGTATTCCTCGGCACCTTGAGACGCAAGCATCTGGTAGTCCAAAACCGCCTCTGCGTCCATAATGCTAATCTTTCCAGAGAACTTTCCTCGGATTAACGCGAGTGTCTGTTTCGCCTTCGCGATGAATATCTTACGGATGATTACCTTTGTTGGAGGGTTAAGGAATGCGTAGTCAATGTTCTCGAGAGGCACCTGGTCTGGTGTCAATATGACATTAGGGTTCTGCCTTCTGCATTCGTCAACATTGTCTGGTGTGACATCATAATAGGTGTACCAAACCTCTGTGCCAACAAGACTTAAACTTCCCATAGTGTTCATTGTGGCGCCGAATGTCAACTTTGAACCAGGTGTAGAGTAAAGATGGATTATATGTGTACCGTCTGGACCCGCTGTAACCTTGTAGGTGAGGTCTCCACGCAGTAGTCTGTTCTTGTACGCAAGGTCTGTCGCCATATACGCTATGTCACAGGACTGTGCGATATAGAAACCACCTATAGGACCATACGAACCTCCACCCGCCTGCCCGTATCCGCCAGCGAAACCCAAAGTGTCAAGACCTCCATAATTGGCGTATAACGCCGCCTGTGAAGTTGACGGGTTGCAATACATCACGTTGTTTATCTCGCGTCCAGCGGGGATTAAATAACTCTGTTTGCCCTCTTCAACGGTAAAGTAGTCCTTCTTCAACTCCCAAGGACCTCGTTGCTGTAAACCAGCATCCTTTGAGAACCAGTAACTGAAGTCTTTCGAGATGTCAAGAGTCCTAACGGAAAGGGCATATGCCATATCGGTGTTAGACACGTCCTTTCCGTATAATGTCGCCCACTGGTTCTCAATCATCCAGTTCTGCACCTTCTCGGCGTAATCCTCTATCGACAGTTCAAGAAGGTCGCACAATTGCTCGTCAAGCAACTCGACCTCCATAAGAGGGGCACCAAGCGCGCTCCTGCATTTCTTGAACAGCGATTCTATCTCTTTCGTTACTTTCATACAAATCAAAGAATTTGGTAATTGTCCATTCTCTTAAGCATATTGTGGAATTGCTCTGACACGAGTTTCGACTGGTCGCTCAATTGTTTTTCAACACCACCCTGTGTCTGTGACTGGATAAGGTCGATAAACTCACCAAGAGACATAGTTGGGGCGTCTATCTCGTCCTTTTCAACTGTAATTACTTTATCCATATTAGAATAGAGTGTATATTCGTCTCCAAGTATCTCAACTGTCGCCTCACGGGAGGTAGGACTGAAGTTTGTCGCATTGTCAAAATCAAACGGGAAAATCTCTTTATGTGTGTCTGGGTCAATAAAATTATATTTACCACCTTTCGGTACACGCACAAAACCCGCACTGTTAGACTCCCTCTTGTCAATATTCGGGTATTTTGACGAGTATTCCTCGTAGGCATCGTGCTTCTGGTTGAGTTTCTCGAATGACTTCTGATTTATCTGTCTCCAGATATTCCTCTTTCGGTCTCCGTTAAAATATGCTTCAGCGTCTTGTGCCGTAGTCCACGCGACTGGCATCACGTCAGTAAAGTTTCTAACCACTACCACACGACCGTCTCCTGAACCACGGAATATGTAACCCCGAATATTTGACGCTTTAAGCATACTTTCTGGCACATAGCAGTCACCCTTTTGACGGTAACTTACTGGTGTACCAAGAAACGCCCTTACCTGTCCAGCACTGCGAAAACCTCTGTCATTACCTCGTACACCACCAGGAGCACGCATGGAGTCACCGCTCCAGTGGATAACGTAATTATAGGTTCTCCTGTCAAAATTCTTCTGCATATAGTCAAGAATCTCTGGAGCGATACGCTTTAACTGGTCCTTGATTGACTCTCCAGTACCGTGCCTTTGGTTGAAGTCCTTATCAAAAATCAAGAAATCCTTGAAACCGTCCTTCAAGACAAATTTAACTATATAACCGCCATAGATTCTTGTACCACCTATTGCGTCACCCAAATCCCAATTGGTATATACACCAGGACCGTAGAAATTCGAGTTTGAACCAGTCATAATTCTACTTGCCCCGTTCGTTGTGATACCAGTTTTGCCAGCACTGCTTGTTGCGTGATAAAGATAAGTAACTCCACGTCCAGAGAAACGACCTATAGCATCCCTGTTTATTCCGTTGAAATCAGCATTCGCATTGATGATTTTTGATATTTTATCGTTAAATGTGTTGAAATTGTCTGGTGTGAATGACTCTTCAACCGATTCATTAACCGCTTGCTGTGTACCATTTTCCTCTTGACTTTGAGTGGCAAGAGAGTCCTGATACTCCCTAAACTCCTTATAAGCAGTGCGTGCCATAAATCTCAACAAATGGTGTGCTTCTCCGATTACATCACTAAGATACTTATCAATATTGTTCTGTGTGATTTTAGGCGCGTTCTCAATACCGATTGTTTGACTTGCAACGATAGAACGGAAAATATAAGCATACGAGTCAATTTCACCCGCTGCATCCCAACCTTTATTCTGAATCATTTCTTTGGCATAATCATACAGGTTGTTCAGATATCTTTGAATAGAGTTTTGACCAGAATTCTTGAGTTTAATGCCAAGGTTATGCCTATCGTTGTTAATCTTAACATAGTCTTTCAACAACCCGTTAAACACATCTGCTTTTCCTTCTGCGGTCTCGATTTTCCGTAACTCTTCAGCGCGTCTTTTATTAAACTCGCTATCTTGTTCTTTATCCTTGTTTTTCTCAAACTCAATAGCGGCATCATTCAATATCCCCTCAAGGTTATTAACGAGACCTGCCTCTTTCATCCATCTGCCATAATTTCTTACATCTATTACGTCGCTAATATCATATGCAGGACCAGATATACCACGACCTATCCCTGTCATGCTAGCCGAATCCTTCATTTGTTGAGATGCATGCTTTATCTCATATTTATCCAATCCCATTTTTGCCAGACCAACCTCTGGACTTTGCCCGATATCAACAAAAGAACTAATGAAATAAGGTTGGGCGGTTGGTTTAAGTTTAAAACCGTATTTTTCCCAAGTTTTACGAGACCTGACAAATGTAGGCCAATTAGGACTTGTTTCAGTAAGACCCCTTTTTCTTGCCTGAGAGTATATTGAGCGTTTGTTTTTCTCTGTTAATTGGTTTCCGAATATACGAGTCTTTAAATCAATTCGATAAGTAGAAATCGCTTCCGCCCAATTACCACTTTGTAATGCCTCACGAATCTTTGCTTCAAACTCGCTAATGCGCATATTGTTCAATTCGACAGTTTCATCGTCATATGCGTATTTAATGAATTCTTCTTTAGTAAGTGCTTCTCTGTATTTTCTGATGATTTGTTGCTTGCATTCACCAAAACTTAACGGGTTATACAATGGGTCTCCATTTGACGCTTTTCTTTTTTTAAGATACTCTATCAACTTAGGGAATCCTTTTTCCTCATTCTCTAACCACGCTTCTGGGTTAATAATACTAGCATATACAAAATATGCAGTCAGATGACTCGGCATTATGTCCGCCTGATATATTTGTTGCTCATAAGATGTCTTTAAATCATCTGGTTTCTCTGCCATATGTAATAAACCAATATTATGCTCATTTATATAATGCATATCAGATGTTGTAATACCACAAATTTTAACAACATACTTATTGAATTGAGTTTCGTTTACCTTAAATGGTATTTTATACACATTCGTACAGAAAATAGGTTTATTTCCTGTGACCTCCTGCCGTGGTTTCCTCTGCTGATATCCGCCTTTGTATCTATAATTGTACGCCTCATTTAACGCACCGTTAACGAGGTCCTTGATATATGTCAATCTACTCATTATGAAATGATTCTTTCTTCACAATAAATAGTTTTTGAAAAATATTTATTAAAAAGCATCAAATTTCTGACAAAGAGATATTTATCATTTAATTTAAAATTCATATGATAGATGTACAATATTTAAGTGAAGAATACGCGAAATGCTATCAGGACACGTCAAGAATCTATATGATTACGCACTACCTGAAAACATATGACGCCACGCAAAGACGCGAGGTGCCATTCCAATTGTTCCCAAGACAGCAGGAGATGTGCAAGACTCTTGGAACCGCCGTAAACATGGTGTTCTCTAAACCACGACAGGCAGGTATCACAACAACTTGCGCTGGTTTTATCTCTTGCGAGATGTGCCTTGCTGACCCAGAATCCCCACAGACGGTCTTGGCGATTGGAAACACTCTTGAACTCGCACAGCAGATGCTTACCAAAATCAGGGATTTCCTTCTCCAGTTCCCGTTGTGGATGTGGGGGAGTGAATATGTTCCAGAAGGAGAGGACCCGTTGAAACTGCCGAGCAGGAAGGATATATTCAATGTCTGCAACTCAAAGGAGGTTGTACTTAAGAACGGTTGCAAGATTGTCGCAAGGTCTTCTGGTCCAGACGCGTCCCGTGGTGTTGGCGGTGTGACTTGGTTGATATTCGACGAGGCGGCGTTTATCGAGAACGGAAAGGACGTATACGCTTCAGCACTCCCTACTATCTCGACTGGCGGGCACGTGATTATGATTTCAACCCCTAATGGCAAGGACCAGTTGTACTACGAGACTTGTAGGCAAGCGAAAGAGGGAAGGAACAACTTTGTCTGCCTTGAGTTGAAATGGTACCAGGACCCAAGGTACAACAAGAACCTTGAATGGGTCAAGACAGAGGAAAACGGTGACACTAAGATTATCAAGGAGAAGACAATAGACAGTCAAGGCAATATCAAGTACGACAACGACCACTGGAACGAGATGATACAGATGGGTTATCTGCCAAAGTCCCCTTGGTATGTCAATATGTGCCACGGTTTCAACAACAACGCACAGAGGATTGCACAAGAACTTGATGTGTCGTTCCTTGGTTCTGACTCGAACGTGGTTGACCCAAAGTATATCACTATGCAGTTGAATCTGAATGTAAGGGAACCAGACCCCGAACTTAAAGACCCAGTACTTCCAGATACGTGGGTTTGGAAACCACCTTATGATGGGCACAGGTACATAATGGGAATAGACAACTCGCGAGGTGACAGCGACGACGCTACGGCACTTGAGATTATCGACCTTGACGGTGTAGACAATGACGGAAAACCGTGTATTGAGCAGGTGCTTGAGTACAGCGGGAAACTGTACGGCGACACTATCGGAGAGATAGCGTACAATTACGGTATGCTCTACAATACAGCGTTTATCGTTGTCGAGGATATCGGTGGATACGGTTCTGCAACCTTGCTTACACTGATGTCGTTGAAATACCCTAACCTGTATTACGACGACCCTTCGCTCAAGAAATTCACAGAGAGCATTGATGCAAGTTCAATGAAGGTCACAAAGGACGGACTACCTGGTTTCCACAGTTCATCTGTGCGATTCCCGATGCTTTCCAATTTCGCTAACCTCGTTAAGACGAACCAGTTCAAGATTCGTTCTCAACGTGTAATCAACGAACTTGACACCTGGATATTCAAAAACGGTAGAATGGACCACAAAGACGGATGCCACGACGACACATTGACCTGTCTCGCTATGACTCTATTTGTGATGACATACTCAATAAACAAACAGATAGAGACGAAGGAGAAGGACACGGCAATGCTACGTGCGATGATATCAATCAACAGCAGAATACAGAGACAAGTACCACAAAATGAAGATAAACCTAAGCACCTTGGCATACTCCTGGCAAATGACAGGCAGACAAACGCGAAGGCGAATGTGTACAAGTCATACATGTGGTTGTTCAATTAGAAAAAAAAATAATATCAAAATAAAATCATATATTCGTTATGGGATGTGGATGCGGTAAAAAAGTCGCAAAGATAAAGCAAAGGGAATCACAGAAGAATAAACCTACAAAGAATACTTTAACAAGAAGAAGAATAATCAAAAAAGTCAGCAGGTAATGAGAATAGACATAAACTACCTCTGCGAGGAGATACACAAGGCGATTCGCAAGCACCAGATACTCACTGAAGGAAGACAGTCAAAAAACCGTAACACCGCAAAAAACTATATAATGCAGCAATTGGGGTACTCGGAATCGGACGCAATGAAATTTATAGGACAACTGAAGGTGAAGATACCAAGCGTTAGACTGCAACAGGAAAAATTCTTGCTTGGTGTAGCAAGATTGTTCATTGACGGAGAACTTAGTGTCAATGACGATTTCAAGTGCACGAATTTCAACCAGACGCTTAAACTCATTGCGTCTGACGCACACGTCAACGAGTACGACAACAACCTAAATGGTATGTCCGCTGATGACCTGATTAACAGGTTCGCGGAGGTGCGAGTAGGTGAACTGTCAAAGCGCAAGGAGTTGATGGGTTGAAAACAGTATCACCAGAACCGTGAATACACTATTGTACCAATCAATAGTTTTTATGAGGCGGCAAAGTATAGTCCATATACAGAATGGTGTGTAACACATTATCCCGAAGCATACAAGGACAATACCGCTGGCGGAACTGGAAGGTTCTATTTCTGCCTACAGAACGGGTTTGAGAATGTACCAGAAAAGGTAGGGCCAAACGCTCCATTGGATGCATATGGATTGTCAATGATTGCAGTCAGCGTCACTATGTATGGTGAGGTTAAGTCAATTACATGTCGTTGGAATCACGACAATGGAGGTAGCGACCATGTGATGGACGATGAGCAACTTTCTGATTTGCTTGGTGTTAATTTCTATAATGTATTTAAACCGTACACTCGTGAGGAATTACACGCCAAAGGCGTTATTTTATTTGACGAGGTTCAAGAGATGCTGGACAAGGGTGTATCACCAAAAAAGATATTTAAAGAAATTGGTGAATTTAACGATGGTTACGCAAAAGTCAATTTAAACAATAAATGGAATTTCATTAATAGAAACAACAAACTGCTTAGTGATACATGGTTTGATTTTGCTAGATATTTTTCCAATGGTTGTGCAGGTATAAGGTTAGGCGGTAAATTTAATTTCATTGACACCTATGGTATGTTAATTAGTGATACGTGGTATGACGATGGATATGATTTTGTCAATGGTTACGCAAAGGTCGAGTTAGACGGTAAATGGAATTTAATTGACAGGAATGGTAAACGTGTTAGTAATAAATGGTATGATTGGATAGACTATTTTCACAACGGTTACGCAAGCGTCAAGTTAGACGGTAAATTTAATTTCATTGACACTCACGGTAAACTCATTAGTGATACATGGTTTGATGATGTAGACAAATTTTACGATGGTTACGCAAGCGTCAGGTTAGACGGTAAATTCTTTAAAATAGACAAGAATGGACAACGCGTTAGTGGTATGTAGGTTGATAGCGTTGAAGGTTTCATTTTTTAAGATAACATATAATAATATAAAAGGTAATAGTCTCTCGCTGTTGAGATTATTACCTTTTATTGTCAAAATTCAACAACAAACATGTCATTGTCCTTTATGTCTTCTTTTATTGACTTGACTTTATTAAACTCAATTTCCTTTTCTTGTTTTGTAATAACCGCGCATTTCAGGTTTTTATTGTAGTGTTTCAGGTCTTTTCCTTCAAAATTTCTGTTTTTGACAAATTCTCTGTGTTTCTCTAAACGAGCGTCAATGAGTTGATTCACCTTTTCAACTGTAAAGTTCTTTATATTCTCTTTAATGATAGGTTTGAAATTCTCATCAATCTCGAAACCAATTGAGTTTCGTCCTGTTGCGATTGCCGCTTGCATAGTAGTGCCAGTGCCTAAGAACGGGTCTAAAACGGTGTCGCCTTTTATTGAGAACATATTGATGAGGCGATATGGAATCTCAAACGGATATGCTGCACTACGCTCTCTTGTGTTAGGTGCCTGAAGGTTCTGTTTAGCGCCTTTCACATCCCAAACATCCGAGAACCAGATATTGCGCTCTTCCCAGAAATAAGCACTCTTCATTCTTTCAAGTTTCTGCTCTTCTGTTTTAAACTCTCGCTTGTCTCCTTTCCTGAAAATAAGTATCCATTCGTGCTCAAGTGTAACATACGCTCCACACGGAAGCATTCCGCTGCCCATGAACTTGTTAGGCGCGTTTGTCTGCTTTCTCCATATGATATTTGGAAGTCCAATGAAACCAATGTCAAGACAGGATTGGATTACACGACTGTGATTGTTGTATAAAGAGAAATGATTATTAATGTTTCTTGTTGCATCTCCTATGTTTATGCATATGAAACCTCCATATTTCAAGACTCTAAAGCATTCTTTCCAAACATTATCAAGTTCATTGTGCATTAATCTAAACGCTTTCGTTCTGTCTGTGTCTAGTGCTTTGGCGATTTCTGTATTTTGCTCCGCAAATACCTCGTCCCACATCTTAATCATAGGGTATGGAGGTGATGTGACGACAAGGTCAACTGAATTGTTGTTTACTTGCATCATCCGCTGTGACGCACCAATGTATATATTGTGTTTTGTTATCATCGTCTACTGTTGTTGAAGGTGTTAATAATGCTCTGTTCTCGTTCTTTTTGTGCCTGTTCGTAATCAACTGGATTACGTTCAAACTCCTCTCGAAGAATGCCCATAATATCATGGTTGTGGCAAAACTCAAGAATTTTATATTCACTTGAGGTCTTGTCAAGGTTTGCCACTTGTGCCATATTAGATGAATATGCAATTTCTCCTTCAATTCTCTGATTTGTTGTTCTGTCAGTTGTTGCGTCTGTTCTTTCCTCCTGTATTTGTTTATCAAGGAGTTGAACCAGTTGTCATCATTGTTTGTCATTGTCAATAAAAATTTAATTTCTTGTTCACAAAGTTACATTTTTTTGTTTAATCATCTACTTTTTTGTAATTTTGCGTTGAAAGATAAACAATGACAATGAAACAATATAAGATATTTCATGGCGATGTTGTCTTTGACGCCTCTGAATATCAATGCAGGATATTTGACAGGATTGAGAACGGTAGTGGAAACCTTGTGATTAACGCCTCCGCTGGTTCATCGAAGACAACAACAATCGTCAACGCCTTACGGTATGTCAAGGACGGGAAGAAAGTTCTTTTCATCGCCTTCAACAAGGATATAGTCGAGACTATCAAGTCAAAGGTTGACAGACCATTGACATACATCTCCACATTTCACGCACTTGGACGCTCAATCCTTGTTGAGAATGGTGTTATAGATAAGGACTCCGAGCCAGACGAGTTCAAGTACAAGACATTGATTAAGGGTTATATGTCAGAGCACAGTGACGACTTGAAGCACTTGAGCAAGAAGGACTACTCTGTCTTTATGCATAATGTGGAGGACCTTGTGTTCTATAGTCGCTATTATCTTGCCATGAGCGTAAGGGAGATACAGAAAGTGTGCGACCTGTACGGTGTTGTTACAGTAGGAGACGAGGTGAGTGTTTGCAGGGAGATACTGCTGAGTGGCAAGAACAACTTGACAACATATGACTATACGGACATGATATGGTTGTGCAATGTGCTGAACCTTACGACGAAGATTCACAGGTATGACTGGATTTTCGTGGACGAGATTCAAGACACATCGATTATGCAGGAGGAACTAATCACAAAATGTTTCAAGCGTGGGTGCAGGTTTGTTGGAGTAGGCGACAATGAACAGAAGATTAATGTGTGGTGTGGCAGTTCAACTGACGCGGTTGACTATTTCAGAAACCTGCCTAACACAGTAGAGTTCGAGTTGCCAATAACTTACAGGTGTTCTAAGAAGATTGTTGAGGTGGCAAGGCAGTATTCAGAACGTATAGAGGCATGCCCTGACGCTCCAGAAGGTCAGGTGAATGTGGATGTGAACAAGTTTACTCCAGACGCTGGTGATATGGTCTTGTGCCGAAATACCGCTCCGCTTGTGGACTTGCATTTACAGTACATCAAAGGTAATAAGAAATCATATTTGAGGGGTGCGAAGGATATCAGAGACAGGTACATGAGTTTGATTAACTTAACAAGTTCAAATTTCATTGACAAGGGTTGTATCACAGACTCTGGGTTGATGCCTACATTGTATAACAATTTATTTAAGAATATTTGTGCTGTAAGCGCGAAATACGGACTCTCAGAGGACGAGGCAATCGTGCATCCAGTTATAACACAGATGTATGACGACATCAACGGAATAAAGGCGTTGTCAGACGGTTTGATGACAGTTGACGATTTGAAGTCAAAGATAGACATCATATTCAGTGGAGATGCGGATGACGCTGTGCAGTTGTCAACTATCCATAAGGCGAAGGGTCTTGAGGCGGACAATGTGTATATTTACTGTCCGTCTTTGCTGCCAAGTAAATGGGCGACAAAACCATGGGAGGTACTCGCGGAGAGAAACTTGTGCTATGTGGCGTACACGAGGGCGAAATACACGTTGAACTTTATTGTAGAGGACAAGTTCACAAGTAGGTTTACGAGCAAGTCCATCATATCTAAAATGAAGGAGGAGATTGAGTACGCAAAAAGACAGCAGGGTGTAGACACGGGTGTGGTGCTTAAGTCTTTGGATATTAAACCGAAGGAGAGTCCAGTCATTAAACTCGGTGACACACCAAAGGTTCAACCGTGTGAGGAGAGAAGGAAAAAGAACGGAGCACAGAAATTCAGGAATCTTCTCCAATAGTTAACGAATTTTTACACATATTTTAGGAAAAATTTTAATTTCATATGGCGAAAGCAACAAAACAGAAGAAAGTAGAGAACGACACAGAGGGCAAGGTGAACCTGCCTCGTCCAGACGAGATGAAAGCGTACCTTGACAAGTATATCATCGGGCAGGACGAGGCGAAAAAGACATTGTCCGTCGCTGTATACAACCATTATAAGCGTATATTGAACAACAATTTCACTGGTGACATTGAAATGGAGAAATCCAACATTATGCTGCTCGGTCCAACTGGTTGTGGCAAGACACTGCTTGTCAAGACTATCGCGCAAATCCTCAACGTGCCTTATTATATCCAGGACTGCACAAAAATAACAGCGAGTGGTTATGTCGGTTCAGATGTAGAGGAATGTCTGTCTGGACTGTTAAGACGATGTAACGGAAATGTCAACGCGGCACAGATGGGAATTGTGATGCTTGACGAGGGAGATAAGATTGCTAAGAAGGGAGAAGGCGTGTCCATTACGAGAGACGTATCTGGTGAGTGTGTACAGCAGTCGTTGTTGAAGATTGTCGAAGGTGATGTCGTAGGTGTACCGCCTAATGGGGGTCGTAAGCATCCAAGTCAGGAATGTACATTTATTGACACGACAAACATATTGTTCATCTTGTCTGGCGCTTTTGTAGGACTGTCTGACATCATCAAGGAGAGAAAGGGTCATAACTCAATCGGTTTCGGTTCTGAAGGTTCGTCATTGAATAGGAACGAGAAGAACCTTGAGCGTTTCACAACACCACAGGATTTGAAGAAATTCGGTCTTATCCCAGAGTTTATTGGGCGTTTCCCTATTATCACGAATGTAGAGGAACTGGACAAGAGTGCTTTAATGAAGATTCTTAAAGAACCAAAGAACTCAATCATAAAGCAGTTTACCGAACTTTTGAAACTCGATAATGTGAAACTTGACTTCAAGGACGATGCTATTGAATATATCGCTGAACTGTCATTGAACCTGCATACTGGCGCAAGAGGATTACGTGCCATTATTGAGTGTGTTATGAGGGAGATTATGTACGACGCACCAAAGAAAGCGTTTGACAACAACGGAAAGAAGACCACAATCAAGGTTGACAAGGAATATGTCAAGAAGATGACGTCTGAACGGTTCAACCAGACTGCTGCGTGAGTTGATTTTAAACTTTAAAACGGTAGTTTTATTTAAAAAGCAAAGATTTCAATATGGAGAAAAAGGCAAAATTGACTGACTTGAAAATGTCAGAACTTCTTGAATTAATGGAGTCGTACACTCTATTGTACGAGCATTACGATAACTTTATCAAGGCGAACACTGGACTGTACAACGGCATAACACCATCATCTGAAATATACCACGATGCAGTGAAGAAACGTAGCGAGATAGTCAAGTTCAGGGAGAAACTGATATACGCGATAGAGGTTAACGCATTCAAAATTATCAAAGATTATCAATGAAAAAGATTTGGTTTAACATATGTTTTATCTGGAGGATGTTTATCTACGGACTTAAGGGAGGTGAGAATATTTTCTCACAGGAGTCTAAAGGTAACATTGACGGGTCTGGTTTTGAGAAGCACGACGAGGCGGACAGCGTGTACAAGGACCTTTTAAAGGGAGAGGTTACACAGGCGGTACGTGAGTTGCGTCATGAGATGTACTACTCGGAGCGTAAGTCAAACGACTATATCTATAAGGGCGGAGGTCTTGCAGAGAAAAGAAACAATGTCTTTGACTATGACGGTCATATAGAGGAAAGCGATGGTCACAAGGTCATTCTAGTGCAGGACAACATAGAGGACTGCGGTTCGTTGTCAGACAATATCGTTGACGACTACAAGACAAAGAACTACAGGAAATTCACCCTGTCTGTAAAACGTGATTTCATTCCGTCATTCAGGATTGAGGAGTACACGACAAAACTTGTGGTTAAGGATTTGGGGGACGGAAACGTCTTACTTGACATCTACGTGTCAGAGTATCCTAAACAGTTCAATCAACGGCACAAGTTCTTCTTGAGCGAGGTGAACAGGATTTACGAAGGATATGTACAGTCTCCAATAATTGACTTCGACGAGATTGAGTTTGTCTCATTCAGGGCGTATGGTTGTGATGACTATATGTATTTCAAGTACGGAAATGTGAAATTCGCGGATATGCTACGGTTTGACGGGTCTTTCGTATTCAGATTTACTGCCACTCCAGTCATCAACGGATATGACCTCATTGAGGATTATTTTGATGCTGTTACACAGAAGAAATCAGATGAAAGAGAGGAGCGTGAAGGAGGCAGTATGGACTTTAACGCCTTGTCAAAATCCCAAAGCGCACACAATGCGGACAATAGTGACGATGTCCGTATTTTAGACGAATTACGTCGAGAGAACGAACAGTAGTATCGTGAATAACGCACCTATAGCGGCACCGATTAGGCAATTGCCTATATTGGAGTCGCTTTTTTTATACGCGTGCGAGTTAGCGACAATGAATATCAACGTGACACCGATGACGGTGAACGGACATAGTGTCATACTCGTTGTGGGCGAGAAATGGTGACACAAAATCACTATTGAACAGAGCGTCAGACAGATTCCAACGAATATACTGCTGATATGTCTCGTAAATACGCAAGTAATCACGTGCTTAACTTTTTTCAAAAAATCTTTCATAACTGTAACTTTCTATATGGTAAATATTTGAGAGTGCTGATTAGGTGATTTGAATGAATGGAATTAATATCAAAAAAGCGTCCCGTTTGGAACGCTTCTGTTGTATGTTCAACGCGCCGTTGCCGTTAACGTTGATGATAACGCCACTGGATGTCCTTTTTAGAAAAGGTATTTTTTGTATATTTGTTAGTTCCCCTTTGCCAGTTTAATTTTCCTAAAAGCCAGTGCTTCATAAATCTGTCTCGTTGTTCTAACTCCTTTTGAGACCAGTTATTTGCTGTGTTTCTGTCGGTTATTGCTTTGTCAACATCATATGGAATGCCATCCTTTCGTGTGCGATAATAACTGCTTAAACCTGGGTAAGAAGGTTCATTCTCGTCCCATGAATACTCAATGTCTCCTTGTTTTCCACTTGGGTAAGCATCTCGTGGGTCCTCTTCGTAATAGTCATCATCAAAGTCATCGTAATAATTCTCATCCCAGTCTGGGTCATAGTCATCCCAACCTGGGTCATCGTCATCTTCGTAATACTCAGGGTATTGAGATGTCTCCATCAACACTCTCTTCACTGACTCCTTGATTATCCTATGAAGCGTAGATTCGTTAAGTCGTGTTGTATTTTTCTTTCTCATATCCAATTTGAAATTTCTTTATTTATAATTACTCTACTTATTCTTTTGTTTGCTCCTTTTCTTTCTCCTTCTTTTCCTGTAAGGATTCAAGTAGTGTTTGTAGTTCCTCAAGACTTGTAGGTTCTACCTTTTCGTACTCGTAGTTCTTTTCTTTCACGAACTTGTTCAACGCCTTTCCGTTTGAACCGTCAAGACCTCCATGAACAAACATAACGTAGTCGTTGACATCTATCTTGTGGTAGATGTATGTCATTCCTTTTTTGAACACGACCTTCAATTCCTTGTAGTCGTTTTCCTTGTCGTAGCATTCTGAATAGATGATGTTGCTGGACTTGTACCAAATCCTGTCAATCCTTTTGTCTTTGTCGTAATCACGGAATATTAGCATAGTGCTGGAAATTTTCTTATCTTTGCATTATCAAATCAAAAACAAGTAAAAAAATTGTTTTTGGTGTTAATAAATAGTACATTTAAGTAAACAAGATTACATTTTTTTCAAGAAAATGGCAAAAAAGAAGAAGAAAGCAGAAGTAAATTACGCGGAATACTACTCTGACGAGGTGAAACAATTGATTAAGCGTATTGAGGAAACATATATGCAGGACTACTCGTGCAAGTCAATCTCATGTGAGTTGTTTATGCTTGCCGCCCTTTCGGACGAGGAGACGATGGCATATATGTGCTTGTCGGAGTGTACGAGCATAAAATACATTGACGAGATTAAACTGTATCTGTTAGCGTCTATTGAGAGTGATGATATGAACGCGTCAAAACATCAGAAAAAAGGTTTCAGTCTATCTCCACAGTTAAGTAAGAGTATTGCACTTTCCTATGATGAGATGGGTGACTTGTTTGGTGACAGTTTGATTTACTCTGATATGTTAATGTATGCTATTCTTGTCACGTGTGAGAATGTGTATGCGATTTTCGCTCAATATTTGATTGATGACAAGAGAATCGTCAACAATAGCATTTATTTGCGTAAGCAGGTAGAGCAGAACAAGTATCTTGCGTTGTGGGCGAACGATGGAGCGGGCAATCAAGTGATTGTTACATCGTCTGATGCTAACATTTCCGAACTTATTGGTGCTAAACAACAGGGTGGAAAGGAAAAAAGTGTGCTTGAGCAGTTCACCACTAACCTCAATGAACTCGCAAAAGAGGGAAAGATTGACGAACTTATAGGTCGTGAAAATGAGATTCGTAATATTGAGAAGATTCTGTATAGGCGCAAGTCAAACAATGTCCTTCTTGTAGGCGAGAGCGGTGTAGGCAAGACTCACATTGTCAATGGTATCGCCCGTATGATTGAGGATAGGACTATCGAACCAGGTTTTCCCGTGTCTAAAATACTTCAACTTAATACATCTGAAATGTTTGGTGGAACACAATACCGTGGAATATTCGAAGAGCGTATTGCGTCTCTTTCTAAGGAATTGAACGAGCGACAGGACGTAATCTTGTTCATTGACGATATTGATAAGATGATGTCAGAGAAGATGACGGTTGATTTCGATATGGTGAACGCTCTTTCTGACATATTCAGAAACGACAAGATTATGGTTATCGCCACCACAACGCCAAAAGGGTACAAGAATAACATCTCAAAGAATCCAGTAATGTCAAGCACATTTCAAAAGTTAACAATTGACCCTCCTACACAAAAGGAGTGTATTGACATTTTGAACTATATGCAACCATATTACGAGCGTTATCACAATGTGAAATATTATGACGGTTTCGTAAAGGACTGTGTGAGTCTATGCAACAGATATGTCACAGACAGGAAATTGCCTACATCGGCATTGGACATTATGGACGAGTCTGGAATCTTGAAATACATGGCGGTGAACTCCAATGTACAAATCAAGGGTAAGACATTGGAACTGAAACGCCTTGTTCATTTGAACGAGATAAACAAATTGAATGAGGATGTTGACGGTATGAATAGTACAAAGAAGAATATCAACAAGACATTAAATGAAATAACACTACTGTCTACAGCGTTGTCAGAAGAGAATACTGGAAAACTGTTTGATGTGACTATTGATGACCTGTATTCTGCCGTATCCGAGCATACAGGTATCCCAGTGTCAAAGATGAGCGTTTCAGAGAAGAAATCCGTAGCGAATATTGACAAGCGTCTCAAGGAGAGCATTATCGGTCAAGACAACGCCATTGAGGCAATTTCACGCTCAATCAAGAGAAACAAGGTAGGATTGTTCGACGGTGGTAAACCAGTAGGTTCATACCTTTGCGTAGGCAACTCTGGTGTAGGCAAGACCTTGCTGGCAAAGACACTCGCCAAGGAGATTTACGGTGGAGACAAGTACCTTGTCCGTTTCGATATGTCAGAATACTCTGACAAGACATCTGTAAACAAACTCATCGGTGCCGCCGCTGGATACGTTGGTTTTGACCAGGGCGGACTGCTGACAGAGGCCGTGAAGAAGAACAAGCACTGTGTACTGCTGATTGACGAAGTAGAGAAGGCGAATGACGAGGTATTCAACCTGTTCCTACAGATTATGGACGAGGGTTTCCTTACTGATAACGAGGGTGTCAAGGTTGACTTCAAGAACACTATGATTATTTTCACCTCAAATGTTGGTACACGCGAGGCGTTGTCGTCAAAGGCACTCGGTTTCAATCCAGACCAGAGCGAGAACAACCGTTCTGTAATTGAGAAGGAGTTGAAACGCAAATTCCCGCCAGAGTTTGTTAACAGATTGACGGAGATTGTGTACTTCAACCAGTTGAGCGATGATGACCTGCACAGGATTATCGAACTTGAACTCGGTAAACTTGTAAAGAGACTGACTGAAATCGGTTATAATCTCGCGTATGACGATAGCGTAGTTGATGCCCTGTTCAATAAACTACAGAAGAGCAAGGAGTATGGTGCACGACCAATCACGAGACTTATTCAGAGCGAGATTGAGAACAGAATTACTGACCTCATACTTGAGAACGACTATGATTCGTATGTGTTCACAGTAAAAGTGAATGACGGTGAATTGAGCGTTGAGTAAAAAATGGAATGACAATGGCGAAGGAATATTACTATCTGACAAGAAAAGAATACGTGAAATGATTCGTAATTCTGTTAAAGACATTTTAAATGAAATAGACAGTAATGAAGATTTAGACCTGTTTGACCTTACACAATACGATATTAACGATGGCAACAATATAGAAGTTGGCACAAATGAGCAGTCATTGATTTGGCTGCTCATTTCTTTGAACAAACTATTTATATTAGAAAAGTTTAATGAAGAGCCTGAGATAATAACAGAAAATAAAACAAGATATAATATGAATAAGTTAATTAGACTAACAGAGTCAGACTTGCATAGAATAGTACAGGAGTCTGTGCAGAGAATATTGAAAGAAACACGACTTGATTATGATGAGGATAATTTTTCTGGTAGATATAGTAGAAACGCAGATAATACCATACCATATCAAGGCAAATTATTTGCTTTTGAGGTTGATGATAGAGGAAAAATATACAAATACGGACAACAACCTATTGATGTAATCTCACAATGTGAAAGTGAGGCAGAACATTATGGACAAGGACATTGTAGTGTTGAGACATACGAAAGTGAAGAAGATTACATTAATGCTATTAGAAACTACCTCAAAAAAGGATATGTTGTTACTAATTAAGCGGCCATCAGACGACCATTGTCTTTTAATATAAAACATAAAAACCCGTAGAACTTTAACGCTCTACTGGTTTTTTATATCTTAACTAACCGTTTGTTTAGTAATCAGTCGAGAAAGTAACAGAACCGTTTGAAGAACCAGTTACTTTGCCTACAGCATCATGGAAGAGTCCAGTTTCAACGATTTCGTTAAAATAATCATAAACACTATCGTCATCGTCGTCAATACATTGTTGTGCGTAATTTGCCATTTCTTCAAGGATTGAAGGAAGACTATATATGTCATGCCTATTCTCACGTAAAACATTCTTTACGGATTCCTTAATGATTCGTTTTAATCTATTTTCTGTAATTTTCATCGCTTATTATATTATATTTACGGTTAAAAGTCCGTTTTTGGATATTTTTCCATTGTACCAGTCTTTGATTATCTGTATAAGGAACTTATCCCTTTCCTTTTTGTCAAGACAGATATTCTTGAACCTGTCTTGAAGAAGGTAGAACAACTGCTTGTCCGTCATATTCCGTAAAGGTTCACCGTCCATACCAATCATTGACACAATTGGTATTCTCTTCGGGTATCCGTCCTCTCCTATCTGCTCTATGGCACCTTTCTTGAACCCCTTGTCAAGATACTTTGTCACTATCTTTACTTTCATAGGGTCTATTGTGTATCTTCCAGATGTCGCGTTCTCGAAAATCCTTCTGTATTGACTTTCTGTCACGTAGAGTTTCAGTGGCATCATAGACTCCTTGACGGGTTTGATGCTTTTTGCCGAGCGGTTTTTCTTTATAGCATAGTTGTACCACTTTGTAAACTCCTCAATTGACGGTGCTTTACCGTTGTCACGGCGTTTGATGCAGATGTAGACTCTCACTTTACGGAGCAGGTCATTGATGTCGTCAATGATGTTCCTGTGAAGTTGCTCTATTTCGTCTGTGTTGTAGGTCTTGTCGTATTTGATTCTAACACCGAAGAAATTCAAGAGCGCATGGAGTTCGTTCAATGTCAAGTCATTGAACATCGTTGCGTACCTGAACTGTCCTAAATATCTGTTTAGATTCTTCGTGCATTTTGCCATAAGACATCGTCTTTATGATAAATAGTCGTTAAAAGATAAAAAACAGAATATTTATAGTTAACAAAGGTTATACATATTATGAATTTAACAGAATCTAAATTGAGTAAAATAATTAAAGAGTCGGTAAAAAGAATCTTGAGGGAATCCGAGATTGGAGATAAGGTTCAATCGTTAAGGAAACAATCCCGCACTTATAGACCAGATGAATGTGGAGACGAAAACTGTTTATCTAAAACATGGAATAGAGGTATGGGTATCCAAAGTTTTATCGAAGTTTTGCCAGATGAAGGTGTTGTCTTGTACAATGCGTTAACAACTGGTAAACGCGATTTGGAAAGAATCAAGAAGACATTCCCTGGTTATAAATTTATCAAGGTTGATAAACCATACTGGAGCACGGCTCATCTTCGTCATTCTTTCCCTACGAATGATTAAACTAAGACATATAGTATGTCGTTACAGTCTGTTATTGAAACAGATGATTGAATAACATAGTTACAGCATTTTTTTTATGAAAGAAGTTATTTTAGATTTCCTCTCTTCTCTTGAGGGGTATCATCAAAGATTGAAAGAGATTCATTTCTCAACATTGAACAAGTCGGAGCATTTGCTGGCTGACGATATGGACGGTGATGTTCTTGAGTACCAGGACAGGATAGCGGAGGCATCTATGGGGTGCTTGAACACAAGGTTCGGAATAGGCGACCTAAAGACACTTGTGCCTTCTGCAAAGAACATGGCAGACCTTGTAAAGGAATTGCTTGGAGACATTGAGTCATTAATCGCGAAACTGTCAGACAACAAGAAATACAACGGTATCATCAATGTCCTTGACGATTTCACTGAGTCGGTTAACAAGTGGAATTATCTCCGCACCTTTAAATGATATGGTTAAGAAGGTAAGGCAGGGAATCATTCAATATGAACCGTCAGTATGCGAGGGCAATGTTGATTTCGCAAGCATTGACAGGTTTGGACTATCGCCTGAGAGATTGGGCGAGTACTGTCATGTGGTTATAGACGAAGAGATAGACGGTTCTCGCCACGGAAACATGTATGTCCTGAAAAAGGGTGACATAAAGGATTTGGATGAGGATGTTGACCTGTCGTCATTCAAGGTTCAGCAATCTCTTGAACCAGAGATTTGGAAGAGTGATGGTACAATGGACTCTGGCATCCGTCTTCAACTTATGAAGATAGCGGACGATTTCATCAAGACACTGAAAATGGACTGGGTTAAACCAAAAGATGTAGTATTGACAGGTTCACTCGCGAACTACAACTGGTCAACATACTCTGACTTTGACCTGCACATATTGATTGACTTTCAGGATGTGGACGATAGGACTGATTTCGTGAAGGACTATTTCGACGCGAAGAAGAAGGACTGGAACACCAAGCACGGTGACATAACAATACATGATTTCCCAGTCGAGATATATGTTCAAGACACAAACGAGGAGCATACAGCGTCAGGCATATACTCTATTTGGAAAAATAAATGGTTGAAGAGACCAGAAGGAGACAGGTGGAGAAGTCTGAAGTTAGACAAACCGTTGATAGTCAATAAGTGCGAGAAATACATCAAGGCAATAGACAAACTTGTAAAGAGGGTAAAGCACGAGGACGACGACTATAAGTTGAGGAAATATGAGGATGCTGCTGACAAGATACTTGATAAGTTGAAAAACGGACGCAGGGAAGGTTTGATGCGTTCTGGCGAGATGTCTCCTTACAATATAATATTCAAGGCGATGAGGCGTTTCGGGTACATAGAAAAACTCATCAATCTCAAAAACGACATATATAACAAGGTGAACTCGATTCAGCAGTGATTTTTTTTACTGGTCGTTAACTATTTATCATATAACAATTTGAAAATAACACATATAATCATATGGCAAAATACGATGAACAATTGTCGCGTATGGAGTATTTGATGAACTACAATAATTCACTTAATGAGAGTAAGTCAAATAACGGTATAGAATACCACACAGAGGGTAGCGACGGTAAGGTTTACGGTATCATTCGTGAGAACAACAAATACTATATCAAGACAACCCAGAAAGGAAAGGAGAACCTGAAGGAGTCTTACGACTACATCAACGGTTACAATTACAGGAACGAAAACGGTTATAACTCGTACAACGAGGCAACCAAGCAACTTGAAATCAAACTGATGAACATCAACGAGGCAACTGGCATACACAAGGATGTGTCTACCGTTGACTTCAACAGGGGAGAGAAGGTTCTCGCTAACCTCACAGAGGAGGCACGCAAGGAAATCGACCGTGTCAACCAGATTATGGAGAATATGGGCATCAAGTCAAACATTGGCGACCATGGCAATCCAGAAGGCAAGGGCACATCAACAGGCGCTAACACCAAAGAGAACAATAAACCATTCGATACATCCGCTGACAATGTTCAACCAGAGAAGGATATCACAGCGAAGGCGACAGACCCAAAGAAGGTAGGTGGTTTCAAGACCGTCTCTAACGCTGAAAATCAACTCCAGAACGCAGACAAGATGGCACGTGGAAACCGTGGCGACGAGGAGTATGAGATAGTAGATGACGACCTTGACGGTGAAAGTGTGGCAACACAGCGACCAAAGGGCGCAAAAGCAGTCAAGATGAACGAGAGCGAACAAGAACTTGACGACGATATGCTTGATGAGTTTGAAATGGACGATGATGAGGATGTTTGCGAAGAAGGCAAGCATTGTTCACTTGAGGAAGACGAGGACATTGACCTTGAGATTTCAGACGACAGTATGTTGAGCGAAGATGACCTTATCTCTGGCGACAATCCAGTCCTCACTGGTAAGAACGGCCCTATCAAACCAAAGAAGCAGGTGCTCACTTGGGATAAGATGAACGAGGGTAGGATTAACGAGATTACCGATATGGTATGTGAAAGTATTCTTGGCAGTAAGAGGAAACCTGTAAAGGAATCACTCCAAAACAAGATTACAAGGATGGTAAAGGAAGAGGTGACACGACTCGATGCATGGGGAAAACACCCTAAATACGGAAAGGAACCTATGACCGTACCACAGAACAAGGAGAAAATAGTCAATCCTGGAGACCGTGATTTCAACGACGCATCTGCAAAAGGCAATGAAAGGTACGGAAAGCGTATCGGCAACAGCGCTCCATTCGTTAACGATGTTAAAGTACTTACAGATGCAGTTGTTCAAATGGTAAAGGAAAACTTAAAAAAAAAATCCAAGAAGGTAGGAAGGTATTAAAGGTAGGTCCGTCTCAACCGCAGCAGATGCCTCCTGTGATGCCAGACCAGGGTTTCCAACAGGAACCGATGCCACCTATGGACGGCGGACAGGAAGGTCAGATGCCTCCATATGACGAAGGTGGAGAAAACGGTTTCCCACCAGAACAGGATGGTGATTTCGGTGGAGGGTTTGACGCTGGTGTCGAAGCAGACGAGGACGAGGACCCAAAGAGGTTCATCCAACAGTTGACAGGTAAACTGTCGCAGTCTCTTAACACATACGAGGACAAGGACGATGAAGGTCTTTACAAGTATGTTGGAAAGATGATAGTCAAGCAAGCGGCAAAGAACCTTGACAAAAAAGGACGAAAGGACCTAATCAAGGCGATTAATATGGCGGACAGTGACACTGATGACGACGGTGGTGAAGATGTTGATATGGATGCTCAAGACGATATGCAAGACGCACAAAATGACGGTGAAATGATGGAGTGTACTATCAAGAAATCGGATTTCAGCAAGGCATTGAAGGAAGAGTTCGGTATTAACGGAAACAGCGAGAGGACAGCACCTCTCAAGGGCAAGAAACGGAAGAATATCTTCAACGGAAAACCATTTTAAAACAACATACATATCAAAAACAAAAGGCACTCCAATTCAATTTGCGAGTGCTTTTTTTTGTAACTTTAAAACAAGCAGACTATTTATTGTAAATCAATTATTTCTTTATGAAAGTTAGAATGACAGAATCTCAACTCAAGCGAATAGTTAAGAAACTAACAGAGAATGAAACGCTGACTGTCAGCGCAGACATACATAACGGCGACGTAGCCACTGGTGTGAAGAACGCAAAAGCGGATATACAGCGGAACGGACTTGACCCTAACAAGACCAAGATTGAGGTTGACCCTAACGAGGTTAACGAAGGAAGAAGGTTCAAGAAATCTGAATTACAAGAGGCAAGAAAACGCAGACTCAACAAGAGGAAATAACATATGCGAAGACTACTGATTAACAGCAGACAGAGGGAATTGATAAGGGAAAACGAGAATATGCAACGATGCGTGAACAGTCTACCGTCGCACCTCACAGATTCGTTAAACCGAAACCAAACACCGTTGTCAGGTGTCCTGCCGAAAGAGATGTTGTTGAAACTTCTCTGTGACAGGGTGCGTGAGTTAGAGTCATGTTTTTCAGACAATATTCAGGATGTCAATGATGAACGCATATCAAAGAAACTCAGCAGGTTGCTGTCTGTATGTAAGCGAAAGGAGAGTCCGTTGAAGGAACAACTTGAGAAACTTTGCTACAACACAATAGTCTCGCTGTTCGAGTTGCCAGATGACGGTATTGACTACGAATATGAACTTGTTGACACTATAGACCATAATTTCCATATCAAACCAGACACGCGGTTAAACAGTGGCATTGACGATGAAATCGCAAAGCGTCTAATTATCAACACACTTGTAATCGGTGGCGCTATGGTGATATACGAGAACGCAAAACAACTATACATCAATGAGTTGTTCGATATGGACGAGGACTTGCCGCATCTTTACAGCAAGATAGTCAAGTTGAACGCGTATCTTATGCTGCGTCAACCACAGAACATAACTGATAAGGACAATAAGCAGATGGGGTACGAGAACGTGACGCTTGGAAATGACGAGTCAAATGTGAGCGTCGAGGTGAAAGGTGTGAATTTCCCTACACTGCTGACAGAGTCCTTGCACGCATTTCTTGAGATTATCGCGTCATATGGTTTGCCAGACGAGAAGGGTGTTGTTGACAAGGTGCTTAACATTTGCGACACGACCGAGAATGAACCTTGGTATATGATGTTCGGACCGTCGTTGTGGAATAGTGTGATAGGTCGTTTTGGAGACCTGTCGTCAACAGACCTTCCGTATGTCTTACGCGTTATCTTTCAGCAATCTACAGATAAATTCATGAACATTATCAATGAGTTCTTGAACGACGGAGACAAGGTAGATGAACTCGTTCGCAAGATTACGGAACACGCAACCTACATCAGAGAGTATGATGATTTTGAGAACACATTGTCACGTGACGATGGTAAATCAATAATCAACGATTCTGAAACTTAAAAAAAGCATGAAAAGTACAGTTGTCAAAATATGCATTATCCACTACAACACACCACAGTTGTTGAACTACGTTCTAATGAGCGTTAAAAGGCATACGCCTAACAGTGAGATTTTTGTTTTTGACAATAGCGACAAATATCCGTTTCATAACACTTTTGAGAATGTAACGGTAATTGACAACACTAACGGTCAATATATCAATTGGCAGGATTTCCTCAATCGTTATCCAGACAGGTTGAAGTCTCCTGGTAAAATAAACGGGCACGGTAGTGCGAAACACGCCTATTCAATAGAAAAATGCATTGAGTTGATAAATGACAATTTTATTCTACTCGACTCCGATGTGTTGTTGAAGAAAGACATTACACCTTTATTTGACAACAAGTTTATCACGATAGGTGAGGTATTCACACAACCGTACTCAACCATACAACGCATTCTTCCGTTTATCAATTTCATAAATGTCAATGAATGTAAGAAACGTGGCATACATTATTTCGACGAGAATATGATGCACGGTCTTATGGTATCTCCACTGTCTGACAGGTACGATACTGGTGCGTCGTTTTTCTATAAGGTGAAAGACTTGAACATAAAGCACATCAAATGCAATGAATATGTTGAGCATTATGGTGCTGGAAGTTGGATAAAGGATTTGCCTGAATGGAGAAAGCATAACTACACTTTAGGTGAATGGTTGAGAGTCCATAGTGAATACTGGTACGGAAAGAAGGAGCGTATCGCCGTCTACACCTGCATAACCGATGGTTATGACAATCTTATTGAACCAGATAAACACTATGATGGTGTTGATTTTATCTGCTTCACTGACGAACCAGAGCAATTAACGAGTGACATTTGGGATATCAGACCATTACCAGACGGTTTAAGTGACTTGCCTAAAGTGAAACAACAACGTCATATGAAGATATTGCCGCATAGGTATCTTTCAGACTATGAAATATCAATCTGGATAGACGGTAGCATAAAAGTGACAGGAGATATTGTTGACTGGTCTGATAAAATACTGGACGATAAGCACTCGGTTTATATTCCGCAACATCCTACACGCTCATGTGTATATGTCGAAGGTGCGGTTTGCAAATCAATAGGAAAAGATGCGGCAGATGTCATTGACGCACAAATGGAGCGTTATAGGAAAGAAGGTTATCCACAAAGCAACGGACTGGTTCAGTCAAACATCATATTGCGTCGTCATAACGACGTTGACTGTATTGCGTTAATGGAGTTGTGGTGGACGGAACTATATAATGGTTCACGGCGAGACCAGTTGTCGTTCAACTACGCTCTATGGAAAACAGGAGTCAATGTTTTCACAGCACTTGACAAGACCACCTGCCAGTCCGAATGGTTCAAGTGGAATCCGTACCACCACAACAAGCAACCACGAAACGGGCAGGAAAATGTTGTTAAACAAGAAACTAAACATAAACCGAAACACCAAGTGAAAATTTTCCTACGGAAGAGATGTTTTTGAAAAATCAACTATTTATAATATAAAACATTAGAAAAATATGGCACAAAAAATACGATTGACAGAATCTGAACTTAACGAAATTGTTGCACAGGTTCTCAAGGAGGAAATGGAAGAAGGTTTCATGGACAGATTGAAATCTGGATATAACTCGTTTCTTGGTAAAGGAGCGAAAGAGAAAAACGGTGCTTTGAATTTGTCTGGTCGCTGGAATGCAGCAAAAACTGGATATAATGAACAAGGCAACATTGATAAGAACAATGAATGTTGGTCTTATATCAAAACCGTTATGCAGCAATATGGTTTGACTATGCAATCTTCAATTAAAGATTTGTATAATGCTACAAGGCAAGTGAATATGCGTGCTGGTGCTAATCGAAAAGAAGCACAAAATAACATTTACAACAAAGGGGCGCGTGATTGGAATGCACGAGTAAACCGTTTAAGCACTGGTGGCAATTCTGGCACTTTCCAAAATACCAGCGCATATCGTAATCCTACTGGTTATTAAATATGAAAATGTCATAAAAACGCAAACAAACGACATCAAAAGTGTCGTTTGTTTTTTTTTGTTAAAAACGAGGATACCTTGTAAACCATCCTAGTGCATCAATATGATATTTGAATAGAAATTTCAGACCCATTAAGAAAAATGGTATACCGTGGTCAAATATCCATTCTTTTTTATTGACTACCAAATACAGATGAATCATCTCATGAATTAATGTGTCACGAATCAACTTGTCGTTCCAGTTATATACCGTACTGAATGATATTGACAAATGTCCATTATTCGGTGTATTCAGTCGTGCAACTGGACAACTTGTACGATGTCTACGGAAATCGACCATAGGCAGTTGATTGTTGAAATAGCGTTCATTATATTCAATGAACCTTTCCTTAATAATTCTCGTTGTAATCTCCATCCATTTACAATCGTTTAAAGATTCTACCTTTTGTTAGGTCATACGGACTCATCTCAACCATCACCTTGTCACCAGCGATAACCTTGATATAGTGCATACGCATCTTGCCAGACAGGTGGCAGATGATTTCCTCTCCGTTGAATAGTTCAACACGGAAATTCGCGTTTGACAGTGCCTCAAGCACCGTGCCTTCTACTTGTATGTTTTCTGTCTTTGCCATAAAATCTGTTTACAGTGCAAATATATGTATTTTTTCTTGAAATCACAAATATTTATGGAAAAGAAAGAATTTCATAGTCCTATTATGGGAAGAAACACAATAACTGAGATTAAAAAAGGTCAGACTGGCACAGGTCTGCTTATTGAACAGGACGGTTTCGTGTCTTTGGACACACATGAGAATAAATCACTGTATGAGTCTATAAAACTTGACGAGGAGTCTGGAAACAGGAGACTCCCGAATCCTTTCATAGTATCCGCTGTTTTCCAGAAATATGGTATTGAGAACGCAAACGGACGCGTGTATCCAGAAAGCATACTGAAACGCGAGGTTGAGAAATACAAACAGGCAATCAACGAGCGCAGGGCATACGGAGAGTGTTACACGCCAGACGCGGAATGCCTTACTGTGAAGGGGTGGATGCCAATTGGCGATGTAAAGCAGGGCGACAAGGTGCTGTCTCTCAACACCAAGACAAGGGAGATTGAGGTATCGGAGGTTGTACGCAAGATAGAGCGTAATGTTGACGAGGACCTGTACTACGTTAAAGGTAGCAGGATTGACGAACTCGTGACTAAAGGACACAAGTATCCAATATACAAAAAGAACGGCAAGTTCTACGGACTTTTCGACGCGGAGACTCTCGCTAACGGTGAACTTTCAAGACAGGCGACATCGTACATTCCAACAATGGAGCATAAGCGCAGGGTGATACTCGGAAAGACAAAGTTCACAAAGAGAAGGTACAATGGAAAGGTGATGTGCATCGAACTTGACACTAACCACACTTGGTATGTAAGGGTTAACCGAAAGGAGCACTGGACAGGAAACTGCAACCACCCAGACACTTCGACAATTGATGTGTCAAGAATAGCGATGAACGTGGTTGAACTACACTGGGAGGGTCGCACGCTCGTAGGCAAGATGGAGATACCTATCACTGACGGTTTCAGGAATCTCGGTATCGTGTCAACTTGCGCTGACCAGGTGGCGCAGTGCCTTATTTCTGGACTTAAAATTGGCGTTTCGTCACGCGGACTAGGTTCTGTCAAGCAGGAGATGGGCAGACTTGTCGTTGGTGATGATTTCGAGTTGACCTGTTTCGACATAGTGTCTCAACCAAGCACCCCTAACGCGTGGCTGGATATGGACGAGAGAAACTTGCAACCTTATATAGAGTCAAAGGAGTCAGACGACTCTAAGATTATCAAGGAGGACAAGTTCTTAAAATTCAAGAACTGGTTAAACGGTTAACAGAAAATGTTCCGAATTTGGACAGCAGAAACAGATTGTAGTTGGTAAAACATTCTGCTATAATGTTAAGATGCGTAAAGTTGTAATTACTTTTTGAAAACTGAAAACTATTTATAGTGGCGTTTTCAATGGACATTTTTTTTAACAAACACTAAAAATTCCATTGTTTTAGACTTGAAAAAGGTTACACTTATCTAAATTTCTAATAGTCAACGCATTTTTTGCAAAACATTGAATATTTATTAGTAAATGACTCAATCAGCAATATGAAGAAAAATAATAATACCGAAAAAGCAGTTCTTGACGCACAGAATATCAGTGAATCACTGAAGAAGGGAACTGAGAGCGTTTTTCAATCTCTGATTAACGATACACTCAACAAGTTAATCACAGAATCGGAGGATGATGACGCGGAAGAAGTCGAATTAGAAGATACAGACGCTGAGAAGGATACAAAGGACGAAGGCGGTGTTAAGAAAGAACCAAAGAAGGGTGACGGTGAAGAAGCAGACGCTGACAATGAAGCGGATGGTGCCGAAGAAGATGACACAGACCTTGACGACTTTGAGATTGGCGACGGCGTGTATGATGTTACAGATGCCGATGACGAGACCGCCCTTAAAGTTTACAACAAACTTAACGACGACGACGAGATTGTGGTCACTGACAACGGTGACGGGTCTTACGAGTTCGAGGGCGATGACGGACAGGAATATGTAATCGAACTTCCAGAAGATTTTGGAGATAACAGCACCGAGGATGTAGAGTTCGAAATCGAACCTGACGGTGATGATGACGAAGATGACAGAGTAGAGTTCGAGTTCGACCCTGACGAGGACGAAGATGACATTGACATCGAGTTTGACGACAATGACGGGGATGACGACGACCTTGACATTGAACTTGTAGACGATGATGACGATGACCTTGACATTGAACTTGTCGACGATGATGACGATGACGCACTCAATGAGGAGAACCTCGGTTACACAGACTCTTACCAGCACGATGTTATGCCTGGTCTCAACAACGATGAACCAGCGAACCCAAGAGCGACATACTCTATGGACGGCGGCGCTCCAAAGGGCGCAAGCAAACCTTGGGCGGGCAAAGGAAACAGCAAACCTTTCAACGGAGAGTCTGACATCGAGGAGAATATCACAACATCCAAGGCAAGCGCAAGGAAGATGGTGAAGACCAATATCAACGGAAACGGTTATGAACCACAGGTGACAAAGGTCAACTCCGCTAACGGTCAATACATCAAAGAGTCAATTAAGAAACTCCAAAAGGAAAACAAACAATATAGGTTGGCAATCAACGGCATCAAGAAATCCCTCAAGGAGGCGGCGGTGCTTAATGTTTCACTTGGGCAGATTGTCAAACTCCTGTCAGAGAACAGCACAACCAAGGCAGAGAAGAAGTCAATCGTTGAAAGGTTCACTAACGTGAAGACTATCGCAGAGGGCAAGCAACTCTACAACTCAATCTCGCGTGAACTGAACGAGGCGAAGAAATCACCTATCTCAATTGAGAAGACATTCTCGACCAAATCGTCAAATGCGCTCAACGAGACAACAATCTACAACAAGAGCACAGAGGATAACCCAGCGCTGGACCTGATGAACAGAATGAACAATCTGTACAAGTAACGGAATGAAACCGTTTTAAAAAACAGCAACACAATAATTCAAAAATAAGAACAATCAATCATAAATTATGCAGACTAATTTTCTGACAAGCGCAAATGTGGGCAATATCGCCACCAATGCGCAAAATGAAGTTCGTAAGACAATCAACGACCGCTGGGAACGTCTCGGTTTCACAGCAGGTCTCAACGGATATCTCAAGGAGAATATGGCAGTCCTCTTTGAAAACGAGGCAAACACCCTCCTCAAGGAGTCTACCACAGCACAGAACAGCGGTTCGTTCGAAACCGTAGTGTTCCCTCTTGTGCGCCGTGTGTTCTCTCGCCTTCTCGCAAACGATATCGTTTCTGTACAGGCGATGAACATGCCTATCGGTAAACTCTTCTTCATCCTCCCTGTGACCTCACAGAGGAAGTATGACAAAGAAAAGGGTATTTACTCTCACTACGGTCTTATGGGTTATGAACGTGAACAACGCAACCCAACTGGCGATACTCTGCCTGAAACCGTAAACCGTTACTACTTGCCAGACGAAGTGGTAAATCTTGGTGAGAATAAAAAAAGTCCTGAAGTGGTTAAGTACCAAAAGCGTTCATTGTACGACCTCTTCTACAACGACGGTCTCTATGACCACTCAAAGGGTAAGGCACACATCCATACCGCTAATGAAGCAGATGTAGAACCAGTTATATTCGGTGGTTATAACGACGGTGCAAACTTTACTGGTGCTACCGATTACGATATCCACCAAGACGGTTCTGCTCACAATCTGATTGTGGCACTTTCTGGTTTCTCAAGTTATAACGCTGGTAAGTTGACTGGTCCTGACGGTAACGAAATGGACACTGAAACCTTCCTTGCTTCATTGAAGGTTGTGGTTAACACAAGAGACCAAGAAGGTCAGAATAAAGCAATCGTATCTGAAACCCCAGGTTCAAACTTTGCTAGTTTTGATTTTGATGAAACCATCCCATTCCGTTGCGTAACTCAAAAATACGGTTCTGGTTTGGTTGACTCAAAACAAATGGTTGACAAGAAGGGTAAGATTTACCTCGAACTTGATTTGACTAAACCAACCGCTAAACCAGGTGTTACTATGAATGGTTATATCGGTATTGACCCAGCACTTAAACCAGCAGAATTAGTGAAGCAACTTGTGTTCGCTTGGGCACAATACGACTCTTTGGAACTTGAAACCGAAATCGGTGAAGTTTCATTCCAGTTGACCGATGTTACCGTTTCAGTTGAGGAACGCAAACTCCGTGCTACCTGGTCTCCAGAACTCGCACAAGACGTTGCCGCATTCCACAACATCGACGCAGAGGCAGAACTTACCGCTATACTTTCAGAGCAAATCGCTGCTGAAATCGACCGTGAAAGCCTCCGTGACCTCCGTAAGGGCAGTCCTTGGCAACTCCGCTGGGACTACAACGGTTGGAGACGTATCCAAGGTTACTCTACCAACTACACCCAGAAGGATTGGAACCAGACTTTGATGACAACCTTCAACCAAATCAGTGCACAAATCCACAAGGCAACACTTCGTGGTGGCGCTAACTGGATTGTGGTTTCTACCGAAATCAGTGCTATCCTCAACGACCTCGAATACTTCCACGTGACTGACGCTAACGCAGAGGCAGTGTCTTACTCAATGGGTATCGAGAAGGTTGGTACACTCCAAGGCCGTTACCAAGTGTATGTTGACCCATACGCACCTGCTGAAAGTGCTATCCTCGGTCACAAGGGTGATTCACTCCTTGACACTGGTTACATCTACGCACCTTATGTGCCACTGCAATTGACCCCAGTACTGTACAACCCATTCAATATGGCACCAGTAAGGGCAATCATGACACGCTACGCTAAGAAGATGGTTAACAACCGCTACTACGGCGCTGTACGCGTAAACGGTCTCCAAACTTGGGACATCCAAGAACTCCGATAAACAGTAGACATAGGTAGTTTACTAAACTAAAGATGGACTCACTACGGTGGGTCCATCTTTTTTTTATATTATGCCGTTATGAATTGTGAAAAAGAAAACCACTCCGAATTGGAGTGGTTGTTTATATCATCTTGGCACTTTGTCGTAGAGTTTACCGTTCTTGTCAATGAAATTCCATTTATCCCCTAACTTTACCGTTGCGTAACCATCGTAAAAACCGTTGTGAAAATGGCCAACCTCATCAAACCACCTATCACTAACAAGTTTACCATTCTGGTTAATGAGATTGTATTTATCGTCTAACCTTACCCTTGCGTAACCATTGTAAAAATTGTCTACCCAATCAAACCATGTATCACTAACACATTTACCATTCTGGTTAATGAGATTGTATTTATCCCCTGACTTTACCTTTGCGTAACCATTGTAAAAATCGTCTACCAAATAATACCACCTATCACTAAGATATTTACCATCCTTACCAATTAAATTAAGTTTACCGTCTAACTGGACTGCTGCGTAACCATCAGAAAAACTGCCAACATAATCATACCACGTATCACTAAGCAGTTTGTTGTTTCTATTAATGAAATTCCATTTACCGTTTAAATTGACATTTGCGTAACCTTCGTAAAAATCACCAACAAGTTCAAATATGTCATTTGGCGACACACCCTTGTCCAGCATCTCTTGAACCTCGTCAAATAAAATAACACCTTTCGCGTGCAACTCCTCACGGGTGTACGGTTTAAAGACATTATAGAAATTAACGCCAAGCAAATCAGAAAGTTGCTCATCGTCCATTACGCTGTCACTACCTCCATTGTCGTGGTTCCAGCGACAGGTAATAGAGTTTGGTTCACCTTCCATAGTGACACTTACGGCAATCATTGACAATCCATACTCGTCTAATGGCGCATTAGGTCCTACTTTCTTTGGCACATTTTCAAACCCGTTACGCAGACAGAAATAGAACCTACCAGCACCGTTGCATGTCTTGTCGTCAAACATTTGTTCGCTATATGTTACACACCACTCATTATATTTCGCATATTTGGTCGCCTCCTCGTAACTGTTGATTGGCACTATTGTGTATTCACGGTTCTGTTGATACTGTTTTACTCCCATTAACTCCTTGCGCTTTGACAGTTCACCAACTCGCACATCTTCGAACCTGTTAATCAGGTCATCAGCGGACATACCGTTAAGGTTGTTGTCGTACTCGTTTACGTGTGCGTCAGACGCTATGAGTTTAAGTGCCTGGTTGAAGTTCGTGCACTTGAAGACGTCGTTGACATCAAGTTCCCAATCAATGAACAGTCTCGCAACTCCAAGCAAGAATTTTTCCTGTTGCAGTCTAACGCTAGGTATCTTCACCTTCAGTTGCCCTATAAATTGCATTGCGTCAGATTCCGAGTACTCCAATTGCCGCATTATGTAGTTTTTTGCGGCATTACGGTTTTTAGACATTTTCCTCTCTTAATATTATTGTGTTAATAATTGTTTACTATGCAAAGGTAAGAAAAAATTCATGAACTGCAAAATATTTCAGA
>OLZZ01000026.1_pt1 | contig 93799 bp, 83 predicted proteins | sample 1673571 | NCBI WGS metagenome assembly OLZZ01 (sample SAMEA103958115, study PRJEB25191) | human gut metagenome | biome: human-associated habitat [ENVO:00009003]; feature: intestine environment [ENVO:2100002]; material: feces | place: Germany | collected 2013/2015 | reverse complement strand
GCTATGCCCCTGCGACCCCATTTTTATCAACGATAGAGGTTTATCGACAGTCTGAAATACGGCTGTCTTGTGAAACAGCCGTATTTTATAAAGATTCTTATCGAAAAATCAGTGCTTTTTTGCAACCCTTTTAGCCTTAGAAATGCAATTTACGGGGCAGACGGTAGCACAGAGATGACAGCCTACGCACTTTGAGCCGAGGAAAACAGGCTTTCTTGTTTTGCTGTCAAAGTCAAGCGCCTGATGCCCTGCGTCATAGCAGGCAATGTAGCATCTGCCGCAGCCTATGCACTTGTTTTTGTCGAATATAGGATATGTAACGGTGTCACGGTCAAGACTGCCGGCATCGGTCATATTCTTATTTGCAAGACCGACTACCTCCGACACACTGCTGTAGCCTGCGGCAGTGAGCCGGCGTGATAATCCGTCAAGCATATCGTCTATTATTCTGTAGCCGTACTGCATCACCGAGGTCGTTACTTGTAGATTCGTACAGCCCATAAGGATAAACTCCAGACCGTCACGCCACGTTTCTATGCCGCCCATACCGCTGATCTCGACATTTTCAAGCGTTTCGTTTCTTTTCATATCCGAGATGAAACGCAGAGCGATAGGCTTTACCGCCTTGCCCGAATATCCGCCGACAGCGGATTTGCCGTTAATATTGGGGGTCGGAACGAAGCTGTCAAGATCGACGTTTGTGATACTCTTGACGGTGTTTATTGCCGCAATACCGTCCGCACCTGCGTTGACAGCCGCAATAGCCGGTATTTCCATATTGGTTATATTGGGCGTCATTTTTGCAAGCACTGGGAGTTTTGTGCCACGTCTTACTGCGGCGGTATACTTTGCGATAAGCTCAGGATTTGTACCCACGTCACTGCCCATACTGTGACTTGTCATCTGCGGGCAGGAGAAGTTGCACTCTATCATATCGACGCCGGCTTCCTCAGACAGTCTTGCAAGTTCTGTCCACTCGTCCTCGCTTTCGCCCATTATGGAGGATACGATTATCTTTGTGGGATAGTTTTCCTTCAGCTTTTTGAGTATAGCAAGGTTTTCTTCAAGAGGGTGGTCGGAGATCTGTTCAAGGTTCTTGAAGCCTATATAAGGTGTTGTTTCCTTGTTCAGAATATCGAAACGGGGAGATACCTCGTTCATCTTTGCGAAGCCTATCGTCTTGTATACGATACCTGCCCAGCCCATATCGAGCGCCTTTGCACACATATCGTAGCCGCTTGCTACCACAGATGAGGATAAGAAGAACGGGTTTTCGCACTTAAGACCGCAGAAGGTCATTGATAAATCTGCTTTCGGCTCAACGTCCTTTGCGGCAGAAGCAATATACTCCGCTGTCTGTCTTATTTCAACGGGTCTGTCTATTTTCGCTCTTGTGCAGGCGGTCATACAGGGAGCGGAGCAATCGGTGCAGTTTTTCACAAAGGCTTTTGCGCCGCTTAAATTATCGAAACGCAGTGAGCGGATAAATCTGTCGGGCTGTGCGCCGTTCGGACAGGCTTTTGTACAGGGAGCGTCGAGGCATAAAAGGCAGCGGGCGCTTTCTTCTATAGCTGTATTTTTTACGAATGGCATAAGTATCTCTCCTTTTCCTTGTTATATAAAATACAGGGGAGTTTTTTCTCCATTGCCTGTGAAAAAGATGGATTTCGGCTGTAATCAAGCCCACCCCTGCCCCTCCCGTGGGAGGGGTAACAGTGGGGCTGCCGCCCACAACCCGCTTGGGGCTACGCCCCAAACCCCTTTCAGCATTTAATGGAGATATTGCTCTCCCCTGTTATGTATCGCTTTTGTTTATTATAAGTTACCGCTTGAGCTTCTCTTTATGAATTTGCCCCAGCCACGCTCGCCCAAGAACTCGCCGTCCTTGAATACGAGCTTGCCTCTTGAGTAGGTAGCCTCGGGATAGCCCTTGACCTTGATGCCTTCCCAGATTGTGTGGTCGCAGTCGCTGTGCATCTTGTCATTTGTAATAGTGAAGTCCTTCGTGGGATCGTAGATAACAATATCTGCGTCCTTGCCGACTTCGATAGCGCCCTTTGCGTCACAGCCGAAAATCTTGGCGGGATTGTAGGAGCAAAGCTCAACTGCCTTGTTGAATGTTATCTTGCCCTCGTTAGCGGCTGACAGCATATAGGGGTACATATTCTCGATACCTGCACAGCCGTTGGGAATCTTTGTGAAATCGTCCTTGCCCCAGTCCTTTTCGTATGACTGGAACGGGCAGTGGTCGGTAGCTATTGTTGTGATAAGACCTTTCTTTATAGCCTCCCACAGAGCAAGTCTGCTTTCCTCACCCTTCATCGGAGGTGAGCATACAAAGTTTCTGCCGTCTGCTCTCTTGTATACCTCGGAGGTAAATTCAAGGTACTGCGGACAGGTTTCGGCGTATATCTGATAGCCCTCGTTTCTTGCTCTTTCAACCGCCTGCACACCTTCCTTATTTGCAAGGTGTACGATGTACAGCTTGGAGTCAAGACTCTTTGCAAGCTGGATTGCTCTTATATCAGCCTCGCCCTCGACAAATTCCGGACGGCTCATATAGTGATACCAAGCGCTTGTCTTGCCCTCTGACAGATAACGCTCTGTCAGAACGTCTATGAGCTGCTTGTTCTCAGCGTGTACCGAGATCATAGCGCCGCAGGATTTTGCCTTTTCAAGTACCTTGTAGAATACGCCGTCTGTTACACCGAAGTCGTAGACCATAAATACCTTGAACGAAGATACACCGTAGTTTACAGCGTCCTCTATAGTGTCGATAAGTCCGTTTGAAACGTCCTTTACGGCAACGTGGAATGCGTAATCGACAGCCGCATCGGGAGCGCACAATGCGTCACGGCGCTTGATGGCGTCGACCATTGTTTCGCCGAAATCCTGTAAAATGAAGTCGAATACCGTTGTCGTACCGCCGCAGGCAGCTGCTCTTGTGCCTGCGTAGTAGTCATCGGATGAAATTGTGCCGCCGAAGGGCATTGCAAGGTGGGTATGTGCGTCAATGGCACCGGGGAGCACCATCTTGCCGCTTGCGTCTACCACCTTGTCGGCATCTGTGCCGGCGTCTGCTGTTATCGCAACTATCTTGCCGTTATCCACGCACACATCGGCTTTGAATGTAGCTGTTGGTGAAACTATCGTACCGTTTTTGATTATGAGATCCATAACTTACCGTCCTTTCCCGTAATAACTGTTGCTTATCAGACCATCTTGTCTACTTCTGTCAGAACTTCGTCCAGTATTGCCATATTCTCCGCAAGCTCTTCCTCTGTGATAATGAGAGGCGGGCAGACGAATATGCAAGCCTCGTGTGAATATGTGTTGAAGCCCTTTGCCTTTAACATTCCGACTATCTTGCCCATAATGCCCTCAGGATCCTTGCCGAAAGGAACGAGAGGCTCGTGCGTTGCCTTATCCTTTGTAAGCTCTACGCAGGAGAACAGGCCGATATAACGTACATCGCCGACGCTCTTGTGCTTTGCCTTTATATCCTCAAGGAGTGCGCCTAACTGCTTGCCACGCTCCTTTACCTTATCCATAATGTGTTCTTTTTCATAGAAGTTAAGGCACGCAACACCTGCGGCACAGCCCAGAGGATGAGCTGAATATGTAAGACCGCAGTCGAGCTTGTGCGTATCGAAGAATTCTGCAATCTTCTTGCTTACGATAACGCCGCCGAGAGGAGCGTATCCGCAGGTAACGCCCTTTGCGAAGGTTATCATATCAGGCTCGATGCCCCAGTTTTCACAAGCGAAGTATTCGCCTGTTCTGCCCCAGCCTGCCATTACCTCATCGCAGACCATCATAATGCCGAACTCGTCGCATATCTTGCGTACACCCTGTAAGTAGCCTTTGGGCGGGATGATGATACCGTTAGAGCCTGTTACCGATTCCATTACGATAGCGGCAACCGCATCGGGATTTTCGTATATGATCTGGTCACGGAGCTGTCCGAGATAATACTCTGTAGCCTGTTCTTCGCTCTCAAAGGGGAACGGAGCGTGATACAGATAAGGATCTGTAAACTTTACGAAGCCGGGGATACCGGGTTCAAGAGTATATCTTCTGGGTTCGCCTGTCAGATTACCTGCGCCGAATGAGCTTCCGTGATATGCACGGTATCTTGAGAATATCTTGTATCTGCCTGTAACCAGCTTTGCAATCTTTATTGCATTCTCGTTAGCGTCTGCGCCGCCTAAGGTGAAGAATACCTTGCCCATATTCTTCGGAGCTACCTTTACGACCATCTCTGCGAGCTTTGAACGGCAGTCGATAGCGTAAGCCGGGCTGATGTATGCGAGCTTTTCAGCCTGCTCCTTGATAGCGTCGATAATATCCTTGTTGCCGTAGCCGACATTCAGGTTTACAAGCTGGCTTGACATATCAGCCATCTTCTTGCCGTCTGCGGTGTAGTAATAAATACCCTCTGCCTTTTCTACTACTGCGGGGTTCAGCTTGCCCTGAACGCTCCACGAATGAAGGTTGTACTTAAGTGAGGTTTCCTTTACCTCTTCTGCGTTTTTGAATCCGTATCTCATACTGTTTCTTCCTTTCTTTTATCAGAAAATACTTTTATATATCGTTTCGATTTCTTCTACTGTGGGAACTCTGGGGTTGTTCGCCGTACTTCCTGCGGCGAATGCGTCCTTTGCAAGAGTCGGTATCTTGTCCTCTGTAACTCCCTGTGAAGAAAGCAGCTTCGGAAGTCCCGTTTCGTCCGCTATTGCGGCGATAGCTTCAACTGCCGCTATACTTGCCTCTCTTACCGATAAGCCCTCGACATTCTCGCCCATCGCTATTGCGATGTCACGGAATTTTTCGGGACAGGACGGGCGGTTATATTCCATAACCGAGCTTAACAGCATTGCGTTTGCCAGTCCGTGCGGAATATGGAACCACGCTCCGAGCGGTCTTGACATTGAGTGTACAAGCGCTGTCGGCGCACTGCATATTGCAATTCCCGCATATAAAGCGGCAAGCAGCATATCCTCTCTTGCCTGCTCGTTCCTGCCGTCAAGGACAGCCGGGATTAAGCTCTTTGAAATCAGCCTTATCGCTTCAAGCGAATACATCTTTGTCATAGGTGATGCGTTGACGTTTATGTAGCTCTCTATTGCGTGGGTCAGAGCGTCCATTCCGGTCGCCGCTGTCATAAATGACGGCAATGATTTTGTTATCGCAAAGTCAAGAATCGCTACCTTCGGAATGATTCTGTCTGTCGATAACAGCATCTTTATGTTTCTGTCGGTATCTGTTATAACCGAGTATCTTGTCGCTTCACTGCCTGTGCCGGCTGTGGTCGGTATTGCGATAATGGGGAGCGACTCCTTTTCGGGAGCGGTCTTTTCATAATCGGTCACCTTGCCGCCGTTTGTGAGCAGCATTCCGATTCCCTTTGCCGCATCAAGAGGACTTCCTCCGCCTGCCGCTACTATCACATCGCAACCGTTTTCCTTTGCAAAAGCCGCACCCTCGTCAACGTCCGATGTTGTCGGGTCTGAGCCTACACGGTCATATACCGCACAGGAAACGCCTGCTTTTTCGAGGCTCGATACTATAATATCAAGCACGCCGCTTTTTCTCAGCGAGCCTTTTCCGCAGACAAGCATCGCCTTTTTTCCGAAGCGAGCCGCCTGCTCTCCGACTGAGGTAACTGTACCCTTGCCGTAAATAATCGTTGGTGGTGATCTGAATATCACTGTTATACCCTCTTTCCTTCTGCTCTTGATAAAGTTTGTATTTTTATCGGGAAAAACGTCGGAGCGAAACGACCGCTATGCCGTGATACGTCCGCCCTGACGTCTTTCCCGATCGCACGAACGGTATTTAACTGCTCGTGCGATACTGAGCTTACTGTATAAGTTGCTGTAGTGTTTACTTTGCGAGTGTCTTTATGACTTCTTCGATCATATTCTCACTGAATACCTTGTAGCCTGCGTTTCTGAGATATTCGACCGCAAGGCCCTGTCCCTCGATGATAGTATCCGTGAAGGTGCCGTCATATATGTGGGTACTTCCGCAGGAGGGGCTGTCTTCTTTCATTATGCAAAGTGCAACATCGTTTTCCTTTGCAAGTCTTAATGCCTCGTTTGCGCCTTTTGTGTACTGCTCGGTGCAGTCGCCGCCTACGCAGCTCATCACCTTATCGCCTGTACGCTGACAATCGGGACGTGGGGTCGGAAGACCGCCGAACACTTCGGGACATACCGGTATCAGTCTGTCCTCTTCTTTCCATTTAAGGAACTGTGGGTGCAGACACGGCGTATCGCCGTCATCATAGCGGCAATGCCAGCCGAAAAGGCAACCGCTTACAAGTATTTTCTTTTCGCTCATATATACCGCCTTTCCTGTCGCCCGGTCTATTCACAGACCTTTCTTATGAACTGCCTGTAGTCGCTCAGAATCTTGTCCATATCTGCGCTTTCATCGTCCAGCGACAGACCGTAGAACGGAGGTTCTTTTACGCCTCGTTCCTTTATCTCTGCTTTCAGCTCGTCTATGAACACGCCCTGACCGTTTACAATGGCGTCGTTGTAAACGAGATCCGCAGGACATCCGCCCCAGCGGGGATCAAAGCTCGTTATTGTTACTCCGCAGGTGGGAGAGCCGTCGCAGGATAAAACCGCTACGGTTTCGTATCCTACCTGCTCGTAACAAACCATATAATCGACTGTTTGTTTTGCCAGCATACGGCAGTGGGCTCTGAAGCCTACATTGTCATAGAGGTTTTTAGTTGCCCACCATCTCTGTATGCCAAGATAAAGGGTTTCCGGGCAAGGCATCTGATTTATTCCGAGTCCGTACTTGTTAAGCTCGTCGAATACTTCCTTACACATTCCGCCGTAACGGGCAAGACCCTGAACCTTATTGTTTGTATTTAACAGACAGCTTGAAACAAATACTATTTTCTTACTGCGTTTATCTTCGTTTCTCGGTTGCGTTTCAAGAACCATATCAAACACCTCTCGCTTGTTGTATCGGGTATTGACCGATTACTTTGTGAACTGGCTCTTCTTGTAGCAAAGTACAAGACCTGATCTCTGATATACCTGAGCTACTTCGAGAAGCTCCATACCGCCTGCGTTGGCATTGATAAGGTTAGAAACCCACGTTACACCGAAGTCAACGGTACCGTTGCTTACTGCAACTGTTTCGGAAACGTCACCGCCGCCGCTTACGACCTCTACGTTAAGGCCGTTATCCTTGTAGTAGCCCTTGTCGAGTGCTACATAGTAGCCCATGAACTGTGAGTGAGGAAGCCACTTGAGCTGGATCTTTACGTCTGACTTTTCAACTGCGCCGCCGTCATATGTCGTATAATCCTTTGAACGGATGTCGTCAAGTGTCAGCTTACTGAGCTTGTCTGCCGCTGTAGCATCATCAAGCTTGATGTACTGCTTAGCAAGGTCAAGTGTCTGCTGCATAGCGTCTTCGTCCATATTACCGATTTTGTCTGCAGGAACCGCATTGCCCTTTGTATCGGTCGTTACAAGCTTTGCAACCTCTGAAGCCATATACTTCTGGTGGTCTGTAGAAACCGACGAACCGTATTTGAATACTATTTCAGCCGCCTCATCGGGATGCTCTGCGGCATAAGCCCAGCCCTTGAGCGATGCGGCAACGAAAGCCTTTACTGTATTGGGGTTGCTCTTTGCGAATTCCTTTGTGCAGAAGATGTTATCCTCAAGCATTGCAACGCCCTCATCGTTCATATCGATGACACCGATCTCATCGCCGTAGTTATAACCGCCGTCATAGTTGTTCTTGATAAGACCAAGCTCGTTATATGTCATTGCCGATGCCAGTGTGATAGTATCCTTATCTATCTGATCCATTGTGAAGTCCATTGTGATATAATCTGTGGGCAGACCGTACTTTGAAAGCAGAGCCTGAATTTCGTACTCGTTGCCGAGACCCCAGTTGCCGACCTTGTTTTCGCTCGAAGCCTTCTTGATGATCTCTTCATCGCTCATAAGACCTGTGCTTTCCGAAGAACCCTCTGCGGCGCTTGAAGAAGCGTCTGCCGATGCGGCTGAGCTTCCTGCTGTGCTGCTCGATGAGGTGTCACCGGAACAAGCGGTGAATGATGTTGCAAGGCAGCTTGCTGCGAGTAATGCTGCTAACACTCTTTTGTTTTTCATAATGTTTCATCCTTTCTCGTCTTTTAAAATAGGTTTTAGTTTATCTGAAACCGCCTTATCTTGCACGGCGGTTTTTCAGCACGATTGCCTCAACTGTGAGGAGTATAATGTACATCAGTATGCCCATTACGCAGGCTATCGTTATATATGCCCACGCTGTCGGGAACTGACCCTTGACTATGTTCTCTCTTATCTGCCTGCCGACACCTATTACCTGCTCTGCGAAGTATTCGCTTACTACTGCACCGATTATACAGGACGGAACGCTTACTCTTAAAGCCGTGAATACATAGGGTAGTGAGTTCGGGAGCCTCAGCTTGAAGAACATTTTCAGCTTGCCTGAACCGTATGATGCGAACAGATCCTCCGAGAACGGTTTTACCTCCGTCAGACCTCTGTATGCGTTTACGCTCATTGAAGCTGTGCAGAATATCGTAACGGTGATTATCTTAGCTACCGTACTTCTTATATCTACCACGCTCGACAGATCCCTTGTCCAGTTGTTGATAACTGGAGCGAGCGCTACAAGCGGGATTGCGTTGAATGCGGATACTATGGTCAGACCGCCCATGCCCCACTTCTTGAATACCGCACCGGCAACGCCGATGAAGTAGCCGAGTATCGAGCCGAGTACAAGTCCTCCGAGCGCCACTATAAGAGTTGACGCTATCTGCGGTAGCATATTTGTGAAGTTATCGCCTATGATTGAGCCTATTCTTGTCGGGAGCGGAAGGATTATCTCATCCGTTTTGAACAGTGCGTGCAGAACCTTTGTCTGCCACAGTGTGAATATCAATGCTCCGAACAGTACGGGCAGACCGACTGTTGTTATTATGTTTTTGATTGCCTTGCCTTTCAAGTGCGATCAGTCCTTTCCTTACTGTGCTTTTTTCTTTGCCTTTCTTTTCGCCGGTGTTATCGCTCTTTCGATAACACCCATAAGATAGAAGCTGAGCACGCCTATAACGGCGCTGAATATTACTATATCCCAGAATACGAATCTTGTCATCGAACCTTTCAGCGACTGGGAGAGCATACAGCCAAGACCGTTGCCGCCCTGAAGCGTATCTACAAGGATAGATGCTGTTATCGCCATAGGCGCCGAGATCTTAAGACCCGTGAAGAAGTAGGACATTGCCGACGGGATAAGCATCTTTGTGTAAAGCTGGAACTTGCTTGCACCGTAGGATCTCATCAGCTCGTGTCTTTCACGTCCGACCGACTTGAAGCCTGCCAGCGTATTTGTCGAAACGGGGTAGAATGTGAGTATTGCGGCGATTATGATTCGTGCGCTTGATATATCGCCCGTTATCGAAAGTACGATAGGCGCCATACCGAGAATAGGTATCATCTGGATTATCATAAGATACGGGAACGCTATCTTTTCGACTATGTGCGACAGGTGCATCAGCAAAGCCAGTAGGTAGCCCAGCACCATACCGATTATAAAACCGATAAGCGCTCTTGAAAGCGTTTCTGCGGCACTGGAGAAAACCAGTGTTGCTATCGTATCGCCAGAACCGGTTATCGACTTTGTGTCAAAGAACGAGCCGATTATCTGGTACAGATGCGGAAGAACGTTTACGGGTGTACGCTGTGTCGCTCCTACTATGAATGCGCATATCTCCCATATTACTACAAGACCCAGCACCCATACGGCAGTTACTATGCCTTTGGAGGAAGTTATCCTTTTTATCATTTCTTAACGCTCCTTTCGGCTTTATATACCCTCGAAGCTGTTTCTTACCTTCTCAACAAGAGCGGCAAATTCGGGAGTACCTCTCATATCCGGAACTCTCGGTCTGGGAAGATTTACATCAACTATTGCCGAAAGTCTGCCGGGATGCGGTGATAAAACGCAGATCCTGTCGGACATATATACCGACTCGGATATGTTGTGTGTTACGAAAAGCACCGTCTTGTTTGTCTTTCTCCATATTGAAAGTACATCATCGTTGAGCTTTTCTCTTGTGAACTCGTCAAGCGCCGAGAACGGTTCGTCCATCAGCAGTATATCGGGCTGTATCGCAAGTGCTCTTGCTATGCCTACTCTCTGCTGCATACCGCCCGAAAGCTGTCCGGGGTAGCTGTTTCCGAATTCCTTGAGTCCGACAAGCTCCAGTACCTGTTCGATACGGCTCGCCTGTTCCTCTTTCGGAACCTTCATCATCTCAAGCGGAAGTCTTATGTTCTTTCTTACTGTTCTCCAGTCGAGAAGCACGGGGTTCTGGAACACGATACCGAACTTCTGCTCAAGTCTTGTTTCTCTCGGCGTCTTGCCGCAGACCGTAACCTCGCCTGAGGTGGGGGTCAGCAGATCCGATACTATACGAAGAAGTGTGGATTTACCGCAGCCGGAAGGACCGAGGAGCGATATGAATTCACCTTTCTGAATATCAATACTTACGTTCTTAAGTGCCTGTACCGGGTTGCCTTTGCTGTCGGAGAACACCATGCTGACGTTCTTTACCGAGATCTCCGGTGCGTTTACCTTTTCACTCATTTCTAAGCACTCCTTTCTTTCCTGTTTTGCAAGTCTTATCTTTTTATTCCTGCAAAACAAAACGGCGCAGAAATCATTTTCTGCGCCGTTGCAAGTTTCTTTTTGTTTTATTTCACTGTTTCCTTTCGGCTTAACTGCATTATATCACGCTTAAAAGCGCATTGCAATAGCATTTGTGCTGAATTGTGCAGAGCACCTAAAGAAAGACGATTTGTTTGTGCTGTAGTTGAATTTTGCAATATTTGCTTGACAATTATGCAAAACCGTGTTATACTCTATATCAATAAACGAGATGAACACCGCCAAGGCTGTCGGGCAACAAGGGAGCTTTGGCGGTTTTTGCTATCTTAAAAGAAAAAGGGGTGAGAATGTGTCAATTACAGTATCAAAGCTATGTGCAAATGCACAGGCAAATTACGTTATGAAGCTTGTTGCGGGAAAAGAGGGACTGGGGAACTACGTCCGCTGGGTGCATCTGGTTGAAAACGCTGATGTGTCACCTTTTCTTCACGGAAACGAAATAGTCTTTATGACAGGGGTCGGAATAAACGATGAAGGTCACCTGCTCAGCTTTGTTGAAGAGCTTGTCGAAAAACGTTGCAGTGCGCTTGTTATCAACACCGGTAAATATATAAAGAGTATACCGCAGAGCGTAAAGGACTGCTGTGACCTCAATTCACTTCCGCTGTTTAGTGTACCGTGGGAGGTAAAGCTTATAGATATCACCTATGACTTCTGTCACAGGATAGTAACTGGCGAAGAAATAGAAACAGCGCTCGCCACCGCTTTACGCAATCTGATATTTTCCCCCGAAAATGAGGCGGGATATAAATCCACGCTTGAACGGCGCAGTTATTTTCCGACATCGGAATACTGCGTCGGCGTATGTGCTTTTTCCGATACAGACCTTGGCGATGATGAGCTTAAGAAAGCGGTCACGGGCGATATGCAGAAGGTGCTGAATACAAGCGGAAAACAGTTCAGCTTTTTCTTCCAGGATAAAAATCTTGTTGTTGTCTGTCCGGACTGTAAGGAAGAAGATGTGCGGAAGATTTTTTCGACATTTGATACCATTTTCAATTCAGGCGGTGAGGGAGCGACGCTCACCTGCGGCATAAGTCCGTCAAAGCAGGGGTACACCGCAATATCCGACGGTTACCGCAAGGCAGTAATGGCGCTCAAGGTGGCTACCCTGCACGGCGAAAACTGCGTAGGCTACAGCGATATGGGCATATACAAGCTGCTTGTACATATAAAAGATACATCGGTACTGCACGAGATATATGACGAAACGCTGGGTACGCTTGAAGAATTCGACAGCGCCAACGGCACGGATTATATGGAAACGCTCAAGTGCTATCTTGAAAACGACAGCAGTGTACAGGAGGTCGCAAGGATTACATTTGTTCACCGCAACACGGTAAACTATAAGCTCAGACGTATAAAGGAAATTCTCGGTTGTGAGCTGAATTATGAGGACAAGCTGAGGCTTATGCTTTCATTCTTTATAAAGGAATTCCTTTAAGCCGGTTTGCTGTGCTATGGTTTAAGTATATTGTGCGTCCGCTCGTTGAACTGACAAAACGGCGCATATTATATAATAAAGACATCGATAGTTTTATATGAAGACGAAAGGAAGGATATATTATGACAGCACCCTATGAAAATGCAGAATTCATCGAGCTCGGCACGATAATGCCGCCCGAAAAGTTCAGGACTGTGCTCCCTGAGGACAGGGACGCACCCGGAGGGCTTACTGAGCAGAAGGTAGTTATCGAGTTTCGCCGTGATTCGCCGATCTACTCACAGCTTCTGCCGTGCTTTCGAGGAGCTATGTTCGTTTACGGCTTTTTGCGCAGAGGAAAGGGATTGAGAGCTTTGTTCGGTGACAAGTACGACGAAATAAAGGAAAAACTCAAAGTGTCGCTTCATGAATGGGAGGATAAATTCCTGCTTGATTTCTATGTCGATGATACTTATTCGCAGTCGTATTTTGTAAAGAGGGAAGAAGTGCTCTATCTTCTTCAGCATTGCAGAAATCCGCAGATAACGAAGTTTGATTGATATAAGCGGTTATGCAAAACGGGTATCGGAAGTCCGATACCCGTTAGCTTTATCTGCTTGTTTTTGCTGTAAGCTCTTTACTCCATGAGCCGTACTGTTTTGTGTTTCCGTAAGTCTTGTATGCTCTGATCCTGAATTTATAGCTTGTGTTAGCCTTCAGGCGCTTGACCGTATAGCTTGTTTTGGTAGCCTTTGACGGAGTGAATATATTCGTCCACTTGCCGTTTTTATACTGCTGTAGCTGATAACCGCTTGCGGTAGTACCCTTGTTCCACTGTAAAGTAACGCTTGTGCTTGATTTTGATTTTACCTTGAAGCCGCTCACGCCGTAGGGGTTTGTATTGACCTTAAGCTCACTGCTCCACGAGCCGTACTGCTTTGAACTGCCATAGGTCTTGTATGCTCTTATGCGGAATCTGTAACCTGCCGTGCCTGCCTTTAAGCCCTTTACGGTATAGCATGTATCGGTAGCCTTTGACGGAGTGAATATATTCGTCCACTTGCCGTTTTTATACTGCTGAACTTCATAACCGTCTGCATTAACGGTGAAATGCCATCCGAGAGTAACCGACGTGCTTGTTGTTGCGGTTGCCTTTAAACCGGTTACAGCCGCAGGGGCGGCAGCTATAATTTCAAATTTTATATCATTTTCGCTTGCATAGAGCTGTGCGATTGAGTTTTTGTATCCTCGGATTCTGAACCCGTCGATCTTCTGATCCGCAGTTACATTGACCTTGTGGTAAAACCCGAAGGCTCTTTTTCCTATGTATGTTACAAACTGCGGAACGGTGATCGTCTTTATACCCGTGCAGCCGTAAAATGCGCACTCGTCTATAGAGGAAAGCTTGGAAGGAAGTGTGACGCTTGTCAGATTTTCCGCCTTATAGAAAGCATAAGGCTTGATATCATAGGTCTTGTCCGAAACCTTAAAAGATGTCCCCGCTCTCTTTGCGGGATAAAGGATCAGCTTACTCAGGTCCTTTGTGTATAATGCGCCGTTTTCGTTGCAGAAAGACTTACTGCCTGCCTCAACAGTTGCGGATGCGAGCTTTCCACATTTGCTGAAAGCATTGTTTCCGATCAATTTAACGCTTGCGGGGATATTGATTTTACTGAGCGATGCACAGTCTGCAAAAGCGTTGCTGCCGATAAATTTTACTTTCGACGGTATGGTTATATTATCAAGAACATCGCAGAAGTTGAAAGCGTTATCTGAGATTTCTTCAAGATTTTCCGGTAGGTTTACACTGTTGAGCGAAAGACACATTTCAAATGCGCCCTGATCGATAGTTGTTACAGTAGATGGCAGAGTGACCTTCTGAAGAAGCATACAGCTTGCAAAGGTTTGTATATCGATCGTTTTGACGCCTGTCGGTATGCTTATGCTTTTGAGCGACTTGCAGGCATAGAAGGCTTGCTTTCCGATATAGTCAAGCTTCGTCGGCATATTTACCGTACTCAGTGCATCACACCAGTAGAACGCCTTTTCGCCTATACCTGTTATTCCGGTGGGAATTGTAATTGATGTAAGCTTAGGGCAGTATGCAAATGCACCGTTCGGCACAGTTTTCAGTGTCGACGGAAGCTTTACCGATGTCAGAGAACTGCACGAACTGAATATATTATCTGCCAGTTCAGGTATGCCGTCTGCAATTGTGACGGATATGATTTTTTCGTTGCCGTTGAAAATGTTTTCTACCCTGCCTACATTTCTGCCTCCGATTTTTGCAGGGACATCGGCTCTGATATCATTACCGACATATCTTACGATAGTTGCGGTTCCGTCATCTTCGAGCTTATACTCATAGTAGCCGTCCGATGCGATGATGCCGTCTGACGCTGCGGCGCATACTGCGCATATAACGCTGAGCGCAAGTACAGTTAATGCTACAGTGAGGCATTTTACAAATTTCATCTGTAATTTCTTCTTTCCCGTTTAGTTTTATGGTTTATATACAAAAAGGCATAGTTCTCCGCAGAACTATGCCAATGTGACAAAAATATACAATTTTAAGCTTAATGCGAAAATATCTGTCGTTTTCATACTGTTCCCCTGACAAAAGCTTTCGTTATTAAACTTTTCTTTCCGCAGACAGTATAGCATATATGCAGATATTTGTCAATATGGCTGAAATCCTACTGGTCAAGCCTGAAATGTACGGGTATGCCGTTGAGATAATCTATCTTCGGCTCGCCCTGTATAAGAGGCAGGAAGTAATTCAGTGCGTCTATCGTAACGTTGTTTCCCTCGGGGGTTATCCACTCTTTCGGGAAATATTTCGCTTTGTTTGCACATTCTCTTACGTCAAGCGGAGCGATGCCGACACGGTAAGGATTGTTGCTGATTCGTTTAAAACCCATCATTACGCCGCTGCCGCCGTATTTGAGCGCCTCGTTTACTGCCGCCGCACCTATTCTCCACGCTTCGTCAAGGTCGGTTAGAGAGGCTATATGCGAGCCGCATCTCTGCATTACGTTAAGCTCTATCGAACGCACCTTGCAGCCTAAGTGGTCACGGGTAAGCTCTTCAAGATATTTTCCCACGCCCGACAGATATTTATGACCGAATGCGTCGGTGGCTTCCGAACGGCTTGCAAGACAGTCTATACCCTCGGATACTGCAACTATAACAGCCTTGTATCTTTTGGATATTCTTTTCACGTCCTCAAGGTAACGCTCCTGCGAAAAGTCGCTTTCGGGAAGATATATAAGGTGGGGAGCGGGTTCACCGTTAGCACGCAGTACGCAGGACGACGCAGTGAGCCATCCTGCGTCACGACCCATTATTTCTACTATCGTAACGGACGGAATGGAGTATACACGGCTGTCACGGATTATTTCCTGTAATGTTGTCGCAACATATTTTGCCGCAGAGCCGAAACCGGGCGTGTGGTCGGTAAGAGGTAAGTCGTTGTCTATTGTTTTCGGTACGCCGACTACCTTAATATCAATGTGATTTTCCTTGAAATAAGCGTCAAGCTTCATTACTGTATCCATCGAATCGTTGCCGCCGATATAGAAGAACGCCTTTATGCCGTGCTTTGTGAATGTTTCGGTGATACGTTTGTAGTCGCTGTCGTCATCGCTGCTGTTTTTCAGCTTGAAACGGCATGAGCCAAGCACCGTTGAGGGTGTACGCTTCAGTAACTGTTTGTCGTTTTCTGTGATAAGCACTTCCTTGAGGTCGATGAGGTTATCGTTCAGTATACCCTCTATGCCGTTCAGCGAACCGTATATTCTGTCAATCTCGTTATACTTCTCCGCCTCGTCAAATACTCCGCAGAGTGAAGAGTTTATCGCCGCTGTAGGTCCGCCCGACTGCGCAATAGCTATGTTCATGGTTTTTCTCCGTTCCGTCAATTTTTGCTTTACTGCGTGATTATTGTACCATTATAAAGATGATTTTACAACCTAAAATTCATAAACGGATTTATTTTTGTAGCTTTAGCTAAAGCGGCTGTCAATGATAACCTTTACATAGTCCGAAATATGAGATGCTGTGTAACGGCGTTACATAATGTTAAGGTAATATTCATTAATTGTTTCCCGAAAGCCCGAAGCTGACCGACAGTGCATTATCGACCTTGTTCATAGCGCCCTCGTCAAGCTCGCCCATTCGCTCCTTGAGCCGCTGTTTGTCGAGCGTTCTTACCTGCTCAAGCAGTACGATAGAATCCTTTGCAAGACCGCAACGGTCGGCATTTATCGAAATGTGGGTAGGAAGCCGTGATTTGTCTTTCTGACTTGTTATGGCGGCGGCAATGACAGTCGGGCTGTGACGGTTGCCCACGTCGTTCTGGACGATAAGTACGGGGCGCATACCGCCTTGTTCGCTTCCGACCACGGGGCTCAGATCTGCGTAATATATCTCTCCTCTTTTTACAAACATGGTTTTCTTCCTTTCTGTTGAAATGCGATATTTTGAACTTGATGCACATAGTTATTTTTAACCGCCCGTACAGATTTATACAATGATTACCCTCTTGCGTTACAGTCGGTTTATATAGTATATTACTGCAGTCGGATTTTAGTGAAATTGATCGTTTTCGGGTAAATAACGGTTGATTATCGGTCGGCGTTAATGTATAATAGTATAGACATATTTTTTCTGACGGAGGTAAATATGAATAAAAAAATCAAGATAACACTGTGTGCGGTGCTGTGTGCGTCAATGCTTGCAGGTTGTGCGGATAACAGCGCAAGCGGCGGTTCTGCCGTATCATCGGACAGCTCGTCCGATACACAGACAACATCATCTGTATCGGAATCGACCGACAGCAGTTCGGATACATCATCTGAAACAATCAGTATAGATGAAAGCAAGCTCACCGAGGAGCAGATATATGACAATATGGTCGAAAGGTCGCTTATGGATCTCGGCAACCTTGAAAGAATGTCAAAGTTTATCGAAAAGCTTGAGAATAAGCAGGAGGTAACTATAGCCTTCATCGGCGGAAGCATAACCGAGGGCCTTACGGCAGGACCCGAAAAGTGCTGGGCAAAGCTGACGTATGACCGCCTTTGCGAAAAGTATCCCGATACAAAGATAAACTATGTCAATGCCGGACTCAGCGGCACGCCGAGCGTACTCGGAAATATCCGCCTTCAGCGTGATGTGCTGGATTATGCCCCCGATATGGTATTTGTTGAGTTTGCGGTAAATGACGGAAACGATCAGATATACAAGGACAGCTATGACGCTATGGTGAGAAAGATTCTCTCACAGGAAAAACAGCCCGCCGTTGCGTTGTACTTCACCGTTATAAAGAGCGGACACACCTGCGAGGAATATATGTCGCAGGTCGGCAAGGCTTACGGTCTGCCTATGATATCGCTGAACAACGTCCTTTCCCACGAGTTTGAAACGGGCAGAATGAAGTGGGAGGATTATTCCGATGACGAATCCCACCCGAACGAGTGGGGTCACAAGATGACCGCCGACCTTATCATGAATATGTTTGACAAGGCGACCGAGAAGATAAAGACAATGGGCGACGTAACTATCACTCCTCTGCCCGATACATGGGTATATTCCGACAGATTTGCGGATATGACATTCATCGACAGAACTCATTCGTCCGACAAGCTGAAAATATCTTCGACAGGTACGTTTGACACGGAAAAGGAAACGCTGACGAGCTTCCCCGATGGCTGGAGCTACAAGGGCAAGCCTTCCGGCTGTGAGCCTATGGAGTTTGAATTCACGGGTAAGAATCTTATGCTTGTCTATAAGTGTTCAAACAGCAAGGTCTACGGTTCTCTTGAATTTACCGTTGACGGCGAGGTTTATACAACGGTCGCAACAAGCGCAACCGACGGCTGGAGCAATCCCGTTGCAACTCTTGCATATTCCGGTGCGGAGGGTACGCACAAGGTCAGCATAAAGCCTGTTACGCAGAGCGGTGACGACAAGACAACATATGTCGAAATTCTCGGCTTCGGTGTTGCATAAGAGTGCGGCAAGATGGAATGGTTTAATCTCACAGGGCTGATATTTGTCGTTGTCCTGTTGATACCTAATATGATCTATGCTGTGACAAACAAGGACGGCTTTGCGGATAACTATCACAACAAGTTTATCGAAACAGGTGAGCAGATAGGTCGCTTCGGCTGTTTTATATTGATGTTCATACAGCTCCCGTTTGTAACGCTCGGGTATATATATGATGGCGCGCAGACACTGTATTTTATATTCGGTGTGGCTTTGCTGGTGCTTTATTGCGGCGGCTGGATAGTATTCCGCAAGGGAAACTGCATGGCAAAGGCACTGACGCTGTCTGTTCTGCCATCAGTGCTTTTCTTTGAAAGTGGTATACTGACGTTGAACATTCCGCTTATTGTACTTTCGGTTGTGTTCGCAATATGTCATATAACTATAAGTTACAAGAATACAGCCGTTAATAAACAATAATACTTAAACGGTCATCTTCGGGTGACCGTTTCGGTTTGAAATAAGACGCTTTACTACAAAAAAATGGTGTATTTTAGCTTTTTATGGGGAAATTTGCAGGTGCAGTGAAAACATTTTTGAGAAAAGACGGTATATTTCCTGAAAAAAATGGTAGCAAAGTGATCTTTTTTATGTTATAATAACCTCAGACACAAGATCCGCCGATATCGGATCTTGCCGTGCAAAAGCACGGTCGGCGGCGTACCGCAGACTTGATATTATTATATATTATGAAAGGATGCTTTTTACAGTGAAAAGATCAATGAGGATTGGAACGAAAATAACGGTTATTTCGTGTATTGCCGCCGTTATGGCAGCAATATCAATGGCGCTTGTCACGATAATCGTGTTTATGTCATTTGTCAGAACCATACAGGAGGACGAAACTGCGACAGGCGTTAATGTACTTGCCGCTGAGGTCGAGGGTGACATAGACGAAATGGGCGATGTGGCTGAGCTGTTCGTTGCAAGCTCTGACAGTAAGACAAGCAATACGGACTATGACAGCTTCTGGGCTGCCAACAAGCCTAATGCCAACAGCTATGCGGCTTATATAAAAGGCGGAGCTGCGGCGTGGAGCAGTGAGGGCTTTCCGCTCGGCGAAAGCGCTGTAGAGCGCATTACGAACGGTGAAATAAAGGGCATTATGGCTGACGGCGACAAGCTGTATACGGTATACGGGCTTAAGGTAGAGAACGGTGCACTGGTTGTCTGCATAGATCTGAACGGCTCGGAATATGTCGATTCCGTCAAGGCAAAGACCGGTGCAGAGCTTACGCTGTTCTGCGGCGACACACGTTACAATACAACGCTGATGAACTCTTCGGGCGAACGCGACATCGGAACTCAGATGGACGGCGGTATCTGGCAGCAGGTACAGGGCAATAATATATATATCGGAAAAACGGTTATCGGCGGCATGAACTATTATGTCAACTATACGCCGATGGTCGATTACAGCGGCGAGGTGGTAGGTGCTTATTTTGCAGGCTATACCACAGCCGAGGCGGACGGAGAGCTGATAAAGTCTATACTGGTTTCGCTGGGAGTGCTTATTATTGTATGCGGCGGTATAGCAGCGCTGTTGTTCGGAGTAATGAAGAAGCTGGTGCGTAAGCCTGTAGCGGAAGTCGTAAATATCTGCGGACAGCTCCGCTCAGGCAAGCTTAACGCTCCGGATTCCGCTTTCAGATTCAGCGGCGATGAAATGGGTGATATTGCCGAAAATCTTACTGAAGCAAAGCATACGCTGAGCAGCTATGTTGACGATATTTCACGAGTGCTGTCACAGATGGGTACAGGCGACTTTTCTGCACAGCCTTCAATGGAATATGTCGGCAGCTTTGAGGAGATAAACCGCTCGTTCCGCAGTATAAAGGAAACGCTGAGCAACGTTATTCTCAGTATGAATTCTTCTGCAAGCAATGTTACGGCAGGCTCGCAACAGATGGCTGACGGTTCGCAGGTTCTCGCAGACGGAACTACACGTCAGGCAACAGCGGTCGACCAGCTTTCTTCCACTATATCGGATATATCCGACAATATCAGCAAGACTGCGGAAAACTCAGGCAAGGCGAGCGGGCTTTCAGACAACTGTGCACAGCAGATGATACGCCAAAGCGATGAGATGGAGCATCTTCTTGAAGCGATGGATAAGATACAGCAACAGTCCGAAGCAATCTCGCAGGTTATCAAGTCCATCGAGGATATTGCATTCCAGACCAACATACTCGCACTCAATGCGGCTATTGAGGCAGCCAGAGCAGGAGAAGCGGGCAAGGGCTTTGCGGTAGTTGCGGACGAGGTACGAAATCTTGCGTCTAAGTCGGCAGAATTTGCAAATAACACCCGCGATCTTATAGCGTCCACTATCGAGGCGGTGCATAACGGCTCTGAGATAGCAAACCAGACTGCCGACACGCTTCGCCGGGTAACGACACTTTCTCAGGAAAGCGCAAAACTTGTAGCAGATATTTCCGCCGCCGCAGAGGAGCAGGCAGATGCAGTCCGTCAGGTAACAGTAGGAGTGGATCAGATATCCCGTGTTATTGCGACCAACTCTGCAACCGCCGAAGAATCTGCCGCTTCCTGTGAGGAGCTTTCCGCACAGGCAAGACTGCTTAACGAGCAGATCGAGAAGCTGCACGTCTGAGTCTTATGAGCGGACTTTTTCTACAAGCTGAATAGAATATCGCTTACTTAACGGTCATCTTCGGGTGACCGTATTTTTTGTCCCATAAACCGTACATCATACCTCGAAAACGTTGACCGCCCGAAAAAACTAAATTATAATAGTAGTATAACTGATTAAAAAGGAGTAAGAAATATGGAAATACTGCTTATAATAACGCTTGCCGTCAGCCTGATATCGGCAATAATATCGGTAATAACGCTTTTGTCACAGAAAAGGCTTGCCGAAAATATCGGCGTGAGCAAGATAACGGACGAGCAGACCGCAAAACAGCTTGAAATGCTTGCCGAGCGTACCGCACAGCTTTCGGCAAAATTCGATACGGCGCAGGCAAACCGTGTAAGCGGCGAATCGGTGCTAAGAACCGAGCTTGTGAACCTTGTGACAAATCTCGGAAACACGCTTACCGACACGCAAAAGCAGAACTCCGACGGAACAGCAAGGCTGCTGTCGCAGTTTGAACAGCGGCTTCAGAGCATTGAGCAGAGGAACGCCGCCGATATGCAGAATATGCGTAACGAAATGGCGGTACAGCTTGGAAACATAAATACGAATACAAAAAATCAGCTTGAAGAAATGCGTGGAATGGTAGGAGAAAAGCTACAGACCACGCTGGATGATAAGATAAGCCGTTCATTTGCGACCGTCAGCGAACAGCTTAACAAGGTATACAGCGGACTGGGCGAAATGCAGAGCCTTGCCGCAGGTGTAGGCGACCTTAAAAAAGTCCTGTCCAACGTAAAGAACAGAGGTATACTCGGAGAGATGCAGCTTGGAGCGATTCTTGCGGATATTCTCGCTCCCGAACAGTATGATACCGAGGTCGCTGTAGTTCCCGACAGCCGTAATCACGTTGAGTTTGCGGTAAAGCTGCCGGGCAAGAATGATGACACGGTGTACCTGCCGATCGACTCGAAATTCCCGGGCGACACCTACACAGCCCTTTGCAACGCTTATGACAGCGGAGATAAGGTAATGATCGAAGAAGCGTCAAAGGCACTTGTTGTGGCGATAAAGAAATGTGCGAAGGATATTCACGATAAATATATCTGTCCTCCGTACACGACCAACTTTGCGGTAATGTTCCTGCCGTTTGAGGGATTGTATGCCGAGGTCGTAAAGCTCGGGCTGGTGGAGGAGCTACAGCGTAACTACGGGGTGAGCATAGCAGGCCCTACCACAATGTCCGCATTGCTGAACTCGCTGTATATGGGCTTCCGTACTCTTGCCGTGCAGAAGCGAAGCAGTGAGGTATGGAAGATACTGAGCAGTGTAAAGAAAGAATTTGAAACTTTTGAAGATGTGCTGACCAAGACTAAGAAACATTTACAGCAGGTTGACACCGACCTTGAAACGCTTGTCGGAGTAAGAACCAGAGCGATAAACAAACAGCTTATGAGTGTGGGTGAGGATAATGCGGCGCAGATAGGCACGGAAGAATAAGAAAGACAGCCGCGGGAGCATTATATTATGTGTAGTATAATGTTTTGTGATATATGAACAAAAAATGATAAGAAATGTTGTTAGATCATACAAACAAGCAAAATCGCTATTGAAAATAACATTAATATTTGATAATATATAGTCAAAGCTATTGCAATAACTTTAATAAAATCACTGCTAAAAGGAGAATTATCATGAAGAAAATCAAAAAAACACTAAGCATTGCATTGACATCAATAGTAGCAGTTGCAGGTATCTTATCTGTTCCGGCATCTGCCGCTGACGGTGTATATCCCACAAGGCTCGCATGGAAAGCTGCCGGTTATTGCACCCCGGGCGGCTCGCCGAGCAACACCTATACTCCCGCTAAGCCTAAAATACAGTACTCAACATATGGTCATTATATATATGTAAACGGGATTGTTAATTCATTAGACGGCGCAAAATATGAAATTAAGATTTCGTGTGATAGCGGAAAAATGAAGGAGATATCCACAAATAGCAACGGCAGATATTTTTGCAAACCTACTATGAGCGGTGCTTTCGAAAGTGTGACCTTCAGGATCAAAGCGCTTTCATATACGAACGGCAATACGGTTACAGCTAGCGGCAGTGCGGTCACAATACAGTAAAACTATAATATAAAAAGGAGATACAGTATATGAAACGCTTTTTAACAATAATACTTGCAACATTCATGCTTTGCGCCTGCACAGGCTGCAGTGGCGGCGGTATCGACAGCAATATCGAAAGTGCAAGCAACAGCTCTGACAATACTGACGATGATATGCCGGAAGCTTTAAAACGTCAGAATGAAATAAACTATTATACCGACGACGAAGTAAAGAAGATGATCCGGGAGAATACAAAGTTCGATATATCCGAGGATTTTGTGAGTCTTGTGCCAAAGAGCGTTTCATACATCTGTTCTTTTGACAAGGCGGCAGTAAACAGACAGGCTCCTGCAGAATATTATGATGACTTCAAAGAGATGTTCGCATACCTTTTCCCGAATGAAAAATTCAATGACGACTATTTCTTCTACTACTATATTCCCGATGATGAAGAAGAGAGCAATATGAAGGAAGAGGAATATCCGATAAAGAATTTCAAGAAGTATTATGATGATGCGGTTTCCGAAAAAAACATAATATCATATTATTTTTATTCTCCGTATTCCGGTTTTGTTGAAAAGGTTGGCTCGGATTATGCTATTTGGGATAATAGGGATAGCTCGGAGGTTACCGATCGCAATATTTTCCTTGAGTTCGGTCCGCCTATCGGAAACTATCTGTCCAATGTCTGCAAGGGTGTTCTGGTTGAGCAATACTGCAAAGATAGCGGCGAAAAGAACAATCATTTCCTTGAAAATTGGGACGCTGAGATCAAAGGGCATTATAAAGTGATCGGGAGGTACGACCGTGACAGCACCGAGAAGTTCAGATTGCTGGACGGTAAAGAGATAAGCGTTGCCGATGCGGTAACTTTTTTTGAAAACTATCTTAAAAATGCTCCATGCCCGAAGTCACCCGTATATGATATGAGGGTTATGTCTGTTATTGTACAGCAGTACGATAAGGATAAATATTTCTATTCTTTTACAACAACTCCGACATACGGAGGAATACCTTTTGACTGGGATCGTTTCTATCTCAGCAGCGACAGTATGTATGAAACCACTCTGTGCAACGGCAGTATGGTTACGACCGATGATATTGACAGCTTTTACGGCTACAGAAGGACCGGTTCGATCACCGATGAAAAGGTAACGGAAGAGTTATTTCCGTTTGATAAAGTGATAAGCAAAATAGAACAGTCACTGACAGAGCAGGTATCGTTTGAGGTGCTCAGTGCCGACCTTGTATACACACCGCTCAAATATTACGGATCTTATGATATTCCGCTTGAGGAGCAGAAGAGTACAACGACCCCCGCATGGAAGGTCGTTATTCAGAACAAGAACAATGATCTCGTGTACACCTGCTATATAGATGCCGATACCGGAGAGAATTTCCGTTATAACAAGGCGGCGTTCTATACAGCAGATGAAGAGGCAGAGGGCTGATATGTTCAGAGCGACACTTTCTTACCTTAAACGCATACTCGGAGATAAGTCGTTTTATATATGCCTGCTGCTGATATTTGCTATATGCTTTACGGCTTCTGCCGACTATGACTTTGACAAAAATCAGTCCTTGTCGGTCTGGGATCTGATTATCGACACACAGCGGATATATACGGGCGATATCAGCTTTAGCGCCTGTGTAGTGTCCGGGCTTAAAGGCGGCAGCTGGCTGAATATGTTTCTTCCGTTGCTTCTGCCCTTGTGCTTTGTAAATGCGCTGTGCGATGACAAAAGCTCGGGCTTTATCCGCTATGAAGTTATACGAACAGGCTATCGCAGACTTAAAAGCGCAAAGTATGTTTCGGCTGTGCTCGCAAGCGGCATATGCTGTCTTATCGGGTATTGCCTTTATGTGCTTGTCGTGCTGATAAGGTTCCCGCATATAGGATCCTATGATGCCGAAAGCCTTTCTTACGTACTGACCGGTATTCAGATGAGCCTTTTTGACAGCGTGGGGATAGCAGGAGTATATCTTGTCAATATGCTCGATATGTTTATCTATGGGATAGTAATGTCACTATTCTCGTTGATAGTGACGGCGTACACCGAAAACAAGTATCTTATATGCTGTATCCCGTTTATGGTCGCTTATTGCCTGACACAGCTCGGCTCATGGCTTATAGGACTTGCCGTGCAGGATCCCGGTAACACAGACGAAGTGCTCTTAACAATAGGCAATACTGCTTCTCCGCTTGCGGCGAACGGTATAGTTTCGGGCGCAAGCGGCGTTACACTTGTCTGCTATTACGGAGTGCTTATACTGATTTCGTTTGCGGTATATGTATTTTTCGGAAAGGGCGGTGCGGATAAAGGTGCATAAACAGATCAGCCTTTCAAAGATGTGGTCGGTCGCAAGGTGCGAATACATAAAGTGGATAACCAATCCCAGAAATATAGTTGTAATAGTACTGCTTATATTTATAAAGACGCTTTTCATCGATACGCTTGCACAGCGTGCAGACAGGTACGGCAGTCCGATGAATGTGCTTGAGCCGTTTATAGCGGTCGGCAACTCGTGGGTAGCGGTGCTTTTACTGCCGTCGGTGTTCCTTGTTCTTATGAGCGATTTCCCGAAGTTTGACGGCAACTCGCTTTTCGTTATCTGCAGGAGCGGAAAGCTGAACTGGCTGTACGGTCAGATGTTATTTGCTCTTATGGCGGTAATAAGCTATATAGCTGTTGTATTTCTTGCAGTTGTGGGAATGTCTGCCGGGAACACGGTGCTCGGTTCATCGTGGAGTGAAGCTGCAAGATTTTATGCGGCAAAGTTTCCCGATGAAATGAATACTTTCGCTACTCTGCTGTTGCCTGAAAATCTGTATAATCAGCTTGACCCCATATGTACTATTGTACACACGTTGGTACTCATCATATTATACCTTTTTCTTTTGTCGCTTGTGCTCCTTATTTGCAGGATATCATCAGGTAAAATGACAGGTATGTTCATATGTACCGCGGTCATAGCCCTCGGAGTGGCTACCTGCGCACTGCGCAGTGATCTGATGTGGCTGTTTCCTATGGGCAATTCCATAATATGGATGCACTACACGGAGATAATCCGTGAACCGATAAAGCCGATATGGTATTCCTACGTTTATTTCGCCGTTATGGCTCTGTTGCTTATATTTATGAGCACATTGAGAGCAAGGCGATTGAGCGTATCACTTCTTCCGGAGGAAAGCTGATGATCAATACAGAAAATCTTTCACTGACGATAAACAAAACGGAGATACTCCGTGATATAACAATATCTTTTGATAAAGGGAAAATACACGGACTTATAGGGCGCAACGGAAGCGGCAAGACTATGCTGATGAAATGTATATGCGGATTTGTCCGTGCAACCTCAGGCAAGGTAACGGTAGCGGGCAAGGAGATAGGCAAGGACTGCGATTTTCCCGAAAGTACGGGAGTTATAATAGAAACGCCCGGCTTTATCCCGTATTATTCAGGGTATAAGAATCTGAAGATTCTTGCCGACCTCGGCGCAAAAGCAGGCAAAGAGGACATATGCAATGCTATGCGCACGGTGGGTCTTTCCCCCGAGCTTAAACGCCATGTAAAGAAATATTCGCTCGGTATGCGTCAGCGGCTCGGTCTTGCACAGGCTATAATGGAAGACCCCGATCTGCTTATCCTTGACGAGCCGATGAACGGGCTTGACAAGGACGGCGTTGCGGATATGCGCCGCTATCTGCTTGATCTCAAGGCAAGGGGCAAGACTATAATCATTGCCTCGCACAGTGCGGAAGATATTGAGGTGCTGTGCGACACCGTATGTGAAATGGATAAGGGCAGGTTGAGCGTGATAAGATAATAACCGTCCGAACAGGATAACCGCCGCAGGTTTTTAAAATCTGTGGCGGTTTTTTGCGTTGTATTGAAAATTTAGGGCAAAAGTTGCAAAAAATTAGGTAGGAGATGTAAAATCGCCCTTGCTTTTACTTATATCGTAAATTGAATAAAAGACACCGCCGTGGAGCAGTAACTCTGCGGCGGTATCTTTATTTGATCATATCTATAACAGAACTGAGTGTATCTTTTACAGCCTGCTTTTCATTATCGGAAAGCTGTGTTATTTTGTCAGAAAGTATCCCGATAGGCGAAAGGGAGCTGTCAGATGTCAGAGGGTGGCGGCTTGAGGAAATTCCTGCGATATAATCAAGGCTGACATTATAATATTTAGCAAGCAGGACTGCACGCTCAAGCGGTATTTCCGCTTTACCCGATTCGTATTTCCCGTAGTGTTGTGCAGATGTGCCGAGATAGTCGGCTATCTCTTGCTGTGTCTTGTCCGCATCTTCACGCAGATCCCGTAATCTCTGATAATGTGCCATACTCACCCCTCCTGTACAGATTTTATCATATCAGATTGAAAAATGTTGACAAAAGTGTCTGAAAAGACTATAATATAGTTATAATCAGTCTGATTAGACACGTTTATGTGTCGGAATGAGTTAAATAGGAGGTTTTTATGAAAATCAAAACTATGTATAAAGCGATATTGTCGCTTGCGGTCTGCCTTACTACGATGTTGGTTATTTCTGTTACGGTAAGTGCCGCTGAATATGAAGAAATAAAAATGGATGTAGAATACCGGATCGAAAATGCTGCTACGTATTCATCCGACAAGATCACTTATAAATTTAACTCCCCATATAAAGGTTTAGTGCAAATACATTTTGAATTAGAAGATGAACCCGAATATGTTATTTATCAATGGTGGAATGCCAATATTTATCTGTACAATTCTAAAGGTGATTGCATTGTATGGAACGATGTAGATTCAGTGCAGGGCGAAGCTTATGGCGATTCTACTGTTTCAGGTGATGTATCGTATTTAAATCTGTATGTGAACGAAATTACGCATAAATACTCCGGTTCAATTTACTATAATGCTGATGAAGGCTATAATTATATATCGATTGAATATTATGATGGTGTCGGTAGCATTAAAATATCTCATGAGCATTCGTATTCCGGCACAGTAACAAGCGAATCTACCTGTACCAAGAAAGGCTCAATAAAATACACCTGCGATTGCGGGGATTCTTATACGGAAGAAATACCGCTCAAATCTCATAATGAAGTAACAGATTACGGAAAAGCGGCGACCTGTACCGAAACAGGTCTTACGGATGGCTTGCATTGTTCCGTATGCAAAAAGGTGCTTGTAGCACAGTCGGAAATACCGAAAACAAATCATGAATATAATGCGTCATATAAAGTTATAAAAGACGCTACTTGTACAGAAAAAGGAACAATAAGATATTACTGTGTCTGTGGAAAAACAAAGGATGAAGAATTACCGCTTGCTGAACATGAGGCGGTTATAGACAAGGCTGTTGCAGCAACCTGTACAAAAGAGGGAAAAACGCAAGGCTCACATTGCGATATCTGTAATAAAGTGATTATACCGCAGGAAACCGTACCTAAGACGGACCATATCGCAGTTACAGATAAAGCCGTTGCACCGACTTGTGTCAACTCAGGTAAAACTGAAGGCAGTCATTGTTCCGTTTGCAAGAAAGTTCTTAAGGAGCAGGAAACGATAGCCGCAACCGGTAAGCATAAGCTCAAACATATAGCTGAGAAAAAAGCAACAGAAAGTTCTTCTGCTGTGCAGGAACATTGGAAATGTTCTGTTTGTGATCAGTTGTTCGCAGATGAAAAAGGTACGATACCTTATAAGCAGTTACTCGTTAAAGATGAAACTCCGCTTATTTTGATAATAGGAATATCTGTAGGCGCATTGTTGCTGATAGGCGGAGCTGTTACAGTAATTATACTTATATTGAAAAAGAAGTCCGGTAAAAATACAGACATAATGGGCAGATATTAACACAAACCCGCCGCCGAGGATTACAATAACCCCCTCGGCGGTATTTTCTTATCATCTCCCAATCTGCCGGAATGCAGTCGCCCGTTTCGTGACATACTGATATAGAAGTCAGCCTTTATCGCAAAAAAACTCTCGTAATGGAAACTCAAAATCTCACGGGTTGAAAACTTAAAATCTCTCGTAATGATATTGCAAAATCTCTCGTAATATGTTATATTATTTATATAGCTTACGAAAGGAGCGGAATATGCGTAACGATAAATACAGACCCAGACTGATAGATAAGAAAATAGACGAATACCTTAAGGCGTTCGGAGCGGTGTGCGTTGAGGGTGCTAAGTGGTGCGGCAAGACGTGGACATCGGCGTTTCACGCTGAAAGTCAGATATTGATAGGCAACCCCGAAAATAACTTTCAGAACAGAAAGCTTGCCGAAATGTCGCCCGAACTCATACTCGGCGGTGAAACTCCCCGACTTATAGACGAATGGCAGGAAGTGCCGCCGATATGGGACGCTGTGCGTTATGAGGTTGATAAACGTGCCGAAAAGGGACAGTTTATATTAACAGGCTCGGCAACGCCTAACCACAAGGGCATTATGCACAGCGGTGCGGGCAGGATAGCAAAAATAAGAATGCGCCCGATGTCGCTGTATGAATCGGGCGATTCGTCGGGTAAAATATCTCTTAAAAGTATAGCGGACGGCACAATGCAGGCTGAAATGACCGGAGAAGTGGAGCTTATGGAGCTTTTCCGCCTTATAGTCAGAGGCGGCTGGCCGGGTAATATAAGCATTCCGCTGAAACAGGCAATGCTAATTCCCGATGAATATCTGAATGCGGTTATAGATGATGATGCGTTCCGCATAGACGGCGTGAAGCGGAATACTCAGAAAATGCGACTTTTGCTTAAATCGCTTGCGAGAAATGAAAGCACGACCGCAACGAATAAAAAGCTGAAAAACGATATATCTCAGATGGATAACGAGGACATCAGCGTTGACACGGTAGCCGAATATCTTGATATATTCGAGCGGCTTTTCATTACCGACAATCAATTGCCGTTTTCGTCAAATATACGCTCATCGGTTCGGGTAAAACAGGCGGTAAAGCGGCATTTTGTCGACCCGTCGCTTGCGTGTGCATTGCTTGGCGCTACTCCCGAAAGATTGCTTGGCGATCTTGAATGCGCCGGCTTTATGTTTGAGGCGCTGTGTGAGCGTGACCTGAGGATATATGCCGATGTAAACGATGGTGTGCTGTATCACTATCAGGACTATTCCGGCAAGGAGATTGATGCCGTTATAGAATATCCGGACGGTGAGTGGCTCGCAATAGAAATCAAACTCGGCGCAAATCAGATAGATGCCGCCGCCGAAAATCTTATATCAATAAGCAATGCCATAAAAAGCGAAAACGGCAGAGCACCGAAAGCGTTATGCGTCGTATGCGGCTTGTCAAACGCCGCCTACAAGCGCCCCGACGGCGTATACGTCGTTCCAATCACCGCCCTGAAAGACTAAAATACAGACCAAATAAGAAACACCGCCGGAACATCACATCCCGGCGGTAATTTCATATATCAAGTTTTATGAAGGACAATAGTATTATATGCTCAGTCAACCTTAGGCATACGGTCCATGCTGACCTTAAGCTCCTCGTCTGTGGGAATGTAGTCGCTCATTTCGTGATCGTTGAACTTCTGGTATGCGATCATATCAAAGTAGCCTGTGCCTGTAAGGCCGAAGAGGATAGTCTTTTCTTCGCCTGTTTCCTTGCACTTCATAGCCTCGTCTATCGCAACTCTGATTGCGTGGCTGCTCTCGGGAGCGGGGAGGATACCCTCTGTTCTTGCGAACTGTTCGGCGGCGGCGAATACGCTTGTCTGCTCAACTGAGCGTGCTGTGATATATCCATCGTGGTAGAGCTGTGAAAGAACACTGCTCATGCCGTGGTAGCGCAGACCGCCTGCGTGGTTTGCGGAGGGAATGAACGTACTGCCGAGCGTGTACATCTTAGCGAGCGGGCAAACAGCACCTGTGTCGCAGAAGTCATAAGCATAAACGCCTCTTGTGAGCGAGGGGCAGGACGCAGGCTCAACGGCGATGAATTCATAGTCGGCTTCGCCACGGAGCTTTTCGCCCATAAAGGGAGAGATAAGACCGCCGAGGTTAGATCCGCCGCCTGCACAGCCGATGATCATATCGGGCTTTATGCCGTACTTTTCGCAGGCTGTCTTTGTTTCAAGGCCGATGACCGTCTGGTGCAGAAGTACCTGCGACAGCACCGAGCCGAGAACATATCTGTAGCCCTCATGCGTTGTTGCACATTCAACTGCTTCGGAAATTGCACAGCCGAGCGAGCCTGTCGTGCCGGGGAATTCTGCGTTTATCTTCTTGCCTACCTCTGTTTCCATTGAGGGAGAGGGGGTAACGTTTGCGCCGTAGGTTCTCATAACCTCACGTCTGAAGGGCTTCTGCTCGTATGAGCATTTAACCATAAATACCTTGCAGTCAAGTCCGAGATATGCACAAGCCATTGAAAGCGCTGTGCCCCACTGACCTGCACCTGTTTCTGTTGTAACACCCTTCAAGCCCTGCTTCTTGGCGTAATAAGCCTGAGCTATCGCACTGTTCAGCTTGTGCGAACCGCTTGTGTTGTTGCCCTCGAATTTGTAGTATATCTTGGCAGGTGTACCGAGTGCCTTTTCAAGACAATATGCTCTTACTAAGGGAGCAGGTCTGTACATCTTGTAGAAGTCGATTATCTCCTGGGGAATGTCGATGTAGGGAGTTGTATCGTCAAGCTCCTGCTTTGCAAGCTCTGTACAGAATACGTGGCTCAGTTCCTCGAGCGTACAGGGCTGATGTGTTGCAGGATTTAACAGCGGAGCAGGCTTGTTCTTCATATCCGCTCTTACGTTGTACCACTGACGGGGAAGCTCGTTTTCTTCAAGATAAATTTTGTACGGGATCTCTCTGTTTGCCATAATAATTTTCCTTTCTATGCGGCGGCTGTGAGCCGCTTCATATTCCGGCGGCAATGTGCCGCTCCATATTCCGCCTTTGATTCACTTTCTGCTAATGGGACTGTTAGCGTAACGGCGGGGATAAAACATGGTGTGTTTTAAGCGTGATGCTTTACCGTGCCGTTTAGCCTTCCCGAAAGCTGATTTGGCGGAGTGCTTAAGTTCTTCGTGGAACATTCCACTGTCCGACAGCCTGTATCTTATTCAGCAACGCATTATGTCGGCTATGCCTTGCTGTCATGCCATATGCCATGATGATAGCTTCAACGTAGAGATTGAATGTCCGGGAAAACAAAAAACTCCCGTCCCAATTGGGACAGGAGTATAGTTTACCTGCGGTACCACCCAAATTACCGTATAATAAAACACGGTCACTCGCTACACATACTATCATATGTGCGACCTGTAACGGAGGTATCCGTCTCCCCTAAAATATCATAAACTGATACTCTCGGTTTGCCCTCGTGAGTCCATTCACAAGCGTATGTATCATTGCCTTTACACCGACCGGCAACTCTCTGTCATACAGTGACGGGTGCTACTACTCTCACTCATAGGTTTAACATATTCTGTGTTCATTATATCCGCTGTAAAACCGTTTGTCAAGTGTTTTTTTGAAATTTCCGTAAATTTTTTCAAATCCTCCGATATTACTATGTTGAATAGCCAGTTATGAAATAAAGCAATACAGCGTTGCATAATAGACTAAACCGCCTTGATAACTTTAAATACGTTGTGCATTTTACCGATTGAAACAGGAGGGGCAATATAGTATAATTGCTTAGCAATAAATTAATAAGAAGTCACATTCAGAGATGCGGCGGTATCGCATAAAATTATAGCTATAACATACAAGGCACACTATCTTTTATTCTTTTATTCCCGCCGTTACGCAAACGATTCACACAGCAGAAAGTTGATTAAAGGCGGAATATGAAGCGGCACATTGCCGCCCGCCCGCCGTTACGCAAACGATTCCCTTAAAACTAAGTCGGTAAAAGGAGGAAAATGTTTATATGTCAGCAGTAAAAGACCTTACAAAAGGCTCACCTATGAAGCTCATACTCGGATTTATGCTTCCTATGCTGTTAGGACTTCTCTTTCAGCAGTTCTACAATATGGTCGATACGATAGTTGTCGGACAGTTCCTCGGTGTAAACGCACTCGCAGGAGTAGGCTCGACAGGCTCGGTGAACTTCCTTGTTCTCGGCTTCTGCATGGGTGTATGCGCAGGCTTTGCAATACCTGTTGCGCAGAAATTCGGAGAGAAGGATTTTGACGGTCTGCGTAAGTTTGTCGGCAATACGATATGGCTCGGCATAGGCTTCGCCGCAGTAATGACAACAGCGACCTGCCTGCTTTGCGGAAATATCCTCCACTGGATGAATACGCCCGACACGGTTTTTAAAGAGGCGTATGACTATATCTTCGTGATTTTCTTAGGCATCCCCGTAACGTTCCTCTACAATATCCTTTCGGGATTTATCCGCTCGCTCGGCGATTCAAAATCCCCCGTTGTCATTCTGATTATTTCAAGCATACTCAATGTCGGCCTTGATCTGCTGTTCATTCTGGTGTTTGATATGGGCGTAGCCGGTGCAGGCTGGGCTACCGTCCTTGCACAGCTTATATCCGGCATCGCCTGCCTTGTATATATGATAAAGCGCTTTGATATTCTGCACTTATCGAGGAAAGATTTAAAACCCGATGCTTATTCAATTAGCAGACTTTGCGCTATGGGCGTGCCTATGGGACTTCAGTATTCCATTACCGCTATCGGAAGTATTCTTTTACAGTCGGCGGTAAATTCGCTCGGTGAAACCTATATGGCGGCTGTCACCGCAGGAAGCAAGGTAACACAGTTCCTGTGCTGTCCGTTTGACGCAATGGGTTCTACAATGGCCACCTACTGCGGTCAGAACGTAGGCGCAGGCAGGGTCGACCGTATCGAAAGCGGCGTTAAGAAATGCTCGATACTCGGCATAGCCTATGCGATAATCGCCCTTATCGTGATAATACCGTTCGGCGGTGAATTTTCAAAGCTGTTTATAGACGGCGCACAGACCGAGATACTCGACCTTGCAAAGCAGTTTCTGTTGATAAACGTGGCATTCTACATTCCGCTTGCATTTGTAAACATTATCCGTTTTTCGATACAGGGACTTGGCAACAGCCAGCTTGCCGTTTTTGCCGGAGTATTCGAGATGATAGCGAGAGGCGGTGTGGCGCTGGGACTTGTTCCCGCTTTCGGATATGTCGCCGTATGTCTTGCCAGCCCTGCGGCATGGGTGCTTGCCGATCTGTTCCTCTTCCCTGCATTCTTCCATTCTGTGAAGATACTGAAAAGAAGATTTCCGGTAAGCCGCAATACGCAAACAGAGGAATAACCGGAGAATTAATGTCATGACCGGCTTGCATAATTCACGTTTTATGGTATACTTTACAGTGTAGCGAGAAAAAACGGCTTACGGGCAATCGACATAAAGGAGTACCGGATGAGCGAAACACCTTCATATGATATAGCAATAATCGGCACAGGACCTGCCGGAATTTCTGCGGCGATAAATGCAAAGATACGAAATAAGAAGTTTATCCTTTTCGGCAGTGATAAGCTCAGCACAAAGGTTGAGTGTTCACACCTTATTTCAAATTACCCTGCCCTGCCTAAAATCAGCGGCAGGGAGCTTAACGAAAAACTTGCTTCTCATCTGAAACAGATGGATATAGCGATAACAAACGAGCGCATAACAGGCGTATACAATATGGGAAAGTATTTTATGCTGCTTGCCGACCAAAAGGAATATAAGGCGGACGCTGTGATTTTAGCAACGGGCGCACAGACCGTAAAAGAGATAAACGGAGAACGTGAGCTTCTCGGTAAAGGCGTAAGCTATTGTGCAACCTGTGACGGCAACTTTTACATGGGTAAAACAATAGCGGTTATCAGCGATAACAAGGAAAGCGAAGAGGAAGTAGATTTTCTTGCGGATATTGCAGATAAGGTGTACTTCTACCCGTCCTACAAGACCGATTATTCAAAGGAAAACGCCCAGCGTCTGACCTCTCCCGTAAAAAGCGTTGACGGAGAACGCCACGCAGGCGGTATAACTCTTGCGGACGGCACACAGTTTGCCGTTGACGGCGTATTTTTCTTAAAACAGTCGGTTTCTGCCGATGTATTGCTAGGCGGTCTTGAAATGAACGACGGCAGTATTGCGGTAAATCACGATATGTCGACCAATATCAAAGGTTGCTTTGCCTGCGGCGATTGCACAGGAAAGCCGTATCAGATAGCAAAGGCTGTAGGCGAGGGTAACACTGCCCTGCACAGCGCAATAACCTATCTTTCTGAGCTTAAAAACAAAACCAAATAAAAATCAAGCCCTACAGATTGAATTTTCTGTAGGGCTTGTATTATACCTATCATAAAACCTTGCCAACTCCGCTCGGTCCTTCACGTCATACCATCACAATTTAAATCCGTCGCCACAGTCAAAGCACGGACGCTTGCAGCGGCTTTGTGCGACCGCAAGACGCCGCAATTCTTCATTTTCCATTATACCGTTTCCGGCTCTTTTCTGCTTTATGTATGGCAATATCCGATTTATCGTAAGCCTTTACCGAATATTCCGTAACATTCTTTATCGTTTCGCCATCGATCTGCAATGCTGTCGGTGCGTCAAAATGTACGGTAATATCCCTACCCGTTAAAACCTCCACCATTTCGGTATGACTTATGTGTTCGCCTTTGAAAATCGACGGGAATACCATAAGGGTTTTAAGCTTTCCGCTTCCGTACATTATAACTACCGATAAAGTGCCGTCGGGATTGTTTCTTATCTGATTCGGTGCATTCATCATACCGCCGCCGTAAAATCTGCCGTGCATTGTCGGTGCAAGCCATACTTTCTTATAGCTGTATTCCTTGCCGTCAACGGTGATCACCGCATTCGCCGGTCTGAAGCGGAACAGCAGACCTTTAATTGCTATAGAGGTATAATTTATCGGTTTGTCGGATTTAGCGCGAAGCTCATCCCCGACCTCGCAACAATAGCCGTCAATACCGTATCCGACAGCATTGATAAACCTTGAACTTTTGCCGTTTACCGTAACGATCGGCAGTTCTCTGACATATTCGTTTATCCTTATCGGTTTACAACCCGGCTCTTTGCCGAGGTCGCGCATAAAGTCATTTCCACTGCCTGTGGCATAAAAATACAACGGATTTTCATACGGATAACCATCACTGTCGTTTATAAAACGGTTGAGCGTGCCGTCACCGCCGCAGATTATAATATCGCTTTTGGGAGATATGCTGTCAAAGAATTTGCCGTAGCTTGTTATATGCGTCATATTGCAGTATTTCAATTCTTCATCTTTATATATATCAGTAAGCTTTTTTGAAAGCTCTTCGCCTTTTCCGTTGCCGGACAGCGGATTGTACAGTATGTATTTTATGCTCATATACGGCCTCCTCTTAAAAGCGACAGCCCGATCCTTTATGATTATTATCGTTCCTTCGGCTCTTTTGGTATAGTATAACAAATTTAAACGGATTTTGCAATATTTTGTCGTAATTTATCAACAGATATGGCGAAAATTGTGGAAGTTGACGCTTGAATTCAGGCAAAACCGTGAATTTATTGCGTGCCTTTGTATATTTCAGTTTTTCTTGATCAAACCGAAAAAGTTGATAATTTTCCAAAGTTTTTACGGATTTTAAGTAAAAACTATTGAATTTTATGAAGTTTTTGGGTATACTAGATAAAAGGAGGCGATACAATGATTATAAGAACTCGTTATTTGGATATATTGAAAACATATCGTGATGTTCCGCTGGTAAAAATACTTTCCGGTATCCGCCGTTGCGGCAAATCGACTATTCTTGATATGCTGGAAAAAGACCTGCTTGAAAGCGGCGTTTCTGCCGACCATATAATTCATTTGCGCTATACGTCGGAGGAACTTGATGACAGTATGACAGCAAAGCTGATGTACCGGGATATAAAGGAAAAGATGACCGATAACAATCGTTATTATCTTCTGCTTGACGAGGTACAGGAAGTCAGCAATTGGGAAAAAGCGGTCAACAGTCTGCTGGAAGATGCCAATACCGATATCTATGTAACAGGTTCCAACTCGAAACTGATGTCAAGCGAAATATCAACTTATCTGACCGGACGATATATATCTATTCCGGTGTTTACTTTGTCGTTTGCAGAATATATAGAGTTTAAAAAAGGAAAAGGCGGTACGGTCAAAGAGCTTCTGAACGAATATATACGCACAGGCGGTTTTCCGATCGTCGCAATCGGTAACTTTGATGAACGCTCGTCCTATCAGATCGCAGAAGGTATATACAATTCGGTCATTACCGGCGATATCGTAAGAAGACACCATATTACAAATTTCGATTTGTTCAATCGTGTTGTAAAATATGTTATTGAAAATGTCGGAAAAACCTTTTCTGCAAATGCCATTGTAAAATTTATGAAGAGCGAAGGTCGTTCTTTGTCGGTTGAATCGGTATATAATTATCTGGAATGGTTAGAAAAAGCCTTTGTGATTTACCGTTGCAGCAGGTATGATATGCAAGGAAAAAGCGTTCTGAAAACACAGGAAAAATTCTATCTTGCGGATTCGTCGCTGAAATACTGTGTGATGGGCTTCAACCCTAAATCCGTTGCCGCAATGCTTGAAAATATTGTATACTTTGAGCTCAGACGGAAAGGTTACGATGTATATATCGGGAAGAATGCCGACAAAGAAATTGATTTCATTGCCGCACATCTGGATAAACGTTTATATGTACAGGTGTGCAGAAATCTCCCCGAAGAATCCGACCGCGAAATCGCCAACCTGCTAGAGATCAAAGACCACTATCCGAAATATGTGGTGACGCTCGATGAACTGGCGGGAGGTAACATTAACGGGGTAAGAATAGTTCATCTTGCGGATTTTTTGTTAAGTGAAGAATACTGATTTAATAACTATGGAATAACACTATCAGGTATTTGCGTTCGGCACGCAATCCGAATTGCATATAAAAATCGAAATCTGCATATAGACAACTTGTTTTATATGCAGGAAGATGTATGAAAATCTTGATTTTCTGCATATAATATGCTAAAATTATATGCAGAAAGGTTGGCGCTGTATGAGAAAATTTGATTATTCTTTTTTGGATAACGGTTTGTTGCCGGCAAACCTCGTTAATCTTACTTCAAATATTACCGCACTGAAAACAATGGCGGGAGTTCGCAAAGATGAATATATGCAGATCTTTACCAAGCTCGAAGCTGTAGCAAAGATACAGTCAATAAAAAGTTCCAATGCTATCGAGGGCATAGTAACCAGCGATGAGCGTATCGCTGAGATCGTCAGACAAAACAGCGCACCTTTGAATCACAACGAGGCGGAGATCGCCGGGTACAGGGACGCACTCGATGAAATACACCGGGGTTATGAGTATATTGATTTTCGACAGAGTGACATTCTGCGACTGCACGAAACGATGATGAGCTTTGCCGAATATGAGTATGGCGGTCAATATAAGACTGATGATAATGTGATTCTGGAAATCGATAATGATGGGAACAGGCGTGTGCGATTTCGTCCGATACCCGCAAGCGAAACGGCAGAAGCTATGGAACAGTTGGAGCTTGCCTATATGGACGCACGGAGTAACTCGAATATCAATCAGCTTCTTTTAATACCATGTGTCATTCTTGATTTTCTGTGTATACACCCGTTCCGTGACGGCAATGGCAGAATGTCGCGTCTGTTATCTTTGCTTTTGCTATATAAAAACGGATTTGACGCAGGTAAATATGTATCGTTTGAAGAACAGATCAACAATTATAAATTTCATTATTATGAAGATTTACGGAAATCTTCTGTAGATTGGAACACTAACGAAAACACTTATTTCCCGTTTGTCGAAAATTTTCTTTCGACATTATATATGTGTTATAAGGAACTTGACCGGCGCTTTGCGGTGGTACACGGAAAGAAAATTACAAAAAAGGCGCGTATCGAAGCAACGGTACTGAAGAGTCTGACGCCTTTGTCAAAGGCTGAGATCTGCAAAATTCTTCCCGATGTCAGCGCTACAACGGTCGAAGCTGTACTCGGTGCAATGGTCAGAACAGGATCGGTAAAACGGATCGGTGCGGGACGGGGGACGAGGTATATTAAGGGGTGAGGTTCTCCCTTCCGCCGCACCAAAAAAATAGCCCCGCTCGTTGAGTGGGCGAAAGTGTGGCGGGGCGTCGAATCGCGGTCGTTGGGGTCGGCGCGTCCTTGCGCCGACTCTGTGCGACCGCTATCGTGCATCCTTTGCACGTTTATGAACGCTCTGTGGGCTTTGCGTCCTTGCCTCGTCAGCCATTAGTGTCGCTGCTTCCTGCAGCGACTAAGTGTGGCTGACTTTAAGCATCCGTGCTTAAAGCCTTTGGGCGTTCATTTTATAAGGCATCCGTGCCTTACCCGCACAGTGCGAGTTTGCCCCCCAGCACAAAAAAGCAGGGCTGTGCCTGTTTAGGCATAGCCCTGCTTTTTTGGTGCCGATGGCGGGGGTCGAACCCGCACGGTATTGCTACCAACGGATTTTGAGTCCGTCACGTCTGCCAATTCCATCACATCGGCTTATATTGTCTTTGTGAAAGCGCACTATATCACAATAATAACGATTTCACAGTTCAATTATTATATCATAGCAGAAAAATATTGTCAATAGATTTTCACCATTTTTTAAAATTGTTTAGTGTTTTTTTATAAAAAGCACTTGACAATTTGTTGAAAATGCCTTAAAATTATTACTGAGTAAATATCTATTATAACTCAGGAAATCTGTCTGTCAACAGTAAATCTTAAAGGAAAGACAGTCGGAAATCCGCTTATTTTACATATATACAATTAAATGTTGAAATGTAAAATCAGCCGTGCAGGCATATAAGCTGTTATTGCGATAACTGCGGCGGCGTGACACGGCAATTCTGAAAAGGAGGAACGCTAACCCATGGAAGTGTGGCTTGCAGTTACACTCTGTGCGGCGGCATTCGTAGTCGGAGCGGCGATATTCGGTTTTGTGATGTACAAAATGGGTATCGAGCATAGAAAAAAGACGGCAGAAGCGCAGATAGAATCTGCCGAAAAGGAAGCAAGCAGGATAGTATCCGAGGCTAACGAAAAAGCTCAGGCAACAAAGAAAACCGCACTGGTTGAGGCTAAAGACGAGATCTTTAAACTCAAAGAGAACAACGAAAAAGAAATCCAGAGACTGAAAAACGAAACCGACAGGGAACTCAAGGAACGCAGAGCGGAGGTAACACGCTCTGAAAGAAGACTTCAGCAGAAAGAGGAGAACCTCGACAAGAAGAACGATAAGATCGAACGGCTTGAAGAACAGCTCCAGAACAAGAACAAAAAGGCTGAAGAAAAGCTGGCAGAAGCCGAGGCTATCAAGAAAAGCCAGATGGATATACTCGAAAAGATATCCGGCTTTACTATAGACCAGGCTAAGGAACATCTGTTGAGTATGCTTGACAGTGAGCTTACTCACGAAAAGGCTGTAAAAATTACAGCTTATGAACAGCGTCTTAAGGACGAATGTGACGAAAAAGCAAGACAGTATATTTCGCTTGCAATTTCAAGACTTGCCGCAGATACGGTATCTGAAGTTGCGGTATCTGTAGTACCTCTGCCGAACGATGAAATGAAGGGCAGGATCATCGGACGTGAAGGTCGTAATATCCGTGCACTTGAACAGCTCACGGGCGTTGACCTTATCATTGACGATACCCCCGAGGCTATCACGCTCTCATGCCATGACCATGTAAGACGTGAGATAGCAAGAATAGCGCTTGAAAAGCTTATTCAGGACGGACGTATCCATCCTACAAGAATTGAAGAAACGGTTGAAAAGGCAAGACGTGAGGTTGAGCTCAAGATCAAGCAGGAGGGCGAGCGCGCCGTTATGGAAACCAATGTCAACGGCCTGCACCATGAGCTTGTAAGACTTATCGGTCGTCTTTACTACCGTACTTCTTACCGTCAGAATGTACTTAACCATTCGATCGAGGTTGCACACCTCGCAGGTATTATGGCAAGCGAGCTTGGCGTTGACGCAACACTTGCAAGAAGAGCAGGTCTTCTGCACGACATCGGTAAGGCTCTTAACCATGAGATCGAAGGCTCACACGTTCAGATAGGTGTTGATGTCTGCCGTAAGTATAAGGAAAGTCCCGAAGTTATCCACGCTATTGAGGCTCACCACGGCGATGTTGAGATACACTCTGTTATTGCCGCTCTTGTACAGGCAGCCGACGCCATAAGCGCCGCTCGTCCCGCTGCAAGAAGCGAGAACTATGAGAACTACATCAAGCGCTTACAGAAGCTTGAAGAGATATGCAGTTCTTATAACGGCGTTGAAAAGTCATTTGCTATCCAGGCAGGTCGCGAGGTAAGAATCATGATCAAGCCCGAACAGGTAAATGATGATAAGATGGTAGTTCTGGCAAGAGAGATTTCTCAGCGTATCGAAAACGAGATGGAATATCCCGGTCAGATAAAGGTACATCTTATAAGAGAAAGCAGAGCTATAGATTACGCAAAATAAGTCATAAACCTACAGGAGCTGTTGCATAGATTTATGTGACAGCTCCTTTTGTACAAAGAGGTATTCTTATGAAAAAGAGATTAACGGCAATACTTACGGCAGTGGCGCTTATGCTGACAGGCTGTGCGGGAAATGTCACGTCGGGAACGGAAAGTCAGCCGGCGTCGGACGTTCAGAGCGGTATTTCGGATAACGAAAGCAGTGACACTGCGTCTGTACCCGAAAACGACGCTTCACGCTATGAGATAATCACAGCAACAGAAATGGCTGAAAAAATGGGGCTAGGCATAAGCCTCGGCAACACTATGGAAGCGTATGAGTCTACCGATTGCGAGAAGATGTCTTACGAATGGATTCCCGTTGTCGGCGGGAACGAACCGCAGGACTATGAAACCTGCTGGGGAGCGGATGTAACAACGCAGGAAATAATAGACGGTATGAAGGCGGAAGGCTTCAACACGGTTCGTATTCCTGTGTTCTGGGGCAATATGATGGAAAATGACGGTACATATACGATAAACAAGGAATACCTTAAAAGAGTTAAGGAGATTGTTGATTACTGCGAAAAGGCAGGCGTATATTCCGTTATCAATATCCACCACTTTGACGAGTTCATCATAAGAAGAAACGACCTAGACAAGTGCAAGGAGATATTCACTCATCTGTGGACGCAGATAGCAGAATACTTTGCGGATTATCCTTATACGCTTGTTTTTGAGGGATATAACGAATATCTCGGCGGCGATCAGTTTGATTCAAACGGTAATCTCAAGGCACAGTCCGAAACCAACGCATACAAAATGACAAACACGCTCAATCAGGCTTTTGTAGACGCAGTAAGAAGCACAGGCGGATATAACGCTCAGCGTGTGCTTATAGTTTCGGGTTACTGGACAAATATCGACAAGACGACCTCGGCAAGATTTACTATGCCGGAGGACCTTGTAAACGACCGCCTTATGGTATCCGTTCACTATGTTGATAATTCAATGTACTGGGCGAACAAGATAGGCGGTGAGGAATGGCTGAAATATATCGACAGCCAGTGCGCTGAGCTCAAGGACGCTTTTCTCGATAATGATATCCCCGTTTTTATGGGCGAAACAACATCGACTTATTCCGAAAGCAACTTTGCAAAGGACGCAGAATACACTGATTCTTCCGAGTGCCTTTCAATCGTGCTGGGAAAACTCACAGACCTCGGAATCGTTCCCGTTATATGGGACACCAACAGTCACTTCTATTCGAGGACTACATATAAGATAGTAAACAGTTCAGACAGAAAAGTTATACGGGAATACGCTGATAAACTGAAAGCAGAACAATAAGAACGAGCCGCGGAATCACCGCGGCTTTTCCTTTATCTTCATTGGTTTCCTCTCACTGTAATTACAACACCTGTAAATTGCATTTCGGGAAAATACACAAATCGAGAGTTAGATTTACCTAACAAATTGAGTTAGAATAAACAAACTTTTTGCAAACTGCGTCAGCATATTCGATTTTGCTTGACAAACCGCCTGCTGTTGAGTAAAATGTTTTTTGTTAGCAAGTGCTAACTTTTTATTTAATAGTTAGGTTAGCATCTTCTAATTCGATTAGCGGTTGCTAATATGGTTAGTGCTGACTATGGAGAACAAAAGAGAGGATGACATTTTATGATGCCGCTTGTACTCGCATCTGAAGGCGAAGAAAACATTATAAAGAAAATCGGCGGAAGCGCTGAGGTAAAGAAACATCTTGAAAACTTAGGCTTTGTTGTCGGCGGTAACGTAAAGGTTGTTACGACCGTAAACGGAAACCTTATCGTAAACGTAAAAGAAGCAAGGGTTGCGATAAGCAAGGAAATGGCACAAAGGATCATGATATGATTCTTATGATAGAGGAGGATAACTGATGAAGACTTTAAGACAGGCGACTGTCGGCGAAACCGTCAAGGTGGTCAAGCTGCACGGTGAGGGCGCAATCAAGCGCAGAATTATGGATATGGGACTTACAAAGGGCGTAGAAGTATATGTCCGTAAGGTAGCTCCCTTAGGCGACCCCGTTGAAGTAACTGTAAGAGGCTATGAGCTTTCGCTCAGAAAAGCTGACGCCGAAATGGTAGAGGTTGAATAATCTCTGCGTTTCAACAATTTGATCAGGTAATAAACTTAAAAGGTTAGTGAAAGCTAAGACTTTTATGGCTTTATGAAAGAGAGGAATTATTCCGATGAGTTTAAAGATTGCGCTCGCAGGTAACCCTAACTGCGGCAAAACCACATTGTTCAACGCTCTGACGGGCTCAAACCAGTTTGTCGGTAACTGGCCCGGCGTTACCGTTGAAAAGAAAGAGGGTAAGCTCAAGAAGAGCGATGGCGTAGTAATTACCGACTTACCCGGTATCTATTCACTGTCGCCCTACACACTTGAAGAAGTAGTTGCAAGAAACTATCTTATCGAGGAGCGTCCCGACGCTATACTCAATATCATAGATGGTACGAACCTTGAAAGAAACCTTTACCTTACAACACAGCTCACAGAGCTTGGCATTCCTGTTGTTATCGCCATCAATATGATGGATATAGTAAAGAAGAACGGCGACAAGATAAACATTGAAGAGCTTTCAAGAGAACTCGGATGTAAAGTAGTTGAGATATCTGCTCTTAAGGGTACGGGAATAAAGGAAGCCGCAGACGCTGCGGTTGAAGCGGCAAAGAACGGCAAGACAGTTCCTATGCATACATTCTCAGGTCCTGTTGAGCATACGATAGCTCACATAGAGGAAGCCGCAGTACACAATATGCCCGAAGAACAGCAGAGATGGTACGCAATAAAACTCTTTGAGCGTGACGACAAGGTTATTGAAAAGCTGAATCTTGACAGTGCGGTTATGGCTCACATTGACGAGGATATAAAGAACGTCGAAAAAGAGCTTGACGACGACGCAGAAAGCATTATAACAAACGAAAGATACGTTTACATAGCAGAGATCATCAAGGGTTGCTATAAGAAGAAATCGGCTGGTCAGCTGACAACCTCGGATAAGATTGATAAGGTTGTAACAAACCGTTTTGCCGCTCTTCCGATATTTGCTGTAATAATGTTCCTCGTTTACTATATCTCAATGGTAACGGTAGGTACAGCCGCAACAGACTGGGCTAATGACGGACTGTTCGGTGACGGCTGGCATTTGTTCGGAATAGGCTCGGCAGATTATGAGGACGCATCGGGCGCTTACTCTGACGCTTTGGAGGCTGTTAACGGTTTTGTTACAATAGAGCCTGACAGTGAGGATTTTGAGCCAGGGACTGCTCTTGAAACGCTCAAGTCATATAAGCCCGAAGGCGAAAATCCTTCAGTGCAGATAGATGTAGAGGACGAGGAAACACTTGAAGTAAGCCAGCTCACAGTTTACTACAAGGAAATCCCTGCAAACGCAGATGAAGACACGACACTCGGCATCACATATCTTGACGCTGTAAAGTACTTTGAAGAAGGCGGCGAAAGCGCATTTGAAGAACCCGATCCCGCAAGCTACGGCGTGTGGGTACCCGGTATCCCCGTACTTATCGAGCAGGGTCTTGACGCTGTTAACTGCGTAGACTGGTTAAAGGGTCTTATCCTTGACGGTATTGTTGCCGGTGTAGGCGCTGTACTCGGCTTCGTTCCCCAGATGCTCGTACTGTTCATTCTGCTTGCTATTCTTGAGGCTTGCGGTTATATGGCACGTATCGCATTCGTGCTTGACCGTATCTTCAGAAAGTTCGGTCTTTCCGGTAAATCATTCATACCGATACTTGTCGGCACAGGCTGCGGTATCCCCGGTATCATGGCATCAAGAACAATTGAAAACGAGCGTGACCGCCGTATGACGATCATGACAACAACATTTATCCCCTGCGGCGCTAAGCAGCCGTTCATAGCAATGATAGCAGGTGCTATCTTCGGTGGTTCTCCGTGGATTGCAACGGGCGCATACTTCCTTGGTATGGCGGCTATCATCGTTTCGGGTATCATTCTTAAGAAAACAAAGATGTTCGCAGGAGATCCCGCTCCGTTCGTAATGGAGCTTCCCGCATACCACATTCCTACAGTCGGCAACGTACTGCGTTCAATGTGGGAGCGTGGCTGGTCATTCATCAAGAAGGCAGGTACTATCATCCTCCTTTCAACTATCTTTGTTTGGTTCACATCATTCTTCGGCTGGGTAGACGGTGCATTCACAATGCTCGATGAATCACAGATGGATTGCAGTATCTTAGCTAATATCGGTAAGGCTATCTGCTGGATATTCGCACCTCTCGGCTGGGGCGACTGGCAGGCAACTGTTGCGGCTGTTACCGGTCTTGTTGCAAAGGAAAATATCGTTGCGACAATGGGTATCCTCTACGGAAGCGGCGACGCAACTGTATGGCAGACGCTTGCAAGCAGCTTCACAGCTGTAACGGGTATGTCGTTCCTCGTATTCAACCTTCTCTGCGCTCCTTGCTTCGCTGCTATGGGTGCTATCAAACGTGAAATGAACAACGCTAAGTGGTTCTGGTTTGCGATCGGTTATGAATGCGGTTTCGCTTATGTAATCTCTCTTATGATAAACTACTTCGGTAAGCTGTTCACAGGCGCACTTGCAGGCGCAGGCGACATAATCGGTCTTATCGTTGCAGTTCTTCTCCTTGCCGCTCTTATCTACCTTCTCGTTCGTCCTTACAAGGAAAGCAAGAAGCTCGGCGTTAAGGTCAAGGTTACAAAGTAAGGTCTTATTTCAGAAATAAAAAGGAGTGATCTTTATGGATCCTGTTATCGGTTCAATAATCGTAGCGGTAATTTTACTTGCGGTGATCATACTGATCATTCACAAGCTGATAAGCGACAAGAAAAAGGGTAAGTTCACCTGCGGCGGCTGTGTAGGCGGTTGCAGCGGACACTGTGCCCAGTGCCACGGATGCGGTCCGGCATCTCAGGCAGCGTCGCATAAGACAAAGAAATAATGATAAAACGGAGCGCTTCGGCGCTCCGTTTTTTATCTCTGTATTCCGCTTATAACCCAAAATATCATAATGCGCCTTTGTCCATCTGTTATAGTCACGGCTGAAAGGACAGAGTGCAATTTTATCGGAAAGCGTTTTATATGCCCTGTGACCGCTATACCGGCAACAGCTCCGAATTATAAGGGATATAACCAGAACTGTTATATAACCCGGAAAACGTTATGCACAGTGATATATAAATTTACCCCTCAACGCATTTTTGTGCGTTGAGGGGTGTATTATCTGTGTGTTTATGTCGGTCTTTCGGCTTTATCGTCAATATTCCGACAGCTCGTAATTATTGGGGGTTCTGTGCCACAGACCGTCTGTCTGCTCGTATATTTCCTTGAACGTGAATTTGCGGAAGTTTATCTTGCATCTTCCGCCGTAATTGGCTTCATATACCCAGATACCGTCCGTATCTACTGAGTATATCGTCACATAGTGCGGATATCCGTACATTATGTTGTCATACGCAAGATAATCACCGGGACGGAATGAGTTCGTCATCCATTTTTTCAGCGCTGCCTCTGTCCAGTTTCCGTCCGAACGGTTCTTTATAGTAAGCGTATTTTCCTTGTAGCCGTTTGTCTTGCCGAACAGATATTCAAATACTTCTATCGTAAATCCTGCACACTGTATACCCGAATTGCCGAGTACGTTGCTTCTTCCGATAAGGCAGGTACAGCCTGCTTCGTTTCCCGTTTCACAGAAAGAGTGACAGGTACACGGAGAGGTAAGCATAGTATTGTAATACTTGCCGAGCTGGTAACTGTGCCAATAGTCGTTTATCTTTCTGTCCCATTTACCTTCCATCATTTCATCAAGGCGTTTCTGAATCAGCTTTTCCATGCTGTTCGACTTGACGATTCTGAAAGTACCCTTTGCCGTGCCGGTAAAGTTTCCTTTGCCGGTTACGGTGAATGTGGCAGTTCCGACATTCACTATGTTGTTATAACTTGATACTATGTAATCCGTACCGGCTGTAAGGGTTTTGCCGCCGAAAGTAAGGGTAGGCTTTGCCGCAATTCCCTGTCCCGTGTAAGTCTGGTCGGCACAGGTGATTTTTGCCGATGAAACAGGCGCCGGTTTGATTTTGAACTGAGCTTTCTTTTCCGCACCTGCGTACTTGCCCTTGCCTGTTATGACAGCGGTTGCAGTTCCGGCATTTGTGTTGTTGTACACGCTCAGGATATAATCCGTTCCGTTTTTAAGTCTAACAGAGCCTATCTTTACTGTTACCGAGGGAAGCTGAGCACTGCCGGTATAGGTCAGATCGGCTATCGTTACGGTCGCATTTTCAAATGCTTCAAGCTGATTGCTGATACCGTTCAGAGTTACTGTGCCGCTGTAGTTGCCTGTACCTGTAATTACTGCGCTGACGCTTGTGCTTGTTTCGGTTACAGTTACATTATAATCTTTGTTCTGCGTCAACAGCACATTGTCATAAGTAACCGTTACGGTATATCCCTTGCCGTCGGTTGACAGCGATAAGGAAGAGCTGGCATTTTTTATGTCAGCCTTTTCCACATCACATTTTACCGTAGCCTTACCGCTGAAGTTTCCGTTGCCGTTTACGGTAAGGTTATAAGTTCCTGCCGCTGCGGACGCAGGCGATGAAATGCTGAAGTCGCTGTCGGTCAGCGTATAATTGCCGAACTTTGCACTTATGTTTACTTTTACTCCGTTTGGTGAATAGATGCCGTTTGCTGTAATCGCAGCCTTTGAAATATCTGCCTCGGTTATTGTAAAATTCTTTGTTACAGAACCTTCAAGACTGCCCTTTGCTGTAACGATGACCTGTGCCGTTCCGGCATTTATATTGTTTTTAAAATCTAAAATATAATCTGTGTTTTCTTTAAGGGTAACACCTCCGAGCTTTACGATAACGGCAGGCTTGACTGCGCTTCCTGTAAATGTTACATCTTTTACGTTCACAGCGGTATTTGAAATATCGGCTTTCGATATAGGGAACGTTACAGTCTGACTTCCGCTGAGGTGATTCTTGCCTGTGACTGTTACGCTTGCAGTTCCGGCGTTTGTGTTATCCTTATACGACAACGTATAGTCGGAGTTGCCCGAAAACTGATGATTTCCGTAGCTTACGGTAACAGCCGGCGTTATTTGCGCACCTGTGAAAACAGCGTCTTTAACAATGATCGTTACATCGGAGATAGCCCTTACGCTTATAGTGAAACTCTTTGATACATTGCCCGAATAATTGCCTTTGCCGCTTACTGTCAGCGTCGCTGTACCAAGTTCTGTATTATTCTTGTATGAAACTGTGAAATCGGTTCCGCTTTTAAGCGTCTTGCCGCCGACTTTTACAGTGGGTACCGGCTTTATGGCATTACCCGTGTATGTCTGTGCTTTTACCTCGGACACGGCAGACGCCGGTAAGCTGTGCTTATTTATAGTGAAAGTCTTTTTAACGCTTCCGCCGTATCTACCTTTTCCTGTTACCGTAATTGTTCCCGTACCTGCGTTTACGTTGTTCGAGTAAGTGACGGTATAATCGGTATTCTTTTTAAGCTTTGCACTTCCGTATTTTACTGTGACTGCGGGGCTGAGTGCCGAGCCGTTATATGTAAGCGAGCTGTTGTATGAAATAACAGCGTTCTTTATCGGTTTTGCGTTTATCTTGAAAGTAACGCTTCTTGTGCCGGTAAGCTTTCCTTTGCCCTTAACCGTAACAGTAGCTGTACCGATTTTCGTGTTATTTTTATAACTTAAAGTATAATCAGTGCCGTTTTTAAACGTATAGTTATTATATTTAACTGTAACCGTCGGTTTCTGTGCTTTGCCGTTATAAGTTACGGACGGCACTGTAATTTTCAGTGATTGAACAGGTCTTGCCGCTATAGTGAAAGACTGCGAACAGCTTCCCGTATAGTTTCCCTTACCCTTGATATACACCTTGGCGGTGCCTTTGTTAGTATTATTCCGATATGTAAGCGTAAAATCAGTTCCGTTTTTCAGTGCGGTCGAACCGTTTCTGATAGTCGGAACAGGCTTTATCTGTGAGCCGGTATAGTACTGTGTTGCAATCTTGTAGAACGTGCACTTTTTATAGATAAGCGCAGGCTGTATTTTAAAGGATTTTTTAACCGTTCCGCTGTAACTGCCCTTGCCCTTGATGACTACATAAGCCGTGCCTGCGTTTATGTTGTTCTGATAACTTATCGTGTAATCTGTGCCGTTTTTGAGCGTTTTTCTTCCGTACTTTACCGTTATCGACTGCGTTTGCGCTTTACCGGTGTAGGTTTTTGTCGTCAGTCCCGATACAGTACAGCCCTTTACCGCTGCCGCTTCCGCCCTGCTTCCCGTAAAACAGCAAACGGCAGCCGCACAAAGCAGAGCGCATACTAAAGCCGTAAGCCACTTTACAGCCGTTATATATCTGCTTTTTACCGTTGCCGTCATGATATTTGCCTTTCTCTGTGCCTGTTATCCGGAAAATTGAATTTTATTTGAATTCGATATCGTTCGGACCGCAGACTATGTTGCATTTGCCATACTCCGTCGATGTTGTCGTTGCAAAGCTGTTGAGATTTATCTTTACATTGGGATAAATGCACTTTGTAACTCTTACCGACAGGGTTTCCTTGGCGTTTATTATCCGTTGTATTTCTTCTATTCTTGCTCTGAGCGGCTTTTTATCCATACTTTTTTGTACTTTCAGCCTTATCGCCGAAGAGATGTACGCCTCTTTTTCTGCGTCAAGATGTTCGCCGTTTCTCTTTTTCTCCTGCAGGAATTCTATAGATGTGTTTATCTTCTCTATGTATTCATCAATCGCCGTACACTGCTTTTCAAGCGAATCCATTTCGAGCAGAAGATTTGTGGTACTTCCTACCGAAATCACAGTAGGCGTATAGCTCTTGTGTCCGAGCTGCGCTACCGCAAACTTGCCCATTACACTGCAATCGCCGCCGACAAGAGCGCCGGGGCTCTTTGTACAGTCAAGGTCGCCCTCTATCTTTATACGACAGCCTACAAGTGATGTGCTTGTCAGATTGCCTCTTGTCGTGATAGTATCGTTTTCGCCGAAAGCTATGTTTATATTACCATACTGCGACTGTACCGTACTTGCAAAAACTCCGTTCTTGACGGTTATATCACCCTGAGCTGTCAGCGTAGCGCCTGTTACCATACCGGATATGGTTATGGATTTGCCCGCTGTTACGGAAAAGCCCTCCTGTACACTGCCCTTGATGACAACATCACCAAGGAAGTTTATATTACCCGTCTTTACATCTATATCTGATGAAATCTGGAATGTGGTTTCAACGTTGAATCTTCCGCCCTTGTATATGAGGTTACCGCTGTCAGCGGCAAACAGTTTCGTGCCGTCTGCGGAAAGTACCGTGTTTGCGCCCTGCGGTATGAGCGGAGGTCTGCCGGGACGTGGTGCTATAACCTGTCCGTATACGTTTATCCCCTCTTCACCCTGTGTTTCGGGGATTATATTGCATATCAGGTCGTTTGCCTTGACATTTACTATTAATCCTAAGTCACGGTAATCGACACTGCCGTCCTCCAGCTTTCTCGGAACAAGCTTCTTATCCGTGTCAAACAGGTTGTCTACTCGTCCGTTTTCGCCGTCTATAGCCGCATAGCCGCTTGCAACCGTAAATATCTTGTCATACAGCCTGTTCTCGGCTATCTCCCGGAGCAGTTCTTCGTCTATTCCGTATACGACGTGCTCGTCCTTGAGCGCCTGACGCATAGCTTCTACAGTAATATCCTTACCCGAAAACTGAGGTGAAAAAACGCACATATTGGCTTCAAGCTTATTGTCGCTTACAACGACCTTTGCGGACGCATCCACATTAAGCAGCGGATCTGTTTCCTGCGGACGTTGCATTGTACCTCTGTTGTTCAGCTCTATGCCCTCTAGCGATGTGTTGGATGTTTTTTCAAGTTCAATGAGCTCTGACATTGAAGCGTCAGCCATCTTCTGTCTTTCGGATTTTTCCATCAGCGCACCTCCCTGTGTGATGATTTATATACATTCCTATGAAAATTTCTGTTTTATATTGTCTTGTTTCCTTTAAGACTTGACATTATCTCAAGCGAGCCGTCTGCCGCATTGAATGATACTGTCCTTCCGTAGTTAAGTCCCGTGTCCGATGCGATTATCGGCACGCCGAGCTTTGCAAGCGTTTTTTTCGTTGCCTCAACATTACGGTCGCCTATCGACATTGCAGGTGACGTGGTAGCAAACATATTTGCTCCGCCTGCTATTTTTGCGGTTATTCTCGATGCCGCCGCACCGCTCTTTATCATACTGTCATACAGCAGTTTTATGCCCGTGTCGGCAAATTTGAACTTGTTATTGTCATTCGGTATAGCACTGCTGTCCGGGAGCATTATATGCGCAAGTCCCGCTATACCAAGTGTTTTATCTATCATACATATCCCGACGCAGCTGCCAAGCGCATATGTCACCAGTACGTCGGGTGACTTGCACAGCTTCTGGTCGGATATCCCCACAATTATCTTGTTCACTGGTCTGCTACCCCCAGTTTTTCGAGCAACGTTCTCAGCGACTCAACAGTGGGTATAAGAAGCATATCGGACTGTATCTCAATTGAATCTATCAGAAATTGTTCGCTTATCATTAGTACCCTTTCATACGTCTCGGAAAGCTCCGTTGCGGGAACTGTCATTATAGCTCCGAGCATATCGGTCGTCAGCGCAGGCACAGACATATCGATTGTCATACCGCTTAAATCCGCTATGGCGTTGACATAACTTCCGCCCATTATGTTTCCTATTTCGCTCAGCACCGATATATCATCGGCATTCAGCTCATACAGTGAAAATGAGCGTTCGCCCGTAAGACCCGTTACGATAGTTTTCGCAAATGCCTCTTCCAGCAGGAACATTATCATTCCGTCTGCGTCCCCTTTAAGTCGTATCAGTATTCCTACCACCAGCTTGTCCGGCGAACCGAGCGACTCTATTGCGTCAGCCACGTCCATAAGCCTTACCTGCGGCACCTGCATATCAATACTCCTGTTAAGGAGCTGTGACAACGCTGTTGCGGCATTTCCCGAGCCGATATTTCCTATTTCCTTAAGCACATCAAGCTGTACCGGGCTTAAATCGTCGTAACTGTTTATCATAATAGACCTCTGAAATTATTAATCTTATAGCTGTATATAACCGCACAGCCTGCCGGTATATCTACCGACAGACCCACGGTTAAAACTCAGAAATGCACCATTGTGCTTTACTGCCTCAGGTTGTTGGTTATACGCTCCAGCTCATCTGCTGTCTGTACGACCCTTGCGCTCATCTGATAAGAGCGCTGTGTTTCGATAATGCGTACCATATCGCCCGCAATGTCCGTATTGCTGCGTTCGAGTGCCATTCTTATCTTGTCGATACTCCTGTCGGCAACCGCCTCTCCCGACCTCTCGGTAGCAGTCATCTTGTTACTGCCCAGAAGTTCGAGTCCAAAGTTGTTGTCGAATGTGTACACACCTATCATTTTTGTAAGTGCCTCATAGTCCGGTTTGCTCGTACCATCTATAAAGGGAACTGTAATGTGATTTCCCTCATAATCAAGCACAAATTCTCCGTTTGCGCTTACAAGCTCCCAGTGGTCGCCTATCTGTGACATCTGGAAATCGCCCGCTCTTGTGTAGTTTACATCGCCGTACTTATCCATTACAGCAAAGAAGCCTTCTTCTGTCGGTATGGCAAAGTCAAGGTCGTTATCGGTATATGTAAACACGCCCTCACTGTACATAAGCTGAGTGCTATGCACATATTCACCGTGACCCGTCTGCCAGTCAGGCTCTGTATTTCTCTGTACCGTATAGATACAGTCCGCAAAGCTCGGACGGGAAGCCTTGAAGCCCACCGTATTCACGTTTGCAATGTTGTTAGAGTAAACGTTAAGTCCTTCCTGCTGTGCAATCAGACCCGTCTTACCCGTGTAGAACGCTATGTTCATAACATATCCTCACATTCAGTCATTTTACAGCTTGATTATCTCGCTTGCCGCTCTGCCGTTGATAGTATCCATATACTTCAGCACGGCACTGCTTGCCTCGAATAATCTCTGTGTTTCCATAAGAGAAGTGATCTCCTTGTTAGCGTCAACGTTTGACTTTTCAAAACAGCCCTGGATAATATCATACTTCTCACCTGCGGGAATTGTCATATCCCCGTCATATGAGAACAGATCGTTACCGACCTTTGTGACATCGGCGTTTTCGGGTATGTAGCTGAGCCTCAGCTTTTCTATGACCTCGCCGTTCTCGTTCAAGATATTACCCTCGTTGTCAACAATGAAATCATCGTTTCCGATAAATATTTCGCCGTTCTGACCGAGAACACGTCCGCTGTCGTTAAGGCATAAATAGCCTTCTCCGTCAAGTTCAAACTGACCGTTCTTTGTCTGATATACGTTACCCTTTGAGTCCTGTATATTGAAATACACATTACCCTGTATGCATATATCAAACGGGCTTTCGGTAAACTCAAAGCTGCTCTGCTCAAGGTTGCTCTTGCTTGTATCAACATACGTTTGTACAAATTTACCGCTTGTCTTTCTGCGGTTGCTGACAAGTATAAGCTCCTCCTGAAAGGTGTTCATTCTTATCTCGTCCTTCTTGTAGCCTGCCGTGTTGATATTAGTAAGATTATTTGAGATAGCGTCCAGCGACCTCTGATGGTTTATCATGGATTGCGCCAGATTGTAAAATGCTCTCTGCAAGTTTTTTCACCTCCTTTCTTAAAGTGTGATTTTCCGTATTATAAGCGAGCCGGTAAACTCCGACCCTTGATTATATCATATCAGTTTTCACATAAATATGCAAGTCTTTCAGCTGTTTATATAGCTTTCCAGCTTGTTTTTGAGCGTCAGCATAGCCTTTGAATGTATCTGGCATACTCTTGACTGCGTAATGCTCATAATCTTGGCAATCTCCGAATATTTCAGTTTTTCGTAGTAGTACATGGTGACTACCTGTTTTTCCTTTTCCGGAAGAGCGGCAACAGCTTCTGCTATTACCTGTTTTTTCTCCCGCTCATATATTTTTGCGTCGGCGGTTTCGCTTGAAGCCGAAATACTTTCGTCAAGATTATCCTCGTATAAAAGCTCCTCAAACGACAGCGTTATCATTCCTGCCGTATTCGCCATCAGCTTTGAAAGCTGTGCGGTGGTCATATTCATACTCTCCGCAAGCTCCTCGTCTGTCGGAGTACGGCACAGCTCGGAATTAAGCCTTGCAAAGTTGTCGTCCAGTTGCTTTGACAGCTTGCGGAGCGTTCTCGGCACTCTGTCTAGCTTTCTCATATAGTCGATGACAGCGCCCTTTATCCGGATACCTGCGTAGGTTTCAAATTTAACGTTCTTATCGGGATCGAAGCCGTCTATGGCCGCCATAAGCGCAATAACGCCCTCGTTTATGATATCGTCGCTTTCCGCATATCCCGTATAGATATTCCGCATTGATACGGCTATCACTTTAACAAGGTCCATGTACATCAGCACGATTTCGTTCCTGACATTCACATCGCCTGTCAGCCTGTATTTTTCGATAAGTTCGGGAAGCCGCTCTTTGCTTTGTACCGATACCGCCATAAAACGCTCCTTTCCCTGATATTTCCGATCTGCGTATTACATCGCTATATTGCCTATAGCCTGTATCTGTGCCGTGTTGTCAATTTCGCTGTAGGACAGCACCGTTATGTTCGGTATAAACTGGTCAATCAGTTTCTTGAAGTATATTCTTACTATCGGAGAGGTCAGTATGATAACGTTAGGTATAACATCTTTCACCTTATCTATCTCTCCGCTTGTAATATTTACGATCTTCTGTATCAGGTCGGGATCCATCGCAAGATAGCTTCCTGCGTCGGATTTCTTTACGCTTGCAACAATAGTATCCTCTACCTTCGGATCAACGGTAATTACTCTCAGCGAGTTTGCCTCTGCAAAGCGTCTTGTTATGGTACGCTTGAGCGCCTGTCTTACATATTCTGTTACAATGTCAATATCCTTAAGCGCACCTGCGTGGTCGCCAAGCGTTTCGAGTATGGTTTCCATATCCCTTATAGGTACGCCCTCACGCAGAAGCAGGCAAAGCACCTTTTCGAGATAACCGAGAGAGATAGTGCCGGGTATAAGGTCGTCGATAAGCGTGGGGTTGGTCTGCTTTATGTTGTCCACCATCGTCTTTACGTCCTGACGTGACAAAAGCTCACTGCAGTGCTGCTTGATGACTTCTGACAGATGAGTTATCATTACGGAAACGGGGTCGATAAGCGTATATCCCGCAACGTCAGCCATTACCTTCTTGTCTGCGCTTATCCACTTTGCAGGGATGCCGAACGCAGGCTCAACGGTGTCTATGCCGTCAACAGGGTTTACCACATCTCCGTTGTCAAGCGCTAAATAGTGGTCGGAAAGAATTTCTCCTCTTGCGACCTCCTCGCCCTTTATCTTTATAACATACTGGTTCGGATTTATTTCGGGGTTGTCCGTCATTCTTACCGACGGTATTACCATACCCATATCCATCGCAAACTGCTTACGGAACATTACCACACGGTCGATAAAATGACCGCCGCTCTTTTCGTCTACAAGATGCAGAAGGCTGTAGCCGAACTCCATCTCTATCTGTTCAACATTCAACAGCTTGAATACATTGTCAATATCCCTGTAGTAGTCATTGTCTGAGGTCGGCTGATCCTGCATCTTTGCAAGCGTTTCACGTTCAGCCTGAGCGGCAAGAGCCGCCTCTTTCTTCGCCTTCGATTTTGATAATCTCCAGCCGAATATAAACAGTGCCGCACCGACACCGAGAAGTATCAGCTTCGGGAAGCCCGGGATAACCATAAGAGCGGCAATAACAATGCCCGCTATCATCATTACGTTAGGCTGAGAGGTGAACTGCCTTTTGATATCGGCATTGAAGCTGTCCGTGCTTGCCGCACGGGTAACTACCATACCTGTTGCAACAGAGATCATAAGTGCAGGAATCTGCGAGCAAAGACCGTCACCGACCGTTGCCAGCGAGTAGGTGGAAAGCACAGAGTTTATATCCTGTCCGTGCATAATACCCAGTACCGCACCGCCGATAAGGTTTATGAGCGCCGTGATTATAGAAATTATCGCATCGCCCTTTACAAACTTCGTAGCACCGTCCATTGCGCCGAAGAAGTCGCTTTCACGCTGTACTTCCGCACGGCGTATCTTTGCCTCCTCGTCGGTTATTGCGCCTGTGTTAAGGTCTGCGTCAATAGCCATCTGCTTACCGGGCATAGCATCAAGGGTAAATCTTGCCGCTACTTCAGATACACGCTCAGAACCCTTGGTGATAACAAGGAAGTTTACTATTACTATGATTACGAATATGATAAATCCGACAATAGCGTCACCGCCCATTACGAATTCACCGAATGTCTTTACGACCTCGCCGGCATAGCCGTTTGAAAGTATTCCTCGTGTAGTCGATACGTTCAGCGACAGTCGGAAAACCGTTGTCAGAAGAAGTATAGTCGGGAATATCGAAAATTCAAGCGCTTTTTTTATGTACATCGTCATAAGGAGTATGACGAGAGAAAGTCCTATATTTATTATCAGAAGAAAGTCCAGTATCGGAGTCGGCAGAGGAATGATAATCGCAAGCACGATAAAAATAACAAATACCGCAAAAACATTCGTCATCATCTTTTTAACCATTCGCACCGCTCCTTTCTTTCTCTTTCTCTGTCCCGGACTTCAATTTGTCCGTTTTTATAATTATTTATAATCGATCCATGCAAAATTTGTACTAACACTAACCTTGGCTCCCTTGCTAAAGGGAGCTGGCTTGCGGCAAGGCACAAATCCATGAAAATTACCGCTTAATGAGATAAGTCAAACCTTCAAATAGCACTTACTTTTTCTGCCGTCAAGACTGAGGGATCGCTTGAACTGTCCCAGCTGTCTGCAATATCGTTGCAAAGCTCGCACTGTCTCTCGCCAAGAACATCAGCACAATCGTTAAACTCCGCCGTTTCGCCATCTGTCGCCAAATCGCAACATTCCCAAAGGCGGAATTTGCAACGGCTCACAGCCGCTTATGCTGTTCCTCATAAACCATCGCCAGCACCTCTGCCACCGCAGTGTAAAACTCTCTCGGTATTTCCTGTCCGATGTCCACCGCTTCGTAAAGCCCTCTTGCGAGCGGACGGTTTTCAGTGATATATACATTATGCTCCTGCGCCACTGCAACTATCCTCAGCGCCAGTGCATCCGTACCCTTTGCCACGACAACAGGCGCTCTGTAGGCTGTCTTGCGGTCATATTTAAGAGCAACCGCATAGTGAGTAGGGTTACGGACAACCACATCTGCGGACGGCACTTCCTGCATCATACGCTGTTGTGCCATTTCCTGCTGTTTACGCTTTATCTTGCCCTTTATCTGTGGGTCACCTTCGAGCTGTTTGTACTCGTCCTTGACCTCCTGCTTTGACATCTTGAGCTTTTTCTCAAACGACCACCACTGAAATACGTAGTCAGCCGCCGCCACGAATACAAGCATAACGAATATCGTTACAATAAGGCTCATCGCCGTTTCGCTTATATACGCAACTATCTTTATTACATCTGTATCTATTAGTTTTTTGAACTCGTTTATCCTGTCCATTACCTGAAAGTACAGGATAGCGACTACTACGATTATCTCGATAAGTCCCTTTACAAGTCCCACAAGCGCCTGCATCGAAAACAACCGCTTGATACCGGTAAACGGATTCAATCTGCTGAATTTCGGCTTCATCGCCTCCATACTGAAAAGTCCTTTTGTCTGAACGATTACGGGCAGTACGCTCAGTACGACCCCCACCGCCAGTATCGGACCTACGGTACAAACGCAGATTATAGCCACCTTCCAGAATACGCTCATCGCAAACTCAACCGTGTTGCCTGTCTTGTCTATGGACGTCATCGACTGTTCCATGAAGTTAAGCAGCATCTGGAACATATAGTTTCCGAATATCGCAAGAAATGCGAATATTCCCACCACGAAAACCGCAACCGCAACTTCCTTGCTTTGCAGTACCTCACCTTTTTTTCTGGTATCCTTACGCTTTTTCGGGGTGGCTTTTTCGGTTTTTTCTTCGCCTGCCATTTACCCTCCTTAAGCGCCCATCATACCTAGCAGACCGTAAAGGTTCTGCCACATAATGCCCATCAGCTTTTCGATGAAATCCGACATAGGCTGTGCCATTATCAGCACCGCCGCAAGACCGATAAGCACCTTGAGCTGAATGTTAAGCGCAAATATGTGTATAGTCGGTACGGCTTTCATCAGTACGCCGAGACATATTTCGGTGATAAACTCGATAGCGATGATCGGTGCGGCAAGCTTTACCGCAAGCGTCAGTACCGTTGAAAAGTACGTTACAAGCGCCCACGGCACGTCCGCCGTAAATCCCGAAAATCCTATCGGCAGTGTTTCATACGATATATGAAACAGCTTTATATATGACAAGTGTCCATTCGTCAGAAAGAAATACAGAATGAACATATAGTAATAAACATTCGCAAAAAGCGGCATTGACACTCCCGTTGCAGGATCCATCGCCCTCGCCATTGAAAGACCTGTCTCATAGTCGATAAGCTCACCTGCGGAGATCGTTACTGTCAGTACGAGGTTTACCATAAAGCCGAGTATAAGTCCCAGCCCTATCTCTTTCATCATATCGAACAGCATCATGAAAATGCCGGTCGGCTCATATTTTATATCCCCCATAGATGCGGCAAAAAGCACGGCGAGCGCTAACGTCGTGCCTGCTCTCAGTCTTACGGGAAAATTTGAACGGCTGAATATAGGGTTAAAGCTGAATATTCCCGATACCCTGCACATTATCAGCAGAAAACCGAGAAAATTATTCAGGATCATATCCCACACATCGCTTAGCGTCATGTTGCACCAACCGTTGCCATAAGACCGAATATGTAGTTGAAGAACTCTATACAGCTGTTCATCATCCACGGACCGAACAACAGCAGTACGATTGCCACCACTATGGCTTTGGGAGCAAACGACAGCGTCTGCTCGTGTACCTGCGTTGCCGCCTGTAATATCGCTATAATAAGACCTATCACAACTGCGGCTATTAAAACAGGGAGGCCTAATTTAAGCGCAAGAACAAGTGCGGCGGTAAAGACCTCCATTGCTATATCCTGTGTCAAATCAAGCCCTCCCTTCAGGATCTGTTATGCTACAAATTATACGAGTTGACAATCGTTCCGACCATCAGCTGCCAGCCGTCTACAATCACGAAAAGTATTATCTTGAACGGCAGTGAGATCATTGCCGGCGGTAGCATCATCATACCCATTGCCATAAGTGTCGACGATACTACAAGGTCGATAACAAGGAACGGTATGAATATCAGAAAGCCCATCTGGAACGCACGTTTCAGCTCGCTTACTATAAAAGCGGGAATCACTGTTTCAAAGCCCAGCTTCTCGCTGTAGTTTTCAAGTGTTATATTGTCTGTCGCTCCGCCTGTGACATCGCTCATGCTCTGACCCTTTAAATCCAGGAAAAACTTCATATCGTCATTAGTGGTCTGCTTGAGCATAAAAGTCTTGAGCGGCTTTCCTGCGGCGTCAATAGCCTGTTCCATTGTCATCTCGCCTGCCGCATACGGCTGATATGCCGTTTCGTTTATCTCCGAGAAAACAGGCCACATTATGAATATCGTAAGGAAAAGCGACAACCCCGTAAGCACCATATTAGGCGGCGTGGACTGCGTCTGCATTGCCGTTCTCAGAAAGCTGAAGCAGATAATGATTCTCGCAAACGAGGTCATCATCACAAGCAGTGACGGCGCAAGCGAAAGCACGGTCACAAGCAGTATTACCTCAAGCGACTGAGAACCGTCAACACCGATAAGGTCTTTCATTACCGATGAGCTTGCAGATTCCGTACCGCCTGATGTATTGCCAGATGTTGTATCGGTAATTGCGGATGTTGTACCTGCGTTGCCTGACGCATTGTTATCCGCCGCAAATGCGGTAACACTGCACAGCACTCCGATAAGCGCAACACATACCGTTAAAGACACGATAAAGCGGATAAAAATCCGCTTGTTGTCGATAAACATTTTTCTAATCGCAAGACCAAAAGCTTTTGTCATTTCGACTCAGTGTTCCTCTCGTCAGAATTTTTGCTGTTACCTGTTTTATGAACATCGGGAAGACTTGATTGGTCATCGTTATGACCGTCTTTCTTTCTTCCCATATTCTTCACGTTTTTTGCAAGTGCGTCACTGAAAGCGGCAAAGAAGCTATCCTGCTTTTCCTGTCCATCAGGGTAAAGCTCGGATAAATACTCCTCCTCCGTAAGAGAAAGATCGTCGATCTTATCTATCCTGCCCGCCGTAACTCCAAGCACCATACACTTTCCTGCAACGCTTACGACCACAACCGATTTTTCACCGCCAAGCGATGCACGGTCAAGAACTTTGAGCCGCTTACCACCTGTTGTCAGTATCCCTTTGTTTACCTTTCTCAGTACCCAGAAGAACAGAAAAATCAGCGCAATTACGCCGACAAGCGCACATACAAGCTGTACTACCGGAGGCATCAGTCAAGTATCTTCTTAACAGTCTGGAGTATTCTCTCAGCCTTGAAAGGCTTTACGATGAAGTCCAGAGCGCCGAGCTTGATAGCCTCGACAACCATAGCTTCCTGACCCATAGCACTGCACATTACGACCTTAGCGCCGGGATCCATTTCCTTGATTTCCTTGAGCGCCTCAATACCGGTCTTGTTCGGCATTGTTATATCCATGATAACAAGGTCGGGCTTTTCGGCTGAGTATGTAGATACTGCGATCTCGCCGTCAGCCGCCTCAAGAATGTTTGTATAGCCGTTTGTTGTCAGTGTGTTGCGGATAAGCATACGCATGAATGCCGCATCGTCTACCAGTAATATCTTCTTATCCATAAGTGTAAGGTTTCCTTTCGTATACCTGTTTATATTTTAATGTTATTCGCCTTTACCAAGGCTATCCATAAATTTCGATTTTACAATTTCAGTTATTCTTACTGCAAAGTTATCATCGATAACCACAACGTCGCCTCTTGCAATAAGGTTTCCGTTTACCATAACGTCAACGGGTGCGCCTGCCTGTCTTTCAAGCTCGATTATAGTACCCTGTGAGAACTCAAGTATATCCTTGATTTTCTTCTTAGTCGAGCCTATCTCGACAGAAATCTGAAGCGGTACATCCATAAGGAGCTGTAAGTTTTCTTTCTGTTCCGAGCCGAGCGGAGCTTCAAAGCTCTCAAACTGTGCGAGCTGGGCATTACGGTAGTTTACTGCCGGCTGAGGCTGCATAACAGGCTGTACCGGCTGACCGTACATTCCCTGTGCAGGATTAGGATAACCGTAATATCCCTGCTGTGCATACATATCGGGTATCGGTTGAGGCGCAGGTTGTGCCGCCTGCGGGATTGCCTGTTGTACAGGTGCCGTTGGCTGAACAGGAGCTGTCTGCATTGCGGGTTGAGGCGCAGGAGCAGGAACCGGTGCAGGAGCAGGAACCGGTGCGGGAGCAGGAACCGGTGCAGATGCAGGTGTAGGTGCAGATTCGACTGCAACAGGCTCAGGAGCCGCCGCACCGCCCAGAACTTTGTCTGCAAGCATAGCCGCAAGGTTGATATCAAGAACCGATATGAATTCGGATTTTATAACGCCGTCAATGGTAAGGTCGAAATTGATAGCGGCAACCATATCGGTCTGCTCATAGTTCTGAAGGTCTGCTATGTTTATCTCGCTCAGTATAAACGGTGTAGGCGTTGAAATATCTATGCTCATTCCGAGAAAGTCAGACAGAGCCGTTGATGATGCGCCCATCATCTGGTTCATTACTTCGCTTACTGCACTGATATTCAGCTCATCAAACTCAAAATCAGGCGATATAACAGGCGGTTTGCCCATAAGCTGATTGAGTATCAACTGTACATCGTCTTGTTTTAATATCATCAGATTAGAGCCTGAAAGACCCTTGATATATTCGATTTTTACACATATAGCCGGCTCTAAACGGTCGTAGTTCAGCTGTGATGCCTCCACAACGCTTACTTTCGGCGTAGTGATCCACACTTTTGCGTTGAGCAGCTCGGAAACTGCGGTAGCCGCGCTTCCCATACTGATATTCATTATCTCGCCGATAGCGTCAAGCTGCATCTCCGACAGAGTGGTCAGTTTTCCCATTTGCCTTACCTCAATTCTTTAGTATATTGTCAATCCTGAACGCTTTTTTACCATTCAGTGTACCGAGTTTTCCGTCAAACCAGCAGGTACTTCCCACTTTCAGCTGTACGTTTTCGGTTATCGGCTTGTTCAGCGGTATTATATCATTTACCTGTAAGTTCAGGACATCACGGAGCGTCAGCATTGTATCGTCAAGCACCGCCGTGACGGTAAGTTCCGACTGGGAAAGAGTAGACATAAGGTTTTCCTTGCGCTCAGTTTCCTTTGTCGGACTGCCCGCTCTTTTTCCTGAGCTGAACTTAGCCGAGAATTTCTTCATTATCTGATCCATAGTAATAGCGGACATACAGAACGATACTACGGATTTAGAATCGTTTATGGTAACTTCCATTGCGACGATTATCATTGTTTCGTCGGCGTCTGCGGCAGAGATAACACGCGAGTTTGTTTCTATTGATTCCAGCTTCGGTTTTGTTTCGACATAACCGTCCCACGCCTCTGTCATAAGCGAGGTGAAACGTTCAACTATACTGCGCATTACATTTATCTCTATCTCTGTAAAGTCGCGGTCGGCGTCTTCATACGTGCCCTTACCGCCGAGCATACGGTCTATCATCGTAAAGGTGAGAGAGTTTGAAAGCTGTAACACTGCATTGCTTTCCTCAATATCGTCATCTTCGATACCCAGGTCAACTATGCCCATTATCGTATAATCCGGAAGAGCGTTGCTGAACTCGAAATATTTCTGCTCCTCTATGCTTGCAAGCGAAACTTTACAGTATAATCTCAGCAGTCCCGTTATGTAGGAAGAAAGGTGTCTTGAATAATTCTCGAATATTCTTTCGAGAATCTTTATCTGTTCCTTTGTGAACTTCTTCGGCGTACGGAAGTCGTACTCCTTTATTTCTTCCTTTTCTTCGTGCGTATCAAGCGGAGCGGAGTCACCCGCAAGCACGCTTGACAGCATGGCGTCTATCTGTTCTTGTGTGAGGGTATCAGCCAAAAAATCGCCCTCCTTTCTCGGTTATTCTTCTGATGTTTCCGCAGGTGCAGATGTAAGTATATCTGTAGGAATACCTGTATATGCAGGTTCATACTTGGGTCCTGCAACATTTGTGCTTGTGCTGCCGTCACCGGAGTTGCCGTCGTATCTGCTTTCCATATTGTCGATTATTTCGTTTACAACGTCACTGTTGACGTCAGAGCTGTTGCTGTCGTTGCGTTCATAAGGATCGGTGTTCGCACCGTTCAGCCTGTATTCATATTTCAGAATATCATCAATTACAGCCTGCGAAGTTGTGTCGAGCTGTGCTCTTACTATCATAATCTCAACACGTCTGTTCGCTGCTCTGCCTTCAGCCGTTGAGTTGTCGGCAATAGGCGTATAGCACGCTTTTCCTTCTACGGTAAACTTTTCACTGTCGACACAGCGGTTGTAATCCATATACTTTACAACGCTTGACGCTCTTGCGGCTGAAAGATCCCAGTCGTTCACATCGGATACTGCCTTTGCAGTATGACCGGATACTTCGCAGGATTTTATGTACTTGTTCACTGCCTTTATACCGGGCATGAACTTGTTGAGTACCTGTTTGCCTTCTTCTTTCAGTACGGCGCTGTTGCCGTCAAACATTATCGTGTTGTTGAATCGGATAAAGATTCTTGTCGGTGTCTGTTCAATATAGACATACTGACCAAGATCGTTCTTTTCCGTTGTTGTCTTTAAAAAGCTGTAAAGCTGGTTGAAATCGGAGGGAAGACCCTCTGTCTGTTCGCTTGTAGTGCCGCCGTTCTGAGTGTTCGGAGGCGATTCGGCGTTGCCGTTTGTATCTGCGGCATTATTTTTAGGCTGTTCGTCCATTACAAACGGGTTTACATAAGTACCGCTTGAAGTAAACGACTGATATATGTACTGCCACTTTGTTTCATCTACCGATGATGCAGAATACAGCAATACGAAAAAGCACAGCAGAAGCGTAACCATATCGGCATAGGTGTCAAGCCAGTTGCCCTTTTCTTCTCCTCCGCCTCCGGATCTTCTTTTTGCCATTTCTCCACCGCCTTTCTGCAATTAGCGTAACCAATATATTTTAACATATTTACGGTTATTTTTCAACAGTTAATTTACTTGCTTTCCTTCTTTTTTATATCTGTCTGGGCAAGCATGAATTCGAGCTTTTCCTGAATAAGTCTTGGGTTGGAGCCTGCCGCAATCGACAGTACGCCTTCTTCTATTATCTGCATACATAAAAGCTCCTGCTCATGGCTGTTTTTCAGCGATGATGCAATCGGCGCAAACAGTACGTTTGAGAATAGTGAGCCGTAGAACGTTGTGATAAGCGCAACCGCCATACCGCTTGACAGGTTGCTTGAGTCTTCACCCATACCTTTAAGCATATTTACAAGTCCGACAAGAGTACCGAGCATTCCGAATGCGGGGAATACCGACATACCTTTTTCAAAGAAAAGTCTGCCTCTTTCGTGACGCTCGCACATAAAGTCTATTGCGTCGTCAAGCATACTTCTTACTTTATCAAGGTCGTTTGCGTCAACTATCAGCATAAGACTTTCCTTGAGGAAAGGATCGTCGCACTTGTTTGCACTGTCTTCAAGGGAGATAAGACCCTTTGTTCTGGCGATCTTTGCAAATTCAACAATCTGATCTATGTAGCTATGCGGATTGAATTTCTTCGGGAACAACGCCAGCTTCAGATATTTCGGCAGATTTTTAAGGTATGAGAGCGGGAATGAACCGATAAGACAGCCGATAGTACCGCCGACTGTGATAGCAAGCGAAGGTACATCTATGAACCAGTCAAGCTGACCGCCGTTAAATATACCGAATATAACCAGACCGAATGATGCTATCCAGCCTATGATGATCGTAATATTCAAAACAATTTCCTCCTGTAAAGGTTTATATAACACAGCCGGTGGCTGTAATATTCACAATTTATATCCCTCTCTCGAGACGCTGACGTCTTACAGACAGCCTGTATTCCTTGATGAGAGAAAGTATTTCGTTCATCGACTGCTCAACTATGTATGAATGACCCGTACTCGTGGTAATTACCGTGTCGGGGTTTTCCGTTACTATTTCGATAAGATCGGGATTAAGCATAAACTTTTCCCCGTTGAGCTTTGTAAGTATTATCATATATTTCCTTCCTTTGCGGTATCGTCCGCATTGTAATTGATTCCGCCTGTCGAATGTCCGGAAACAGCCGTTTATCATAACCGTTCAGGCATAATATAACGGGCATTCCGGCGGAGCTGACGCTCCGCCTGCCCTTATAAACTTGAATTTATATCACAGAAACCTGCAATTTCCGCCAAACTCTTGGCTTTTGATGAACGCTCTGTTAGCTTTGCAATGAAGCCAAAGTCGTAATTTACATCAACAACGGAACCCCGCCGTTTCGCTATCCGTCGCCAAACCGCAACATTTTCAAAGGCGGAATTTGCTGCGGCTCACAGCCGCAAAGGCGGAATTGCCTGCGGCGGCACGCCGCCGTTAGCGCTTGAGGTTTACTATTTCTTCGAGCATCGTGTCCGAAGTGGTGATGATTCTTGAGTTTGCCTGGAAGCCTCTCTGCGTGATGATCATATCGGAGAATTCCTGCGACAAGTCAACGTTTGACATTTCGAGCGCACCCGATACTACAGAAGCAGAACCGTTCTCGCCTGCAATGTTTACCTGAGGCTGACCCGATGAAAGAGTTTCTCTCCAGTAGGAGCTTCCCACCTGCTCAAGACCGTTGGGGTTATCGAATGTAACAATATCAATTCTGCCGAGCATTATGATACCGTGTACGCTGTGTACACCGTAGATAGTGCCGTCCTCGTTGATATATACACTGTCAAGATCCTTGACCGTCTGCGTAGCCGCAACACGTCCGTCTGTCATCTTGATATTGCCCAGAAGCTCGACCATATCAGAGAAGAAGTTGTTCGAGCCGCCTGCAAGACCAACCTTGCCGTCTGTTGCAAGAAGCGTTTCAAGTGCGCCGTTTGCAGCGTCCCAGTCAGCGCTTGTAACCTTCATCTGATATTTTTCGTTACCGCCTGCCGCCTTGTCTACAGCCGCCTGTATGTCAGCAACCGTTGCTCCGGGATGAACGCTTATCGTAAGACCGTTGTCAGACCACTTTGCGGTAGTTTCTGCGGCATTCTTGGAATATCTTAAGTTAATCGTGTAGTTGTTTGCGTATTCCCCTGCGTTTACTGTCGTAAATGTAAGAGAAGCCTTTGTTGTTCCGTCGTCCAGCTTCATTGTGTTTGTAGCTGTCGTTGCAGGAATGTCTGCCGCAGGAGGTATAGTATCAAGCTCAAAGTGGAGCGGAAGTACGCCCTCGATGCTTACACCGCCGTTTTCGCACGCACGGGTCACAGCGTCCTCAAGATCGTTGAGGTTTGTATAATCATTCTTTTCGTTAAGCTGTACAACCAGCTTGTTTCCGCTCATATAAGCGTAATCGCTGTTGCCTACCGTAAAGCCTACCGATATGTTGCCGTCCGGAGTCGCTGTATCTGCCGATACTGTAAGCGGATATGTACCGCCCTTGTATGTAATTGTCTTTGAGTAGCTGGCTTCGTTGTCAAGCACTTCGGGAACTACAAATGTAATTCTGTTTGAAGATGCGTCAACGCCTGTTGCGTCACCGCTTACGCCGAGTACCATATTACCGTTTGAGTCAACAAGGTTACCTGCGTTATCAACGTTGAATACGCCTGCTCTTGAGTAGAAGATGTTGCCGGCTTCGTCCATTACCTGGAAAAATCCGTCGCCCGATAAAGCACAGTCATAAACGCTGTCGGAATAAGTGAAGCCTGACTGTCCCATTACCTGTCCGATAGCGCCAAGCTTAGTGCCGTAACCTACCTGAGAGGGGTTTACACCACCCTGGAGGTTAGAACCTGCCGAGCCGTTCTTCTTAGTCTGGTAATATACCTCCTGGAAGGTAGTTACGCTTGTCTTGAAGCCTGTAGTGTTGACGTTTGCGATGTTGTTACCTATAACGTCCATCTTCTGCTGATGTGTCTTTAATCCTGACACGCCCGAGAATAAAGATCTAACCATGATCTGTTCCTTTCTCCATCGTGCCGACCGTTCTTACCCGTCTGTCATTCGGGGTAAGGAATACTTCCTTTCGGTCCGGTATTACATAATTACGGTCGAGTCGATGTTCGTAAAAATATTTCCTTTTAAATCTTCCTGTGACATAGTTGTGATTACCGTGCGGTTTTTCACACTCACCACAAAAGCAGTCTTGTCTACGAGTACCAGTGTTTCGTTACTGCCCTTTTCTGCGGCTATCTCAACGCCGTCATTAAGTCTTTGCAGCATATCCGAGTCAAGTATCTCGATATTTCTGCTTTCTATACGCTTCATTGCGTGTTTTGAAAAGCCTACCGCCGAGTTTCTTGCATCAAGCTCGCTTTGTAGAGCCTGCGCAAATGTTCCTCCCGACTGTTGTGCGGCCTTTTCAGCATTCCCTGCTTTTGCGGTGTTAACGTTGCCTGTCGAAATCTGCAGATTCCGCAGCTTGAGTTCATTTATCAACATAACACTGCCGCCTTTATATTTACTTGTTGCCCTCGGCGTTTCCTGCCGGAGCTTCCGTGTTTTTGTCAGCTGTACTTCCCGTACCCTCGCTGACGTGTACTATCTCGTCAATAGAGTAGAGATAATTGTCTATCACGATCTTAGCGTCGCCGTCCTGCATTTCTGCCGACTCGACCTTGCCCTTTGCATAGTAGAATTTGCCGTCGTCGCCGAGTACCTTTACCGTTACTTCCTTGCCCACATATCCCAGTGCCTCGGTCATCGTGTGTAATGTACTCTTGCTTACCGTATCGCTTATCGCCTTTACCGCCGATAAATCGTACTGCTTACCGTCAACTACTACCTTAACATCGCTTCCGCTGATGTTCACTCCGGTGCATACGCCCGATAAAAGCGTTCCGTCGTCGCTCTGCGCATTCATTGTAAGCGTCTTTCCTACAAGACCTGCCGCATAGTTTGACATACTGTACTTCAGATTGTCCTGCTGTGCCTGTAATGCCGTGAACTGTGCCATCTGCGACACGAACTCGGTATTTGAAGTAGGCTCAAGCGGATCCTGGTTGCTCATTTCCGCCATAAGCAGACTGAAGAACGTATCTGTGCTTATCGTATCGTTCTTGCCCGAATTCTTGAAAAGATCCTTGTACTTTTCGTGATTTGACTGTACACTCTGAAGACTTGATAAATCTGCCATCTGTTATCCTTTCGTGTAAGTCCTGCCGATATTTCTATCAGCCCATCGCCTGAATCTCCCCCAACAGCTCCTCAAAATCGTCCGTGTCATTCTTCTGCTGACCGTGCGACTGCTGTCTGTAAGGGTTCTTACTGCTGCCGTCAAAATCTCTTTGGAATAATTCCGCCTGCGAGGTTTCCACCTTGTACGAGGTAAGCTCCACATCGTCATTCTTCAGCGCATACGCAAGCTGCTCAGACTTTGCCTGTAAAAGCTCCTTCGCCGCCTGAGTTTCTGTCAGTATCTCAACTGTGAGCTTTCCGCTTTCGTTTGCCATACGAACAGTTATTTTGCCCAGTGTTTCGGGTGTAAGCACAACTGTAAGCGTACTTCTGCCGTTTGCTTTAGGTGCGTGTTCGCTCACAAACTCAGCCATATCGCTTATCGGTACTCTGACCGTGCGGATTTCCTGCCTGTTTTCGTCATAACGGCTTTCTGTTCTTGCAAATACATCACTGCCCTTTGCAAGCATATCGCTTACCGCATTCTTGTCGGTAACCTTCTGCTCTGCTTCAAGGTCGCTGTCAGACTTTGTGACCTCGTTTCCCTTGGTTATCGCTCTAAGCTCATCGCTCTTGCTTTCGATGCTTCGCTTGGTAAATGCCATTCTCGGAGCATTGTCATCCTGTGTCTGCATATCCTGCTTTACGTTGTTATCGCCGTATTTTTCGTATGACGTTACCGTAAATTCAGCCTTTACAGCCTCAGGACTGTCCGCTTTTATACCGGATGTTTCCTGCCTGCCTGTTTTCTCGGTAATATCTGTTTTCCCGATAAAGTCCATCTTCTCGACAAAATCGGTCTTTTCGGTAAAAGTCGTATCCGCCTCAGAACGTATATTATCCGCATCTGAAGACTTTCCGGCATTTCCGACAGCCACGCTTGCAAAAGCGTTTGATTTGTCAGCTGTTACAGTCACAGCATTTTCGCTGTCAATGCTGTCTGAAGCGATTTTAGCATCGACGTTTGTCCGGTTTACAGTATCCGCAGATTCGTCGTTAATCATCTGAATTTCGCTTGCAAAATCATTTACGGCGGAAATCTCTCCGTTTTGTAAACCGAGAGCCGTATTAACGTCATTTCCGGCTGAAACTTTGCTGAAAGTGCCTTCTTCCGATAATACATCGCCTATCGGATCGCTAACCTCAAGACCGGGCATAATCTGCATAAGCTCGCTGTTGTCCGTCTGCATTGCATCAGCATAAAACTGCATCGTACCGCCTTGCAGATATCCTGCAAGCTCGGCTGTTTTCAGAAGTTCTTTTAGCTCCTCGGCACTCTGTTCAAGTTCGGCAAGTTTGCCCAGTAAATCGCCGGTCATGATTGCTGTATTCTCGGCGCTCATACGGGTCGCCGAGTTCATATTGATTTGCTGACCGCTTGTTACCATAGCACCGAGCGTATCGGAGAAACCTCCGGCAGTACCATTTGCTGAGCCGTTTTGTACATTACCTGTTGAGATTGTGGCGGCATTGCCTGCAAGCGCCATAACGACGTTTGCAGGCAATACTGCTGTTCCATTCATCATATCTCACCCCCTTTCAGCGCTATTCATTGTCAAAAACAATATATGCTTTTTAACAACTTTTATATATTTAACAGGTTTAAACCGTTAAATTTTATGAAAATTGCACAGCTTTCCACCTTGTATTGTAACACATTTCAAGAGATATGTCAACAATTTACTGAGTTGTACCGCCGTTTGAAGAGCCGTTTGTAACGAACTCCTCGATGATCTGCTCCTGCTCTTTCTGAGCGGCATATCTGTACTCTTCGAGCTGTTTTTCTTCCAGCTTTTCGAGCTTTGAAACCTCTTTTGTAGCGTCAATCACTTTCTGCAACTGATTCTCAATTTCTTTTCGTTTTTGCGCCATATGCGCTTTTATACGATATATATCCTGTTGCAGAGAGGAAACATATTTCTTATGCAGCGACAATCTCATAGCGGTAGTACCGCCCCGCACAAGCTCGTTCAGCTTGTCAATGCTTTGTTCGTACTCAGCCGTCTTTGCGTCAAGCTCGCTTTGCATTTCCGCAAGCTCCGCCCTTAGTCTGCCGAGTATTGATTTCTCGCTGTCAAGCATCTGATCGTTGTACTTTTTCAGCGACTGCAATGTAAAATTAAACTTCTTCATATCGCATTAATATCAGGAAACTGCCGCCTTTAACAGCTTTATGGTATCCTCCATTGAGAACGATTCATACATTCCCTGCATCAGAAAATCGTTTATCTTGTCTATCTTCTTTATTGCCTCGTCAAGAGCCGGGTTTGTACCTTTTTTGTATGCTCCTATCGAGATAAGGTCTGCGTTGTTGTTGTAAAGCGCAAGCAGATTTCTCAGCTTTCCTGCCGCCTTTTTATGCTCAGGATCAGCTATCGCCGACATAAGACGTGAGATGCTCGGCAGTATGTCAATTGCAGGATAATGGTTCTGCGCCGCTATCTTACGGCTCAGAACTATATGTCCGTCAATTATACCTCTTACGGTATCCGATATAGGCTCGTTTGTATCGTCGCCCTCAACAAGAACCGCATAAATTCCTGTTATACTGCCCTTTTCAAAGTTGCCTGCCCTTTCGAGCAGTTTCGGCATTGCGGCGTATATTGACGGGGTATAGCCTCTTGCAACGGGAGGCTCGCCTGTTGCAAGACCTATCTCACGCTGTGCCATCGCAAAACGTGTAAGATTATCCATCATCAGCAGTACGTCCTTGCCCTGCGAGCAGAAATATTCCGCTATAGCTGTAGCCGTCATCGGACATTTATTTCTCATCATCGCAGGCTGATCCGATGTTGCGACAACAACGACCGACCTTGCCATGCCCTCTTCTCCGAGATCGTTTTCGATAAACTCTCTTACCTCTCTGCCACGCTCGCCTACAAGCGCTATGACATTGAGGTCAGCCTTAACTTTTCGGGCAATCATACCCATAAGAGTTGACTTGCCTACGCCGGAGCCTGCAAAGATACCCATTCTTTGCCCCTTACCCATTGTAAGAAGTCCGTCGATCGCCTTTACGCCAAGCTCTATCGGCTCGTGTATTTTCGGGCGTGTCAGCGGATTTACCGGTACGCCCGCTATCGGCATCGAATCTGTATATTCCACCGGGTCGCCGCCGTCAAGCGGATTTCCCAGTGCGTCTATTATTCTTCCAACAAGCTTGTTGCTGACCCTTACATTCAGCTTGTCGCCGGTGTTGTCAACTATACTGCCGGGTCCTATGCCCTCAAGGTCGGTATACGGCATAAGCAGTACCTTATGCTCGTTGAATCCCACCACTTCGGCAGGGATATGCGACTTCATATCCTTTGTGTAGATACGGCACACATCGCCTATACTGCACAGCGGACCGCTTGCCTCGATCGTCATTCCGACTATCTTTTCAATTTTACCCAGATACTTATATGTATCGGTAGCTCTGAGTTCTGTCAGAAATCCGCCGAGATCCATGTTAAAGTCCTTTCAAATAAGGGAGTTATTCGCTTTGTTCTTCGCCGCCGTTGTCGTCGGGTTCTGCCTGCGCCGCAGGTTCCTCCTGCTTCTCAGCCTTTTTCCTTGACGGCGCTCTGCGGTATTTTCCTCTGCCAAGCTCCTCAATCATTTTGAGTTGCGTCTGTATGCCTGCATCGGTAATTTCACTGCCGTTATCTATAATAACTGTACCGCTCGGTGCGTCTTTAAGCACCTCTACTTCAATATTCTTCACATTGTTGAACAGCTTTTTGAAATAGTCGGTATCTGCCGCCATTTCTTCGCTGACATCGGTCTTTGATAAGATCAGCTTTACATATTCACTGCCACGGAAGCTCTTTCCCGCTTCTTTTATGGTCTTTTTGATAACCGCCTTGTCCTTCTGACCGAGTGAGTTCAGCGTTATGCGGTTTACTATTTCCATTACCGTGTCGAATATCTCGACCTCGTAGCTGTCAAAAAGTTCTGCCTTGTCGCTTACCATCTGCTCGCTGAGCCTTTTGAGCTCTGCAAGCATATCTCGGCATTTGTCAAGCCCTGCGGCATAACCGTCCTCGTGACCTTTTGCAAAACCGTCAGCCTTACTCTGTTCAAATATAGCCTCCGCCTGCGCCTTTGCCTTTGCCGCATAGTCCTGCGCCTGCTTTTCGGTATCGCTTAGTATTTTCTGTGCCTTTTCACGGGCTTCGGCAAGCGCCCTTTCACCCTCGGCACGATAAAAACCTGTTATCTTTTCTTTTTCCTGCTCCAGTTCCTGCCGGTGCCTCTCCGAGATCTGATCGTTGATTTCTGTGTTGTCCGCATCGGCATCAGGCTCTGCGGCGCCCTGCGGGATCTGCGAGATCTGCGAGATCTGCGAGATCTGCGGTGCGACAGGCTTAACCTTTATTGAGTTGTCAATTACGACAGTATCGGTTGTTGGCTGAACAGGGTAATAATAACCCCTTCCTGCTTTGAATACGCCTGCCAAAATATATTCCTCGCTTTCGTATTATGCGATAATTTCGTCTTCTTTGCCGCCCTTGGAGATGATGAGCGTGCCCTCGTCCTCAAGTCTGCGTATGATAGATACGATTCTCTGCTGAGCATCTTCAACATCACGCATACGGACATTGTGAAGATATTCAACGTCTGTCTGTACGCTTTCACGCATACGGGTAGACATATTTGCATAGATGCACTCCGCAACTTCGGGTGTCGAACCCTTGATCGCAACGGCAAGATCCTTTGAATCGACCTCCGGTATAAACGCCTGTATAGCCATATTGTCGAGAGTTACTATATCCTCGAATACGAACATCTTTGAACGTATATCGTCTGCAAGCTTCGGATCTCTGAGCGTCAGCTCGTCGAATATGTACTTCTCCGTTGCACGGTCTACGTTGTTCATGACCTCCGCAACATAATCTATACCGCCGACCTCTGTGCTGTCGGCTGTAACAAGGTTATCAAACTTCTTTTCAAGTGTGCGCTCGATAGACTTTACAACATCAGGCGATGCCCTGTCCATCTTAGCCATACGCTCAACTACATCTATCCTTGTTTTTTTGGGCAGCTCGCTTAAAATTGCCGATGCCTGATCACTCCTTGCATATGAAAGTATCAGTGCTATAGTCTGCGGATGCTCGTTCTGCACCATTGCCAGCAGATTCTTATAGTCTGCCTTGCGGACAAATGCGAACGCTTTTGTTTGGAACTGCTTTGTTATCTTTTCAAACAGCGCCTGTGCCGTCTGCGGACCGAATGCCTTTTCAAGTATGTCACGGGCATATTCCACACCGCCCTCGGATATTACCTTCTGAGTAAGGCAAAGCTCATAGAACTCATTGAGAACGCTGTCTACTACTTCCATGGGGTAGTAGTTCATTCTTGCTATTTCAAGCGTTATCTGTTCTACTTCCTCGTCGGAAAAGTGCTTGAATACCTCGGACGCATTTTCCGTACCGATAGAGCTTATAATTATCGCCGCCTTTTGTGCGCTGGTAAGTGCCTCCATATATATCCTTCCTTTATGCTGTCGATATCATTCGCCGCTTTTCATCATAGAGCGTATGAGCTGGGCAACGACATCGGGATTTGTGCGTGAGAAATCTTTGATTTCCTTCTTGAGAACTGCACTCTTTGACTCGTCGTCATAGTCATCAAGGTGCTGAATATTGAATTCTTCATCCGGCTGTGGCTGAGGCTCGAAGCTGAGCGCCGCCGATTCCTGAGCCGCCTGTGCCGCCGCTGCCTGTGCCGCAGCAGCTTTTGCCTTAGCTCTTGCACGCTTTTTCTTCTTTGCGTTGCTTGTAAGTATAGCGACAATGAGAAGCGCAACAACCAGAAGTCCGAGCAGAATGATAATGTAAACTGTCCAGTCAACGCTTCCGCCTTTGTTTATCGTATTGCCGTTGCCGTTTGTGCCGTTGTTTCCGTTTATAACGAACGGGTAGTTTGCAACCGTGACATTTGCAACGTCTGCGCCGATTGCGAATGCGATTACTTCACGGAGCTGTTCCTTGTCCGCTTCAAGCATATTAATCTGATCTACAGTTACAGCCGCCGTTATTTTATCTACCGAATAGCCGTTCTTTTCAAGCTGTCTTATCTCGGTGTTTACAAGACGCTTTACGGTAATGCTGTTCTGATAGTAATATTCGTTATCGTCGTCGCCCGTGATAGTGGGATAGTTCGGCGAAATGTCGCTGTTGCTTGTTGTGCCTACAACGCCCGACAGCGAGCCGATACCGCCCCAGCCCTCGTTTTTTGTGGAGCTTTCTATCATACCGCCCGATGTACCGTCCTTTGCTATTGACGGGGTGTAGATTGTGTATTCCGACTTTGAGTTATCGTAATTGAGCGTTACGTTTACGTTTATCGTATAGTCCTTGTACAGCTTTTTGAGCGTGTCGTTGAGCTGACTTTTCAGCAGGTTCTGCATCTGCTCCTGGAAGTTCAGCCGTGACTGGTACAGCACGTCTTCCTCAACGGTCGTGTTTTCGCCTGTCAGAAGCTTGCCGTCTGTATCAAGTATCGAAATATTGTCACGTTCAAGTCCGGGCAGTGAATTGAGAACCAGTGCATAGATACCCTCAACCTGATCGCTTGTAAGCTGTGTGTCCTTCTTCAGATCGAGTTTGACGCTTACTCTGGGCTCTTCGCTGTTTGTCGAAATGACGTAATTGTTGTTTTCGGGCATCGTTATAATTACATACGAATCCTTGACTGCACTTATCGTATTGATAGCCTTCATTATGTGCGTCTGTAACTGCTGTATCTGGAGTACCTTCTTTTCGGTGTCGGTCGACCATATACCTATGCCGCTGTTCCATACGTCAAAGTTGAATGTGGATTTCGGGTAACCCTGAATGCTCAGCTGCATTCTGACATTATCCGCCTGGTCGCTCGGTACAGAGATACTGCCGTCCGTACCCATTTTTACGTCTGTTATTCCAAGTTCGTTTATTGCCGAAACGACCTGCGAGCTTTCTTCGCTGTCAAGTCCCGTATAAATTGCTGTGTAACCTTTTTGATTGAGTACTATTGCAAGTACTATTGCGGCAACTATGACTACCGATATTGCCGTTATTATGAATATCCGCAGATTTTTCGCTAGCGAGCTCCATTTATCCTTGAACCCGTTCCAGAATGCGGAAAGCTTATCCTTCATCTATATATGTATCCTTCCCTGATAATCGGATTAAACAGTCATACGCATTATCTCGTTGTATGCGTCGACAGCCTTGTTCTTGACAGTAACAAGCAGATCCACAGCGGTAGCCGCCTTTTCGAGATTGACCTGTATCTGAGCAAGGTCGTCGACATCGCCGAGCATAAGGTCGATCGAATCCTGCTGAACCTGTGCGTCGGTTTCCTTGACGTTATTTACAAGCGACTCGAAGATATCAAAGAATGTAGCGTCGCTTTCGGTTTTATCTTCAGTCTGCTTTTTCTGACTTATCGTTTCCATAGGGGCGATATTGCTTGTAAGCGGTACTATAAACATCTATATCAGTTCCTTTCGGTTGTCTTAGTTATTTCCTATGCTGAGTGCTGTCTGCGCCATTGATTTGACGGCGTTCAGCACAGCGAGGTTGGCTTCATACGAACGTGTAGCCGCCATAGCGTCCATTTCCTCTTCCGCTACGTCAACGTTTGGCAGATAGTAATATCCGTTTTCGTCTGCGTCGGGGTGGGTCGGGTCGTACACGGGTGTAAGCGGTGTTTCGTCCTTGACTATCTCAGTTACAAGCACACCCTTGTTTTTAGTCGCAGAAACAGTATTCGCAGGCACTCCCCCTGCTATTTTTTCTTTCCTCTTTGCTATTGTTTCCTCAAGCACCGAGTTGAAACCCTTGTTTTCGCTGAACAGTACGACCTGCCTTCTGTACGGCGTACCGTCCTCCGTTCTGGTGGTTTTTGCGTTCGCAACATTCTGCGAAATTACATCAAGACGCAGTCTTTCCGCTGCCATTCCCGATGCGGCTATATTAAGCGAGCTTAAAAACGCCATGCAAAAAACTCCTTTCTGTATGTCAAAAAAGCGTTGAAATCCGTTTCACTGTATATAATCCATTATTTTAAAGCGTCTGCTTTAAGGCAATAGCCGTTAATTGTGCGGTATTGCCTAAAATTACGTTTTCATTGCCGAGCGCAGTCTGGTGAACTCTCCGTTCATCTGGTTTTTGAGCGCCTGATACTGTAACTGTACCTTTGCAAGTTCGTTTGACTGTGAGTCAACATCTACGTTATTACCGTCCGGCTGAGTGTTTGTGTCGTCGTCCTCGTACACTCTCGTTGCAAGCTCTACCTGCTTTGAGCCATCCTTAGCCTTACCGCCGATAACGCTGGTGTTTTCCATTCTGTCTTTGAGAACAGCATAAAAGTCAAGATACTTACAGTTATAACCGGGGGTATCCTGATTGGCTATGTTCTGTGCAATTATCTGCTGCTTCTGCCACATTACCGAAAGTCCCTGCTCGGTTATGCGGAAAGCGTTTGTGTTGAAAAGTGCCATATATCCTCCTTTTCAGGCTGAGGTCTTTCCTGACTGTTAATGACTTTAACAGGTTCTGTATTTTGTGCGTTTCAGTAGCACCGTTACAATATATAGAAAAGTAATTTTAACTATGTAAAAATTACACGAGTTTTGGCACTATTTTAACATTTTTTAGCTTTAATGCCACCAACTCAATTGTATATTATACAACATTTTAAGATTTTTTGCAAGGCTAAAAGGAAAATTCTGTTGATTTTTTGTACTTATTTAATAAAAGCGTGGGTGTTTGATATGTAACAGCTGTATTTTTTCGTCAGACTGCACAATGGCACCCTTTTTACCACTTCCTGTCGAATGTCGGAAGCTCGCCGTATGAACTTCTTTTCCTTTGCCTGTAAATCATTTTAGGACGTGGTACGGGACGGTTTTGCATCTGCTTTTTCCTGTCACGGCACTTAATATATCTCTGCGCCGCTATACGGCAGTGCCTGAATATTGTTTTCTGTGCGGTAAAGCACGACGGTAGCGTAACTGACTTTACCTCGGTAAACCCGTTATCGTTGAACCACCAGTTGTCAAATTCCGGCGCTCCGCGTCTTATATGATATGTGAGCCTGTCACTGCTGCCCTCATAATATCTTATCTTCCCCGTAAAAGTAAGTCTTCCGTTTTTTACGAAAAGTTTCAATCCGTCATAGGGTATGACCCAGAGCTTGCGTTCAACGCCGCCGGTGTCGGCAAATATACGGCCTGCGTACCTGCTGTATACAGCTGCGCTTTTCTGAATTTCAAAGTAGGTGCTGCGGGTTATATGGCGCGCTCTCGTTTCGCATACGAGAAATATTATAAGGCTCAGAAAAAGCCATACTGTAACGCATACCGCAGGTATCAGAAGTCTTACAGCGACAAAATTTTCTGTGCGCCAGTTTCTTGTCTGAAGAATCAGCGACATAAGGCTGAGAAGTGCCGGCAGGGCGAGTACCGCTCCTATTGCCGTGCTGGCTTTTCTGCACGCTTCGCGGTATCCTTTTGTATCGGCGTGAAAAAAATTCTGCGTACCCGCACCTCCCTTAAGACAAACTTCTGCTTATACTAATTATATTATAGCCGCCTTACAAAAGTCAACGAACTTTTCTTAATTAAAATGTATAAAAACGATCCGCATTTTTTAAACAATTCGCAGAATTTTTAAAAGTCGACGAAAAAACCGATGATTTAACTTGATTTATTGGCTATTTTATTGTATACTTAATGTTAAATGATATTATAGGCGTGTTGGGTACGGCAGTTTATGCTAATTTCCCCGTGTGTCTTTGAAAGGGGGAGTTGTGTTTTTGAGCTACAAGAAAGAAGAGTTCACTTCTTTTGAGATAACTTCGCTTGACGGCGAAAGGCTGTTCTATACGGAAAATAACTTTGACTTTCCCATAATGTACGATATGAACGATAATATTATCGACAATATGCTTATGATAAAAGGACGCCGGCTCCCGGAAATAGATACATCGGAGTATGTCTATGTCATTGCCCGTATGCGCGACGGCGACAGATACAGATATAAGACCAACATCTCTGTGTCGACAGACAGACAGATGAACGTTGTATTAAGACCGGATAAGGCAGAACTGCTTGAAGAACGCAGACGTTATTTCAAGATAAAGACAAACGAGAGAGCATTCATCACACTGAGAACTCAGGAGGGTGATGATAAGCCTACTCCGCTTGAGCCGCCTGCCGAGATTTATATCAAGGATATCAATGTCGGAGGAGTGTTCTTCATCTGCACCGATATACGCAGACATTTTGCAAAGGGCGATAAACTGCTGTTGCTGGTCAATCTGTCCGGCACACGCCTTGAGCTTAACGCAGAGGTGCTGAGAGAACAGGCGATAGGATCTCAGGAAGCGGATACGGGTTACGGTTGCCGGTTTATCGGCGTTTCCCATTCGCAGGAAGAAATCATTTCCAGATATATTTACAAATTGCAGTTTGAAATGCTGCAGAAATCGCGTGAAAAACGCGATATGTTTTAAATAAGGGCTTCGGAGGTTACACAATATGCAGTCATTTAAAATCAAAACGACTTTACGCATACTTACTACCGCATTTGCGGTTATACCGATGCTGATAGTCGGCATTGTCGGATATTTCAGCATGACGGGCTTTGCCGCAAATTCGGTTAGCCAGTTTGCAAGAGCGGCAGGCGCAGCGCAAAAGGAGATAATAAACCAGTATCTCAACGAATGTATATCCGATGTTGTTTACCTTTCGTTCAGCAATTCGGCGGGCACTCTTGCACAGAGCGGCCAGGGAGACGACGCAAAGTCAAATCTGTCGTTGCTTTCGGAGAATATCGAAACCAGAAACAGCGGTTTCAAGAACGTAGTCATCACAGATACTTCCGGTAATATAGTGTATGAATATGACGACGTACAGGGCATGAAGGAAAGCTTCTTCGGTTTTGAAGAGATTGAGGATCTTCCGGAGGGAAATGTAAAAATATCCAATATCTATATGAACAACGAAGATTACGGTACAGACGTGTTTTTTGTTGCAAAAAGTATAGACAAGGACGGTCTTAATATCAAAGACGGTTATGCGATTGAAGTCATTGACTTGAGCCACCTGACTGAAATACTTTCACATTCCACATACGGCGAAGGAAAGGGATATCTTACAGTATCCGACAGTAACGGCTGTGTACTTAATTACAACGGAACCACAGTACAGAAAATCGACGATATTTCAGACAGCGGTATGTGTGATATCTACAGATCAATGATCAAGCCCGTAAAGAAGGACGAAAACATTGATTACAATGCAGGTTCGTCGCTTGGCTGCTATAACTATTTCTCAGGTCCGACAACCGCCGGCTGGAAGTGGGTCAGTGTATATCCCGGTAATGTGTCAATGTCTCAGATAATGGTACCGGTTGCGATATCTGTAGGTTCGATGGCGTTACTTGCCATTATATGCGCTTTGCTCGGTATACTCATTACCAAGTCTATAGTAAACCCGATGAACAAGATGGTTGCCGTTGCGCATGAGATTCAGGAAGGCGACCGTGAAAAGCGTCTTGAAATTAAGGCTCACAACGAGTTCAAGGATATTTCCGAGCTGTTCAATAATATGCTTGATGACGTAAGCATGTCGGAAGAATTACACAGAACAATATCAGACATTTCGGACAATATGCTGTTTGAGTGGGATTTCCACAAGGAGTCGATGTATATCTCAGATAACTTCAGAGAGAAGTTCGATATCGACCCGAAGGAAGCACAACTTGCAAACGGTAAGTTCCTTGATAAGCTTATGAGCGAGGAGTACGCAGAGATTTACAAGCGTGATATCAGCGTCCTGCTCAAGAACAGAACAGGTCACAGCGGTGAATACCAGATTACCACCAAGAACGGCAGTCTGCTTTGGTTCTCGGTGCGTGCGCTCTGCGTTACCGATCGTCTTGGCGAACCGCTCCGTGTTATCGGTGTCGTAACTGATATAGACAGCGAAAAGAAGCTTGAACTTCAGCTTTCCGAGCGTGCAAGTTATGATTTCTTGTCACAGCTTTACAACAGAAGTACATTTGAGCGTGAGCTCAAGAGTGAGATTGAGCGTAGCGCACACGCAAAGGTTGCGGTACTCTTTATAGATGTAGACGACTTCAAGTTTATCAACGACCGTTTCGGACACTCGGTAGGCGACGAAGTTATCAAGTATGTTGCCGGCTGTATCAAACAGCGTGTAAAGGGTAGCGGATTTGCCGGACGTTTCGGCGGCGATGAGTTTGTACTCTGTATTACCGATCCCAAGCAGATAGAAGAAATCGAAAGCCTGTCGCTTGACCTTATTGATGAGCTTTATGAAGGCTATCATTCAGAGCTTGCCAATGTTTCGATAAATGTCAAGGCAAGTATCGGTATTGCATTCTTCCCCGAACATGGCGATGACAGCGACAAGATTGTTGCGGCTGCCGATGAAGCTATGTACTTCGTAAAGAAGAACGGTAAGGCAAACTACCACATTTATCAGCCCGAAGATTCACAGATTGCGGATCTTCAGCACACTCTGTAATTAAATCAAATATTCATACCCGCTTTTTTGGCGGGTATGACTGTTTTTATATGTAAATAATTTGAAATACAAAAATTTAACCGGATAAATCAAAGAGAGGATATACCGTATGGCAGTCGTTATAGCTATAACAAATCAGAAAGGCGGAGTTGGCAAGACTACGACCTGTTCCGCATTCTGCGGAGGTCTTACCGAAAGCGGGAAAAACGTTCTTGCAATAGACCTTGACCCGCAGGGAAACCTGAGCTTCAGCTTAGGCGCCGACTCAGAGGAAAGTTATACCATGTATGATGTTTTCAAGGGCAACTGTACCGTTAAGGAAGCAATACAGAGTACTGACAACTGCGATGTTATACCTGCGAATATTCTGCTGTCGGGCTGTGAACTGGAACTTACCGGTGTAGGGCGTGAATACATTCTCAGAGAGGCTCTGACAGATGTAATGGATGACTATGATTACATAATGATAGACACCCCTCCTGCGCTGTCTATCCTTACTATAAACGCATATACGGCGGCTGACAAGCTTATTATTCCGATGATAGCGGAAATTCTGAGCCTGCAGGGTATAGCTCAGCTTAAAGAAACGATTTTTGCGGTAAAGAAGTATTACAACAAAGACCTTGAGATTACCGGAATATTGCTTAATAAATACAATCCCCGCCTTGTTCTGACAAAGGAAGTCGAAGAGCTTGCAGGAATGATAGCCGAACAGCTCGGCACGAAGATACTCAGCTCAAGGATAAGCACAAACGTTTCCCTTGCAGAAGCTCCTGCACACGGAATATCAATAATGGAGTATGCTCCCCGTTCCAAAGCTACAGCCGAGTACAGAAAACTCATTAACGAAGCGACCGGTGTACCAATGAAAAATACGCATAAAAAAGACGCTAAACGACTCGCAAGACGTCCCGTTAAAAAATAACGAAAGGAGCATCGCCTGATGGCAGAAGAATATAAGTCAAGCAAGACAAAACAGGTAATGAATCTGATAAACGCAAAACCGTCCGGCGTCAATCCGTTCTTACCGCCTGCTGAGCAGGAAAAAGAGAAGAAAGCAAGGACAGAAACCACGGTAGAGGATAAGCTCTTTAAATATACGCAGTCAAAGCGAGGCGCTTCCGCGCCGAAACAGCCGCACACGACCAGGCATAACCCTATGTTGCACATTCCGGAAGAATGGGAAGAGTTATCGCAGACGCAGGATAAAACGTCCGTAAAGGCTGTAGCGCATCGCACAGGGCAGATTACCATTGACATCAACCGAATCATAATAGATGAAATTCTCGATGATGCGCTTATGCGTTTCAATACCTGCCATTGTGAGAAATGTAAGAAGATAATTACCGAAAAGGTACTTGAGCAGGTTCCCGTAAAAATAGTAACGGTAACGCAGGACGAAGAACAGTCCGTTGTCGACAGCTATTGCAGTTATGCCAGAAAGGATATTTATTCTGCAATAGTAAAAGTAGTGCTTGCAAATAAACGTAAACCGTTCCACAACTGATAGTTTAACAGCCACAGCAAATTGCTGTGGCTGTTATTTTATATTCAGTGCGTTATAATGCAAAAACCCCTCCGCTGTGGCGGAGGGGTCGATATGCTCTTTAATTCAAAGCATTAATCAGTCAGATTACTTGCTTCTCTTCTTAAGAACAACGCCTGCTGTAGCAACTGCTGCTGCTGCGAGAGCTGCAGGAACAACTGCAACTGCAACACCTGTGTCAGGGCTTACAGGCTTGTCAGGATCTTCAGGTTTTTCGCCTGAAGACTCACCGGGTTTAACGGGCTCGGGAACGTCGCCTGAAGATTCACCGGGGTTAACGGGCTCGTCGGGCTCTTCGGGAGTGCTGTTATCTACAACGATCTTAACGCTGTCGATAGCGATTGTAGGAATGTCTGTTGCATCTTCTTCAGCTGCGAGGTCTGTGCAAACTGCGATGAATTCAGCTGCATCGATCTTGTTAGCAAAAGTAAGTTCAACTTCGTATGTGCCGTTGCCTGTTACGTCAACAACTGTACCTTCTGCGTTAGCGTTACCTGTGTTGCCTTCGCCCCAGTACTGTACGCCCCAGCTCTTATCTGCAAATGAGATCCAAGCCTTGAAAGGAGTTGTGAAGTTAGATACTGTGAACTGTACCTTAACCTTTGTTGCACCTGCGAAATCAGCCTTTTCAGCGATTACGTCAGCGTCGTCGCCTGTCCAAGCATTGATGATGTTTGTACGAACAAGACCGTTGTCAACTACTGTACGACCTGCGTTCTTGATAGCAACGTCAACTGTTTCTTCTACATCTTCAGATGTACCGGGTGTTACATCATCAGAAGCAACGGGAAGCTTTTCGCCATCCTTGTTAAGGAAGTCGACGCTTGAGTAAGCGATATCGCCGCCCCACCACTGTGAAAGGGCGATCTGACCGTATGTGCCTTCAGCACCTGAGATATCCTCAGCTGTGAAGAAAGGCTTTTCTTCCATTCTTGTGATAGAGTTTGTTTTAGTATCCAACAGAATGTCGTGCGCCTCAGGCTTCTCGGATGTGTCACAGCCGTTGCACCACTGGAGCTGGTTCCAGTTGTTAGATGCTGTGCTGAAGATGAATCCTCCGCCTGCACCCTGTGATAATACATCAGCTGATGCGTCTGTAAAGTTGATTCTTACACCGTATACATCGTTGATGTCTACGCCTTCGGGAAGGATGTCGGCTACGTTAAGTATGAGGTTACCGTTGCTGTCAGCACCGTCCCAAGCTGCGAATGCGCTTACTGCAAGTGAAGAAACTGCAACTGCAGCTGCAGCAACACTTGCTAAAGTTCTTGTAAACTTCATTGGTTTTGTCCTCCATAAAAATATTTTAGCTGTTTAGCTAGTATTTATCATACTATATCCCTGCAAGCTTTTCAATTGGCAAATTGCACAAAAATTGCAAGCCGTTTTGTAGATTTTATCCACCATAACGATAAAACTGTTAAATTAATTACATTTTGCTAATAATGTTATCAAAGCAGTATAGCAGTATCCGAACGGGTTTTTGCATATATCCGGCATTGTTTTGCTTGACTAACTGCGTAGGATAAGGTACAATATAATTGAATAAATATGCTGACAGCAATACACACATCTATATGTAAGCACCGTTTTGCGTACATATCCGATATGTTGTGATACTGCACAAAAACCGTATGAAAAATTTTACTTATCCGATACACAGAATTTTCATCATAAGTGAAACTTTTTCGGAAAATCCGCCTACTACAAAGTAGGTGACGTAAGCGAGGTGAGCCAATGGGCAACAGCGGTCACGAAGAATATTTCAACCGTATATATGACGAAACCTGCAAGTCGGTTTCAAGGTTCGTAGTCAGCAAATGCGGAAATATGGACGATGCGGAAGATATTATTCAGAATGTATACGCCCGCTTCTTCAAGCGTATAAGCGAGAAGGGTCACGAAGATATCGAAAGCCCGGAGGCTTTCCTTATAAATATTGCAAAGTTTGAATGCCGCACATACTTCTCGGGCAGAAAGAAAAACGACAGGGTTTCATCTTTTTCCGATTATACCGAAGAAGAGATGGTGGCAATAGAGAGCGAAATGTCAAAGCCTCAGCCAAGGCTTGAGGACGTTATAAGCAACAAGATAGTTGCAAAACAGATATTTGATGACATAATGAAGACCGATGAACTGACAGGTCAGATATTCTATCTTCATTTTGCGTGCGATATGAAGCTTGAAGATGTTGCTAAGGCGCTTGATGTAAAGCTTTCAACAGTCAAGAATAAGCTTTACCGCACAATAGAAAAACAAAAGAAAAAATTTAAACTGTGACTTACGGAAGGGGGCTTTCAAATGAATACAAACGAGTTCTATAAAGAGCTTATGAGCGAGTATTCTTTTGACCATGATAAAATAAAAAAAGCCGCTATGGGTAAGTCGGTAAGCAGAAAAACAAGCAGACTTAAGGCGGCATGGATTTCGGCGGCAGGTGCCGCTGCGGCAATTGCCATTACATTCGGCAGTGTTGCGCTTCTCAATACAGGTAGTCCTGTGAGCGTTGCTCCCACGACCTCGATCAGTGCGGAAGATCGCTTTAAAATGGCAATGGAAGCTTATAACAAGGCTGATGAAAATACCGAGGATGTTTTCCTCTATGTTACATTCAAGGAAAACGAAACGCCTGAGGATATGCAGAAGATACTTGCAAAGGCTGATAACAAGGGTAATATCCGTGTTACGAAAGTTTACCTTTCTGACGGCTCGTCAGTGAGCGGAAGTGAAAACATTGCTTCTCTTTTTGACGCCAATGAGAAAAGCATAACAGCCGTAAAGGTTTACTGCCCCGGAAACTTTCTGAAACGTCTTACCGCACTTGACGGTGTTTACCTTGTGGAAACAGAAGACACATTCAAGGAAAATGATTTCTCTGCTATCGATACAAGTAGCGATTACGACAACTATCCCGATTACAGCACAGGCGACAACACAGTAACGCCTGCGCCCGGAGATTCAACAAACCCTCAGGAATAATCTCTTTATATATTTAAATAGTATACCGCCTTCAGGAGCGACAGTTCCGGAAGGCGGTTTTTAATATGCCGCTCTATCTTTGAAATAGCTGTGTAATCGTTTTAACAAAATTTCGTGACAGTCCCGAAATGCTATTGACTTTTCTTGTGAAAACCATTACAATATGATTAAAACAACAAAACGACTTTTTGTTTCCCGAAAAACGAAAAGCTGAGGAAAGAAAGGTATCTATGAAGAAGAGAATACTTGCCGCTCTTATCAGCGGCATAATGGTTGTTACCGGTATTTCTGCGTGCTCAGGCGGGGCAAACTCGTCTGTTGACAGCAGTACTGCAACTACAACGACCTCCGTGCCAGCCACAACCAAGGCAGAAACCACGACCACTGCCACAACCAAGGCTGAAACCACGACAACCAAGGCAGAAACAACGACCGTGACCACAACCACAACTACAACGACAACAACGAAGCCGGAAACCGTTGCAACCACAACGACCGCAACAAAGAAGCCGGAAACCACCACCGCAAAACCGGCAACAACCACAACAAAGAAGACCGAACCCGCACCTGACGAAACAAAAGGCGACTCTGTCAAGTTCTCACAGAACTTAATGCCCGGCTGGAACCTCGGCAACCAGCTGGAAGCAAATTCAGGCGGCACTCCGAGCGAAACCGCATGGGGCAACCCGACTATAACCGAAAAGCTTATAAAAAAAGTAAAGGCACAGGGCTTCAAGTCTATCCGTATCCCCGTATCATATCTTTCTAAGATAGGTGCAGGTCCCAACTACACGATCGACTCAAAGTGGCTCGACCGGGTACAGGAAGTAGTAGATATGTGCGTTGACAACGGACTTTACGCTATAATCAACATTCACGGCGACGGCTACTACACCGTAAAAGGCAGCTGGCTTCTCTGCGGCGAATCCGCTTCTGAGCAGAAGACTATAAAAGCAAAGTATGAAAAGGTATGGGAACAGATTGCAAAGCGTTTCAAGAACTATGACGAACATCTCGTGTTCGAGTCAATGAACGAGGAATTTGACAATACATACGGCAATCCCAATCCCGAATACTACAACAACATCAATGCATACAATCAGATTTTCGTTGATGCGGTAAGAAAAGCAGGCGGCAAGAACAACAGCCGTTATCTGCTTATCCCGGGCTGGAACACCGATATAAACTTTACAACCGGCGACTGCGATTCATATACAATGGAAGCAAAGTTCGTTATCCCGAATGACAGCAGGATAATGATTTCCGTTCACTACTACAGCCCGTGGGAATTCTGCGGAGAAGAAGGCTATGATACCTTCTATAAATGGGGCGACTCGGTCAAGAAATTCGTAAAGCCCAGACAGAGTGAATCGCTTGTAAACAGACAGTTCGATAAGCTCTACAACGCATTTATCAAGAACGGTTACGGCGTTGTAATAGGCGAGTACGGCTCAATTGACAGGACCTCAAAGGATAAGAGCAATACAATATATCGTGCTTATTTCGCGGAGTATGTGAATTATGCCGCTCATCAGAGAAATATAGTTACTGTTTACTGGGATAACGGCTATAACGGTAAACACGGCTTCGGATTATTCGACCGCACAAAGTGCACAGTAACACAGCCCGAGATAATCAAGGGTATTATAAACGGCGCAAAGGCTACCAAAGCCCCGAAAGCGCCTACGGAATAAAACCGCATTCGGTGCAATAACTTTGTATATTTTTCCACTTGCTTTTTCGGTGGAAATGTAGTATATTAATCCTTACAGAAAGGAATGATATTTTATGATGAAAAAAATTACTTCTGCGCTGACAGCCGCAGCAATGTCGATATTACTCGGTATAACCTGCTTTGCCGAAACTACAGTAGGCGCAAGCAGCGGTAACACAAACACAGGCGTTACATTCGATATGACTGCCATCATCATCTGCATAGTAGCTCTTGCAGTTGTAGTTGCAGTCGGCGTTATCACAGCTGTTGTAAGCAAGAAGAAAAAGAACGGCGATAACAAGTAATTATCACTGAAGCCCCGCCCACGCGGGGCTTCTTTTTCATTTTCACATTATCACCACAATCTTTCAGCAAAGATACACTATATTTTACTGTTCAACAGCATAAAATGGTAAAAATTCACTTGACTTTTCGGACCTGATGGGATATACTATTAATGTACAGGAAAATATCAGATTGTACATCTCAGACGACAGTAAGAGGCATATAACGACTGTCGCACGGAGGGAAAAATGAAAAAAAGCTTAGTCACATTGCTTATTGCGGCGTTGGCTGTTACTACGGCCGCCTTGATGAGCGGATGCGGCTTAGATACAACATCTTCGGACAACACGACCCCTGACACGCCACCAACGACTCAAGAGAGCAAAGATTCAGATCCTTCGTCGCAGCAGACAACGGTATCGGATATTATATCCGTTCCTGACAGCTCAAGCGATACTGGTAGCAGTGATAACAGCGATAATACGGCGACAGACCTGCGCAGGCAGATAGTTGCTACCGCTGAAGCGCTCGTAGGCATCGATTATGTCAGCGGTATGGCTTCTCCAGAACAGGGCTTTGACAATTCAGGACTTATCTATTATGTTCTCCGCGAAAACGGATTTATAAATTGTCCGAGAGGTACAGCCGCACAAAAAGAAATGGGTACATCGATTGATTTTGATGATATCAGGGAGGGTGACCTGCTCTTCTTTACCGACACCGACAGCGAAACAGGCGAAAAGATTGATTTCGGCGGTATTTACATCGGCAACGGAAAACTGATATACAGTCCCTATCCCGGTGAAAAAGTAAAGTTCGCCGATATCAACAGTGCTTATTGGCAAAACAGTTTCAGTGTTGCGATAAGTGTTGCTTAAATTCCGATTATGACATTGTCCTTCATATAAAACTACAAGAATACCGTCTGCGTTATGCAGGCGGTGTTTTTGTATTTGCAACACTTGTTACCGAATTGTAACCGTTGTTACCGTTTTGTAACCATTTGTAACCGAATTGTTACCGTATTGTAACCGAATTTTAATTGCATTTTGCTTATTTTGTGATATACTTAAGGCAAGGACAGGGAAATGTCAGATAAAAGGTTGGTGATAATATGAAAAAGAAATTATCATTGATATCAGTGATATTGACCGTTGTTGCCCTAGCATCGCTTACGGCTTGCTCCGGTAATTCTCAAACCGCACAAAGCGATGGATCATCTCAGAGCTCATCTGAAAGCTCAACTGCCGGCAGTTCTGACAACTCAGAAACATCTTATGAGGATAATTCATCACAGGACAGCTCAACCGATGATACATCGTCAGACGACAGTTCGACCGATGATACATCGTCAGACAACAGCTCGATCGATGATACATCGTCAGATGACAGTTCAACCGATGATACATCGTCAGATAACAGTTCGAATGACAACGCTTCAAATGATACAGAACCTGTCGCACCTTCCCAAAAAGGCGATGTTATCGCCAAGGCGGCATATGATATGCTTGACAAGCCGTTTACGGACGGCGGATACAAGCCCGAAACGGGTTTTGACAATTCAGGCCTTATCTACTATGCGCTGACAAATGCCGGTCTTGAGTGTCCGAGAGGACTTACCGCGCAGAAAGATATGGGCAAAGAGGTTCAGCTTTCTGACCTTCAGAAAGGTGACATTGTATTCATAAAAGACGGCGACTCTTTCTTCGGAGGTATATATACAGGCGATGACACAATGGTGTTCAGCCCGTATCCGGGACAGACGGTACGCACCGCAAATCTCAAGTCGATATACTATATCGACAACTTCCTTAAGGCTGTAAGAGTGGGTTAACGCTTTTATTGCACAATCATCACAAAGTTTTTTCAGTGCCTTGTAACACCTCGCAATAACTTCATAATGTTTTACAACATTGCAACAGCTTTTCAGACTACATCGCAGTAACATTCAGACAGCATTTTTATAACACCTGCAAATGTTTACACAGCATTTTCGCATCGTTTCAACATAATTCTTAATTTCCGCTGCATTGCAGCAATTCTCCTCTCTTATATATTTGCCCCTCCGCTTTTGCGGAGGGGCAAAATCTTTTTTTGATAGTCGGATTTATCTTGATTTTCATCATTCAAACTGTTACAATATAATTGTACATATTCAGCTATAAAGCCGAAAGGAAAAAATAAAATGGAAAAACGTACAGTTTTATTTAATGACAACTGGAAATTTGCACTTACCGAGCCCGACAGCGATGAAACGGCTCTTCAGAATATACATTGGTATAATGTTGAAATTCCGCACGACTGGCTTATCGGAGATACCGCAAACCTTTACAAATCGGGTTGCGGCTGGTATGAAAAGCATTTCCGCATAGACAAGCTTGACGAGCGGGACTGCTATATTCTGATATTTGACGGTGTGTATATGGATACGACCGTTTATGTCAACGGAAAAAATGTCGGAGAGTGGAAATACGGTTATACCTCATTCAGCTTTGACATAACAGACAGCCTTGCCGAGGGTGACAACCGCATCCTGGTAAGAGTAAATCACAAGGCGCCAAATACCCGTTGGTACAGCGGTGCCGGCATATACCGCAACGTATGGCTGAGAAAGACCTCGCGTAATCATATCATACAGGACGGAATATATATAAGCGCAAGACCCAACGACAGCGACCGCAGAGAGCAGGGCAAGTGGAAAGTGACTGTACAGACAGAGCTGTCGGTGCAGACCTGCGGAACGCTTTCGTTTGATGTGATCGATCCTATAGGGCGTGAAACCTACAGTTGTGAGCGCAGAGTGTGCGGAAAGAGCGACAAACTGGTGTTCTATACAGACTGTCCGAAGCTGTGGGATACTATTACGCCGAATCTTTATTCTTTGTCTGTAAAGCTCTGCGGCGAGGACGGAACACAGTATGACTATGTTCAGACAAAATTCGGCTTCAGAACTACAAGGTTCAGCCCGGACGAAGGTTTTCTGCTCAACGGCATACGTCTGAAACTCAACGGAGTTTGTATGCACCACGATCTCGGTGCGCTTGGTGCGGCTGTCAATTACGATGCTACATACCGTCAGCTTTCAAAGATGAAAGAAATGGGCGTTAACGCTATCCGCACAAGCCATAACCCGCCTTCAAGAGAGCTTATGGATATATGCGATGAAATGGGTCTTTTGGTCGACAGCGAAATATTTGATATGTGGGAGCTTGCAAAGAACGAGAACGACTATCACCGTTTCTTTCCCGAATGGTACAAGACAGATGTTGCCGCCTGGATACGCCGTGACCGTAACCGTCCATCGGTTATTATGTGGAGCATAGGCAATGAGATATACGATACGCATAAAAGCCCGAGAGGACTTGAGGTAGCACAGATGCTGAGCGCCGAGGTCGAAAAGAACGATCCTATGCACAACGCTCTGCCTACTATTGCGTCAAACTATATGCAGTGGGAAAATGCGCAGAATGTAGCGGACTTTCTTAAGCTTGCCGGCTACAACTATGCCGAAAAACTGTATGACGAACACCACGAAAAGCATCCCGACTGGGTCATATACGGCAGTGAAACAGCGTCTACTGTACGATCAAGAGGAATTTATCATTTTCCTTACGATACCTCGCTTCTTGTCTATGACGATCTGCAATGCTCGGATCTCGGCAACAGCGTTGTAAACTGGGGCGCTTCTCCGCTCAGATCCTACGCTATGGATACAGCCGCAGATTATTCTATGGGACAGTTTGTATGGACAGGCTTTGACTATATCGGCGAGCCGACTCCCTACAGCACCAAGAACTCATATTTCGGCATAGTGGATACCGCAGGATTTGAAAAGGATTCGTTCTGGTTCTATAAATCGGTATGGGATATTGCCTGCGAAAAGCCCTTTATCCACATATCGCCCTGCTACTGGGATTTCAATGAGGGACAGATGATAGATATCATAGCATATTCAAATCTGCCTGTTCTGAAACTCCGCTATTGCGGAAAAATATATGACAGCGAAACGCTTGATCATAAGAGCGAGGATAAGCTCTGCGCACATTTCCGTGTGCCTTATCATAAAAATTCGCCTGTAGCGGTAAGAGGATATTATAACGAAAACTGTACGATCAACGATTATGCGGTCGAAAAAGTACTCTTTACCTCTCTCGATCCGTATAAGATCCGTATGCACAGCGACAGGAGCGAGATAACCGCAGACGGCAGATCGCTTGCGTTCGTAACGGTTACGGTTGAGGACAGATCCGGTCAGGAAGTGCAGAATGCCGTCAACAGAATTAAATTCACCGTAAGCGGCGCCGGCAGACTGCTGGGTCTTGATAATGGCGACAGCACCGATTATGACAGCTACAAGGGCAGTCATCGCAAGCTGTTCTCGGGTAAGCTTCTTGCAATTATCGGCTCTACATTTGAAACGGGCAATATAACGATAACTGCCGAAAGCGAGGGCTTACAGCCGGAAACGATCATTCTCAATTCTGTTGTCCCGAAGACTGCGCCGGAAGGCGTAAGCATAGTGACGGAAAATGCATTCCCGGCAGTCACAACGCCGTATACAAACGAAATACCCGTCCGCAGGATCGGGCTTGAGGATAACAGCTCACATAAGCTTAGCAAGGACAATGATACTACAGAAATAAGCGTTAAGATATATCCCGAAAATGCAACGTTCCGTGATATAGAGTTCAGATGCTGCGCCGATAACGGAGTTGAGATAAGCTTTGCCAAGGTAGTTTCGTTTGACGGAAAGACAGCAACTCTTAAAGCTTTCGGCGACGGAAATTTCCGCCTGCGTGCATATTCAAAGAACGGTACCGATATCCCGAAGATAATTTCAGAGCTTGAATATACAGTTGAAGGGCTCGGTAAGGCGGAAAAGGATCCGTATATCTTTACTGCAGCCTGCCTTTGCGATTTCTCAAATGTACCCGTTACAACGATAGACAGGGGTTCGCTCGGTGGATTCAACGGCAGAACCGTTGTCGGATTCAGTTCTATGGATTTCGGCGGCGGCACTAAACGTATGACGTTAAGCGTCGGAAACTGCGGCGGCGGTGAGGACTACCCGGTAGAACTCTACCTTGGTGATGCTGATAACGGCGGAGAATACATCGGCACATTCAATATAAAGAATAACGGCGGCTGGGACAGGGCGTATCCTCAGGAATTTGACCTGCCGCACAGAATAAGCGGAATACACGACATCAGCTTTGTCATCAATAATTCCTGCATATTCGGCGGCTTTGAGTTTGCGAAATACGACCGCACCTATGCGGAAAACTCTGCGGCAGACAACGATAATCTGTACGGCGATGATTACAAGGTAAACGGCTCGTGCGTTGAGGAAATAGGCAACAACGTTGTTATCGAATTCAACGGCCTTGATTTCGCAGGCGGTACGGATAAGATAACCGTTACAGGCAGAACACCGCTCGATAACTGCACGATTCAGCTCAGAGTAAATGATGAGAACGGCAGCCAGACCACCCGCCTGCTCGAATTCCCCCACGCAGACGAGTACACGCCGGTAACGTTTGACATCGAGCATATCGCAGGCAAGAACAACATAGCGTTCGTATTCCTTCCCGGCACACAGTTCGATATGAAATCGTTCAGATTCACAAAAACCGAAGATTAAGCTAAAGCCACGGCAACTGCCGTGGCTTCAGACTGTTGATAAACCTCTTAATTATATAAAAATGGGGTGTCGCTTATTGCTTGCTCTGTTGGTTTTGCATCGTGCAAAACTTTTGGCAAGCAACCAAAGCATCCTTGCTTTGGG
>OLZZ01000020.1_pt1 | contig 100980 bp, 146 predicted proteins | sample 1673571 | NCBI WGS metagenome assembly OLZZ01 (sample SAMEA103958115, study PRJEB25191) | human gut metagenome | biome: human-associated habitat [ENVO:00009003]; feature: intestine environment [ENVO:2100002]; material: feces | place: Germany | collected 2013/2015 | reverse complement strand
ACAAATGGGGTGTCTCCCCCACCCCCAATAAACGTTTCATATTGGGTATGCGTTTTAAAAAGTTTTAAATAAGTTGTCATTTTTAAAATATTGTTTAAACAATTATATTCATATTACATATAAATATCTGAATTTATTTTGAAATTTGGGTGAAATGCACTATCTTTGCAACAAAGAACAACATAATATATTTTTTCAATACCACACATGTTTAAACATAAATGTTATATAAGGAAAAATGATGAATTTCTCCGTGAAACGTTAAAGAAATTAGGTTATAGTGAGTTTGCCCCCAATGATAAAGATACAATAATTTCCACTTTTAACGGACATGATACAAATTATTTTACGACAATAGATAAAGAAAGTATCAATAATTTGGGTAATATGTTTATTGATTGTGGTACTTCTGAAACTTTATTCCTTGGTATTGCTTCAATTACGGATGAACATGATAAGTTCCAGTTTTTCACAACATTAACCGATAGACATTGGTATAATTTGGGAACATATAGTCCAAATGGTAGTCTTGAATTTTGCATGGTTACGGACAGACATATGGGACAACACCCATTGTTTGACAATATGACCGTGCCTGCAAGGAAATCAAGTATTGAAGAACTTATGACAAATTTCAAGGACAAGGAAGAGGACACTGAGTTTTACAGCAAGATACCAAACGAACGATGGAAAAAAGACATATATGATTTTGAATACTATCCGCTTACAGAAGAGGAAAAGAAAGAGATAAACGAACTTTTAACCAAAGATGAAAACATTGAATGTATATTCAGTTCAGCAAGTACTGAAGAGTAACTATTTTTAACATTATTTTCTTGGTTTATATAAAAAATATTATTACTTTTGCAAAGTAAAATAGAGACAAAATATGCAGAAGAGGAAAATTGTAAAAGTAACTTATAAAAATGGCAAAGTTGACTATAAGGTAAAAAAGAGAATTTTTCCGTTTATTTGGATAACGGATTCCTATGACTATTGGTATGGTCCTGGTATTTGTGAAGTCGTATGTAGACATATGACACTGAAACAGGCGGAAAACTACATGGAATGCATTAGGAAAAAGGAAGAAGAGCGGAAAGGTTCAAAAATAATAGAGGAAAATGATTTGTAATATGGCAAAGATACATTATATTATAGGTGATGCAACACTTCCTATTGAGACAGAAGCAGAGAACAGACTAATTGTTCATTGTTGCAATACGCTTGGTGCTTGGGGTGCAGGTTTTGTTGTACCTCTTGGCAGACGTTATCCATTGGCAAAAGAAGGATATAAGAAATTCATTGCCGAAAACAAAGGTAATTCCATATTGGGTGAGGTGAATGAGGTACCAGTTGGAAAGCATTTGTTTGTTGAAAACCTTATGGGGCAAAGTTTTCTTTATAAGAAGCCAAATGGTGAGATACCTTGCAATTATATTGCAATTGAAACGGGTTTCCTTAAAATCATGGAAAATTGGTCAGATAAAGGTAACTATTCAATTCATATGCCACGTATAGGTTGTGGTCTTGCTGGTGGTGATTGGAAAACAATTGAAAATATTATACAGAGAACATTTGTTGATATTGCCAATGTTGATGTTTATGTATATGATTTAAAGAAACAAGAAAATACCATTTATGATAACAGAGGATAAGTTAAAGGATATTATTCTAACAATGATTGAGAACAAGATGTTGGATAGTACACGTATTTTTGACAAAGAATATGTTTTGGAGAGAGTTAATTTATATATTAAATCAGCCAACATGGTACGTTCAATGATGAAAATGCCACAATTATAAAAAAACACAAAAATATGAAGTTTAAGGATTTATTTAATGAAGATTGGTCGGTTAATTGGGGAAAAATACTGACAATATCCCATTTCAGTAAGTTACAGGAAACTCCCCAAAGTTCTGTCTATCATAAGGAAGATTGTTGGACACATACTTGTTTAGTTACACAAGAAATGGAGAAGATACTTTCCAATTATGAGATTGGAAAAGGAAGTGAGGAATGGATTATGTGTGTCATGGCTGCTATTTGTCATGATTTGGGTAAGGCAGATACAACTAAATGGTCAGATGAAAAGAATGATTGGGCAACAAAGAATCACGGTGTTGTAGGTGAAAGAATTACACGCAATCTTCTGTTTGATGAGGATATTATTTTAAGGGAGAAGATTTGTTATATGGTAAGGCATCATATGACATTACATCATGTTTTAGATAAACCAGAAGAAACTAACAATAAACTTATCAAACTATCTCATGGTATTGTTCCTATAAAGTATATGCTTTGGCTTAACGAGGCAGATTTAAGAGGTTCAATAAATGACATTGAAACTGAAGAGTTTATTAATAAGAAGTTAAATACAATATATGATAAGATTTGGACAATGGATTGTTATACACAGCCATATTCATATGTTGAAAACTCACAGTTAATTCGAAACTTTATAGGATATGAGGGAGAAGTTGTTAATAAGACAAATGATTTTTGTGTCTATATTCTTTGTGGTTTTCCTGGTTGTGGCAAAAGTACATATTACAAAGAGTTTCTTGCAGACAAGCCTATCATATCAAGGGATATAATTCGTGGTGAGTTGGGTATTAACGGTGCAACAACAACTAATGATAAAAAGGTTGTAGGTACAAGGGAAGAGGAAGACAAAGTATCTGAAATTTTTAACAAGAAAATGATTGAGTATTGTGAAAATAAGGAAAGTTTTGTTCTTGATAACACCAATCTTAAATATCAATATCGTAAGGATTATCTGTTGAAAATAATGAAATATAATCCTAAAGTGAAGATTATATATGTTGAAGCACCGAATTATATAAAGGATTGTATTGAGAGAAGAAAGGGTGAAATACCAAAGAAAGTCTATAACAGAATGGAAAATAATTTCGATTTTCCACAACTCTATGAATGTGATGAACTCATTATTGTAAAACAGCACACAGACAGTAAGGATGAAATACATACATTCAAAGGGGGTTTTATAACTGATTTAATATATGACACCCGTACTGTTAATGGTTGTGATTATATATCAAAGGTAAAAGTTCTAAATGATTTAAAAATTACAAGAGGTGCAATGATATTGGATGGCTATGATTGCTATGATACTTGTATTAAATATATGGACGAACTCATTAAAACATATGGGAATATGTTTGACTATACCGAATTGTTTGGTGAAATGCCATTAAAAAATGATTGATATATGACTTGGTTTGAAATAAACTGTAATCACATTATAAGCAAAGATTACAACCCTTGGAGTGCGGATAATGGTGCTGTGTGGGGCTTATATATAGGTGGTAGGTGGTGTTTGGACTACACTTGAAAACTTATGTTTGGTATATCAACTGATGATTGGAATAACAGATGCAGCAACATTAAAAGCCACAAGGATTTTTATGATTTTTGCGAGTGGTTAGGTGTAAATTATAAAAAGGATGGTATTATATACAAACGTGGCGAAAAATATGATGATTTTGGCAAAAAAATAGAATAAAAAAAAAAATACAAATATGAAAAAAGGAATTGAACTAATTGCTGAAGAACGGCAGAGACAAATTGATGTAGAAGGTTACAGCGAACAACACGATTCACAACATAATGCAAGTGAGTTAATTTATGCTGCTATTGCCTATGTGGAATCTGCGAAGGTGGGTGTTAATTGTTCTGAAATGGGTAACACCGATGAGAATGAAATTATGAGAAGAAAAACAGAAATAGGAAGATACTATCCATTTGGATGGTCATTCAAGCCTTCAACTGATATTCGTGACTTGGTTAAGGCAGGTGCGTTGATTGCTGCTGCAATTGATAGATTAGAGTCAACAAATATATAATTCTCAAAAATAAATAGGAAAATTATGGAAGAAGAGAAATATAAAAGAGCTGTTGAGATAAAAGATAAAATTTACTCATTGCAGAAAAACCTTGAAGACTTAAAAGGCGGCCATTGGGATAAAACTAAAATCGAACTCAAAACTGGTTATTCAGATATGGGGATGGATATAACACGTTCAACAGTGTTCGAGGAAGAAATTGGTTATAAAATTCGTGATTTTATAAATGGTATAATTGGCAATAAAATTGCTGAATTGGAAAATGAGTTTGAAAATTTATAGGTATTTTATGGAAAAGATAGAAAAATGGATACCACAAGCGGGTGATACTGTTAGGTTAAAAGGTACTGAAAAACCATTGTATTATTTGTGTAAAAGGAAAGATTATGGTATGTTTTCATTTGTACAAATAATGGAAAATGCTATAGGTGGCGGTGAAATATCAGAATATTCTTTAATGAAGGACTATGAACTTGTGGAACGCCCACAAAAATTAGAGGATTTCTTAAATGATATGATAACAAAGCCAATTTTGGAAAATATGAATAAAACAAGATTTGAAAGATTTGGAAGTGTGATGATAGATTTGGAAACACTATCAACGCACAACAATGCCGCCATTATAGAGATTGGTGCTGTTGAGTTTAATAAATATACGGGTGAGGTTGGCGAGAAGTTCAATGTAATCATTGACCCAAAGGATTGGTGTAAAAATGATAGACACGTTGACGGTGAAACAATTCAGTGGTGGTTTAACCAGACTAATGAAGCAAGAAAAAGATTTGTTACAAAGCAGAAATACATTGAATATTGTACTTTGAAACATGCTTTGCAAAAACTCAGATATTTCATTATGGATTGCGATAGTGTTGATGAAGATAAGAATGTTGTTGTGTGGGGAAATGGCGCAACAATGGACATTAGCATATTAGAAAACGCATTCAATTATTTCGACATAGAAGTACCTTGGAAATATTGGGCAGTTAATGATGTAAGGACAATAGTTGACCTTAATCCATCCATTAAGAAGAACTGTGAATTTGAATGGGATGTTCGGCATAGTGCTATTGCTGATTGCCTCTATCAGATAAAATATACAACCGATACAATAAAATCATTAAAGGTGAAATCGTGACATTAAAAGACTTGAAACCATTTATTGACAAGTTGGGGGAATATGATAAAATTTGTATTTTCGATAAGAAAAAAGGTTTTCTTATTGATACAATATATATTAACCCTATTGATAATAAACTTTATGAATATATTAGTATTTTTTCACAATATCAAGTTGACTATGATAAAACTCCTTATTTTTTAAGAAATTATAAATATGAGGATGTTGAAATAAAGATATTATCAATAAAAGAATGGTGTGCATTTGTGCGGAAACGTAATTATGATTCATTTATGGAAGCATTAAATGATACAAATGGTATGAATAACGCTAAATTAATATACAATCAGATTATTACAGACCAAGGAAAATTTGTGTCATTTGGTTTGTTTAAAAACGATGAAGACAAAAAATATAAGGGTGTCCTTTTATCGGTATGTGCAAGTGACGAGGATTATTATTATGTATATTTAAAGAAAGATAATACTATCGGTCTAATGACTTGTGTCGGTTGCTATAAAGTAACAGATGAGAATTACCAAACAAAGATTTCTGATAAAGAAATAGCAAAAATGTTAAGTAATAAATTTGATTCTGACACAAGTTTGGACGCATTGATATATCGTGGAAAATATTCCATTTAAATATTTTTAACATAAAGTATTTGGTTAATGCAAATAAAAACATTAGTTTTGTAAATGTAAAATAACTTTGAATAAAATTTTGAATAACTATGGGAATTTTTAATAAAAAGAAAGTAGAAAATGTAATATCTGTTGAGGGTTATGCAGATGATTTGTATGAAATAAGTAAGAATGGAGAGATGAAACAGACAAGATTATTCTATGTAATTCCTGAAAATCTTGAAGAGAATCAAGAAACAATGGACTTATGTATTACTTCGACTAATCCCTATCATTCGTTCCCAATTTTTGATAATCTATTGGGTAAGAAAATTAGAATTACAGTTGACATTATTGATTAAACAGAACTATTTATAGACAGTATCAAAAAAATGAACAAGAAAAAATTGATAGACATTTTTAATATTGATAAACCCAACATTTGTTTTGTTGGTGATATACATGGTGAATTTAATTCACTGCAAGGTTTAATGAAGAAAACGAATTTCAAAGATACTGCCTATATTGTGTGTGGAGACTGTGGTTTTGGCTTTAGCAAGAAAGAATATTATTCTCAAATCTTCAACAAACTGACAAAAACAGCCTCCAAACTTAATTGTGAATTTATCTTTGTCAGGGGCAATCACGATTCAAAAAAATATTTTGACAAACGTTTAATCAATAGAAAATGTTTTAAGACAATTCCTGATTATTCAGTGATACAGACACCAAATCATAATATATTGTGTATCGGTGGTGCAATTTCAATTGACAGAACGTATAGACAATTGGTTTTAAAGGAAAATGCTTTGAAATATTCTATTTATCATGGTTGCACTCCCAATGAAGCGGAGAAGTTATGTCAGCAAGTATATTGGGATGATGAACCTTGTTACTATGATGAAGAGAAATTATCGCAATTAAAACTAAATAATATAAACATTGATATTGTTTGTACCCATACATGTCCGTCATTCACAAAACCCTTTGGAAAAGAAAATATTGGCTATTGGCTATCCAAAGATGAAAACCTTGAACGTGATATTGACAATGAGCGTGAGGTAATGGATAAGGTTTATAATAAACTTAAAACAGACGGTCACACCCTTGATATGTGGTTCTATGGACATTTTCATTATCATAACGTGCAATTTGTTGATAAGACTAAATTTGTAATGCTTGATATGTGCCGTAACGGAAACTGTGACATTTATGATGTTTTCAATACAAAAGAAACTATTTATGTTTAATATAAAATATTAACATTTAATGTAAACATATGAGAAAAGAAAATTGGAAAGTTCAACAGATAATTACTGAAACCGTAAAGAAAGTTTTAAGCGAAACCTCAAGAAGGCAAAAAGCAACTGCTGCATTGAATGGTTCAAGCAAAAATATAAGAACAATGGCAATTTTAACAAGTGAAAATCCACGTTATGATGTTTCTGCCGATGGTACTAACAAAAACAATAATGATAGACGTGAAAATTTGGAAAAGGATTTAAAACTCGGTCATTATGCATGGTTTCCAGTAAAAGGACAATATGAAGGTAAGGAAAATTCATATATTGTGTATAATATATCATTGGAAAATGCTTTATACCTTGGGCGAAAATTTGGACAAGAATCAATTATTTTCATAGAGGATGGGCATTGCCAATACTGGGAACAAAATGGTGATGGCAAGTATACAAAAACACATGAACGAGAGATGAACCAACGTCTTGATATGACGAATGCTGATGATTATTATACACAGGTCAGTCGTGCATTTAAATTTCAAATACCTTTTTTTGACGGTAGTGACGAAAATCGTCAGACAATGAATGAAAGTATTAAATATGTTGATAAGGTTATTAAACAACATGTAAAGGATTTAAACGAAGCAATGAAACGTATTGATGCAACTCTTACTGCAACTTCCGGTTATAATAGGTACTGCAACAGAGGAGAGCTTTATGGCAATAGTTTTGATTGGATTTAAAAGAATTAACAAAATTTATATTTTAAAATTTTGCTATTTTAAAAATTTGTAATATATTTGCAAACAGAGGAAAGATTTGGGACATATTGCAACCTCTTTAAAAATGCTAAAAAGTCCCATTTAATAAATTATTTGTTTAACTTTTTAAAAATTAATTAAATGGAAAAGAAAATTAGTGAGAATGGAAACAAACTCATTGCAAGCGAGTTTGTTAGTTTTGGACATCCCGACAAGATTGCTGACCAAATTGCTGATGCAATTGTTGATAATTTTTTGGCACGTGATAAAAATGCACGTACAGGAATCGAAGTCTTGGTTAAAGATAATATTGTTGTCCTTGGTGGTGAGGTTAATTCAACAGCAACTATTGATTATGAAAAGATTGTTCGTCATGTTTTTTCTGAACTTGATTTTCCGTCAAATCATCATTTATCACCGGATGAAATTAAAATCATTAACTTGATTGGAAAACAGTCAGAGGAAATACATAGTGGTGTTGACAAGGTAGATGAAATTGGGGCAGGAGACCAAGGATTTATGGTTGGATATGCTACAAATGAAACAAGTGTATATATGCCTCTTGGACATTACATTGCTAAGAAAATCTGTAATTATGTTGCAAATTGTAGTCAATTGGGTCCTGATACTAAATCACAAGTTATTATAGAATATGACAATAATAACAGGGCAATAGGTATTCATAGCATTCTTGTTTCTACTATGCACCAATGTTCTCTCGGACAGTGCCGAGTACGTGTATCTAATGCAATTATGAATAATTGGGTTGGTCTTGATAAGGATATCTACGAAAAATTCATAAAGGATAAAAATGTTAGAGTTGATGTAAATCCTTGTGGTTCTTGGCAAATTGGCGGTCCGATTTCTGATTGTGGAATTACAGGACGAAAATTGGTAGTAGATTCCTATGGTGGTTATTGTAACATTGGTGGTGGCAATTACAGTGGTAAGGATTTCTCAAAGGTTGACCGTTCAGGTGCATATATGGCACGTTATCTTGCAAAGAACATTGTTGCAAGTGGCTTCTGTGATACTTGCCGTGTTATCTTGTCATATATGATTGGTGTTGCACAACCTTGTTCCGTTGAAATTGATGTCAATCGTAATTTTGACAAACTTCCACAATTGAAAAAATGGATTTTGGAGAATATTGATTTAACTCCAAATGGAATTACAGAAAGATTGCGTCATGGTGTGCTTTTATATGATTGTTCAAAATACGGACATTTCGGTTTTAAAGACAAAAAAGACAAAGATGTAATAACACTTCAAGAAAGAAAGTGGGAAAATCTTGACCTTGTTGAAGACTTGAAACAATTTGTATAATCATGTTGAAATTAACCTCTGTTTTCTTTATGACAGAGGTTAATTTTCCCTTTAAGATACTATTTATTTTTAAATCTTTATTAATAAAATATTATGTTATGAGAAAAATAGTGCATTTGAATGAAAGTGAATTGAAAAATATTATAAATGAAACAGTAAAAAAAGTGTTAAGTGAAGGAAAAACAAATTCATTTATTAATGAGGTTCGTAATTTCAATTCCATAATAGATAAAACAAACAAGACCTTAAATGAAAGCAGCATTAACAGAATGTTGCAATGGCTGAAAAATTGTGATTGTGCTTTCATTAGTGCATTCAGGAATGAATTGAAAGATGTTAGAGACATGAATGCGACTTATCTTGGACCTGACAATGAAAATCCGTGGCAAATTGGAAAAGAATTTACCCATGAGGAAAATCGTCAGAAAAATAAGTTAATGGTTGCTGAATTGTTACAATTAGGATATGGTGTTACAAAGGTAAAAGGTGTATATCCAGAAGGAATGACAGATGAAACATCAGAGGAAAGTTATTTGGTTGTCAATCGTAATGATGACAAGAACTTTTTGAATAACTTATTGCGTATTTCTGAATATTATAATCAAGATTCAATTTATTATAAAGAAAAGGGTAAAACAAAGGGTAATTTGATTGGCACTAATGATAACGGTTTTCCCGAATACCACCAAAAAGGTGAAGATAGTGAAATGAAAACCAGTACAGCTTCAAACTATATGTCAAGAATGGGTAATAAAGCGTTTTCTTTTGTTGGAAAAAATGCAGAAAAAGTAAATAACCGCAAAGAAGCAATGGATAGTATTGAAAAAAGTAGAGGTACTGATGATGAATGGAGACAAAGATATTGGCGTGATAATGACGGTAGTTCATTTAGGGGACGTAAGGAAAACCGCAAAAATAAAATGTCTGAGGCTGTTAACTTTTGGAGAAACATGGTAGATGGCAAAATGATTATAAAAGAAGATATCCATCCATTGACAAGAAAAACAATGGGGGAGGCTTTGAGAAAAATGAGAAACAAGAAATGAACATTAAAAGAATACAAGAATTATATACATATAATCCGTCAAAGGGTATTATAAAGGAAACCTATGGCGATGTAGATACAAGTGGCTATATTTGTATCGGAGAAGTGCCATATAACCCTTGGTTGGATGGTGCTAAAAAACTGTATATAATGGTAAGCCCACAAAAGATAATGAAATATGGACGAGAAGAATATGACGTAAGATATACAAAAAATAGTGATGGTAGTGGCAGTCAGATAAAAAGCATTCCAACAAATGTAAAGCATAATGCAGTAATCTATCCGGAACATCAAGATGATGAATATGGTGAGATTTTTCTTGGTAAAAGAAAAGATAAGGATTTGTTAATTCAACAGCATAAAGAATTTGAATCCAAACTCTTTAAATACGGCGACAACATTATATTACATCACAATAGTTCTTTTAAGGTGAATGATGGTTTTGTCAAAAAAGGAAAGCCAAATGGATGGTCAAATAATTCAGATAAAGGAATATACTTTTGGGGAAGTAGAGCAGGTGGAAAAGACCCATCTAATGGAGGATTGTATACATATTATTGTTTAATTAAAAAAGGAGATTTATACGACCTTGAAACCAATGAAGAAAGACTTAGTTTGGAACAAGCAATGAAAAAATATCCCTATGTCGGTCAAAATTGGCAAGATGAGGAAAATGTAATTGTTGTTAATACTTATCAGCCCACACCAATTTGGTGCATTCTTGATACACAAACAGGTAAATGGTATGATAAGGATTGGAATGAGATACAAAAACCTTTTTAATATATTTTGTTATATGGGTTTTTTGCATTATATTTGTTCACAGACAATAAAGTTTGTTAACATTTATTTTTTTTTTAATGGAAATTTTTAAATTTGATATTAACAAATGTATAGAGTGTAAGAAAATATTAAACCGCAATGATAAATCAAAAGAAATATATGAGCATAAATGTTCTTATAGCAGATTTATAGGTAATTGTACTAATCTTTATTACAAGTTAAAACCAAACAATTATTTTGATTTTTATGAGAAAGAATTGAAATATGCTGAAGAAAATCATAGTTTACCAGTTGAGGAAAGGGGGTTAACATATGAGGAATTTTATATGTTAGCACACAAATATAAAGTGCTTCTTGAAGACTGTACGACATTGAAATATGATATCAGTGTTTATTTTTACGCTTTGGTTTGTCATGCGATTGTTGAAACGTTTGTCGGTCAAAAGAAAGAAGAAACAATAATGAAATACATATCAGACAAAGGTTTTACAGTAAATAAGGTAGAAGGTAAAAAGGATGCAAAATATGGGGTTGATATTGAAGTGTTTGGTAAAGGGAAACATTTCTATGTACAAGTAAAACCCATTTCATTTTTTAAATCTGAATATCCCAATACACATAAATCTAGAATTGAAGCGTGTAGAAAAAGAGAAGAAGTATTGAATTTAGAGGGGATTGATACATATTATGTAATATACGATTTGGATTGGAAAACATCACAGTTTACATGGGTTAATAATAAAAACGGTGGTATTTTATTCAAAATAAACGACTTGTTTGGCTATGATAAAGATAACATTAAATCCACACTTATTAGGTATCAATTACCAACAGAACAAATAACAATAGATTTTTAGCAATTTTTAACACAATTTTTTTGGCTGTTTAAAAATAAATTCATATCTTTGCATTGAAAAAGTTAATTAAATATATTGTTTAACATTTATTTTTAAAGAAATGACGGAAGAAGAAGTTAAAACATTGGAAAGTCTGTACAATGAGTTTCTTGCAAAGTGTAAGAAGATTTGTGAAGAATTAGAACGTTTGGATGGTGGCTATGGCCATTGTGATAAATTTATGCCTATGGGTGATGACGTGTATTGTCATGGACATGAATATTGGAGTTATGGGTTTGAGGAACACGAAAAGTCTTTTCCAACAATATTATTGACCTATACGGAAGAAGAACTTAAAGATTATGTTGATGCTCATTTGACGTTTGCTAAACGAGCACAAGAAAAAAAGGAACGTTTGGAGAAAGAGAAAAAAGAAAAGGAAGAAATGGCTGAATATCAGCGTTTAAAAGAGAAATTTGAAAAAAAGTAAGAGAAAATATGGTAGAACCGATTAGTCCAAGTGACGTTAAAAAGTTTATCCCCGATTTTATAATTGAAACTGTGAATAAACTTATTGTGGAAAAGTGGGATGGTGATAAAGCAATCATCTTACAAGACGATATTATGGATATAGTTTCAAGCAATGACACAGACATTGATAAACCTTCAAGACGAGAGGTTTTTGATAAAGGATGGTTGGACTTTGAATCACTTTATAGAGAAAAAGGTTGGGATGTTGAATATGACGAACATAGATATAATGGATTTTATGAGATGAAAGCACGTTTTATTTTTAAAAAGAAATAGTATTTTATGAGAACAGTTTATTTAAAGAATTTTAGAAAGGGATTTGCTACAAACAGTAGTTCAACTCATTCTGTCATATACCGTAATAAAGAGGATTTATTCAAAGATTTGGATATTTTTGAATTAAACTATTATGATAGATTTGATAATACGATTGCGGCTTCAAAAGAAGCAAAAATCAAGTATGTTGCAGCCAATATTATGTGGCATGACAAATTATATGAAATAATGTCGTTGTATTATCCACAGATGAATGAATACAAAGAACTTATCAAAAAAACCAAAAATAAAGAAACATTATATGGTGATGATGAAAAGTTTGGAATGTGTGCAAGGGGTAGACTGTATTTCGGTAATAGTAAATACTTGGAGGCAAGTATTGATTATCTTCGTAATGTTATAGATAATGACGATATAATCATAGTTGGTGGTTCTGATGAAACTGATTTTGTTTGGGAAACCATTGAAGGACATAAAACATTACCACAACCAGATGAAATAAATGAATACAATGATAACTGTAATATTGTTAAAAATGGAAATTATTGGGTTGGTTTTGGCTATAATGGAAAAGTGAGATTTTCTAATAGTAACGATAAATGTATTCCGAGTTATCCGGAACTGATTGACTTGAAAATTACAAATCAGTGTGACCACGGATGTAATTTTTGTTACATGGATTCGAATATGCAAGGAAAACATGCAGATATTAATTTTCTTAAAAAAATCATTAGTAGATTGTCTTCAAATGACAGTAATACCTATGACACACGTGTTGAATTTTCAATCGGTGGTGGTAATGTACTTTTGTATCCACATCTTGAAGAGTTGTTCAGTTTCATGAAGGAGAAAAGACATATCATTAATACAACAATTAATGTTAAAGACTGTAGCAAAATTTTGAATGATTCTAACTTACTTAAAGTTTTTAAAAAATATGTCAATGGAATTGGTGTATCAGTAAATTCTGATGAAAACATTAACGATGTTAAAGAATTTAGGGAAAAATTGAATGACACAAGCAATTATCCTTATTACACTTATAAAGAGATTGTAATACATATGATACCAGAACTTCTTGGCAGGGAAAAAACCAAAAATCTTTTGAAAAAACTTTATGATAATAATTTATATGACATACTTTTCCTTGGTTATAAGACAAATGGACGTGGTGTGACACAAAAGCACAATAGGCTAACAAATGAGGATTTAACTTATATCCTTGAAGATGCTTATAGTATAAATGTTGACACAACATTTGCGAATACATACAAGGATTGGCTGCAAAACAATTTTGATATTAAGTATAGTATCACATTTGAAGAAGGTGAATATAGTATGTATATTGATGGTGTTACAGAAAATGCTTACAAATCTTCTTATCAACTTGACAAACCATATAATCTGACTTATACAACTATGAATTTGCAAGCAAGAAATAAAGAATGGTTCGAAGTAATAGATGCATTCAAAAACATAAGAAAAGACAATGGTTTTGAAAATATAGAATAGATGTGAACTACCCATTAACTAAAGATTAATGGGTTTTCTTGGCTAAATTTATATAAAACTGATATCCCAAGATTTTTCTTGGGATATTTTGTTATAACATTTATTTGAACTATATTTGCCATTGTAAAAAGAAAAATAGTATGGATAAATTCTTAAATAATATTTTAATTGTTGTACCATTGTGCATTGCTTTAGTGCTGTGGATAGCATTTTCATTTAAATGCTGTCTGATATTTTATGGACTATATTCATTGGGAATGTATCTTCATATAACAGTTACAACATTATCCAATGCATTTATTGGTAGGGAAATAAATAGTAAGGGTGATTTATTTTGGAAAATAGTGTTTGTAATTTTAGCATCACTATGCCTAAGTGTTTCTTATTTTGTATAACATTTTTTAACATAAAAATTTTGGTGGTATAGAATTATTTATCTATCTTTGCACAAGTATTAAAAACAAAATTTTAAATTATGGCTAATAAAATTTTAAACAACGCTAAAAATAGATTGCGTATTTTTGAAAATGCAATCGTATATGATAAAGAACTTCCAAAATTTAAAACATTGGAAGAGTATAAAAGAGCACATCGTAGCGATGATAAAATGTCAATGAATACATTTGTGTTCCCAAATACAAATAATGAACCAATTGAAATAATGTCATATGAAAATTTGAAAAATTATTTCCTTTCAAAAACTGAAATTAATATTAAAGATTTCAATATTGACATAACAGAAAAAATGCGTGATATTGCCAATAAAACAAAAGGCAATGCTCGTTTTACTGTTGAGGATAGTTCAATGATGACTATTACAGATAATCGTAAGAAAAGTTTAGTTGATAATATCAAGGATTTCTTCAGCAAGAAAATACAACAAAATAAGGAAAAGAAAATTGCGAATAAATTTGATGTAGTAAAATTTTTCTCTGACGTAAAGTTATCTGCTGAAGATGAAGCGACCAAATACCGTGATAGATTAGCAGAATATGTGAATTGTATTGGTATTGCCGAAAAGTCAGGACAAATTGCTTTAAAGGAGAAACTTTTCAATAATCTCGTTATTAACAAATATGAAACAATCCTTTTTTCAAAGGGTTTGGTAAAGGCTGTAACAGAAGAAACAATTGTCAAGTTGGCAAAAGATTCTCCAAAGGCTTTGGCACTTGATTATATTCAAAACTATATAAGGAATATACCAATTAGTGTGATTAAAAAGAAGCTTGAAATTGACCAATTGGAAATTTTTGATAATTATGTAATTCTTCATTACGACCCAAATGGTGTTTCTTACGCCCAAACAAATAAAGAGAAAGAGGAAAAAAAGAAACGTGACCCTATTATGTTTGGTGTAATAGAAGGCAGCACCAAGTTATATTATATTGATTCTTGGGAAGACGAATATTGTGATTTGACTTGGGATAAAATGGTAGATATTATTGGTAAGGAAACTATTGAAAAAGATTTCATTTCAGAAACTATTAAATAATAATGTTAATTAAAAATACAAATACAAAAGACTGTTGGAGATATTCTTTGGTTGGGAATGGTGATTGTTGCTGTAATTGTAAGCATCGTTACACATTAACGACTTGTGGAATACCAACAGAATTTGTATGTAAATTAGTATTTGAAAAGAATGATACAATAATTGTAAAATTACCAAATAACGGACATTCAATGTGTGAAATGCACGAAAGAAATTTTTAGAAAATATGGACAACAAACAGATAATTTATTTTTCGGAAACGCATCCCGGAATGACACTTAAAGAATTTGCCGACAGCCTTAAAGAAAAAGAAGAGGAATTAAAGAAAAAAGAAGAAATTCGAAGAGATAATGAAATAAAATGGTTTAATGATTTAATTGGTAAATACGTGTCAATAAATCATAACGGTGTTGCGTATACTGTTTTATATGTTGATAAAACTCCTGTATATGGTTTATGTACTAGGTATGATGTCTTTAATGTTTACTGGTCAAAAAACAAATTCTCTATTGAAAAAGAAGTTGGAAGAGAAATTAATAAACATTGGTTTAAATGCCCATATAGTGAAATTTCCTACGGTGGAGAACATAGCAGCATGAAGATAATCACTAAAGAAGAATATCAAGAAATTGAAAAAACCTTTAATGAATACAAAACAAAAGGTGAACTTTTAAATTTATAAACATATGACAAAGATTCAATTTAGGAATGAAGATTGTTTAACTACAATTAACAAAATTAAAGAACAAGGTAAAAAAATTAATTTGGTAATAACATCACCACCTTACAACAAAAGCCGCCATTCAAGTCAGTCTAAAAAAATGAAACAAATGGAGACATACAATTCAATGTATGATGGTTATGATGATACAATGGATAATGAGGATTATTATAATTGGCAATGCAACATTATTAATAAAATTGATGAAATTTTATCCGAAAATGGCGTAATATTGTATAATCTTAGTTATAGCAATGAGAATCCTGACTGTATGTGGGGGCTTATTGAAAATATTAGACACAAAACTAATTTTATGATTGCCGAACAAATTACTTGGCTAAAAAAATCTGCACTCCCGCAGAATGTTTCACATAATAAACTAACAAGACTTACAGAGTATATATTTGTTTTATGTCGCAAAAGTGAATATAAAACATATATTACAAACAAAAAAGTAACCAAGGAAAATAGTAAAGGGCAAAAATATTATGAAAATATCTACAATGTGATTAAAGCACCAAACAACGATGGACCATGCAATTTAAATAAAGCCACATTTAGTTCAGATATGGTGTTAGAATTATTAAAAATATATGCAAGACCAAATTCGATTATTTACGACCCATTTATGGGCACTGGTACTACAGGTATAGGTGTTGAAAAATATGGAAATGGATGTATCTGTATTGGTAGTGAGATTTCCGAAAAACAAGTTGAGTATTCAAAAGAAAGATTGAACAATTTTTTAAAAGAACATGAATAAAGAGGAAATACAGAAAAACGAAATCTATAAGGCGGCTTCTGTTGCTCTTGCCAATGGCTTTATGAGGGCATACGATATTTCAGCAATGGGGCATTTTATGTTTATTCAGGGTTATATGTTCGCTAAAACAGGTAAAATGCCAACAAGTGACCTTGACATAATTACAGATAACGCAAAAAAGACATAAGTTATGGAAGAAATTATATATTTTGAAACCAAATAGTTGGTGGGGAGATGAAGACGAGGATGATAAAGATTATAAAGCATAATAAACATTTAAATTTTATAAAGATATATGTTAATAAAGGAAATGAAATATTCTTACAATGATATTGCCATTGTACCTGCTATTAAGAGTAATATTGAACATCGTTCAGAGTGTAATCCATTTATTGGGGGAGGATATGGTGAAAGTTACCTACCCATATTTACAGCACCTATGAGCACTGTTGTCAATGTTCATAACTTTGAGTTATTTGAACAAAACCACATTATGCCAATTTTGCCAAGAAATTTTCCTATTGAAACACGTATATATTATTTACAACGAGGAAAATGGGCTGCTGTTGGACTTCAAGAGTTTGAAGATTTATTTATTAACAATGATTGGGATATGAAAATATATCCTGATGTAAATGTCCTTATTGATATTGCGAATGGGCATATGTCCAAACTGCATGATATGATATATTATGCCAAAGTGAAATACAAATGGTCAAATAGGTTTAAGATAATGGCAGGTAATATCGCTAACCCAATGACATATTATGAACTTGCAAAAGCCGGATGTGATATGATTCGTGTCAACATTGGTGTAGGTGAAGGTTGTATTACTTGGAGTAATTTAGGAACTGGTTATCCTTGTGCTTCTTTAATATCAGAAATTTATAAAATTAAGAAAGAATTAGAACATGCGGGTGAATGGACACCACTTATCATTGCTGACGGTGGAATACGTAACTATTCTGACGTAAATAAAAGTCTTGCATTGGGCGCAGACTACGTTATGATTGGCGGTCTTTTCTCAAAACTTGTTGAAAGTGCTGCACCGACATTCTATTATGATAAAGACGGTGTTTCAATACATGAAATCAATCCGTTTGAACATAAGATTGATGCATATCCTGACGGAACGTTTGATATTGACGAAGAATATATAGTTGATAATCTTCATAAGGTATTCTATGGAATGGCTTCACGTAGAGGACAAGAAGATATTAATGGAGAAAAGAAAAAGACAAGTGAGGGCATTCAAAAAATATTACCTGCAACTACAAATCTGAGGAAATGGAGTGAAAATATGATTGCATACATGCAGTCTGCCATGAGTTATACTAATTGTCTTTATCTTGATGATTTTAATCCTGAAAATGTTGACGTAATTATAATTTCACCACAAACGAAAGAATCCATTAATAAGTGATGAAACCAAATTATGATTGATAATACTTTTAATAAGTTATTGACTGAAGAAATGGGGATTATCCGCAATGTCCAAACAGATACAACTGCTATTGCGGATAAGATAAAACATTTAATAAAAAACACTGCCAGTAGTCCAACAAGTTTTGATATGACTACATATAAAAATGGTATTTTTCAAATTGATGTGACAACTTCTGTTGATGGTAATGTTTCTCAGTCAAAGAAAACAATAAATGAAACAATTTTTAAGTAATATGAAGAAGAATAATTTTGAAGAGGTAAGGGACACGTTCAAAAAGTATGTTGTCAATTCTAACAACATGGACGTTATTGAGGACATTCTTGCAAAGGAATGCAGTGATGAAATGGTCAATACATTTGTGTCAGAAAGCGGTAAATTCTTAACTGATAGTTTTACGTTCTTGAAAGAAATGGAAAATGTGCCACAAATGTATCGTGAAAGATTGTTTAATAGTTTCTATGGTTCAAAGAAAACTGATTTGACAAAAAAGTGGTTTAAGACATTATTCAAGAATGATAATACTTTTGATAAGCATCTTTCAAGTCATGTTCTGTGTATTATGAGAGGCTTTATTAATGAACAGAAACGTAAATATCATATTGAAAATGTAAAAAGTATGCACATTTAATATTTTTTAATTAAAAATATTTGGCTTATTCAATTTTAATACATATCTTTGCAATGTAAAATAGAAATATATTTTACGAAGATAAATTTTGTTTTAAAGATAATGTTGAATTAATTAATTTTGTTAAAGAAAATGTTCAGTAAAAGTGATTCGTTTAAGAGTGAATATTGTTGCAGTATCATCCGTGTGGGTGAAGTAAAACCAATTGAGGGTAAGGACAAAATTGGCTACACTCTTGTCAATGGCGAGACAATTGTGGTACGTAAAGACCAAGTTAAAGAAGGCGATGTTTTGCTTTATGCAAGCAATGAAACACAACTTGACAAGGATTTCCTTGGAGCAAACAATCTTTTTGAAAGTTCTTCATACCAACTTAATAGTAATGCAAATGAGATTGAACCTTATATTTTAAAGAATAAGGAACTTAAGGCAGAAGCAGAAAATCTTGAAAAGGTAATAAAGAAACTTTTTATTTGTTCTAAGTTCTTGATTGGCTATGATAGTGCTGTTATTGCAGCAGGAGACAATGAGGAAGAGAAGAGTGAGTTGGAAACTCGGCTTAATAATTCACGCAAGACAATAAGTAGGTATATAGGTGGTAGTTTTAATGAGGATAGCACACTAATAGACTATGTGACAACAGCACAGAAATATTGTGCTGAGAAGAAAACACAACTTGATATTATTAAAAAAGAAATTGATGAAACCACTGATTATATTCGTGGACATGTAGGATTTTTTAATAAGACTGGACGTGTCCGCTCAATTCGTCTTGGTGGTGTACAATCAATGGGTTATCTTTTCACTCTTGATGAACTTGCAAAGTATAATCCCAATGTCAAAAATATTTCTCTTAACCAATATGTTGGGGAGGATTTTGATACAATTGAAGACAAACTGTTTATCAAGGCATATGTTCCCTTTGTGCCTGAACGCAGACAAGTCTCAAAGGTGGAAAAGAGAAATAAGAAAATTGAACAGTTTGACCGTATGGTGAAAGGTGAGTTTTCTTTCCATTATGATACTGCACCACTTCCAAAGTGTATCGGAAGACTAAAGCCAAGTGATGTCGTAACAATAACAAGCAAGTTACATGGAACTTCAATTTGTATTGGTAAACTCCACGTTAAGACACCAATTAAACTTCCATTCTATAAGTGGATTTGGAATAAGTTTGTTGACTTGACAGGACTTTTCAAGGCACATCGTATTACCGATTATGTTATTGATTACGGTAATGTCACTGCTTCACGTACAGTAATCAAAAACCAATATATCAATGAAAATGTCTCTGACGGATACTATGGTGTTGATGTATGGTCTGAGTATGGTAATCTCATTTATCCTTTCCTTTCTGAAGGAATGATTATCTATGGTGAAATCATTGGTTATCTCACTGATAGTGATAAGATGATTCAGAAGAATTATGACTATGGCTGTAATAAGGGTGAAAACAAACTTATGATATATCGTATCACCACAACTAATGAAGATGGTACAAAGCATGAGTGGAACGTAACAGAAGTTAAAGAATGGACTGAGAAACTTGTCAAAGACCATCCAGAAATTGCTGATAGAATCCATGTTATTGACCTGTTGTATCATGGCACACTTGCAGACCTTTATCCAAATATTTCTTATATGGACCATTGGCATGAAAATGTCCTTGAGTCATTGAGAAATGAAAAGGAACGTTTCAATATGGAGAAAAATGACCCAATCTGTAAGAATAAAGTTCCATTTGAGGGTATTGTTCTGAGAATTGATAACGATGAGTTTGCAGAAGCATTCAAACTTAAATGTCAGAAGTTCCTTTCAAAAGAAAGAGAGGAAATTGACAAGGGAGAAGTTGATATGGAAATGCTTGATAATTATGCGTCAGAAGCATAATGTATTTAAGGGCAATCAAAAGGTTGCCCTTAATATTTTTTAACACAAAATATTTGGTGTTTTCATTTAAATGTATTACATTTGCACATAGAGTTAGGCAAATGGATTATTAACAATAAAATGATTTATATAAATGGTAGAACCGATTAGTCCAAGTGACGTTAAAAAGTTTATCCCCGATTTTATAATTGAAACTGTGAATAAACTTATTGTGGAAAAGTGGGATGGTGATAAAGCAATCATCTTACAAGACGATATTATGGATATAGTTTCAAGCAATGACACAGACATTGATAAACCTTCAAGACGAGAGGTTTTTGATAAAGGATGGTTGGATTTTGAACCACTTTACAGAGAAAGGGGATGGAATGTCGAATACGACAAACCGGGCTATAATGAGTTTTATAAGGCAAACTTCATTAATCTCTGCAAGGAAACTCCATCCTTTAGGTTGGAGAGGAATTGCAGCAAGCCTTTTATTAATTAAACATTATTTTTTTTTTGGGAACAATATACTACTTGTCCCCGACAATAAATCGAGTTAAATGAAATTAAATTCTAACAAGGTTGACTTTTTGCTAAAAAAGTAGTACCTTTACCAAAAACGAGATAAAGACTAAAATATTGTGTAAATTATGGCAGTATGTTTTGACGGACACGGAAGTATCAGATTAAAGAAGGAAACGGCACAGGAATTTGCCGATAAGTTTAAGGAACTGTTAGGAAAGTATGATGGCGATGGAAAGTTCATGTGTAATGAAGATGGACTTTTACAATTCAAGAACTTTGCAAGACATTTCTTTATGAGCGATTGCAAGCAGTTGATTGAAGACAACATTGACAAAATCATTGATGGTCGGTTGTGGTTCAACTGTGACGATGAAGATGGTAGTTGCGATAACCCATTCCCATTTGCCTTTTTGGTTGAGATTGTGGACGGAAAACTCTATGAGGAAACCTTGGAAACACGTTTACCTTATGACTGGAGTTTTTACAATGTGGATGGCGATTGGTTCCAGAAAAATTAACTAAAAATAAATCAATTTTAAGTTAAAAAGTTTTAGCTTTTATTAGCTAAAAAAGTTTTGCTGTTAAAAAATGTAGAAGTATCTTTGCAGCAGTTAACATTTATTTATATTTTAATTTTGAAAAGAAATGAGTATTATTACAAACAAACTGAACGAATTTGAAAGCACTGAAAGCATCCTCAAATTAACTGATGAGATTAATCAGTTATTACCTTCCAAGAAGGATTGTCAGGTTTATCCGAACCAAGTCAAATGCGGCATTGATGTATTAAAGAAGTTTGATGGTAATTTTCCTCGCCCAAACCACATCGTCATTCAAGGTAAAACACAAGCAGGTAAAACAGGTGTATTAACATCTATAACTATGCTAATTAGAAACCTTAAGTTGGACAAGGCGATGTCTATTAACCGAATCATCTATATAACAGCTGATAACGGCTGCAAACTGCTCGAACAAACCCAAAAGAGAATACGTGAGTGCTTTAATAGCGAGGATTTCATGTGTGAATTTATTTGTATGAAGAACTCAGGCATGAAGAAGGATATTGAGAATCGTTTTACATTAACCAATGCAATCATTTTCATTGACGAGAGCCATTATGGTGTTAAAAATGCCAAGAATATCCTCATTCAGTGGCTTGAAAGCAAAGGATTAGATATGCATAATTGGGAGGATTTGATTGATAAACACGTATATATCATATCTAACAGTGCAACACCATTTGGCGAAATCGTTTCGGATAACGCACAATGCAAAGCCATTGTTCGTCTCGCCACTGATAATTGGGATAGCAAGTCGGGTTATATCGGTTTCAAAGAATTGTATGATAGGAATGTTATACAAGGAGTGACACACAATATCAATAAGAACAATGCAGATGAAACGTGTGAGTTAATCAGACAAAAACTCATTGCTTGTTATGAAGACACAGGCAGTAAAAAGTGTGCCATTGTCCGTATGACCCAAAAAGCGTTTAACGGCTGCAAAGACGTTTTAGAGCAGTATTTCCAAGTTGAGACCTATTTCGCTTCAAGTGAAAAAATTAACTACTATAAAATTCACTATGACATTGAACATATCAATGATGATGAATCACCAATTAACGAATGGAAACCGTTATGTGTTGTAGTTGCTGGTGCTTATAGGATGGGTGTATCCATACCTGAAGAAAGCAAGAAAAACATTGGTGTCGTTTACGACTATTGCATGAAAAAGGCAAAAAATGGTGGCGCAGTTACAACTGAGCAAGGACTATTGGGACGAAGCACAGGATATTGGAACAATAACGAATGGAAGCGAATGACTATCTTCATTAATGAAGAACATATCAAAGCATTAAACACATGCTATATCGAGGAAAAGTCACAAACAACAATGGTCGAGCATAAATCAACATTTGAGCCTTGTAAAGATGGCGATATTGTTAGTATTGTTCCCGAAAGTGAGGTTATCACAATTAAGCCTGTATCTCCTCTTAATTTATCGGGGCAAGAGTACAACATACCTATCAAGAACTATTTGGAGAATTGGAACAAAGACTATAAGGATATGATTTTCTTTAATGGAAGACGTAATTCTGATAAGCAGAAGCAACAATTCTCAACACCACAGTTTAGTAATAAATTGCATGGTGCGGAAAAGCACCTGAAGCCCGAAAATGATGGTAAAAGATGCTATACAATCCTATATGACAGTGAAAGCGACACCATTTATGTTCGTTTTGGCACGATTCGAATTGGGCGAAATATTGAGGTGACACAGGAAACCAAGAAGGTTATCGAAACTCTTAAGACGTAATAATGAATATGAACAAAATATGATGTTTAATAAAAGACAATTATGATGGATACTATTTTTTGGATTTTAGTTGGCCTTATATCATTGGGCGTGACCGTGTGGTTTCTGTGGGGATTTGCAGGACTATGTGACGATGTTAAAGCGATAAGAAAGGAATTAACGAGAAATGGCACTAATGAAGATGTGAAGAAATAGGTCATCCGGCCATCTTCACGTCACCATAACGGACGATGCCGAAGGACGTGGTGATGAAATAGAATACGTTGAATATGGAATGCTATATCATATGTGGTTTAAAAATAATGAAAAAGAAGACCACAATGTATGTGCAGCACCAGATATTGAAACAGTAAGGAAATGGTTTAGAGATAAATATAGTATTCATATTACAGCAATGCCATATATAACTGTTGAAGGATGTATGTGGATGGCTGATGTCTATACGTTTAGTAATGAAATGTATGACAAGTTACCACTTACTACAATGGTATGTGAGACATATGAAGAAGCCATTGAAAAAGGTATTAATAAAACAGTAAATTATCTTAAAGAGAAAGAAAAAGAAGATGAAACATTATGATTCAATACCACGCATTCAAGATGATGGAACACTTCTTGGTTGTGATATTTGGGCATTTAACAAACTTGATGGACAAAATTTTTGTGTTAACTATTCTCCAAAAACCAAGGAGTTTAAAAATTTTGGCAGCAGAACTGTAATGGTTGATGAGACTTCTGACCAATTTGGTGATACAGTTCGTTATTTTAAAACAAGTAATATTCCAGATACACTTAAAGAAATCATTAAACAAAATAGTGGTAAAGGAAAAATTTTCAAGGGGGTAGATGAAATAACTTTTTATTTTGAGTGGTATGGGGAACATTCATTTGCAGGTAGGCATGACGAAAATGATACGATGCATCTTGCGTTGATTGATGTGTTTTTGAAAAAGAAAGGTTATATTGAACCAAAGGATTTTTATGAAATTTTTGGTCAGAATGACAATATAGAAACACCAGAGTTGATTTATCATGGAAAATTAACAAAGGAGTTTATCAATGATATTTGGAACAACGATGTAGGAAATGAAAACGCCAAATATCCAAGTGTGAAAGAAGGTGTTGTTTGCCGTAATAGCCATTTATTAAAGGGACAGAGAATGCCAAAGGTCAAATTTAAGACAAAATGGTGGATTGACAAACTTCATTCAATGTATAGCGAGGAAGAATGTAAAAAATTAGAATAAAAATGAGAAAAGTTACATTATTAAAACTTAATAACTGTATTAATACAGAAAATAACCTAATTGCTGCCGAAAATGTTGTGTCAATTCTCCCGGTTATTGACAAAGAAGGAAAAGAGGGATTATTCGTTACATTTTATGATGAAGAGTACTGTATAAACTGTACTTGGTATTGTACAGATATTGAATTTGAAACAAAAGAAATTGATTAACAATATTTAACTTGTAATATTTGGTAATATCATATTTCTTTTGTAAATTTGCATTGTTAAAGATATTGATTAATTAAAAATATTATGGTAGAATTATCATGAGATATTGCGGAAGTAAAAGAAAATTTATGAAGTATCTTCTCCCTATTTTGACAAAGGATATGGACGAAAATACGCTGTTTGTAGATTTATTTGGCGGTGGCATGAATGTTGTGTGCGAAATACCTTCCGAACCTAAAATTGCTGTTGACTATAACAAGTATGTTATTGCATTATGGAAAGAACTGCAAGAAAACGGTATGAATAACATACCAACAGAGGTATCAGAGGAAATGTATAATGATATAAAATTAGATTATATAAATCACACCAACAAATATGAAGACTATATTATTGGCTATGTCGGTACATGTTGTAGTTTTGGCGGTTCATGGTTCAATGGCTATGCAAGATTCAACCCAAACAAAAATGAAGACCATATCAAAGAGGCATATAACGGACTGAAAAAGCAAGTTAAAAACTTTATTGGTCTTAAAAAGACTGTATTCCTGCATTCTTCATATGATAGGGTATTGTTACATAAAAATGATATTGTATATTGCGACCCTCCATATGCCATGACAAAACGTTATATTTCGGACTTTAACAATGATGCATTTTGGGAGTGGGCAAGGGAAGCAAGTAAAAAAGTGAAGAAACTTTACATATCTGAATATGATGCACCTTCAGACTTCAAGTGCATATGGCAAATGGATAAGAAAGATTCACTTGGCACTCAGAAAGGAAAGAAACAGAACACAAAAGTAGAGAAATTATTTGTTTACAACGGGAAATAAAGCAAATGTCAAAGTCAAAGTTTTACGATTTAATCAAGAATGCCACAATCGAGAAAGATGTGGAGAATGTATATACACAAGGTATCAACATGTATTTTCCAAATGTACAGGTTGAACACCCCTTTGCATGTGACGGTTTTGTTGATACCAAAAACGATAAGGGAAAACTTCTCAAGCTGATTATTGAATATAAATTCAATGAAGATTTCACCTCAAAAACCATAAGGGCAAAGGTAATAACGCAAGTCCTTTATTACATGAAGCGTTTTGAACAGAATGGACTTATTCTTCCGAACGTTGTGATGGTGGGTGATGCCAACGAATGTTTCGTATTTCATACAAATGACATCATTTCATATCTTGATGAGGATTTGGATTGGTCTATTGCACCGTCAAAGGCACACGAACACAATGCGGACCTTATTTACAAGTTGGCAAGTGATGAGAATATCAACCCGTTTATTTTCGTCATAGATGAGAACTTTTCTTTTAAGAGTGTCATTGACAAGATTTATGATTTGTCAAACAATATACAGCGTTATGTACACGTAACAGAGCACAATATTGCAACAATTTTCGAATATTTTACCAATCGGGTAATAAATGATAAGAAGAAGATTTCAGCAAATGATATTGTGGCCGTGTTCATGGGTGTTATTACTAAAAACACTGAGTATTATAAGCATCCCATAAAGAAGAATATTCTTGTAACACCACAAGGTGAGATTAAGATAAACAGTGATGGTTTCGATTCGTTCTTCTCCTATTTCAATCGTAACTACACACCACAGGAAAAAATGCGTTTCTCCGAAATATCTGACAGATTGATTGAAGATACCAACAGAAGAAACAAGGGCGAGTTCTATACACCAACATTGTTTGTTGACTATGCCCATGATATGATTTCAAAGGAGTTTGGAGAGGATTGGAAGGAAAAATATGTTGTATGGGACAATTGCAGTGGCACTAAAAATCTTACCAGAGACTATTATTTTAAAGAGTTGTACTGTTCAACACTTGAACAAGCTGAACTTGATATTTCAAAACAGTATAATAAGGAAGCAACAAGTTTTCAGTTTGACTTTCTCAATGATTCTTTGGATAAACTGCCAAAGGGTCTGCTTGAAGCGTTTGAACAGAATAAGCCGATTATCTTCTTTATGAATCCTCCTTATGCAACGGCTGCAAATGGTAAGACTGATAGTAAGAGCAAGGAAGGTTGTGCAAAGACCGCCATCAACGATGAAATGGTAAAGGCTGGTTTTGGTAATGGTAGCAGAAACCTCTATGCTCAGTTCCTTTATAGAATTGCTGAAATTAAAAAGCAATATAATCTTACTGATTGTCACATCGGTTTATTCTCTCCCACTTTGTTTTTGAGTGGTATATCTTACAAGGTGTTTAGAGGGTATTTCTGCAAGGAGTTCGCTTACAATAGTGGTGTGCAGTTCAAGGCAAGCCATTTCGCTGATGTTGCTGATAATTGGGGTATTTCCTTCTCCATTTGGAATATTGGGGAAACAATTGATAAGAACAACTTTAACTACAATCTTATTGACAATATTGATGGCGAGATTGAAATGATTGGTGAAAAAGATGTTTATAATACTGATGGTTTAACTACTGCAAGTGATTGGGCAAAATCAACATCGAAGAACGAAAAGGTTGAGCAAGTCTATTTAACCTCTGCAATCAAAGTAAAGGAAAGTGATAGTTTCAAGGCATATACTTTGAAGAAATCCATCGGTGGTTTTGTAAATAGTGGAAACAATGTGGACAAGAACACACAATCTTGTTATCTCACTTGTGGTTCAATCAGCACTGCAACTGGTGCAATCACACACATTATGGATGACAACTTTGACAAGTGCATTGCATTATTTTCTGCAAGAAGATTAGTGTCTTGTAATTGGGTAAATTGGGCAGATGAATACCTCGCACCGAATGAGAAACACCCTGCATATAAGGAGTTTGTGAATGATAGCCTTATCTATTCACTCTTTGAGAGCAAAAGCAACCAAAGTTCTCTTCGTCAGATTGAATACAAAGGTAAGTTGTGGGATATCAAGAACGAGTTTTTCTGGATGTCACGTAAGGAAATGATGTCATTGGCAAATGAAAACGGAAATGATGTCTGTTATCAGGACGCAAATGTTTCAACTGACAGATATGTCTACAACCTATTGCAGAATACTACGTTGAGTGAGGAAGCACAGTTGGTATTGGACAAGGCTTGTGAACTTGTAAGGAAGACTTTCAAGTATCGAATGATGTTCGATGAGGACAACGAGAATTACCAAATCAACAACTGGGACGCATCTTACTATCAGATGAAACCTCTTTGGAAAGAATATGCAAAAGATGATTTTGAAGAATTTAAGTCACTTTACAAAAAGTTGGGTGATAAGATGAGACCTATGGTTTATGAATTGGGATTTTTAAGAAAATAAATAATAAAATAAACAATTTTAAAGAATTTATGAAGGTTAAAAACATTACATTAGTTATTACAGACCCGTGTTACATTAAAAAATCGGGTAGAGCCACAAAGTATCTTGATAGAAGTACTATCTATGGTGATTGGAGTTGTATGTGTTATAAGTGTGACAAGGAAGAGGCAAAGAAGAAGTCAAAAGAGTGGGACAAATATTATTTTAATTACTTCAAGACCTACAATTTTGGTGGCTTAAATAAAGAAGAAAAGAAGAATTTATACAAAGAGTTCGCTGAAAAAAAGAAAGCCTTTATCAAAGCAAACTGTTATGGTGAATTTTGTTCTGATACCGGTCAAGTTGCTGTGTTTGACTATGCTACATTGAACGAAACAGATAAGGAATGGATTAAGGAACATGATTGGTGTGCTTGTCTTGTTCCAGATTACACCGGTGAGTTTGCATATGTTATAGAAGGTGAAGGTGACAATCGTTCAGCGCATATTGTCGGTGATGGTTTTTATACAACACAGAGTGGTCTTTAACATTATTTTAACAAAAAAAATTGGTCATTTAAAAATTTTACACTAATTTTGCAAACAGAAATTAAAAACAGAACAAAATGACTTGGTTTAATATTTTATTTTTTAGCGTTTTTGCTATCCTATTTTTAAAATCATTTATATCATGGGTTATAAGTGATGTTGATGTGGACATTGATTTTGATGGTGACACTGATATTGATGTAAGTGGAATGTTGTCCTTTAAAGGTATGTTACATTTCTTATTGGGTTTCTCATCAGTTCTAACGGCTGTTGGTTATGAGAATACACATTCATTAGCCATACCGTATACATTCTCTCTAAGCACTTATATTTTCGCTGTATGCGTTGGAATTGTAATGATGGTATCATTGTTCTACTTATACAAATTTATGCTTAAATTAAACCATTATACAAGTGATAACCCAAATTTAAATAATACGAATGGTAAAATATATTTGATTGATGGTGACGGACAATATCAAGTGTTGGTAGACACGCCAAATGGTACATTCAAAAAGACAGCATATTCAGAAAACAAGAATCACAAAATTGGTGAGGATATTATATTGAAATGGGATGAGGAAAATAAGAGATATTTTTTTAATTAATTAACTTTTAAAATTTATAACAAAAAATGGAAACAGGAACAATTATTAGTTTGGTATTGATTGCAGTTGCTGCAATAGTTGTAATTGGAACTATTTGGGGGCTTCTTTCACGTTATCGGAGGTCTGCACCTGATGAGTTGCTGGTTGTCTTTGGTAAGGCAGGAAAGATGAAGACTGAAGATGGTAAGACAATTGTGATACCTTCAAAGATTATTCAAGGTGGCGGTGCATTTGTGTGGCCAATTATTCAAGACTTCAAGAAAATGTCAATGAAACCTATTCAGATTAAGGTTAATGTTGACGGTATTGATTCACAGGCAATTCCTATGCACTTGCCAGTTGTATTGACTACTGCAATTTCGCAAGACAAACTTATTCAGCAAAACGCTGCAACACGTTTTTTGAGTGCTAACCCTGCCGAGGTTGAACGACAGATTTCTGAGATTTTGGTTGGTGAGACACGTGCTATCATGGCAACAATGCTTATTGAGGAAATCAATGCAGACCGTAACACATTCTTGGGTAAGGTTCGTGAATCACTTGAACAAGAGTTGACCAAGGTTGGTTATGAACTTACCAATATTAACATTTCAGAAATTACGGATGATGCAGATTATATCCGCAATATGGGTAAGAAAGCAGCAACCAAGGCAAAGGCTAATGCTGAAGCAGATATTGCCGAGCAGACCAAGCAAGGTAATGTAAAGATTGCCAATACTCGCAAGGAAGAGGAAATTGCAGTATCACAAGCAGAGCGTGACAAGCAGATTAGTGTTAACCAAACAAAGCAGGAACAAGAGGTAAAGGTTGCCGAGATTAACCGAGAAAAGGAAATCAAACTTGCAGAAGCCGATAAGGAGCGTGAGTCTGGTATTGCTCTCCAAGAGGCTGAAAAGCTAGCCAATATTGCAAGGGCTAATGCTGATGCAGAGTCTAAAAAGGCTGAATATGAAGCACTTCAGACAAAGAACATTGCAAAGGCAGAAGCCGATGCCGAAGCCGCACAGAATGAGGCAGAAGCACAAAAGCAAGTACGTATTGCCAAAGCAAAGCAGGAACAAGAGGCTGAGACTATTAAGGCAACACAGGAAAAGGAAGCAAAGGCTGCTGAGTATGAATCAAACAAACGTCAGCGCAAGGCAGAACAGGACAAGTTGGCCGGTGTTGCAGAGCAGGAAGCAAAGATTGATGTAGCAAAGGCACGTGCCAAGGCAGGACAAGCAGAGGCAGATGCTGTAAAGGTATCAGAGACTGCACGTGTTGAAGCCGAAATGTCAGTTGCAAAGACACGTCAAGAACGTCAGTTGGAGGTAAATGAAGCAGAAGCAAAGGCACAAGAGGCAAAACTTAATGCGACTGAGATTGTACCGGCAGAGAAGGCAAAAGAAAAGGCAGTGATTTTCGCAGAAGCCACAAAGAAGAAGGCTGAATTGGAAGCAGAAGCAACGAAGGCTAAGATTCTTCGTGAAGCAGAGGCAGAAGCAGAGAAAATTCGTTTAGCAAAGAATGCAGAAGCAGAGGGTGAAAAGAACATCCTTATGGCACAAGCAGAGGGTAAGAGGGCTTCACTACTTGCCGAAGCAGAAGCAGAGCAGCAAAAGGCTCTTGCCCCGGCAATGGCATTCGAACGAATGATTAAGGCAGCAGGTAGTCCTGAAATGGCAGTACAATGGAAGATGGTTGACCAATACAAGGGTATTGCGGAAGCACAGGCACACGCTCTTGAACACATTCAACTTGGTAATGTCACTGTTTGGGGTGACAAGAACACGGGTGCTGATTTTGCAAAGAGTTTCGTTCAGAACTTCGCTCCTGTACTTACCACAATCAATGATGAGGTCAAAGACCAATTCAAGGGCTTGTTTGGAATTGGTGAGAAGAATGTTGCTCAGATTGAGAACAAGGAAGAGACAACCGAGAACTTTGAAAAGGTTGACTAACGAATATTTTGCATACTTTATAAAACGTGGAGAAGAATATTTTCCACGTTTTATATTTTTTTAACGTTGTTATTTTTGATGGCTAAAATATTTGTATTATATTTGTGATAGCAAAATAAATAAGGAGAAAATATGACAGAAAAAATAGCATTTAATTATAAGCGTGTTACAAAAGGTGATATAAATGACCATGTTTTTGACAATTATGATAATGAATACATTTATCTTAAAAGAGATAATTCTATCATAATTTTTAAAAAACTATCTGATGATATTTGTTATTATTTTGATAAAAATGGCGTAATGTTGAACAATACAGACGTATTTCTACATATTGAGCATAAAACGGATATTAAGAAATATAAACATTTGGTTCGGAATTCATTAGATAAAGAAAATAAGACTTTTTATTTAAAAATAAGTGATAATTGTTATTTTAAATTTAGAACTGATAAATTATATGTTGATTATGAGATTGTAAAGGAACATGATTCTTATTTTGAAAATTGCCATGAACCTGACTATGACGAAAAAAAAGTTATGTTTAATCGTCTACATGACTTAGGCTATGGCTATAATACAGCAAAACAAGAATTATTCCAAGATATAGACTTCATTCAAGAAGGTAAATATTATATATATGAGAATACAGTATTTAAAGCATCTTATGATATTACCTATGACTACAGAAAGGATATGTCAATCCCCTATGAATACCTTATTGAATTGGATTCTAAAAAGAAACGCATAATGTATGAGAATGCAACTTTGGGACTGCCGAGTTACATATGTATAAGAAAAGCAACCGAACAGGAAATAGAACAAGCAAAAGAAATTTATGAAAGCATGAAAGTAACTTTCCAAAATGTTGAACGTAAACTGATAAATATTAAAATTGATTTAGATGAAACATTACAAATGTTGTACAAATTAAAAAACGAAAATGGACAGCAAAGGTAGGAAATTCTTTTTTGGAAAATATAAAGGAAAATATATTAATGATATCATTGTCAATGATACACAATATATAACATGGTCAATGAAAAATATTGATTGGTTTTGGTATAATCATGATGAAGTAGAACTTTACAAGAAACAGATTAAACTTGGGAAAAAGCCAAAAAACCAATATGAATTAATAATGGAAAACATTAAGCAAGAAGAAAATGGAAACACAAGAGGTTAAAGATAAATTAAAAAAAGAAAAAGAAGAAAGATATAATACTGTTCTCAATCATTGGAAAGAACGAAAACCTTTCAGAGACGAGGATGATATCCCGCCAATACCAATTGTATTACCAAAAGACTATGAGGAAATAATAGTCCCAAACATTATAAGATGCGGAGGCATACCAAAAGACAAACTGATAGTTGGCAAAACATATATTGGAGATTGTAGAAACGCAAGAGAAGCAGTTTGGGATGGTGAGAAATTTACATATATGCGGACAAAGTTCGGAAGTACTTATCCAGAAACAATAAATCATTTTCAAGATGATGATGGATATGACCTATTTGTTCCATTAAAAATAAAAGATGAAAAATAACATATATGGCTAGCATTATTAACTTAAACAATATTTGTAAAATTGTTTTAAGGAAAAAAGAAAAAACTGACGATTTTAAATGGGTAACAAGGCAAACTTTTTCACAGTGGTTTATGAACTTGTTTCGCAAAGATAAACTTACAACAAGTTATGTCAAATTTCGTCTAAAAGGTGATTGCTACATAGTCACTGATATTGAAAAAGACTTATTGGGAGAAGAATGGTTTAACAAAAAATATGAATATAATAGTGCAACCAAAATATTTTTTGAAAAACCACATGTTGCATTATGGTATTCTGATTTTAATCATTCATATGAAATACGATACTTTGAAAGTAATAAAGAAGCGACTGATTATTTCAACAAACTAAATGATTATGCGCAAAAACAGAATGTACCATTTATAAACATGGATGCTGGAAAATAATTTTCTTATAATATAAATTTATGTTTAAAGATGTTGAAGAATTAAAGGATTTATTAAGAGAAATGGGATATGAGGACACTGTTGTGTTTGAAAATCCCTCATATATTAAAGCAATAATTGGAATAAGTGATGTTGGTGGTCTATGCTATTCATATGAAAAAATGATTCAATGCCTAATGGAAGAAGACGGAATGAATTATGAGGAAGCAATGGAATTTATTGATTATAATACTGTGAGAGCATTACCTTATACTTCTTCATACGGCAATAGACCAATAATTGTATATAACGATTTATTTAAAGAGGAATAAAATGTTGAATATAAAAGATGTAAGAAAACGTTTGAAAGATAATCCAGAACCAAAAGAAGTCAAAGAAATAAGGGATAAGATTTTATCTTCTTTTGACAAACTGGAATTTATTGAGGAAGGACACAAATATTTTCTTCATAATGATGATGGCACAACGACCGAGTTAAAATCGGTTTCGGAAACAATACATCAGTTTGTTCCGTTTGTAGATTGGGAAGAAAAAGCACAAAACTGTGCTTTAAAAGAAGGAGTAGACGTTTCTGTTATTAAAAGACGTTGGGAAGAAAACAATGTTAAAGCCACAAATAATGGGACTTCAACACACTTATATGGGGAAATGTATCATTGGTTTGTTACCGACCAAACGGATAAATTCTGTGATATTATTAAACCTCAATATGAAAAGGGTTATCTTATACCATATGGCGAGAAACAGAATGCTTCACAACAATATAATGAGGATTTATTTAATGTGCATGATATGTATCCGCTAATGGTTGAAACACAAGTATATACCAAAGTATATGCCGGTACCTTTGATAAATTAATCTATTATAAGCATCCAACAGATGATAGTAAAAGCGGACTTATTTTGGCTGATTATAAAACTAATGCAAGTTTAATAAGTGATTATAACAGAAAATTCAATGGAGTAATGCTACCTCCATTTGAAGATTTGATTGATGAAGCATTATCACATTATATCTGTCAATTATCAGCATATCAGATACCATTGGAAGATATAGGCTTGAAAATTCTGACAAGACGTATAATATGGTTGAAACCTGACGGTACTTATGAACAAATTACCGTCCCGGATGTAACCAAACGATTAAGACAATATTTCAATTTATAAATAAATGAGAACTATAAATATGGAAACACTAAAAGAAAAATGTGAGGCAATGAGAGCAACCACTGATTACAGATTACCTAAAAAAAGTTATGTAATGTGTGCTTGTGATGGTAAGAACTTTTCACGTCTTATTAAAAACAAATATGAAAAACCATTTGATGATAAATTCATTAATATGATGAATGAAGTGGCAATTTATGTTTGCAAGAACGTACAAGGTTGCAAATTCGCATATACACAATCAGATGAAATTACATTTGTTCTAACTGATTTTGAAAACGAAGAAACAAGTGCATATTTTGATTATCGTTTATGCAAAATGTTATCAATTATACCGTCACTTGCAACGGCAAAGTTTAACCAATTGGTAACATTGAATCTGCTTGATACACCTTGTTCAACAGAAGATATGAAACAAATTATCAAACATATGTCGCTTGCACAATTTGACTGCAAAGTGTGGAATACAGATAACTTTAATGATGTGTTTGCATATTTTCTTTGGAGGCAGATAGATTGTGTGAGAAATTCAAAACAACAAGCAGCACAAACATATCTTTCACATAAAGAACTTATGGGAAAACATACAGATGAACAAATTAGACTGTTGCTCGAAAAGAAAGGAATTGATTGGAACGAATATTCTGATGATGAAAAATACGGACGTTTCATATATAAGGAACAAATCGAAAAGCCATTACCAAATCATGAAGAGAATACATGTCTGAGAAATGTGTGGCTTGCGCACGATGCGTTTGAATTATACGAAAGTGGTGGAAAACAAAGATTTTTGGAACTTGGTGTCATTCCGATTAAGATTATTGAATAATGCACAACTATTTATACGTAGAGAATAATTTCAAAAAGGCAAAAATTATGAAATGGTTATTATTCAAATACACGGAGAATGCATTTTTCTATAATCAATTTGTTACAGAGTGTTTGTTTTTAATACTTGGTTTATATGGATGAAAAATGGGAGTAATTTATAACTACTCCCATATTTTATACCTTATTCAGTTGTGTTTCTATACAGCAGAAGTGTTTGGTCTTTCAAGAGCGGTAACTCTTTGTGTAAGTTTGTCTATTTTATTTAATAAAGAATTAATTGTTGAAAGATTTGTTTCTACTCTCGTATTTATGTCATTTAATGAAGAAGATACAATAAGTTCCAAATCATCAATACCCTCATCGAAATCAGTTATTCTTTTATTAATTGCTGTGAATTGATTTGTATTATCAGAACTAATTTCTTCAATTCTCGTATTTATGTCATTTAATGAAGAAGATACAATAAGTTCCAAATCATCAATACCCTTATCGAAATCAGTCATTCTTTTATCAATTGCTGTGAATTGATTGTCAACTTGTAATTTGGTATAATAATTATCAAGACTTTGATGTTCTGTCAAATAACCGGCATCATTTGTAAAGACTGATACATTTGTAGGCTTGTTAAGTATCTGTGCAACACCAGAAGAAGCATTCCAATCTGCATTAACTTGTGCAGCAGGTATAGTTGGTTTGTTTGTCAAATCGTTGTAATTACCACTTTTTGCCACAGTTGCCAAATCTGCACTTTCAGCATAGACACTCAAATCGGGTTTGTTTGTCAAATCGTTGTAATCACCACTGAATGCTGTGTTTGCGTCTTGTTTAAGCGTCAATGCCTCGTTAACCTGTGTCTTGGTATAATAATTATCAAGACTTTGGTGCTCTGTAAGGAACTTACCGTCAGCATCTTCTTTGGTATATACATTTGAAGCGTCTGCCTTTAATGCAAGTTTACCGTCAACTTCTGTCTTGTTGTAGTAGTTTGCAGGATTGAAGATGTCTGTAAGTGCAATTGAGATTGGTTCTTTGCCAGCGTCAGTATTGAATGTGATTACAAGATTACTTTCTAAAATCTCAACATTTGATACCATACCATCCTTAATGAAGCCAGTTGCATCAATTGTTGCAATTACATTAACACCATTTTTAAAAATGATTGCTTTATTATCTGAATCATATATTGCCTTATCAAAGAATTTAGAAGTTAAAACATTTACTTCTTGTTCGGTATAATAATCATCAAGACTTTGGTGCTGTGTAAGATATCCAGCATCGTTGGTGAAAGCACTTACATTTGTAGGAACTGTTGGAATCACACCTTCTGCGATGTCGTTTGCAGGAATACCGGTACTTGGTTTTTGATATGCAGTTGCACCAAGTGCAGCACCTCTTCTGATTGTTTCCAAGTCTGAAATCGTGTCCTGTTTTTTACCAATTGCTTCATTTACAATCTTGTTCTGTACTGGATTTTCAGATGTATCGCTTAATGTCTCATCAACCACTGCACCTTCAGGAATTACAGGTTTGTCAGTAAGGTCATTATATGAACCGCTTGTTGCAACCTTTGCCAAATCTGCACTGTTTGCCTTCAAATCAAGTTTTTCTTCAATTTTGGTAATACTTTCAATTCTATCATTCTTTTCTTGCCCTAAAGCACTAGAAATTATTTCTTGGGCTTGGAAAAATTCATTTTCATTAACAAAACCAACAATTTCATTTTCTGTATTTTTAATTGAGAGTGTTTCATGCCCTTTTAGATAGTTGACTGCGATTTCACCTTCGATAAGATTGTCTTTGGTTGGAAGTTTTGGAAATTTTACCTTAATAGGAGAACTACCTTCTGCATCACTATTATCTACTGTTGGTGTCAAACCATAAAACTCTTCCGGATTAATATTTTCTTTTGGAAGTTTACTTTTAATGTGAGATACATGTTCAAAATTTTTTGCCATTTTATATAGACGTTTTAAAGGTTATTTTAATTTAATTGAGATAATGACACTATACACCCTTAAAACAGATATATAAAAGAAACTGTTCAAAACATTTTTAAAATGCTTTAGGAATAGAGATTCCATTTAACAAGGGCAAGAATGCCATCACTTCAACATCATTTAATAATAAATATCAGATATGTGTGGTAAATTTTATAATTTTTTAACTGAAAATATTTTGTAGTTTCTAAGAATTATCTTATATTTGCAAATGAAAAAAGAATAGTAACAATAAAAGTATAAAATATGAGTAGTTATTTAACATTTTATCTTGTTCCTAAAAAAACAAGAAAAAAATATGACTATAACAAAGATGATGGTCATACAGAAATAGAGGTGGAGTTGTCAACAGGTACACCACTTGCGTTAATTAGTTATTCAAGAAGCAATGATATATATCGTGCTTTCAATGAAACTTTAAACCCTGCATATGCAGGCATGGAAGAAAAGTATACAGAACTTACTACAGACGGATGCAAACGGGTTATTGAGGATTTGGAAAGTGAAATAAAATCAACAGAGAAACGTCTTGAAATAGATTACAAGATGTTAAAAGAGGGTGGTTATAGTTCTGAGTTGTGGGAAGATATTCATTCAATGGAACGATATATATCAGAACAGAAAGAAACAGTTGAGGCTGTTAAACGCATAGAAAATATTGTTTATGAAACCGCAAACGGTTACAATGATTTTGAAAAGGTATTGATTAATATTGATTAGTATGGGATATTTTGTTTGTCAGCACTGTGGAGCACACCTCCACGATAGTAAAGTAGAGGACTTGTATCAATGGGACGATGACAAATCAATTGGATGGTCATTTGTCTGCCCAAAATGTAAAGAAGAAAACTATAAAGAGATTAATTTTTAAATATGAACAGAGAAAAAGCTAAAGTCCTTCTGCCTATCATACAGGCATTCAGTGAAGGCAAGCAAATCCAATGGCTTAAACCTGACAGTGATGAATGGATAGATGTCGTAGGAGGTGACAACGTAGACTTTGAAGACCTCGCTGAGTCTAATGTGGCATATCGTATAAAGCCAGAGCCAAAATATCGTCCTTTCAAAAACGCAGAGGAGTGTTGGGCTGAAATGTTGAAGCATCAGCCTTTTGGATGGATAAAAGTCAAAAATTCAAATTGTTATAAATTTTTAGCCGCAGTACAAAATATTGGTATTTATAGTGTAGGTAAATGTGCATATGAAACTGGATTTAAAAATTTTACCTTTGCTGATGGTGCTCCATTCGGTGTAAAAATTGAGGAGGATAAGCAATGAGTAAAATTAAGGAATTATTAAGTCAAGCATACAATCAGCTTGACGAGTATAATAAAGGTGGTGCTACTAAGCATAACCTTCTTTGGAAGGCAATGGGTAATATTGAAGATGCACTTAAAGAGTTGGAGGATTGAATATGACAAAAGAAGAAGCAGAAAAGAATAGAGAAAATATGAGTGAAGAAAGAGCTAAAATATATTTAGAGTCAGCATTGTCTGAGTTTGAACTTTATGAATCTTTAGGCATTAAAGATTACTTAAAATCTGCACATGACAATATGGTGAAAGCACTTAAAGAGTTGGAGGAATAAGTTATGACAAGAAACGAAGTAAAGGAATTGTTGCCTATTATGCAGGCATTTGCAGAAGGTAAAACAATAGAAGAAAGAATTATTGGAAATGATAACTGGATAGAAACGGATGAAATTTATGGTGGACGTAACAATGATTATGATTATCGTGTGAATTATCGAATAAAGCCAGAGTCAAAATATCGCCCATTTGCTAATGCAGAAGAGTGCCTTGAGGAGATGAAAAAACATCAACCATTCGGTTGGGTGAAAGACAAGTATTCTGTTTATCCCATTGAACGGGTTGGTACTAACTTTGGTAAAAAATGTATAAGAAACTATGGAATATGGAATACTCCAGAGAAAATGTTTGAAGATGTCACCTTCCTTGATGGAACACCTTTTGGTGTTTTAGAGAAAGAATGATGATAAAGATGTAATTTTTAAATTAGTCAATGTATGATAAATGTAGTAGAAAAACTGAAGAACTGTCCTAAAGGGACAAAACTCTATTCTCCTTTGTTTGGAGAAGTGGAGCTTGTAAGGATTGATATGGAAAATCCTAGATTTCCTATTATAGTTAAAGTGTTAGCTGATGAGTCTCCATTTAGAAACGTAACTTTTACAGCTGAAGGTAAATGGTATAGCTTTAAACAAAGTGAATGTTTGCTATTTCCATCAAAGGACAACATGGATTGGAATAAGTTTAGAATCCCTGTCAAGAAGGGTGATATTATGATGATACCAAATAGTAATCATGCATTTATTACTACTGGCGAATTTACTGATAATGCATCAGTCATGTTTATATGTGGTGTTGATGAAGATAATGAATTCCTTATAAACCCTGGTAATGCAGGTTGGACAAAAGGTTTCTATATTCCAGCTTCTGAAGAAGCTAAGAAAAAGCTATTTGATAAGATGGAAGCAGCAGGATATAGATGGAATGCTGATACTTTAAAGTTAGAGAAGATAGAACCATCTATGTTTAAAGAGGGTAATGTTTTAATTAAATATGATAAAGAACAGCATAAACTTATGAAACAAGAATTTAAACCATTTGACAAGGTATTGGTTAGAGATGATATAAATGAAAAATGGATACTAAGTATATTTGGTTGCTATGAAGATGAAGTAGATAAAGATTTTCCTTATGTTTGCATAAATGGTCGCTATCGTTATTGCATACCTTATGAAGGTAATGAGCATCTTCTTAATACTCCAAACACACTAAAAGATTATTGAATTATGACAAATGTAGAATTGATAAAAGAATTGCAGAAATCAGTAGACAAATAAGTAAAACCCGTTGGTGGAATTAATTTAAGTTGATAAATACACATTGGCAGAATTAAGTATGCACTAAATTAATTCTGCCAACAGGTTAGAAGAATTTTAAAATAAAAAAGAAAAATAGTACAATCATGGAATCAGTTAAACAAATTGACAGCATAGTATCTTCTATGTTGGAATGGGTATCTATTTTAACAGATGAATTAATTTCTGAATCAGAAAAGTATCCAAAAGAAGAACAGAGGGCTTTTATAAAAGGTGCTGCATGGATGTTGTATCGGCTTGTTAAAAACCGTGGGCAACGTCATGTTTATATTGAAAAAGATATGACTCTTGAAGAAGCAATTAAGCATTGCGAAGAAGTTCTTCCTATTGCAGAAACATCACAATGTGCAAAAGAACATTTACAACTTAGAGATTGGTTAATTGAATTAAAACAATATAAAGAAAATAAACGATGAAGTACGAATCACCAAATTCAGATGTTGAAGCAAAAGTTTTAGCAACATCCTCATGTTCAAACACTGGACTGATTGCAAGTTCTAGTCCTTGGTTCATTCCAAAAGGATTATCTAAATATGCTTATAGTATTATCACAAAAATGACAAAATATAATGGATATAACCTTATTATAAAAGATATGACAAAAGAGGAAGTTTTTAATCTTTCCAGAGAAATATCTGATTTTAATTTAGGTGTAATAAGTTTTCCAATAACAAATAATAAAGAGCATGGTATAACTATATATCCAATTGAAGACATTGAATATTATATGATAGAAACCAGGTTACTTAAATATTCTGCACAATATGAAGTATCTGAATTATGCACAGACATCTGTAATATGTCAGAAGATGGTTATAAATTATCCCACTTTAGGTATATACCTAACAGTGATTGTTATGCTGCACTATTCAGTAAATATAATGATTAATATGACAAGAGAAGAAGCAAAGAAATTGTTGCCTTTTATACAGGCATTCAGCGAAGGAAAGACAATACAATGGAGATACATTAAAGGCGAGACACCACTTTGGTGGGATGACAATAATCCAATATTTAAGGTTGATGATTTCGATTATCGTATAAAGCCAGAACCTAAATATCGTCCTTTCAAAAACACAGAAGAGTGTTGGAATGAAATGCAGAAACATCAGCCATTCGGTTGGCTGAAAGACAAAAACAAGGATTCTGTGCTAATGAATATACAGGCTCTGTTTGATGAAATGTTAACCATAACTGATGGAGTGTACTTTCGTGGCATAAATCTCATCAACGGGTGGCATGGCTTCGAAGAGGCAGTCAAAGAATACACCTTCGCTGATGGCACTCCATTCGGCATTATAGAGGAGGAATGAATATGGTATGGGTAGCAGCAGATTATATTGGCGAATGGATATTCAACTGTAAGCCTGATATGTGGGCTGGGGATTGTGTTGGACACAACTATTGGTTGCCACAAGATAGATATGGTGCTCATGGTTTACAACTTCCTAAAGGTTCAATAAAGAAACTCATCGGTAGAGAGCTTACATGGGAAGACGAACCTGTGGAACTTACATAGAATTAATAACTTGCAGATATAACAAAGACAAAGTAACAATCTTTAATTATTAGAAATTATGACAAACATAGAATTGATAAAAGAATTGCAGAAATCAGTAGACAAATATGGGGAACTGCCTGTTAAAATAGACATAGAAGTCCTCAAAAATAAAATGTCTATTGAAGATGTTAGATGTAATGGTGTGTGTGTAACAATTTATGATTATTATTGTTAGAATATGGACAGAGAAGAAGCAAAGAAATTGTTGCCTATTATCAAGGCATTCAGTGAAGGAAAGACAATACAATGGAGATACATTAAAGGCAATACATCACTTTGGCTGGATGACAATAATCCAACATTTGAGATTGGTTTCGATTACCGCATTAAGCCAGAACCTAAATATCGTCCATTCAAAAACACAGAAGAGTGTTGGAAAGAAATAAAAGATAAAATTAAGCAATTGTTAATTGAAAACAAATATTATGTCGGCAATTCAGAAGTGGCAAAAATGCTAAGAGAACTTGCTGACGAATTAGATGATTAGTTATGGAAAAGGAAATTAAAAAACAGTCAGAAATATTCGGTGTTAAAGTGTGGTTTACGTCAGATAGCCACATACAACATAGGAACATTTTGAAACATTGCCCAAAACGTGCTGAGATTGGTGGTTTTGATATAAATGATGTTGAAGCGCATGACAAATGGCTGATTGATATTTGGAACAAGACAATCGGTAAAAGGGATATTGTATATATTCTTGGTGATTTTTCCTTTGCTTCTTCTGAAATCATAAAGAAGCAAATTCTTCCAAAACTTAATGGACAGAAATATCTTATATTGGGAAACCACGACAAATCCTCTGAGCATCTTCAAGGCTATTTTACACAGATAACACAAATGAAAGAAGTGGTTTTCAAAAAGAAAAACTTTCCGTTTATTGAAGAGGATAGTTTTAGGGTATTTATGTGCCATTATCCAATGGTAACTTGGCCCGGAAAACATCATGGTGTTGTAAATGTGCACGGGCACTGTCACTCACATTTAGATGACTTTAACGAACAAAGTAGTGACTTACGTGTAGATATTGGCATAGATGGTAAACTTGCTGATTTTAAACCAATTTCACTTGAAAAGTTATATCATTACTTTAAACATAAAACAGGCGGTAAGACATTTAAAGAATATGTAACATTACAGAAAGAATTAGATACAATGCAATTTTAGAAATATGACAAAAGAAGAATTAATACAGTTTCTTAAAGATAATCTAAGAATAGAAACAAATATGGGAATGATATACCAGATGACCCAGCAATTCACTATTAACATATATAAATATAGTAAGGCTTGATTATTTTATCAAACAAGGATATATTTATAATAAGAAAACGCCATAGCATTGGCTGTGCTACAGCGACCTCCTCGCCGACTTTGTAACGTGAAGACGACAATGCGTAATCAAGCATCTGCTGAAGTTCATTTTCTTGAGCTTCGTATAGCCTTCTCTTACATGACCTTTTCCAAGCACTAATGTCCTCCTTTGACCATCCTTCGTAGGTTTCAAGTCTTTTAAAAAGCATTGTAGGATTTAGCATACGCCTGGTCTGGGTCTTTCTGCCTTCGAGTACGGCCTGTGTGAGACCGTACTTATCGTTGAACATAATCTTCTGCATACTCTATATTTTCGTTAGTAACCTTTTTGTCATCGGATTTTTTTTTTTTTCATAATTCTATCTTTTATGTTCGAAGGTAATTAAACACTCAATAGGCATATAATCCACAACCAAGATATGGCTATGGTTACAAAGCACAAAATCAGTCCTATAACAAGACATAGGGCTATTATATCATCTTTATTCATTTTCATGCCTGCACCTTCATTTCATGATTAATACCAAGTCCAAAAAGAAGATGTTGGAGTTCATGGACATAATGAATTCCAAATTTTAATAGCTCTCCACGCATCTCTATAACCCAACCATCCTTCTTATCTTGATAATTAAGCTGAAAACAGGTATAATTATCTTCATCATCTTCATCACCTCCCATAAATGCTTCTGATAAAGAAAAATCACTCCAATATTCTTCGTCTTTATCCCAGCCATTTCTCTTTAATATGGCAGGAGTGAGATTCACTGGCTTTATATACTTAACACCCACACAAAAATACACCGATTTTTCTTCGGGACAAGACAAATCAAAGTGGATTCCATCCCTTGGCTCTTTGATTATCATAATTTTGTTGTTATACATAACAACATCACCGATAATATATTCTTGTTTCATACACTTTATATTTTTTTTTTGGCAACTATATTATTGCTGTTACTCTCCTTTCTTTGCAAGCCTTTCTGCTGTATCAACTAGTTCGTCAAACAAGTTGCTATACAAATCAAAGAAAAGCCCTTTTGTTCTTCCTGTGAAAAGGTATATAAAGGGTGAAATTATAAGGCATATTGGCAGCCCAAAGAAAAAGAGGAACATCATATGAATCCAAAGCAGGATTACCAGTATTCTGTATAGTATTTTCATGATTCTTTACTTGTTACACCTCTCCCTGCTGACCAGAAAGATTAATTGATTAAAGTTCATCAAATTCTTTTTGCAAACGCTTCTGTGTCTCTTCTATTAAGTCACGGAGTTTTTCCTTAAACTCCTTGTCATTCCTTACAAGAGTGCCAACGAACTTATCTACAGAATCTTTCAATCCCCCATTATCAAGTACATACTTTACATTAACGCAAGTATCTAAGCTCTCAGCCAAACAGCAAGCTTTTTTAAAAAATTCTACTTCCATATTTTGTTGTTTTTGTCCTCCCCCTGCTGTCACCAAGGGGAGGATGATTAGTTAATTCATTATTTTATTCCCCATTCTTTCCTGTAGTTGTATGGCTCAGGAAAACCTTCTACTGCCTTTTCAGAGATAAAGACCTGTGTCCCATGTGGAGAGTTACAACCCCAATTAACACCTTCATTATTCTCAAATGCTTCTTTTGTTGAGTTATGTAAAAAATATGTTTTCTGTAAACCATAGCCCTGACAACCCTCACCTGCAAAAATCCCTTCATTAAGAACATCTATAGCATACTTCTCAGCTATCACTTCTGCATTATCATATCTTGATGGGATTACAGCTACATGGACAAGGCTTTGAAAACCACGTCCTTCAGTATAATCAAAGTTGTAGTATATAGAATAGTATTGTATCTTATCAAGAACCTCTTTCTCATATTTCTTACATTTCTCTTTATCAAAAAATTCTTTGCCATCTTTTGCAATATAAACGGTCTTTTCAATCGTCTTTTCTTCCATATTATTTAGATTTATTATATATTAATCTGTTGTTCTTCTGCTTTATTGATAAGAAAATTACTTTTAAGAAATTTTTATCTGACATTATTCTAACTATTGTTTATCCATTTTATTACTGTATCACCTTTATATCCTTTTTGAAATACAAACCAAGCGTAACTAACTGCGCTTCCTCCACCTGCAATCACTGTTTCAAAATCACCATTTTTTGCACACAATACACGACTTACAAATTGGAACATATATTTTGGTGGATTAATAGAAAACAGATTATTATAACGTTTCTTTCCTTCCAAGAATGTAGTTTTGAGAAACATAACACAATATCCACCTTCCGGTAATAAGTCGAGAGAGTGATTAACAAACTCTAAAGCATATTTATATGGTGGGTTTGTAAGAATACAAGTACAATCTTTTGGTAATTCAGTAGTTTTAAGAAAATCTACATTACCAATTCCGTACCCTCTATCAACCAAATCTGTTGAATAAACTGTATGCCCAAGTTCTTTCAATCTTTCTGAAAGATGCCCCTCACCACAAGACACTTCCCATACGTTTTGTGGAATATTCCATACAGTTTTAAGACCATCTATTGCAATAGGGTCTGTGGCGTAATAATCTTCTGTCTGCCTTTCCTTATCAGTATGATTGCTTGCTCCTAATGTGATATAGGTGCTTTTCTTATTTCCAATCCAATCTTTATTTTCACTCATAATTTATCATATTTTTTAAATTGATATTTAATTTTCATTTGCAAATATAATACAAACTTTAGTAATTTCAAAATTTTTATTGAAAAAAAAATAACTTTCAAATAAACAAAAATATGAAATCTAATCAATTTAATTCTTCGGAGTTGAAAATGGCACAATTAATATTCCAAAAGACCAATTTTTGAAATCTGTTTCATATGATTCGGACGTTGTTTAAGTTTTTTTAAACAAAAAAATTTGGGGTTTTCAAAAACTTGTATTACTTTTGCAAAAGTAAAATCAAAAAAAAAAAATAAAAAGATATGTGCGAAAATTATAAGGAAGAACTTTCTTCATCTATTGACCGTGATGAAGTGTTTGATGAACTTTCAGAGAGAATTGCAAACTATTGGGATATAACCATTGAATGGGAAACCTATGAACAAAAAATATATGAAGCAATTGATAAAACAATTACCTCATATACGAAAGATGGTAATCTCTATATTGAAGATTGGAACATGTGGGAACAAGACCTTTATAATAATGCAGTAGAAACACTTGGATTATGCGATTAGAAGCCAGATGCACTATAGGCATTAACTAGACACATGATGTTATTACTACTTTGTTCAGGTAATTTTTCCTCTAATGCATCTATAACGATTTTAAGAGTTGCCCCACTATTTATGTCCTCATCAAATATTAAGAATTTTGCATTTCTATAACGTTTCAATAATTCTCCATTATTCATATATTCATCAGCAATGATGTATAAATTTGTTAAAAATGGTCTGAACTGTTTCTTAAATGCTGTTATTTTGAACCGTTTGGTATTGAATCTGAGTTTATAGCCTCTTTGTTTGAGCATATCAGAATATTGTTCTATTAATTCTTTTGTTTGCATCAGTACTTGGTTAAATACTTTTTGTCCTATTTTTGTTTTAATTCTTAGAGACACTTCATTAAAAATATGCGATGAATCATAACTTTTTTGATAAAGTTTATTCTGATTGGACAGGAAATTTTTGCAAAGGTGCCCAGAAACCAAATCGTTATCAAGACTATTAACAATTGTTTTGTATGCATAAATCATCGTACAGTCAAAAACATCTTTCATACTTGTTTTTTCACGACTATGTTTCTGAAGTGATATGTTATTAAAAATTGTTTCATATTGTTTTAGAAAATTACGTATCGGCTCAGATACATAATATGCAATTTCGTTATAAGCGATGTTCTTAGCTTGGCTCTCGAACTCCATAACGTCTTTTGGAGAAAAGCCTTTATCTAATAAATCTTCTCCATTAGCATATCTTACGTTTATAACATTTCTTTTAAAAAAGTCACTAATATATGGAATACCCAATTTATTACTTAAATTCGTACAATAATATTGGTTAAATTTAGATGATGAAGGGGCTGATACTATCACATCTGGTGAGAACTTTTCTTGTTTTAATGCATATGCAGCATAATTAACTGATTTATCAAGGAATTGAGAAACAGACGAATACCCACCTTCTCCATTTAAGCCAAATTGTTGCTTATAATGCTTATCCTGTACATTATTTAAAGAGAAATTTTGAGCAATGTTAGGTTTTATATTACCGTCATATGTTACGTCTATCGTGGCCAAATTACCATTAGCGTCAACACGTCTGTCTTTTTCACCTATGCCAAGTATTTGGTCTGTGTTTCCATTTTGACGAACAGTTCCATGTTTAATTGCATCACTAAAATTAAAATCGGTCATTGAGAATAACGATATGTATTTAACATTAGTAGAAGGTACGATACCTGTTAAATACCTTGGTACATTGTCATTGTTATGCGATTGTGATACACGATTATATGTCATAAATGTTTGTGTAGCCTCAGACGAAATACGATTCAATGACTTCTTACATGCGTCTATAATTTTATTATCAGAGTCACCCCTATTAAACCATTTCTTCACACTATTCAGTGTAATAGTGTCAAGACCCGGAACTTCTTCTATTGTGCCTTTACGCCCATTTTGGACATATTCTATTACATTCTGATAAAATTGGATAGCCGCTTGCTTTGATTTATAATTCTGCTCTAATGATTTTGATTTTCCACTTTCGTTACCATTTTTAGTAAGTATTTTTCCTCTTAGAATATCATCTTTAGTACCAAATACCCTAGTATCAACACTATTTTTACCTTTATTTGAGTTGTTATCTTTATTCTGATTTATTGAAAAATTAATACTACCGTTATCGTTTTTAGACCAATCAACGCCTTCATTGAGTATATCTAATCCATTAATGATTGTTTTATATTGTGTCTCTGTAATTTTTAATACTTTTCTTTCCATTTGCTCAAAAGTAAATATCTTTATCTGGTTTTATTATAAATATAACTACATATTAGAAATAACAAATGACCTTCTATTTAAGAATTTTTAATATATACAATTTGGAACTTTTAAAAATATGTATTATATTTGCAGTGTAAAAAATAAATGATATATGTATAAAATTAAAGAAATACTTCTTAATAAATCAGAATATAAAATATAGTATTGTAAGTTTTGAAACTTTTAATAATTTTTATTCAAAATATTTTTTAATTATGGGTTGTGATATACATTTAAGAATTGAACAAAGGAAAAGAGTGAATCCTTATCCTAATGACCGACACGATTGGTATAATGTTGGCTTTTATGGGGAATTTAGTAATCGCATATACGGAATGTTTGCACGAATGGCAAAGGTACGTGACTATTATGTTGATAAATATAAAGTTCAGTTTGAACCACGTGGACTTCCTGATGATATGACCGATGGGGCTACTTGTGAAAGTTTCTATTTGCATGTAACAGACGATGAAGCAGACGTAGATTGGGGAGAGCACTATTGCTTAAAGGAAAAGGCTGAAAAATGGGTGGAGCAAGGTTATTCAAAATGGGTAAACGAAAACCATACAAGAATAACAAACCCAGACCATCATTCTCATTCATGGCTTACTACACAGGAATTAAGACAATGTTTTGATGATTGTTTCAAACAAGAAGATGGTACGTATATACCAAACTCAGATTATGTCGAATGGCTTGGTTTGGTGTCCTTGTGTGAGGGGATTGAATCTGACGGAATACATGAATGCAGAGTAGTATTTGCCTTTGATAATTAACATATAAAATGTCATGGGTTTCAAAATTGGTGACATAGTAATGAGATTGGATGGTGATAAGAGGCCACATAAAATTGTGGATATTACCATCCATTACCCCCTCAATCATAATGAACATACTTTCTTCCAATATCATTATGAAGATGGTGGAAGCGATGTTGCAGAATGTGGTGATATATTGAGATTATATGATGGTAAATATAAAAGAAGAAAATTATGAAAGCAAAGGTAATTGAAACAGGAGAAATAGTTAATGTAACCCCATATCCTACATGGTATAAAGAGAACGGCCAAGGTCCAGATAGGAGAGAATGGGATGAGGATGAACTTGAGTTTATTTATTCTGATAAAAAAGAAGAAAACTTTGATTTAGAAAAGGCATTATCAGATTTAGATAAAGACATAAAGGAGTTTGTGACTACGGACGAGTTTGAAAAAGATTCTGCGATTGCCGGTCATTATTGGGCTATTGCCAAACACGCTTTTTTATTGGGATTGAAAGTAAAGAAAGGAGAAGAAGTATGACATATACAATAGAAGAAATATATAGAGTTGTTTGTACTGACCAATATCAATCAACTACACCTGAGACTTGTTGGACAACAAATAAACAATCTTGTGAAGAATATATTGCAAATAGTTACTATAAACATTGTTTAAGCATTGAAACAAGTAGAATGTCAGATATAGCAGTAAAATTATGAAAATACCAGAGAAAGTTCATATAGATGATTTTGGCTCAGGATTCAGTAACGGTTGGCATACTGAGCATTCTTACGAAAAAGATATAATTAAAACACAGAAATGAATAAAAAGAATTGAAGATTATGAAACATTTATATTTTTGGATATCTGTCATAGACATAATCTATGTGGTGTTATGCTTTATACTAATGTTTTCTACGTGTAATGAAAACAGTTCAATTATATTTTATAAAGAATATTCCCTTGCTATTATACCTTTAATATTATGTCTTATATTTCAGTTTGTGGTATTTTATTGCCAAATAACAGGCGAAGATAGGAAAAATATAGAAAGGTAGCATTTTTATAAATTTTAACAAAAAATATTTGGTTATCCCAAAAATATGTATTATCTTTGCAAACAGTAAGAAAAAGAAATGTTTAATGTAAAAAAAAAATGAGAAATTATGAGTAAGATTAAGATTAACGACAAGGTAATTGTCAAGGCAACTGGAAAGACTGGCGTAGTAAAGGGTCGTGAGGTACATGACGAGGGAAATGGCCGTGTAAAGATTGAGTATGTTGTGAAAACCGGTGAGGGTTTTAGCAATTGGGGTACATATAGTAAGAATGAACTTACTAAGGTTGTTAGAAAGAAGGATGAAAAGGCAAATCCAACTATTGTACTTGATGCACCAAATGGCTATAAGGTAACTCTTGTTGCGGTTGTGCGTAATGAGGATATATGGAAGGATGCCTTTGATAAGGACGGTTATTATTCTCCATATAGACGTAAGGGAAAGGATTTTAGGATTGGAATGGCTATCTATAACCCAAATGATACATATGACTACAATTTGGGTGTACGTATCGCAACACATCGTGCCAAGACTTCACCTTTCTGCCATCTTATCAGTGATTTCAATGGTGAGTTTAACAAGGAAACGGTTGAAGCACTTTTGAACGTCAAGGGTAATTATATTGTAAAGAATATTGAGCATTTTGTCACGCTCTGAGTTGACATACCTCTTTCAGCAAATATGGGACAATATATTGTCCCATATTTTTTTGTTATGTTAACATTTTGCATTATCTTTGTAAAAGATAATAAAAATTATATATTTTTACAAATGACGAAAATTACATATCGTACCATATTGGTAATTGGGGACAATCATGCGGATATTGCAAGAAAATATAGTGCTGATTTAGAAGGAAATGAAAATGCATATTATAAATATGAACGTTGTCAACAACATCGTTTAGATGTTACTGGTGAAGAAGGAGATTTTTCAGACCCATTTCCCTTAAAAAATGGCGGAAAAGCCTACTCTGCACGTTTTAATGATATTGATTGGGAGAAAATACACAGAAATCCAAGACAGATGGAATTAAGCAAACGGGCTTGGGAAATCATAGTTGAGGGTTCTGAACCTGTCAATGAACAAGAAAGATATCTAAAAGCCAGAATGGAGCATAGAATTTCTTATTTTATAGATAATTTTGCAACAAAAGAAGTATATATGCAATATTATTCAAGCCTATGGTATTATGGAGTCGCAACTGAAGAAAAATACGAAGAAGTGGATACATGGAACTCTTCAATATTGGAATGGTGCATTAATTTCTTTGATAAATTCCTTAAAGGACTTGAAGAAACAAATCCATTGATTACTATATATGAAACACATAGTTTAGATTAAAATATAATAACACATTAAATATAAAATAGTTATGGTAAATTCATTAAATGAAACTATTGAACTTATGACAAGTTCAGATTACAAAGACAGATTCAAGGCAGAATATTATCAACTTGAATATCGTTACAACAAATTGAAGAAAATGCTTGAAGATTGGGATGCTGATAAATTATCATTCACACCAACCTGTAATAGAGACATTTATACATCACAAATTGTTTCAATGGGTGTTTACCTCAATGTACTACGTCAAAGGGCAGAAATTGAGAATGTTGAATTGTAAGGCTATTCCTCTTCGGGAGTAGCATCTTCTTCATCTTGTTTTTCCATAAAGTGGGTATTATGCCTTTTTTCGTATTTCTCAGACCAAGCCTTTGTTATACCAGCTGTTGCAAACAAACTAGCAACAGAACCAATATAGGCGGCCATTGAAGATAAATCGGTTGCGATTGTGTGGGTGAAAAATGCTTCAATTGACAAAGCAAAAACTGGCACTAAAAGTAACAAACAACCTATGATTGTTATAACAACCAAAAAGAAATTTTTTGAACTTATGCCTGTATTGTTAGATACTAATTTGCTGAAATAATTCATTTTTTAAAGGGTTTAACATTTTTTATATAAATAGTTTTGGTTAATTGATTTTTTTGCTTTATCTTTGCAATGTAAATGTAAAAATAATAATTATGGGAATAAAACTTGAGAATGAGAAGAATCATAAGTATTTTGTAGATACGGTATATAATATTTTGAGCAGTTTAAAGTCCAAATATTCCTATGATGAGGTAGAACAAATGTCAATTAAAGAAGGCTACTTACTATATTTTAAAAATAAGAAAATTACAGGAAGATGGCATCTTGGCATATGGGCTGTCGGAGAATGGGATATTAAATCGGAATATGATGGACATATTTACAAAAGTGGGTATGGTATTGAAACATATAAACCATTAACAATATGTGTTTTTCTGATTCATGATTGGACGTTTGATAAATTCAGTCCGTCATATGCTGATTGGGAGATACTGATAAAATATGGCGAAAGTTGTGATAATGTAATCAAACAATTGAAAGACATATTTGGTAATAAACTGAAAAGTTATTATAACATTGTTGATGAAGATTCATACAATTTTCAACATGTTTCAAAAAACAAATATGTTGCTTATTTAAAAGGATGGTATTATAATGTATTTGCAGCAACACTAAAAGCAAAGAAAAGACGTATAAATGGTTATATTGCCTCAAAAATTATATTGTTTTTAGCCGCATTAGACAAACGTGTTGCTTATAAAAAGCATAAATTTCACAAAGATGAATGGAATGCAGAATTTGAGGTTGCAATAGTTTTCAAACATGGTGATACGGCTTGGGATGATTGGAAGGCGTGGAATGATTATAATAAATTATATAAATTTTTGCGTAAGCATCTAACATGGAACATTGGTATTGATTTTACATATTTTGACGAAGAAGGAAATATGCCAGACAATATATGGAGAGGCGTATATTGGACTGAAGAACCGGAAAAAGAATAAAAAATTAAAAATATGTTTATGACTGACAATTTAAAGAAAACATTAGTTATTCTCCTTGATACATACAAGGAAGATAAAATAGATAAGGAAGATATACTTACTATTTTAGAAACAATACTCAATAATAATTGTTCAAGTGGAACGAATGTTATTAGTTATCCTGTGACATATCCTTATTATAATCCAAAAAGAAATTGGTGGGATGATTTACCGCAATGGATAACAGCATACACGACAACAGGAGACATTAAGGATTTTAAACAAAGCAGTACAGATAATGTCAACATTAAAAGTAATGTATAATGGAAGATAAAATTTATCCTTTACAGAAATCTCAGGACAAAGATTTAAAGAAAAAATTCGATAATCTTCACGTTGAGATTGTTAACAAAGTTATTGATTTCTGTAAGGAAAACAATATACAGATTGATGAGTTCAACATATATGCCGATGGTGTTAGAATATCTTCCAACATATGGTTTTATTGTTCTTGGTAACTTTATTGGATGTAATATACCACGTTTTTTACTGAAATAAGGTTTTTTTGTGAAAAATGTGCTTATCCCAACGTAAGCAACTATACGTTGGGATATTTATATTTTATACAATAACAAAACTAAACAATAAACATATGATTTTAGGGTCACATAATTCTTGGTCTTATTTAAAACCACAAAAATGGTGGATGAAGTTATTATCATTTACTGCTAAATGTCAATGCAAAACAATAGAGGAACAATATGAAAAATACGGAGTGAGGTGTTTTGATTTACGTTTAAGATACATTGATGGCGAAGCATATGTTGTGCATAATGATTTTGTATATGGCAAATTTTGGGGTGAAATAAGTCAGACATTACAATGGCTTAATGATAAAAGAGACGTTGTAATACGTGTAATACATGATGTAAGGACAAAGAACAAATATAAACCATTAAGTGTAAAATCATTTAAGGATGATTGTAAACGTCTGGAAGAAGAATATCCAAACATCTTATTTTGGAGTGGTATGAATCTTTATAATTATGAATATGATTATAATTTTGAATATTTTCCAAAATGTATTGAGAAATATGCTTCTGTATGTCCACCAAGAATAGTTGATGATTGGCTACCATTTTTATATGCAACAATTAAAAACAAATGGATTTATAAAAACTATAAGTTAGATAATACATATACATCAATACTTTTAATCGACTTTGTTAATATAAAATAAATGAGATAACTGAAAAAAGTTATCTCATTTTATATTTTTTGCTTATTAAAATTCTTACATTTTACAGAAAGGAATTACAAATGCATTTTCATTAATATTGAAATACCTAGTTTCTCCGTTTGTTAAAATATTAACATTTAAACTTTCATTTGCTTTTACCGTTGAAGTGGCAATTTTTTGAACATTTAATGGAAGACTTTTACCAATCTGTTTTAAAGCATAATTTAAACGTGATTTGCGTGTGATATAATAGCCCATTTCGCCTGCTGACGGTAAATACCAAGGCATTGTCTTTAAGTTCTCTTCAAGACTGTTTGATTGATTAAATGTACAAGGTTTTAATATTGAACCATAGCGGACACAAGCAATAACTGAAGGATTTACATTAGGATTATTTTCAATTGTGTCAGCATACAATGTTTGCTTAATATTTGTTTCGTCAAGCATTCTAATGATATTTTTTGTATTACCTTCGCCATCCATATCTGTAAATGGTGTATTGACAAATCCAGAGAAATCTCCCTTTGCTTGATAAGCATCACATTTTGTCTCATCATTATTATATGGTGATGGTAAAATTTTACCATTTACTGAAATAGTATCATAATATGTTTCAATGTCGAAAGGATTTTGAGTGCCATTTATTGCATCACTTGGCAATATACCATCATCATTATTGCCAATAGTATTTTCAGATGTTTGTCCTTCAATTGAAGAGAAAGTAATGAATGAGTTATAACGTTTAATTCCATTGTCAGTTGTTATATTACCAAACATAATTTCCTCACCATTTCCGCCTTTATTTGGCGTTTTAAGACTTGCATAATTCAGTCCCATAACACGTACTGTACCATCACCAGTATGACTATAAGGTACTACAACAATAGCATCAGCATTCCAATAATCATCTTCCCAATTATATGCCTGTGCTTTCATAAATTTGACGGTTTTTGTACCATCTTCTTCTTCATGATAAACAACAATATCACCAGCTTCTGCTAATTCTTTTGGAATAAATGCTGAATTAATATATGTTTCACCTGTTTCAACAATTTTAGAAATATTGGGGACTAACAAGTGATTTCTTTTTGCTGTTTTATAATCTGCTTCTTTTTGAAATTTAAATAAATGTTGTACTGACATTTTATATTGTGTTTTTAACTATTTTATTTTTAATTCTGTAAAATCTGAACGTGTATCCATCTTTTTGTTACCGTTTTCGTCAATATGATAACCTAACCAAACTTCTTTGTAGGTTTCTTTTAGATTTTTGATTCTTGCAATTACTTTGCCTTCCTTTGCAATAAGATGCTTTGGATTGTTTGGGTCTATAATCATATGTAATAAAAATGCTATAAAATTATCTTAATAATAAATATCTTTAATATCGGATAAAAACACAAAGAAATATAAAAAATCCCCAAACCTATTAAGTATGGGGATTTAATGTCTCATCTTCTTTTTTTGTTTACATTATATTTTCTTAAACCATTCAACGTATCTTCTATTTCTTCATCATCCATGAAATCAAAATATGTTATCTTCTTTTTTAATGATTTCTTAAATACAAGGAAATAGGAGTGAAACGACCTTGCATGCTGTTGTGTATTAATTTTCCCGCTAATCAGTCTATTCTTTGCCAACAGTATAAACTCATCCAAACTGTCAAAACCAAGACTTTCAGCAATCAGTCTACTATAGTATGGAGTATTCAACATTTTACTTCCAGTAATTGTTGCTTGAGTTTTAAAACACATAATCCCGTCTTCCTTCAATACTCTGTATGCCTCCGAAATCCAATGTTTGTATGATTCTAAGAGTTGTGCCACAGGGTAATATGCTGAAAATCTTCTTGATATGAGATTGTTTTTTACTTTATTACCGTTTTCATCATAATCCGGTGTTTTCATACTTGGACCACAACTAATAACAAACGGAAGGTCAATGCAAATACTACTAATTGAATTATCTTCCAATGGAAGAGGACCAAGCGGTTCAATTTTCTCAACACCTTCTACTTGCGGACAAACGTCAAACTTATACTTTGGTTGAGGTATCTCTATTTCAAGTGTTTCCCCATTGTCCTTTGTAATGTTGAACTTTCCATAAAAGTTGCCTATTGAATAAGTTGGGTCACAATCAAACGGTTTACCATCATTGTGTAACTGTATAATATTATATAGTATTTCGTGTTGGTTGTAACCAATGCTTTTAATTACTCCTTCGTATGCCATTTTCTTCAATTCTTTCTTTTGCTATATTATAATAATTTTCATCAATTTCAAAACCAATATACTTTCTATTAGTATTCATTGCAGCTATACAAGTTGCACCAGTTCCCATACAGCAATCAAGTACCACATCATTTTCATTGGAAAATGTTTTTATCAGATATTCCAATAATGAAATTGGCTTTTGTGTAGGGTGTGTTTTGTTTTTTGTGACTGTATTAAATTCAAGAATGTTTATTGGTTGTCTATATTCATATGTTTTATAATTGTCAGAAGTTTTATAAGAATGTAACAGATTAGATTTTCCATAAATTTTAACATTTGCTTTTCTTGATTTATCCCGCTTTACAAGTTGAGGATTATAAGTCATTGCAATACCGTTTTTTGTATAACACGCTTTTGCTTTGGAAAATACACATATATTCTCTGTAACTCTTCCCATTTGAAAATTCATCAATTGAAAATTGCTTGGTTTCTGTTTTTTCCAAACAATATCATAACGATATAAGTCAAGATTGGATAATCTTAATTTAGAGGAAAATGGTTCTTGGCCAAACATTAGAATAACACCTTTATCAGTGATTATCCTTTCAAAGTGTTGCCATAATTTGTTAATATCAATATTTTTATCCCACTTTGCTGCCGTAATACCATAAGGCAAATCAGTTAATATTAAATCAACTGATTTGTCCACGAGTTTTTCCATCCCAATTAAACAATCCTCATTATATATGGCATTTGTATTAATCATTACGATGCTTGCTTACATTTTTTCTAAGTTTCTTATAGTCACTACTCAAAATCAATTCATTCTTGCCATTCTTGCATGTTGCATAGACGCTGTTATTTCCATTTAAGAAATTAAGATTTCTCTTATTGACATTAATGTTTGAGTTTTTACAAAAACCAAGAAAGTCATCGTTATTTAAGAAACCAATCGGCTGTCTGTTTACGTCAGACCACTCATAAAAAAGTACTTTTACATCATTACATTCCATAATTCAAAATATTTTAACATTTTATTATCCTTTTACAAATATAATGCAAAAATATAATTCAACGAAATATTTTTGGCGTTTTTATTGGTTTTCCACCGTTTTTAATTGCATCATACCATTGACCATTGATATCCAAACCAAGTATCTCTGTGCCGATTAACTTATCAGCAATTCTCTTCACCACATCTTCCTTCATAATCTTTTTTCAAATAGTTTTCTCTTTCTTCTTGATATTTCTTGCTCTGTATGAAACCACAACAAGACAACTCCGGACAAAATCCACGATATGCACAATCAGGAACCATCTTGTCGGCCATTACGGGGTCAATCTCTCTAATCGCTTCCCTTACTTGTTTCCATGCTTCCCTTGTTTCCGTGCTTGCACATCCACACAAACGCTTTCTTGATATGTTTATAAGTGATTGTGCATTACAACTCATCATCATATCATTAAGGCTTCCTTGTGGCATTTCATCTCTTGGAACAGGATTCTCTCTTCTATCATCACGTTGAGAATGGACAAATTTTTCACAACCAATGTGGTGTCGGACAATATGCGTAGTAATCCATGTCTTTATATCCTTCCACTTGAAGTCGTATTCAACAAGTCTTATTGGTGAATGTTCTGCCAATAATATAGAAGCCCACCATTTCTTAGTAGGCTCTTTATCCAACTCTTCCTTACCAATTGTTTCTCTTGCGGTATTCAACGCTCTCTTCCACGTTGTAGCCATTGTACATTTTACTATCTTACTCATTGTCTGCTTCCATTAAATCCGTTATTATTACTGTTTTGTTTTCTCTGAAATATCTGAAGCCGTTTAGGAAATCTTCAATATTCATAATTTTCTTACCGGCAAGCTGTATTCTCTTTATATAAACACATTTTCCACAATCCGCCAAATTCAATCTCACAAACGTTTTGCCATCACTTTCACAATACAAAGTCTGCACGTTCATCGGTGTTTCTTCTTTATTAACAACTTCAACATCATAAATCTTGGCTTCAAATTTCTTCTCATTATTGTCTTCGTCAATTACATAGATAATGCAAGGTAAACCAACATTATCAACAGAATTGACCATCCTTTGCATTCTTTCACAATCAAAATGAGACCAATGACAACGGAAATAATCTGAATTTATCTTATGTGCATCAATAACATATTCATGTTCATGATTCCAACTTGGTTGTGCAATCAAACAATCCTTCCAATCTTCATGTTGAAGAACATCTTCAATGACATGTCCAGTAAAATCCACACAAGCATTCGATAACTTCTTGTATAAGGTGGTATATTTCTCTCCTGCTGCGATTTTAACTCTTGTGTTGGCAATTATATCACCGTGGTCAATTTTGTCGTTTAGAACGAATGCTGTAAGTCCCGTCTCCTTATAACCAAGTTTGATTGCCCAATTGATTGGTGCTGCACCACGAAGAAATGGTAAAAGAGAAGCATGAATATTAAAAGCACACTTCTTCGCAAGTTTGATTATTTCCTTTGGAAGTTTCTTAAATGAAATGACACAGAAGACATCAGCATCCATTCTCTTCAACCAGTCAATAAAGAAATCATCTTCCTCAAAATTGTCACCTTTTATCATATAATAAGGAACTCTCAGTTCCTCTGCAACCTGTCTTATTGTCTTCTTGTGAAACCTGACCTTATCATTAGCAGAAGTAACAAGACCAACAATATTGCTGCCATTATTTACCAATGTTTCAAACGTGTCAATTGCAAAATCACCATTTGCAAAAAATACTACTCTATCCTTTGTCATTATATTTCAATTTTTTAATCATAATATTCCATTTCAGTCTTCATAAACGGTGTTACTGATGGTATATCATCAATATCAGAATAACTAAATTGTTTGAGATATTTAAGAATATACTTGCAATCATTATCTTCAAACCTTATAAATTTCAGATAGGTTCTCTTATCACCACGCAAATTTATAACCGCCCATGATGGTGTCCTTAGATGAACATCCACATTACAAGTTGCATTCTTATCACCGACAATCTCCTTTATATAATTCAGATTATCCTCAAATTCAGCATATTCCTCTTTGAATACCCATCTTAAAAATGCTTTAAGAATCTTTCTCAACATGTTTTATTTTCTTATTATCAACAATTTTATTTCCATTCCATACCGTTTCTGTTCCAATATCACCTTCAGTATTAGCCAAATCAATCTGTAATCTATATCTGGGAATACCGGTATTTTCAATGAACTTTTGGTGGACTACTTGCATAATTTTACCCATACTTTCTATTATGTCTTTTTTTAAATCAACATCAATGTATGACCGAAAATCATATATTTGTCCTTTTTGATTCTTAATTGTTTGCATGCTTATAGTTATACCTTTCTTCTTCCTGTATGTCAAAAATAACTTCCTTGCAATCCTTTTTTGTTTCTCCATCACCGCCACCACCATAACATACGTTAGGCAATGATATGCCTGTTGGAACGCCATTTGCATTAGTATAAACCAGTGCATCCATATTATAATCTAATAATAATGTAATCAATTCTTTAACCGTTAAAATCTTTCTCATATTCTTCACCATTTTTCAATTGTTTATATAATTCCTCAATATATTCTTCCCTTTGTCTCTTCCATTCATCATAATTGTCAATGACTTCTCCATAATAATCAATAGGGGGTGTTATTTGTTCCGGTGATATAAATGGAAACTGTACTCTTAAAGGAAGCATATAAATCATTTGCTTGGTCACGTTTTTCCTTACGTCAGGTGCCCATTTCATCACATCTTCCTTGATATAATCAAAACAGTATTTCTTCTTTTGTCCAAGTGTTCTTTTCCATTCTTCAAAATAATCATTCAGTCCGTTTTTATTGCAATACATGCCAGGTGCTATTTCATATTTATTTTTATTTATCTTCTTCGGATAAGAATATACAATTTCCATTTTCTTTAAGTCTTCCATAAAGTCAGGTGGAAAATTAGAGACATCATCTAAAATTCTAAACAATTTGTCATTTTCTACTCTATATTCCATATTTTACTCATTTACAAGATTACTTCTTACTGAAGATTTAATGTTACATTCTCCATATTTTTCTTCTATTAAAGACTTCTGATTTTTTAATACCGCTATTAAGGATGCGTTGTCATCACCTTCATCCTCATGGTCAACATACAGACCTTCATATTCATACTCACCAAAGTCCTCAATGAAATTATGTCTTATCATTTCTCTGATATGGATTTCAAAATCAAGATATCCTATTCTCATTTCACCAGCATTTCCCACTACTTTAACGTATACCTCATTATATGGTATAGATGTATAGAAAAGAAATGAACCATTTTCATTGGTTACTGGTTTTATTTCAGTATAAGGAACAAAAACCTCCGTTAATAACATATCATCAAACGTCATTCCTATTGATTTTGGTTCTTTAAATATGTATCTTTCAAACGGATAACATTCATTAAATGTATCTAAAAATTCTTCATCGTAATTATTCATATTCTATTTCTCTCTGTTTCCTAATTTCAATATAAACACTTCTTTATCTAATACCCTAAGTGTTACCATATTACATTTAATTTTGTTTCTGATTTACAAACAGGATGCTGACTTTTCAACCTATCCAACTCGTATTGTACGTGCTGTTTGAACCAACAATTGTTACAATCGTTGTTATTATAACAGAATCGGTCACAGCCGTAATATACTAAAAGACGTTCTAATTCAGTTATCATTATATCTTTCCAAATATTTAAAGTGTACTTTTGGTCTGTTTTCTAAATAACTCATATGATACGAAGCAGAAATGTAACCAATACATTTCATTTTAACCTTACATTTAACCCAATATTCGTCACAATAATTCACGTCAAATACTTGGTCTTCTGTTGGTTTACATAGTTTTCTACGTTTCACAATGGCTTCAAGATTTTCAGGAACATGTACATACAATTTCTGCCAGTTACCATGAAAATTGATAGCATAAAAAGCGCCTGTTATAGAACTTGAAAAACATACTCTTCTAACAATATCATCCTCTTTATCAGGACCAAAATCGACAATAGATTCTGGGATGCGTGGTTTAAACCATTCTCCATCATGATTTTTTTCTGACAAATGTATCAGTCTTTTAGGACATTTTGTAATTATTTTCTCTTTCATATTTTTCTATTTTACTCATTTTCTTTTTCTGTATTTATTTCTTTCAAAAAATCAATAATTTCATCTCGGTGTGGATTATCCGCACTGGGGATGATTCGTGTCAACATTTCTATATTATCCCTATCCTTGTTGTAGGTGTGCCACAATATTTCTGATATTACTCTATCTTTATCATAAAAACCGCCAAACAACTCCATTTCAATATCTTTCTCTTTATCCCTAATCTTCTTGAGTTGTTCTTCAGTTACTCTATCCTTACACATAAGGCCAAGATAGAAAGCGTTAGCCCATTCGTTTTCAAGTGCATTGGCACATTTTCCCTCAAATCTGAACAATCTTTCATAGTCTTGTCTTCGTCCTCTGAAATAGTTTGAAAGTTCGTTGTTGACAATCTGATTCTTCCTTTTCTTAATAAGATTTAATACTTCATATCCTTCCTTCAATGATGGACATTCGACAATCTCATTAAGAAGAGTTTTTATCCTTGCACAAACCTCCGCACGTCCTTGTGATACCCAACCTTCATAAGTGGTTGTCCATAGGTTTTTCCGTTCTTCTGAACGTATTTTATCAACCTCCTTGAGATATTCTTCAACGGCATCATAAAGTCGTTGTACAACACGTCTAATTCGGTCTTGAAACTCTGCTTCAGATATTTCAAGTGTATCTTTATCATTCAGTAATTGTGAAAGAAGTTCACTCTTCTCTTGTTTTGATAATTTATTTAATTCAATCATCCTATTCTATATTTTTTAAAACTTCTTTATTCTTCGTATACACAATTAACCAACCAATATCATCAAATATACAGCATACAGACCAAAGGAAAAGTGATACTTTAAGACTTGGTAATGCTATTAAAGCAGAAACATAGCCAATGATGCAAACAATTCCGCTTACAATGCTTACATTGTTATCATATATTTCCCTCTCTTTTTCAACCCATAATTTTGCTTTAAATGCCATTATACATTTTCCAACAAATGTTGATATAATTGTTGTATATATCAGTGAAGCAATGGCAAATATCCACACATTCCAGTTTATAAAACAAAGATAAAATCCCAATAAACAACCGCATAGTGATTCAGCAAAAGCAAGATAGAAAAAATACCTTATTGCTTTTTTTCTCACATTTTTCTGCCAAATCATTCCTATTAACAGTCCAGCAATTGAAGCAGCCAAACTTTCAAAGGCAATCCATTGTGCCGGCAAGTTTGAAATGATTTCCTTTACCAATGTGGGATGGGCATAAGTGATTAAAAGACCGCTTATTACGAGGCTGATTAAAAGCCAAGATTGGTTTTTATCTGGGTGTATGTTAATATATCCTAAAAGTTTCTTAATCATTGTTTTTGTAATTCTCTGATTAATTCATCCGCTTGTGAAACTGCCATTGAAGCAATTTGTTTTTCATTAAATGTCATTTCTGTATCAGAAATAATCAAACTGTTCATTGCAAACATAGCAGCCAAATTGCGTATTGCATCCCAATTCGTAGTGTCTTTTACAGTTTCGTTAGTTTCTGTTTCTTCATCAATGTCATCTTCACTACAAAGTCCATATTCAGTATTACCACATTTCGGACATCTGTACATATATTGTGGTGGATAAGAAGTAAAAACTTGGCTTCTGTCTGCAATCATTTTTGCTCCACACTTACTGCATTTCTTCATTTTTATTATTGTTTTTATTTGTTATTTCCTCAATATCAAATTCCTCACAAAATCTTGCATTCATACCCTCATAATCAAAATGGTAATCAATTTCACTTAATTCCTTCCCCTTATAAAGTTTATATGCAATGGAGTGATATTGTAATGGTACACCAATCAATTTGAATTTCCCATCAGTACAGAAATAATCTTTCATAAAGAAAGTTTTCCTTACGCTTCTTCTTTCCTTGAACATAAGATTATAGCCCCTTAAATGAAAAAATTCAACATGTACATCAAAACCGATTTCTTTTGCTATTTTTTCAATATCTCTTCTTAATGCAAAACATATAAGTTTATCATTATATAAAAGAAATTCAGTCTTAAATATGATTTCATCATTTGATAATGATACACATTTATCTGTAACATATGGGAAATACTCAATAACCTTTTTATAAATTTGTGTTATGAAATATTTCTCTGCCGTAATGTGTCTCTTTGGGTTGAGTTTTCCAAAAATAACCTCACGTGTATATTTGCTCGTCTTCACATAGCCCAAATCGGTGAATTTACCAATGAAATCTTCATATGTATCAGCACCAAGCACAATGTCTTTATCAATATTTCTTAATGTTTGGAAATTAGCCTTTTTCAAGTCAATTGATATGAAAAATTCGCCAATGTTATCGTTGTTATAAATGTTATTGGAAGTTATATTTAGTCTATCCTTAATTGTAAAAACATTCATATCCATAGTGTTAAATTTCTGGAATGCCTCACTATCCATAACAGTAGTAATAATTTTATCCCTGACATTGTAGTAATCTTCCAAAAACTTATTGCAATCCCCATCATATTTTTTATTAATCATATCAAGAAGTTGGTTGTATTTTTCTAATGAATCATAGTCATCTTGATACAGATTTAGATGATAGAAAAAATATTCCTCATTAATCAGTGGTATTGGAAGTTTATAATCACTGATAAACCTTTTTGCTAATTCTCTGTTGTATAACATATTGTAAAAATTAAAAAACCCCAATAGAGAAATATCCTGCCATTCTCCTTACACTGTGGTCAAATCCGAAGCTTGCGTTTCAAACAGGTATGGGGTAGATTTTTGTTTAATATTAAAATGAATTGGTCATCCAAGTATCCAAGAAATCGGATAATATTGATTTTGCCTCTTTTTTACCAATATAACCTTTACCATAGAGCATTCTGCAAATTTCCCCTAAATTATCAAGTATTTCATTTTTATTTTCTAAATAGCCCCTTTCTTTTACTTCATAACCTCTGTCAGTAAGTTCTTCAATCAACTCATCACTGTCATATCGTTCTAATGGATTAGAAACACCTTCTAATAGCGTTTCATCACTAACATCATTGAGAATATAAGGGTTATCTTCTATATATTCGACTATATCTTCTTTATCCATTTCATCTAATATTTCCTCATAATCAAAGAAATCAATGAAACTTCTTAATAGATTTTTCTTTTTTTCTTCCATATTTTACATTATTATTAATTTCCTTATTTGTTTGCAAATATAATAAAAAATATTGAAACCGCAAAATATTGACAATGTTTTTTTTGAAAAATTAAAAATTTTTAACTATCTATTATAGAAATTATAAACATTAAAAACATAAAATTATGAATGAGAGTTATCCATATTTAGGGATTAGACAAATTAATGGTAAAAGTTATGTAGTATTATTTACTGAAGAAGATACTGGCGTTGTCGTAATGAATGAAACCGATAGTGAAAAAATAAAATTTGGACTTATTGGCAGTTTTGATGAAACTGAATTTGAGAAATTACCACAAGACCAATGTGTAAGACTTAATAACTAAAAACAAAAAACTAAGTTTCTTATCTATGACGTTTAATGACTTTGTAAATTACCATGTTATGCCACTTTTAAATAAAAAAAAATAATGGATAGGAAATTTCCTATCCATTTTATACTTAAAGCCACTGCAAGTTGTACGGATTAACTACCATTGCAACTGCAACAAAGTATAATGTTTAAAATCAAACAATATACTTTTGTAACGTTTTAGATACAATTCTGCCATTTACAGAAGCATATTTTTGCTTTACAATATCAAGAATTGGCTTCATATCTTTCATTGAAAGATTACCACCCTTGACTGATAAATAATCTTTAATGACTTCAGTAACATAATCGGCAAGTTCCTCATCTGTTGGCTGTTTTGGAATAAATGTCTTAATAATTTCAAGTTCACCCATTTCCACATTAGCAAGGTCTTCTCTTCCACCATTTTTATATTGTGTAATTGAATCCTCATGTTGTGAAGCCATTTTAAGAAGAACTTTAATCTGTTCCTCCTCAGTAAGTTCCTTTGTCTTACGACCCGGTTCTGTTTGCTTTTTCAAAAACTCCGCCTTAATAAGTTTTAAGACATTCAACAATTCTCTGTTCTTCTGATGCATCGCATCTTTAATCAATTCATCAATCTGTATCATAATTAAACAATTTTTTATTTTGTTCTTTTGTTAGAAATGTTTTCAAAAACTTCTCTTGTTCTAAAATAATATCAACAGCCTCTTGTAAACCATTTGCCCTTGTGCAAAAAAAATCACAATTCTTGTTATAAGGCATCCTAATCATAATCTTCCTCGACTTTTCCCTTTCGTCTGTTATAAACTCAGGATTATCATCAATAAGCCAATCGCCTTGTATCATCCATTTGTCTCTTGTGAAACAAATATCGTCATAAGGTATCTTATTCTTCTGAAGGAATAACAATGTGTTGTATTTGTTTTCGATACTGTATTGCCAAGTTACAATAACAACTTTATGTCCGGCGTGCCTTAAATCCAATATTGCTTCTCTTACACCATCATAAGGTGAACTATTTAGAAAAACTTCTTTTGAAGATAAATCAAAAAAGTAGTCACAAGCAGTCAAACCCATTTCTTGATGTATTCGTTTAAATGTTTTATCAACATCATAATCAAGAATGTTTTCAGACGTAAGATTTTCATTAAATAAATCATTATACAATCTGCATAAAGTTTCATTAATGTTTCTTATAACACCATCTACATCTATCTTAATAATCATGCTTTTTTAACTTTATAACCTTTAATATGTTTTAATAATTCAGTTCTTGTAATCTTCGGATTGTTGTATGCTAACTTCATTGCGTATTCAAGACAATCCTTGACATCTCTACCAGGTTTAATACCCTTTATGAACATTACATCATCACCGTTGATAGGTAACTTATAGTCAAACATGTCTGTTTTGTCATCAACCATTCTATTTGTGAGTTTGTTTATCATATACACTTGATTAGGAAGACAATGGTCAATAGCATGAGATTTGTTATCTGCATCAATTAATGTCAAAAGTTCAAAAAACCTTACATAACCACACTGATATTGAAGTTTTCTAAGTGTCTTGTCCTTCATATGGTCACAAGTATCACCCCATTGCTTTGTTCTCATATGATTCTCAATAAGAAACTTAACCCTATCAATAAAATCGTTTGAATATTTAAGTCTTCTTAAAATAATTTCAGCAATATCAGCACCTGCAAGTTCGTGTCTATAAAAGTGTACTCTACCCTTATCATCGACACTCTTTACTTGTGGTTTTCCAATATCATGCAATAGTGCAGCCATTCTTACTTCAAGTTCCGCAACACCATAGAAAGGTCTCTTCGCAACCAAATTAAGTACATTCAACGTATGACCCCACGCATCATCTGAATGATATTTGTTTTGTTCAAGTCCAACCAAGTTGCAAAGTTCCGGAATAACATACCTCATTGCACCAATATCAACCAGCAAACGCATTGCACAAACAGGGTCATCGCACATAAGCATCTTGTTCAACTCATCAGCGATACGCTCCTTTGTGATAATTGAAAGTCTATCAACCTTGTCACGCATACCTTTTAATGTATTCTCATCAATATGCCAATCTTTATTTTCTGCATGGAATCTTGAGAAAAATCTTACACATCTGAGAATCCGCAAACCATCCTCTTCATATACAATTTCTGGTGTTGAAGTAACCCTAATAACGTGGTTTTTTATATCATTCAATCCACCACAACAGTCGACTATCTGATTTGTACTAATATTTAAGAATAAAGAATTTATGGACAAATCTCTGCGCATTGCATCCTCATACAATGTTCCATATTCTGTTTCCGGATTACGGCTGTTCTTGTCCTTGTACTGTTCCTTTCTTGTCTGAACGCATTCAATCTCTACTTCGGGATATTCTTTCAGATGAAACATTGCAGTGCCATAGGTAGGATAAGTTACAACATTTCTATGTGTGTGGCCGTTCTCTTCCATCCAATTGGCAAACTCAATACCGCCACTTGGAAGTTCCACAACAATATCAATATCCTTAATTTCCTTATCCATATACAAATCCCTGACAGCACCACCCACCACATAGGTTTTACCCTCAAACTTTGTACCATTGATAAGGTCTTTTAGATATAATACTATTTTGTAAAATTTATCTTTTGTCATGTTTACCACCACAAACTAAAAAAGTATTTTTTAAACAATTCAAAACCCTCATAATCAGAATTATAGCTATCAGTTAAAATTTGCTCAATACTTTTTATCATTTTTTCAAGACATTCAGTCCATTCTTCAATATTATTGAAATCACCAGGATAGCCGTAATTTGTCTCTTTAAATGCTTTCAATCTCGGAAGAATAAATTTAAGAATCGTTGTATCAAGATTCCACAATTCTGTTTCGTCAAAACCTCTTTCCAAACGCTGTTTCTTAAACAATTCCTTTCTTTCATCGTCTTCAGACAAATCAAGTGAAAAGTTAATATTTTCAAAGCCATAAGGGTCGAAGGCTTTATCCTTATTTCCTGCTACATAACCTTCCTTATAGGCATCCTCACGTACTTGATTAATTGAATATTCAATATTTTCGAAAAATTTCTTATTGTCCATATCCTTATTTTTTTAAAAGTTCAACAGTTTTTGGTTCACAATATTCTGACAAATAATCAATAATTTCCTCCTTTGTCATTGTGCAGTAATTCTCCAAACCCAAATCACTAAACTCTCCGTCATGATTAAAAGTTACAATGGTTTCAATACCAGAGGCAAAACAAACTTCAAATAACGCAACCTGCTCTTCTGAGAAGCCTTTTGTCCTCATTAATTCTTTAACTGCTTTGTCTAAAAATGTTTCTGACTTGTTCTTATAATCTATTGCCTTTGATAATAATCTTTGCCACTTTTCCATAACTCAATAATATTTTTCTATGTACCATTTTGCTGCCTTTTCTGCCTCACCCTTTGTATTCCATTTCTGTCTGCCAATCTCATCGGTAATATCCTCTTTGTTTATTTTGGCATACCAATGTTCACCACCATCCCACTGAATAAACCTTACGTCATCTAATGTTGGTTTCTTAAAGTCAGGATATTCCAGTTTATCACTATAATATCTCTCAACAATTTCAAAATGTTGATTTTTTGACGAGTAGCCAAATTGTCGGACACCATCTTCAAGATAGACAGCCTCACCTTTGTCAATGTCTTTAAGTCTGCCTTTAATAGCCGTTAATAACAATTCATTAGCAGTATTAAAAAGTGCCAATGGTGAAGAACGTTTATATCCTTTAATCTCTGTAATGGCTTCTATTGAAGAAGCAACCTCATTTGTGGGATGATTCATTATCCCACCATGTTTAAAAATTGCTTCCACAGCATCATGTGCAGCACTACTATATCCCTCTTGCATCGTTGGTTTGAAAAACTTCTCGGCATGTTCCATAACTTGCCTTGCGGTTTTTGCTGCAAACCACCACTTGTGACTTTCTTCGTCTGTTGCTAAATTTTTAAACCTTACAAATTCGTATTCCATTGTTTGATAATTTTTTAATTTTACAATGCAAAGGTATAATAAAAAGCACAATTATCCAAATAATTTAAGTAAAAAAAGATTAATCCAACAATTTTTAGACAATTATATACTATTTGGCTCTTCTATATAAGAATTACAAGATAAAAGACCTTCTTGATAATTTTCAAGGTAATCTTCAATTGAGTGTCCTATTACTTGTTCTAAAGGATTTTTTTCTAAGATTTTTTGCGCCTTTTCTTCATTTTTGTACAAATTAGTGTGATAATTTAAGAAATCTTTATTCCATTTCTTAATATATTCATCGTCAATTTCTATTTCTATTTTTATTATCTTTTTCATATTCCTTATCCATTGCAAAACGTTGAATGAAACCAATTATATGCCTTATCTATTGCCTCTTCTGGTGTATCTGCATTAAATCCCTTTATAGAATCACCTTCCTCACAAGAAATCCAATCAACATGCCAACTTCCATCAAAGTGGTAAAGATTAGGTGCATATCCCCAATCTTCAACGGTTGATTTCATATCACCGGTAATATGCTGAAGCGTCTTGAACTTATCCAATGCTTCATTATTAACAAGTGTTATTGGTGCAGTTGCTGTTACCTGTAATTTCCGATATTCTTCATATTGATTTAAACGTTCCCTTATAAAAGGTTCAAATAATGGCATTACAGAATCCAAAATGTCATCAATGTTCCGTTTCAACATATCCTTAATCGTACATTCTATCGTCTTGTATAATGCTATATTCTTAATTTCCATTTTTCCATAATCTTAATCTATAATTGTCATCATTTTGAATATATAATGTTTTATAATGCCACGCAAAACCATTAATTGCTGCTGTTAGTATTGTACCTAATATAAATCCAATATTATATTTTGATATGCCGAATAGTTCTCATAACTTCTACAATCCAAGTTGTTCTTTTCTTATCTTCAGCAACAAGTCATTTACAAACTCAACGTCAATCTTATCAGGAATTGTACTTTCAGCCATTGCCTTTTCCATTTCGTCCTTCTTGCCTTCGATATAGTCAATGATTTCCTCATAAGAAGTGTTTCCAAGACGAATATTAAGAATGAAATCCCTATCAATGTTTGTTCTGTCAACATTGAACTGACCTGTCTTTGCAAGTTCAAGACCCATATGCAACAACCTTACAGAATGTGCCACATTCTTTCTGTCAAACATCTTTCCTTTGTTTTCAAGGTATCTCTGAGGATTGCGGTTTGCCTCCCATTCCTTTTGATTCTTATAATCAACACAATGGCTGGAATATCCATCCTTATTATAGGAAATCTGACAAATTGGCAAAACATCCTTTTCAACAGAAGACAAACGCAATTCATTTGAAGTTTCCTCTTCATTGGTCATACCTTTATAACCGATTGGTTTTTGGTTGTTAAACCATTCATGAAGTCTTCTTAATGTTTTCATTTTTGGGTGAGTTTTCGATGTTGAACGTAAGTCATATTTTTCCATTATGAAATTGACCATATTCTTGAATTGTGCCTTATGGAGTTTCTTAAGCAAATTAAGGTCCTTCTCACCATCTTTAAGACGTTTTACAATATTAATAGTATCATATACATTATCGTCCAAATAGGCTTCTTTCAAATCCTTAAATGTCACGTTTTCATTAAGGAAATGGTTTCCCCAATCATAGAATACAGAATAGTTATCGTGCATATTGGGAACATTCACCAAACCACAATATTTCTGTTTAAGATTTCTGTATTCAAGCCAATTCTGAATCTTGCTACTACCCTGCTTATAATAGGTATACACAAAATCAAGAATACCCTTGCGTTCAATCTTTTCCTGTAAGAAACGTTTATTAAGACCACGGCATTTCCTAATCTGTTCATAAGAATAACCAAGAATAGGTTTGAAACATTCCTTTGTAATAAACTTATCCCTATGTTTCTTAATTTCCGTCATAATAGGATGTTCATATTTAATACATCTTTCCGGTACAAACAAACTTTCAAGAACCGTTGGGTTTGATTTAAGCAACAGTTGGAAGAACTTATTAAGTTCAAGCCACGTGTCATCATTTTTTTCAGAAGCAATTTGGTCTTGATAGTCCAAACCCAAGCCCAATAACTGTTCGGCAGGTGCCATATATATACCACCTGTATCTATATCTGATGTACCGTCTGGCTTCTGTAAACCATAAGCGTGACTACCTCTGACATATTCATACAGAAGCAGCCCTTTTTCTCTAATATCGTCAAATGTATATTTCTTCATTTCTCATTTTTAAAAATCAATTAAACCTTCTGTTTCAAAATCATATCCAAACGATACTTCTGTTTCTATTGTTTGGGTATTTCCACCGCCATACAACTTTGTGAATTTTTCAACAAACTCCTTACCACCTACCGGTGTCCAAGAATGAATATCGTCAGAATCAATCATCGTAAGGATTTTCTCATCCAAATCCTCAATAGTGGCATAACAATAATCTGCCATATTATTATCAACTTGGAAAGTATAAACCTCTGAGATTTCTACAATATATTTCTTTTTCATTTTGCTTTAATGTTAAATTTTTCTACCAGTTTTTTCAATTGTTCTTCAGTAATTTCGATATCTTTTTTTGTTTTGGGTTCATAATTGCCAATAATATTAAGGTGGTCAATAGCCACAAACTTTTTGGCAAGATTTTCAAGACGTTCTTGTTCACAGAACGGACATTTATTACCACTATAAGAAAAACGATGAATTGGGCAGATTTGTTTCATTTTATTTATGTTTTAAATTAAACTTACGGATTTACAACACTTCCACCACTTGTAATAGCGTTCGCAACACTTCCCAAACGTGTACGCAATTCTTTCATTGCTTCTATATTGTCACGCAATGTCTGATTTTGCTTATCAATGTATTTATTGTGTTCTTTTAATACAGTAACAAGGTTACTTAAAACCTTTACCAAATCTTGTGCTTCTTTTTTATCCATATTTTTAAAATTATATGTTTTTATTTCCGTTACAAAACTAATACATTATTTTCAAATATCAAAATATTATAAGTTAATTTTTGATAAAAACGAAAAAATCATCTATATTTATAATGTATGAAAAACTATATGAAATCATATGTATATCTAATTTGTGACCCAGTGCAAAACTTATTTAAAATCGGGGTCACAAAAAATCTATATAATAAAAGAATAAAACAACTTCAAACTGGTAATGGTACTGAATTACATATTGTTAATTACCACGAAACTTACTACCCATATAGAATTGAACAATTGTTGCATAACAATTTTCATTTAAAAAGAGAACATGGAGAATGGTTTAGATTAACAATTGAAGACATTATTTCATTTAAACCATTATGTGAGAAATTCGAACAGTTAATTGAAGTAATGAAAGATAACCCGTTTTTTTCTAAGAATTTACGTTAGTTTTCTTTTGTATTATATCTTTTACCATACGTTTAGTACACTCTTGTCTTAAACGCTGTATTATATAATCACCATGACAACTTTCTTTCAAATTGCAATAACAGCCAATCCAAACTTCATCATATTTCATACAAGCATCCACCATTTTCTCAAATTCTTCCCTAAACTCAGGAATTTCTTTTAGACAATTCTCAAAATATCTTTTATATCTTTCAATGGCTTCTTCTCTTGTTTTAACAACAATCATCGCTTTTGTGTGCTTGTTTTTAATATGAGTGTAAGGGTTGCCAAATAGATAGCCACGATGTACCCTAAATACATTTTCTCCATTATGTTCTTCATTTAATACACAATATCTTTTTATCTGACTCATAATAACAATAAAATTAAAAAGAGGTACGATATAACATACCGCACCTCATTATTTTGCATTTTTCAATTACCAATTACTGTACGGTAACAACTGCTACACGATTAGAAGCCTCGCCAACTACTCCAAGTCCAACAATCTCAGTTACTGTAACATTCTTTCCACGCAGATAATTAGCAACTGCATTTGCTCTACGCTGTGACAAATCCTTATTGTACTTCTTAGTACCCTCCGGTGAAGCATACGCATTAACCTTTACAGTTCCACTAACATTGTCAAGAGTTGCCTTCGCATCAGAAGTAAGCACGTCACTATTATAAGCGAAATATACTACATACTCATTGCTATTAACAACCTTAGTGACCTCCTTAACAATCTCTTGCTCACGTACAACCTCAGTAGGCTTCTTTGCAACTTCCTCACGGAGACGGTTAATCTCATCCTGCATTGCGCCAACGTCATATACCTTAAAGTGATGTGTTCCATTTGAGGTCTTGAAATGATAGGTATAACCAACACCAAGATAAAGTTGAGCACTATTCTTGCAGAATGTCAAAGGCATTGTGTGTGAATGTGTTACATTCCAAAGTACGGCAGGACGTACACTAATTGTGTGTGCCTTCTCCTTACCAAGATTGAAAGCAAAATCCAAGCCAGTCTTTACACCAAGTTCGTTGTTAGCCTTATCACTCTGATTAGGTGTAAATGTATGAATCCAACCAGTACCTGCAACAGCACTCAACTCAAACTTACGTGGTGTTCCATTATAACCACACAAAAGATTTGTAAGGTTAACCAAACCATTTACGCCAACATAAAGTCCACGGAATGCATTATGTGTTCCATAAGTATCAAAACGTTCCTGTGCTCCACCGTAAATATGGCTACCAAACCAAGCAGTACCCTCAACCTCTGCGCCTACAACTGGGGTAAACCACTTACCGAAATGCAGTGATGCAGTAGAGTTAAGAGGGAAAACGTGGTCAAAATCCAACGGTGTTGCAACACCACCCTCAATACCAAAGTAAGTGTTATCAAGAACCTTACTCGTCTGCACAGCAGTCTGTGCGTTCACAACAATGGCACTAAATGCCATCAACATCATAAAAATAACTTTCTTCATTTTCTATTCTTTTTTAAAAGTTAAACAATTATTTTATTATTAAACGTAATGTTTTTCGTTTACTTTTGCAAATACAATGCAAATTATTCAATCAACCAAATTTTTTCTGTTAAAATTGCTTAATAGTTCTTCCAAAGTGTTTCTGTTCGGTTATTTGTTTCAAAATTCACCTTATTAAAACCGTTTTCCAAAAGAATATTATACTTTTCATTATCATAGCCACTTATAAGCATTTTACACTTTGCACCAATACACGCTTCAAGAAACTTGTCTTGTATATCGTCTGCCATATCAACATCATATCTTCTAGTGCTTGTCCTTGTACTTTGAACATATGGTGGGTCACAATATATCAATACATTTTCTCTGTCCTTATACCTATTGATAAGTTCAATACCATCCATATTGGACACTATTAAGTTAAGAAGTCTAATGTGTAAGTCTTCCAATCTCTCAACAACAGAAAGATAATCCCTTACCGACTTACTCATATTTTTACGAATATGCGGATGCATCTTAAAACCGCCAATGCCATTGAAACTTGTTCTATTGACATAAAAAAACATATATGCCCTGTCAAGCAATGAAAGATTTTCACTCTTCAGTTTTTCCATATATTCTTTCCTCATTGTATCACAATAAGGACTTAACTCACAACGAAGTTGAAATTCCTTGAACAATTCCTTGTCTTGTAATACCTTATATAATGAATAGACATTGTTTTCCAAATCATTATATATCTCAACAGGTGGAACATAATCCATATGTAATCCAACCGCATAAGAACCGCCAAAAGGCTCTATATACGTGTTATAACTTTCCTTGTCTGGAAAACATTCAATAATGTGTTTACTCATACCATTCTTACCACCAAAATACTGTATAGGTGCATTCATAATTCTAAACTTTTAATTTTTTTATTTAATCTACCGCAAATATAGTTCAAATATCCTACACAACCAAATATTTTTGAAGTTTAATTACTATTTATATAGAGACAGTAATTTTTTTAAGTAGACATTATTATGAATATAAAACATATGATTGACGAGTGTGTTAGAAACACTATTATTACCAGTTTGAAAGAACAACGTATGAATCAACACATTGATAATGTTGTTTCAGAAGTGTTAAAACGCAATCTTTATGAAGCGGAATACCAAAATACAGAAATGAAACGTAACGCTGTTATGAAAGCGTTGAAAGACCCAAAGTATAATCATGCTCAATTGGCATATACACTTTGGCCTGATATGGATAAGGACACTGCTCGTTCACTTTTTGCGAAAATGGCAAATGGTACACCTGACAATGATGGTGTTGTACGTCATTTCAGTGATGAAGATGTTAATAGTCTTTATCAGTTAATTAGTAAGAGATAATAAGTTTTGGAAACTATTAATTTTAGATATGAAGAGAACAATCAGATTAACGGAAAGCGAACTCAGAAATATGATTTCGGAAACCATGAAAAAGATATTAAAAGAAACAAGGTTTGATAAAAATGATAATTATCCACGTTTAGGTTCTGAAAAAAGTAGACCTGACGATATTCCTCCTGGTGATGAAGACATATATTATCCGGGCGATATTAATCCAGATGTGTGGAATGCCCTTCAAAGGGGAGACTATGGCGAAGAAAAAATAAATGAAGAAGGTTATTCTTATAATGGTGAAGATTATAGAAAAGAATTATTATCCAAATATGGAGCAATAGTTGATAAAGAAAATAACTATAAAGAAAACATTACACGTTTTAAAAACGCTTTTAAAACTGTTTTACGTGATTATAGTATTGTTATTGACCTTAAAAAAAGCAAAAAAACATCTGAAACTGCTAGAAGAGTCTTTACAATGACATCCTTTTTAAATTTTATTAAAAAAGAAGAAGGACAAACTTTATATGATAAAATATGGGAAAAATATGGTGGAGAATATGAAGAAATGGCAGACCAATATTTACAATATTGGGTTTTAAAATTAAGAAAATAGATTCAACACAAAAAAGCAGTCAATTACGACTGCTTTTTTTATGCCTCTACCTCAATGCCGCCATCACCCACACATTGCGGTTTTACTGTCTCAACTTCCCCATCATATTTCCATATTCGCTGATAGGCAAGGCAAGAATATTTACCAGGTTTAATACCAACATCACAGAACTGATGAAGGATTTCCTCAATAAATTCAAGATTTTCTACAATAAATCCATCAATTTCATGCATTTTTCTTGTTGCTTCTTCATCATATTCAGCACCAAGCGGATTTTCCTCTGTACCAGCAATTTTATGGTCTTGTAAGCCAAGAACCAAAGCCATGAAATCAAATAGATGTGATTCAGGATAAAGTCCATAATTATCAAAACCAACCTTACTGTCATTAAACTTTTGAACTTTCATAAGTTTAATAAACTTGATAATGTCCTCTGTAAAGACCAAACTAATTTTATTACCCATATTTTTACGTTTTTTAAGTCTATTCGTTAACCATTTTCTTAAACTGTCTCATTTTTCCAACAGCAACATTACAGATTTGTCTAACACGTTCACCTCCAAGGTCTAACTTCATACCAATTGTATCAAAACTCTCCTGTATGCAGTTAATGCCATAGTGATGTTCAACAATATATCTTTCTCTTTCATTGAGTTTACCAAGAAAGAAATCCAACTTATGCTTTTTATATTCTTCATCAATATTTTGCTGTATATTATTAGTACTTGTTTTTTCCACATAAAATTGTGACTCCTCTACTGTATCATCATCATCAAGCACACTATATTTTTCATCAATTGAAATGGAGCGACCTAATTCAATGTCTTCAAGATTAGAAATATTGAAATTAAACTTTTTTCTGACTAAATCAGCGATTTCATGTGTAGTTGGGTTGCGCTCATTTTCTGCATAGAAATCCCTAACTACATTTCTAACATAATTATGGATTTTTAATGCGTTTGGTGGAACTACAGGATTTAGTTGCGTAATTAGATAATTGTTAATATAAGCAACAATCCACGACAATGCATATGTTATCAAATGACATTCCTTATCGGCATTATACTTTTCAATTGCTTTAATAAGACCAATGTTTCCTTCACTTACCAAATCACAAAATGTCTCAGGTGTACCCAACTTTTTGGCAATTGATATAACAAAACGTAAATTGCAATTGATAAGTTTTTTCTTTGCTTCTTGGCGTTCCTTTTCTGTTGTACCATTCTTTAATTGCATGAATAACTGATATTCTTCCTCTTCAGAAAGAACAGGATAACGTCTTATTTCGTTGAAATATGTATCAACTACATTATTATCATGATTAACGTAGAAACTTGTTTTACTTCCGCAATCAAATTTATATTTAAAACTCATATTTATATTATTTCTTTTTAAAAATTACAATACTTTTTCTCTCTTCATCACGTGGTGCAGAATCAAAAGATGCCAAACCACTGTCTAACATAATGGATATGAACTGATAGAAGGTCCTTTTTGATTCTTCACGTCTGCTTAATTCACGTCCCTTTAAATTCAATACAACCTTTACCTTATCACCATTCTCGATAAAATCCTTTGCTTTATTTGCCTTAATATTCAAATCATGAACAGAAATATTTGCTGATAATTGTATTTCTTTTAATGTCGTTGTATTCTTTTTTCTTTGTTTTAACTGTTTTTTCAACTCATACAAATATTTTGAATAATCTTCAAGTTTGATTATTGGTGGGTTTATTTTTGAATTGATTTCAATTAAATCAAGTCCTTTTTCTTTCGAAAGTGAAACTGCCTCACTCCATTTTACAACTTTATTGAAATCATTTTCAGATTGTCCGTCTCTATATTCTTTATAAATGAGACGTACTTCGTTATAACCTGTAATTTCCCTATTAATACGTGGTTCTTTAAATGAATTGTTGTTATTTGCCATATTTTAACTAAAAATTAAGAATATCATCATCTTTTTTCTCTTTTTTTGTTGTAAGATAAGAATCAGTTGGTAAAAATGCTTTTTTTCTCATTTCTATTGCGGTTTCTCTTATCTTTTTTAACATTTCTTTATTTCCTTTATATTTTTCTTTATATTTTCTGAAATAAGAATTTTGTAACCTAATTTCTTCTTTTATAGTAATTTGATTATAATCATAAACATATAAATCAAGATTTTTCGTACATTCCTCTATAATGGATAAACACTTATCTCTATCACCACGGCCATCAAATTTTGTACTGCCTAATAAAGTTGACAATACTTTTTTACCACTAAATTCAACATTTGCTGCCTTTAAACATTTTTCTAATGCATCATAATCAATAAAATTGTCTTTTCTCGAAGGATATGTACATATATACATTAAACAAATAATTGGCTTTGTTTCGTCTATTGTAATTCTTTTTCCTAATTTTCTTAAATCACCATATGGTGTTTTATTAATAACCTTTTCAATAATTGGATATTTTACATTCATTTTTCCTTGAAAACTACCCATTAATGTATTATGAGTTGATATACCCATTAAAACAACGTCATAATCCTCAACGTCATAAATTGCTTCTTTTCCCTTTATAATTTTAACCATTACTACGAATTTTCAAAACTTATGCAAAGGTATTATAATTTTTCCATATAAACAAAAATTTTCAGTTAAAAATAGTTAACTGACTAATTCTATTATTTGTTCATAAAAGTTAATATGCATTGGATGGGTTTTTTCTTTCAACACATCAAATGTAAACCAAGCATATTTATCAATCTCTGGACATAAGCCATTGTCAGCCATATTTGAAAAACATTTTTCTGGGTCTATATTCGGATAATATAATCCGAAAGCAACAACAATTTTATGTTTATTTTGTTTGGATGTTCCAAGTGGAATAAGATTTTTTTCTGTTATTCCTTCAAGTTTTAAACCACTTTCTTCTCTAAACTCACGAAGAGCAGTTTCTTCCCAAGTTTCTTCTCCTTCAACACCACCTTTAAGATAAGCCCAATAATCTTTCCATTGCCATCCAACTCCACCAGGATGACCAACAAAAAATTCTACTTCACCTTTACTATTTCTGCGAAAAGGAATTATACCAGCACTATAAATCATAATTTACTTAAACATTTTTGATTTTTTTAATTTATTTAATATTTTTTTATCTTCTTCAGATAATGATGTGGGCATTATTTGTTCGATTTTAATGTACAAATCTCCAACATAACTACCAACCTTAAAACCTTTTCCTTGTAGCCTATATAATTTACCATTTGGTGTACATTCACTAATTTTAATGCTATAAGTTTTACCGTCAAGATGTGTAATATTTAGATTTGTCCCAAGCAAACAATCTATAATAGGTACTTTAACTGTTTTAATAACATCCAATACATTATTTGAACTGATTTCATATTCATTGTCCTTAACAATATTGAATGTAAACCTTAAGTCACCATTGACACCAAGGCCATGTTCGCAACTGTGTCCACCACCTTTGTGTATAAATGATTGCTGTACTACCTCATATATCGATGGTACTTTTATTGTCAATGTTTCTTTTGTTTCAACAACACCACTACCATTACAATGTGGACATTTATCCTTTACAATTTTTCCAATACCGCCACAATGAGGACAAGTTGTTATGTTTTCCATATAACTACCGATATCAATCTGTTGCATTTGGCGAATCTGTCCGGTGCCATTACAGTAAGGGCAGTTTTCTGTTTTACCACTTTTACTTCCGCTTCCCTTACATTTTTCACATTTACGATTTACATTATATGTTATGTCCTTTGTAACATTATTATATATTTCTTTTAAAGTAACGTTAACTTTAAGAACTTTATCTCTACCTTTGAAAACACGTTGGTGTGGTTCGTCATCAAAACCAAAACCATGATGCATTTTCATAAATTGTGCAAAAATATCTTCCGGATTAATATCCATTCCACCAAAATTATCATCAACAGTACCATATGTATCATAACGTTGACGTAAATCTTTATTTGAAAGAACACGATATGCTTCCGAAACCTCTTTGAATTTTTCTTCTGCTTCTTTATTTCCAGGATTTTTGTCCGGATGAAATTTTAACGACAACTTGCGGTAAGCAGATTTGATTTGCTTATCGTCAGCAGTCTTATCAACACCTAAAATATTATAATAGTCTTTATTTTGTGCCATTATTAAATTATTTATTTGCAAATATACGTATTTTTCTTTAAATAGCCAAACATTATGTGTTAAAAAATATTAAAAACACATAATGTTCAGCCTTAAAAATTATACCTCTTCAACATCTTCAACATTTGTTTTGGTTTCTGTCTTCTGATTGTTTCCACTATTGAAAACATCATTAAAATTAGAATTTTTGAAACCAAAACCTTGTTGGCCAAAACCAAACGGATTTGAACCATTCTGTTGACCATTGGTATAAACCCTTGAACCAACACTTGCAAGACGTTGATTAACCTCATTAATCAATTTGTCAGCATTTGCCAAATCACCATCACGAACAGTTTTAAGTTCATTAATTTTGTTTTCAAAATAAGTTTTATCTTCCTCAGTAAGAATGTCCGTCTTATCCTTATAATCTTCGACAAATTTCTCAACTTGATAAACTGTTCCGTCTATCTGATTCTGCTTATCAAGACGCTCTTTTGTTTTTGCATCCTCTGCTGCATGTTCCTCTGCCTCACGTTTAATTCTATCAATTTCATCCTGTGACAAAGTATGTTTATTCTCAATTGTGATATGCTGTTCCTTACCAGTTGCATTATCTGTAGCACTAACCGAAAGAATACCATTAGCATCAATATCAAACTTTACTTTAATTTGAGGAACACCTCTTCTTGCAGGTGCAATACCATCCAAATTGAATAGTCCAATTTGCTTATTATCTTTCGCCATTGGACGTTCACCTTGTAATACATTAATAGTTACTGCTGTCTGATTATCAACTGCTGTACTAAAAATTTGTTCTTTTGAACAAGGAATTGTTGTATTTGATTTAATCAATGTTGTCATAACACCACCCATAGTCTCAATACCAAGACCTAAAGGACATACATCGAGAAGCAGAATTTCACTATTTGTATTACCAGCAAGAACATCCGCTTGTATTGCAGCACCTTCCGCAACTGCAAGGTCGAGATTAGCACTCTTAATCAGTTTGTCACCAAAGTTTTTAACTAATTCATCTTGTACTTTTGGTATACGACAAGAACCACCGACAAGTAAAATACCATCCAAATCACTTGCATTTAAATTAGCCTTTTCAAGTGCTGTTTTGCCACAATTAATTACTTTCTCAATAATTGGTGAAATAATTTGTTCAAACTTGGCTTTTGTAATAGTCATTGTTAAATGTTGTGGAGCATTATCCTTAACACAAATATAAGGAAGATTTAATTCGCTGCTTGAACTGTTGGATAATTCTATCTTTGCTTTCTCAACTGCCTCATATATACGTGACATTGCCATTGAATCACTTGTCAAATCAATTCCGCTTTCCTCTTTATATGTAGCAACCACATAATTAGAAATAAGTTTATCAATATCACTACCACCAAGATAAACATCACCATAAGAAGCAAGAATTTCTACAACATTATCAGATACATCAGCAACCGAAAAATCCAATGTACTCGTTTTGTTATCATTAGGCTCTTTATCCTAATTTCTTTACCTCTCGATAAAGTCCAGACTATCTCTTTAATAGGTTTTTAAAAAACTCTTCAATTTCATTTGGAAAAAGTAAAACATACTTCATACCATTTTTTGTACAATAATTTATAGCGGCTTCTTCTTTTTTCGCCCATTTACCACTTTTAACTTGTTCCTGATGCCATATGTGGTTATCTTTCGTTTCAACCTGTAATTTATATTGTGGTAAACAAAAATCTATTTTATAACTTGATTTTTTGTTATTAAAAATATATTCAACTTCTGCACCATCTGTTATTTTAATATTTTCGTTATCACAACGTTTAATAAAATTCAATTCTAAATTACCTTGATAAGTTAAACCTTCTCTGTATTTTTTTACAGGAAAAACGTGATTATTCAAATAACATTTTTTGCAATCAAAATTATTATGTAAAATACGTTCTTTTATTGGTCTAGTAACACTAAAAATTTTACCACACAGGGGGCACTTCAAAACGATTTTTTTAAACGGATGTTTAACGCCTTCAATCATTACCATTTGTCTGTATTTCTTTGCGTTTACACCATTTTCGTGTTCTAAAAATATAATGTTTTTGTTTTCTATTTCAACACCATCAATTGAATATACATATTTTATAACTTTTTCATATTCTGTATGTGTTAAATTATTTGCATAAAATTCGTTTTTAAACTCTTCATTCTCCTTTTCAAAATCATAAAGACGTTTAATTTTCTTTTTATCTTTTGAAACATACCCCAAACCTCTATGTATATTTTTTATCACTTCACCATGCCATTTTTTTAATTCTTCTGTTTGTGAACATTTGTGACAACTCAATTTTTCTTTTAAGAGAAATTTTTCTAACAATATTGTGTTTAGTGTGCCACAAGAACATTTATAAGTTATTTTAAACTTATTTTTAGATGAATAAGGTTTATCATCCAAAAATAATGTAGGTTTCTCTTTATGGGTTGACGAAAACTTAAACAAGTACGGTTTTATTTCCGCTTTATTGTACAAAATTTCAACATTATTAGTATCTAGTACGCTTACTATACTATTTGAGAGAGTTTTTAAAAGTTCTTCGTTCATTTTATTCATGTCTATTATATTATTTAATAATAAATAGTATGAAATTATCAAACGTTCTACCTATTATCGCCCATTCGTGGAAATTTTTTCTTCAATTTTACTTGGTCAGAATACTTTTTCTAGTCGTTGAACCTTCATCTTATTTCTAAGATGCTTGGCTGCGCTTATTTCGGTCATCCAATCCTTAATCTTTTTACCATCCGATAGTAATTAGGCTATCTGCTACCATGCATGTTACCACCATGTGCGGTAATTAAGGCTCTCTTTTCACATTATTTAATGCGTGGAACTCTCCGCAATTAAGGCGATTTTAATTTTATACTGCATTAAGCAGCACGGAGGCGTGTACTGTCTTCACCACCGAAATCCACAACAAGATATTTACCATCTTTCTTTTTGTCAATATTAGAAGCAAGTAAAGCGGCTGTTGGTTCTGAAATAATACGAAGTACATTCAAACCAGCAAGTTCACCTGCTTGTTTTGTTGCACTTTTTGCAGCATCACTGAAAAATGCAGGAACGGTAATAACAGCATCTGTGACATCACTTCCAAGATAGTCTTCTGCAATTTTTTTCATTTTTGTCAAAATCATTGCAGACAATTCCTCAGGCGAATATTTTCTTCCGTTAACTAAAATACGTGGAAGACCATTGTCATTTACAACATCATACTGTACGTGTTTAATTGCATCTTGTACCTCATCATAAGTTCCACCCATAAACCTCTTTATAAGATTAATAGTTTCCTTTGGTGAAACAACCATTTGTCTCTTTGCTGAATTTCCAATCTTTGGATTACCTTCTTTAAGAGAAATGACGGAAGGTGTTGTATAACTACCTTCCTCATTTGCAATCACACTTGGTTTACCACCTTCAATTACACTTACTTCACTAAGTGTGCTACCAAGGTCAATTCCTATTGCTTTACTCATAATTTCTTTAAATTAAAATAACTTCTTTATATTATTCAATTTATTAGTAAGTTCTTTATTTTTATGAATGAGACTTTCCAAATCGTTATTTTGTTTACAAATATAATCCCTAAGATGTTTAATAGTCTCATTTTTCTTGGCAATTTCTTTAAACAAACGTTCATTTTCTGCCTTCAATTCTCTAATCTCTGTTTCTGTATTAAACTGTTTGTTTTCTTGATTTTCAATTGCCTTATTTTCACCCTGTTTAACTGTAAGACAATTATCATTGATGTCTTTAATTACTTTGCCATCTTTTACCTCTTTTTCCTTATGAAGAATATGTTTACCGTCTTCATACTCATCTTCGATTGCATGGAAATAAGATTTACCATCATTTTCTGCATTGTTTTTCTCTTCAAAATTTTTCATTTTCTCAGCGAACTTTTCCCAATCAATATCACCAAAAAATTCATTAAAAATTGTTTCAAACATAACTTAAACTTTTTTTATTAATTTATTTTCTAATATACTATATGCAAATAACATACCAAATTACATATTTAATATTGCATCATGATAAAATTTCTCATTACGGGCTGTAATTTTGACAGTATCTGACACTTTGTCATATATTTCTTCCATTTTATCTTTTGGCATTGCTGAATTTTCGCACAAATATATTGCACTTTCTTTCAACATTTTTTTCCATTCTTCTGTTTGCAATGTGTGAAATACTTCCAACTCAGACTGTTCAATAATATCACGAATTTCCTTATTAATGTAATTTTGATTATCTTCATTAAGCAAAAATCCAAAGTTGTCATCTGGTGCATCAGTATTAGTGGTAACGCTTGTACTATTTCCCATTCCAAACCTTCTTACCAATCTTGAAGCAAGTTGTGTTGCACGATACAAATCATTTGAAGCACCGCTTGTCATTTGTTCGCCAAATACAACCTTTTCTGCAACATAGCCACCTAAAAGAACTTGTATTTCATTAAGCATATCTTTTTTTGAAATCTTCCTTTTGGAATTATCAATGTCTTCCATCATAAAACCACCGGTATTCGTATCCGTAGTTCTTGAAACAAGTTTTTCTGGTAATTTGTTAAACAACTTGGCGTACATAACAAAATGTCCACTCTCATGCAAAGCACATAATGCTTGTTCCTCATCATTAATGTCACTATCTCTAAGTTTCTTTAATCTTAGTTTAATTTCAAATTTAATATAACTGATAGCAAATCCATATATATCATACAAATTTATAACAATTAAGTTTGTCTCTTCATTAAATGTGTATTGAATTTTGTAAACTCTATCTTTAAGATTATTTTCACAAATATACCTTATAATATTTGGAAACCTACTCTTGACAATTTCGTGTACTGTTGAAAATATTGGTCTTGTCCCATGAGTAGGATAGACACCCTCTTCATATATAATTTTCTTAATTGTATCATCAAATGACAATTCATATCCACTTAATTCAAAAGCCTCTTTCTTATAAGCATTAAGCGATAAATCTATGATATCCTTAAAGTTTTGTTCAGAAAAAGATGGATAAATAACATGAATATTTCCCAAACGAGCAATCTGTTCATTTCTAAATCTTCTCTTTAAGGCATCCTTAATATCAACAATACTTATTTTTTCTGTTATTTTCCTAAATTGGTCAGGTGACATATCAGGATTTACATTGAAACTCATTTCATATGCTTCATCCAAATTACCTATAACAAATATAATACTGTCATTGAACTTTAAGTCATATCCCTTTCTTGCATTTTCATATACCAAAGAAATAAATTCCATCAACTCATCATAATTCATTTTTTCCAACTTATGATAAACTTCTATCTTATCAGAAATTTTACCCGTTGTTGTATCATATAAATCAATTATTTTTTCAAGATAGCATTCTTTAATAAAAAATGGTAAAACAGCCTTTTCATCACTTAAAATATCACCCTTTAATGATTGTTCTTCACCATTTTTAATAATACTTTGTTTTAATATTTTATTTTTGGGCGTTGTTTCATTTATTTTATTTGTATCATATTCAAAATTAAATACTTCACTAAACTTCTGAATATCATATGGTTTAAAATATGACAAACATTCATCAGCATTAATCCAAACTCCATTTTTGATTTCCATTTGGTTCTTTATGCTGATTTTAACCATATACTCTATTACTTTAAGAGGCAATCTAACATTCCAAAACTCACCCCTTTTATGTAATAATCCACTATCCAATAACTCCCAGAATGGTTTTAAACCACTCTTATTATCTCTTTCCTCACCTGTTTTTGGATTAATGGTTGCTGCATATTGGAACTCATCATATACAAACATACGATTGCTCTTTTCATTTGATAATTCTTCTTCTATCTGATTCTCTATCTCCCAAGAAGAACTCTCACTTATGGAAGCAAAATTAAAATACACATAATCTTTTTCGATATCAAGCAACTGTGAAATTCTTTTAACTAAACTTGTTTTGCCAATACCAGACATTCCAAATAGATTGACAACCAACGGTCTAACTTGCAATTGTGGATATATGTACCAAGTACGTACATTATCCATTATTTCATCTATCTGTTTGTCAATGCCAATAAATTCAGTTTTCAAAACACTTATTGCATGGTCAACAACTTTATTTTTGCGTTCTATTTCTTCAGTATCAATTTTCTTATTTAACATATTTACTATTTTTTTTTTTATTAATCTTTACTACTCCCCCAAAAACAATATAAACATGAATTCTTACATTGTTTTGCTTTATCTTCTGAATTAATTAATTCCTGCTTATTACTCGGACAACCACAATTACTTCTTTGTCCCTTGTTGCCAATGAGTTTTATCTTATCTGTTAAACCAAGTATATCAATATCTTTCTGAGATAAACAAGAAACACTCTCAATACCAGGCTCGGCACATGCTTCAATATCAAAATGATATTGTAACCCCAAATCAACAAGTAAGTCATAAATACTTTTCCGAATTTCCAAAGGTGCATGAAATGTATCAAAAGGTAACGCTATATCCTTCTCTTTAAAACGCTTTTTAACATGGTCATACATGTCTAAAACAGAAAACCTAACCCTTTGTATTCCTGTATCATTAAATAGTCTTAATACACCAAGCATACGGTCAATTCCTTCTTCCGTTGGTATTATAGGGTCAATTCTCAATACGCATTGTTCAATAGGAAAGCCTTTTTCCAATAACTGACCGAATTTTTTTCTTGTTATCTCAGCAGACGGGACAAAAGGTTCTAATTCACTTCCACCCCAACCTGTAACAGTAAGGTGAAGTATTATCTTATCTTTGTTTTGCACCAGTTTGTCAATTAAAGCATTAGTCAATCTTTTAGTTATAATAATGTTTGCATCATATAATCTATCAAAAACATCAAGGTTAAAAGAAACCTCAGACGCTTCAGTAATTCCGACCATTTGTGACTTATCAATCTTTTCCATATTTTACATTAAATCTTTTACGTTTACAAATATAATACAAAAAATGCAAACAACAAAATATTGCTTGCATCATTTAGCCATTAAGAATTGAAATTATATTAACATTTTTTGGTTTTATAATAACAGGTATTTTTCCTTTTTTTGAATCAATTAATAAAACCCCAATAATAACATTATCATTTTGTAGTTCACTTTCAATATATCTTTTGAAATCGTTAAGATTTACACCTTCAACTTTATCAAGTATCGCAAATTCAAGATTGTCAATGTTACTGTCATAACCTAATTTACTAAGATTATAAGTGTATCTTTCTTCATCTGCAAAATTATATATTGTAAATAACATATCCTTAAATGGTTTATCAAACATTTGTTTGGTTAAACCGTTAAAACTTTTTAATAACATTTTCTTTTTTTTTTTATCTTCTTATTTTTTATCACCGTTTACTTTCATGTAAAAACAGATAATACCATCCGTTAAGGCTGGTATTCTTAATACATATTGGAACAAAATTATAAACCTAAAAATGAGGGAAAATTATTAAGAGAGACAAACATGTAATAACATGCCGAATCGGAATCGAACCGATAATCTAAAAATTAAAAGGTTTTTGCTTTATCCATTAAGCTATCGAAGTAACTCTTAAACCGCCACTCATGTATATTTTAAAAACCGAAGATTAATAAGAAGTCTAAAACTATAAATGTTTAAGTTGGACTTGAACCAACAATCTTAATTTTACATAAATTACGTCTTTACCATTTTGACTATTAAACGAAGTAAGACTATCTTCCGCTATCGGTTTGTTTGTTTTTATTTATTAAAAATCAGAGAAAAACTTTCAGACAATAATCAAAAACGTACTCTAACCACCTGAGTTAATTATTCAAAAAAGCGAATAATGTAGGACTCGAACCTACGACAACGATGTTACCAGCATAAATTTCGAAGTAAGTCTGAAACCACTACTGATTTCTTTTCATTTGCAAATATAATGCTTATTTTTGAAACTTCCAAATATTTTTGAAGAAAAAATCAAAGAAATATATATTTTTAATAAAAATTAAGAGGAAATCGGCAACGTCAGTTTGTCAAATTCCCTCTCATTAACAATTCACCCTGTATTTCAAGTAATGAACGTAAATGTTTTTTAACATTATTAAAAATTTTCTTCATAAAAATTGTTTTTAAATTAAACTTATTTTTTTTTTTAATCAACCTTATTGACATTATAAGGTATCATTCCTGTTGGCAAAAACGCATTATTTAAAATGGCGTTATGCCATGACTTGCTACAAAATTTTAAAATTTTCTTCATAATATTTATCATCTTTAAAAGTTTAAAAAAGTTATTTTCCTAAATTGTTCAGAAATTTAAAAGTGTAATAAAGACTGCCACATATTGCAACAGTATATACACCCAATAAATACGCTATCTTAATTGTCATAATCATTATCTATTTAACAAATTATTGTCTAACAATTAGACAAAACTGAACTTATTAAGCCAATTTCCTCTTTATCACTTTTTTTTTATTCACTTTTATTATACAACACTAAAGAAAAGGATTTATTCCTGCCTTGATTGCAGGACCATGCATTTCATTAAATCCTTTAACATAAGCACTTAATACTTTCTTTAAAAATTTCTTCATAATGTCTAAATTAAATTATTATTAACACAATTTCTAAACTGTATTTATATAATAAATAGTACCGTGTGCGTACACAAACAAGTTATCACAACTGTTTTTTGCAATTACAAGTAATTTTATGACATATATCAAGAGTATTGTTTTAGCAGACGGGATAGGATTCGAACCCATATCTTCAACATTTGTACTGTTGCATTTTGCCAATTAAACTATCCATCTATTTAAAAAACCTACAAGTTGTCATCTTATAGGCCAAACTTTCACAACGATGAAAGTAAAAAGTGGTTGGTTTACCTTTAGTCTCCACTTAAACCACAGAGAAATTTGAGACTGTCTATGTATTACTTTTTGTCACAGACAACAAATGCCGTTTATAACAACCAAACAACATTCAAAACGTTTCTTTTTAAGGATACAAGAAAATAACCTCACTTTGTTTACAGATAAAGTTACGAAATACATTATCCACGTCTTTCCGTGCTGTCAGACTGTGGACCGTATCGGATTCGAACCGCAAATCTTCCGTGCAAGGGAAGTGTGTTAGCCAATTACACCATACAGCCCATTTAAACGAATATTAAACCATGTACCCCCAGTAGGATTCAAACCTACAACTTTCAGATTAGAAGTCTGATACTCTATTCAGTTGAGTTATGGGGGCATAAACTGTTTTTAGGCATGAAACAATAACCGGTTTTATATTCTCGCCATATTCCTTTAACGAGCAATTCGTATCTTTTCAGTAGTTGCCACCTCTTGATATGTTACCACATCAAGTTGTACCTTTTATATTAAGGTAGGCACTGACCTTTATTTGTTCATCAGTCTTCTGTATGCCTCGTCATAACCCTCCATGAACCCTTTTTTCCATTCATCAAGATTTTCGTTCATGGGTTGTTTCTTTTCAACAAGTTTGCCATTGATAAGTTCTGACCTATCCAATTTTTCATTGACTTTCTTCATGGCTTCAATTCGTTCTTGACCGCCAATTCTTCTAATGAAAGCATCCATATCTAACTTTTTATATTCTCCAACCCTATCATTTACTTCCTTATGAAATTTCTTTTCATCTTCCTTAAATCTTTGCATAACCTCTTCTTCAGTTAAAGATTCACCATTGGTCAATTGCTTTCTATATTCTTCCAAAATACTACCAGCATGTTCCTTGTAATCTTCCAATAAACTACCCATAATATCGAAACGTTTTATTATTTTATTATAGTTGCCCGTGACGGTTACGCTCCGCCCTTATCTGGACCAAAATCAGATGTAATCAAACTAATATACTAACGGGCAATAAGTTATATAAATATGTTATATCAAAACTTACAAAAATTTGTTAAAGTAAATCTGCGGAGAGCAGTGGTCCCGACCCACACACAATTTAACTTGTGCGAACTGTTTAGCAGACAGCCCCTATTCCCAACAGGTTTACTCTCCTTTATATATTTTTGCGGAAGTGTGAGAGCACGATTCCCATGCGCTTGTTACACGCACCAACGGTTTTCCCTGCCACTCTATGTTACCATAGCCAAACAATTTCAATAATAAGCCGAATTTACTTCGGGTTCACATATACATATGTGGGCTTCCCCAGGTTGCAACAACTTAGCATTTCTTACCTTTTGATGGGTACAACCACGTCTTGCGACCCTATTATATTAATTGTTTGTTGTGGTCTGGACTGTCTTAGTACCATATTGAAATTCTTGCAAGTAATATTCAAATAGACCCTATTCACTATGACATTTCAAGAGATTGTAATACTGACGTAAAATACGACTACTTCCCACGAATAACGTGCTTTCGATACACGTCTAATCAGTATCCTACTATTTTCATATAATTTCAAGTTAGGTATCTCCCGTTCAGCCTCTACACGATTATAAGGAATAATGTCAGGTATGAAAACAATTTCTTCCCACAGATTATTCAATATATTATCTTATTCCTTATTTTCGCTCGGTATAGTCCTTACACATTATTGGTTAGTGCTACAAATTATTATGGGATTCTAACCCACAAACCGCCATTACCTCATCCATGAACACCATCTTAGGATTCGACTTTGCATTTCTGCTTTCAGATACCTTACATTTAGGTGTATTTAGTATCATCAATAATTTGTAATAAAGGATTTCCACCGAATTTAGGAGATTCTACATAGGGATTTCTCGCCTATGCACTCGATATAATGTTACAAGACCGCGCTAGTATACCACACTAGTTACACTTCCTTGTACGGGAATTTATTTAATTGTTTCTCCAAAGTTTATCCCGAAACTACTCTCTGGATATTTGGGTGCGACCCAACCTCCGTATTTGTATACTAAACGAGACTAAAATGAAATTCTTGCAAGTAATAAATATATGCTACTCACACTCTTCAAAGCGTTACCAATTACTAGGTGTATCCTCTCTCACATATATCCATAATTTCAACTCAGTCTCTACACGATTATAAGAATCATCTGACCGTTAAGCAGATTGTATTCAGTGTTCCATAAAGGAGGAATAGAATTCTTATTTTCACTCAGTATATAATATGTATCGTTATTTCTCTAACTTATAAAAATTGAAAGGTCAACCGTATTCCCTTTCATGTACCGATAAGTTTTTCATTGTGTTCAAGGCACACAACTGCACACCACGAGGACGGTATTTCAACTTAAACCTCAGTCAGACGGAAATAAATAGCATATAGATAGGACGTTTTTTAGGACTTTCACCTATAGTTTTACACTTTTCAGATTTCGCTGAAACATCACCATTGATTCAAGGTGTGAACCCTGTGCAGAATTGTTAAACGGTAATTATTGTTTTACGGCTACTGCATTTTGCCAACCTATCATTCTCGGGTTAAACGTTTTTGTATATACTATTGTTTTAAAGAGGGTGACGTGTTGGATTCGAACCAACGTAAACAAGTGCCACAAACTTGCGCTTAAGCCACTCAGCCAACGTCACCATATTATTAGATATGTGTACCCACTGGGAATCGAACCCAGGTCACGTGATTAAAAGTCACGGGCTTTACCCCTAAGCTATGAGTACAAAAAAGCGGTCTATGGGGGAATCGAACCCCCATCCTCTGATAGACAGTCAGATATCGTAGCCGTTGGACCAATAGACCATTTGTTGAGGTGATAGGACTTGAACCTACGTGTGACCAACTACACTTTCTACTCCTTATCAGGGAGAGGTGATACACCTCAATTTTTATATCTCCAAATGAAACCACCAGCGGTTTTTCTCTTAAAACTAAGACATTTGTCAATGGTTGTTATTCCAAGTGTTTCACTTGCATCTGTTATACTACCCCATTCTTTAATTTTTTGCATATTTAAATCATATTGTATTATTTCTTTGCTATGAATTGTATTAGTAGCATATTTTTCTTTGAATGTTTCATATAGGTCATAATCTTGTAAATATTTCCTAATTGTTGGTCTTGTTGTTTTTAATTTATTCGCCAATTCTGAAATAGATGTACAATTTATTATTTCCTTTTCTAACATTTCCTTTGTCACTGACATTTGTTTATTACGTAGAAATTCATTATAGTGTTCTCTACAACAAAATCTTTTATTCTTTTTGTTACTTCTGAATTCTTTACCACAATAATCACATTTACAAATGTATAAAACACGTTTTTTTGGTTTAACTGCTTTTGTGCTATTTTTATTTCTAAAATTATCGGTTTGTGAATGACAATTGGGGCAAAGAATTTGTAAATTTTCCAATCTATTATCATAATGATTGCCATTAATGTGATGAAGTTCTAAAACAAGTTCTTTACCTTCCCAAACACCTTCGTTACCACATTTTTCACATTTCCATTGTTTTAAACCTTCTTTAACAAGTCTATATTTTAATGTATCACTTTTAAAATTAGTGTTTTCTTTTAAAATATTTTCTAATTTGTTATATGCAGCATAATCGGTATTACCCATACCTTTATTCCAAGTTTGTCCTCTGAAATGAGAAGTATCTATGTTGTATTCTTCAACATATTTTTTTATTGTTTTAAAATTACTACCAACATCCCTTAAACCAATCTTTCTTAATGCCTCCGCAAAACTATAAGATTCACTTACAATCTGTTCTAATTTATCTTTTTGATAATATTCCTTCATTTCTATATTTGTTAAAAAATTACTTTCATATATAAATATAGAAAAAACTTAAAAAATTATCAAATATTACCATTTCATCATTAGTCCCCCTACCCAGACTCGAACTGGGAAGCCCATTACTGAGCACCACATTTTAAGTGTGACGAGTTTACCAGATTTCTCCATAGGGGGTTTCTTTTTGAGCCGATAGGCAGAATCGAACTGCCATCTGATGATTGGACTATATGCAACTATCACTGTTGCTGTAAAAATACATTGTTATTCAAATATAGTCTTGTGTTTTATTCAGTTCTCTCTGATATACAAGTCAACTGTAATAACCATTATACTATATCGGCAAATTTATCTTGTGGGAAGGGGTGGAATCGAACCACCATAGCCAGATTTTCAGTCTGGTGCGTTGACCAACTTTGCTACCTTCCCAATTGTACGTTTTGATAAGGAGAACGTACAAACTCATCTCGGATTGTATATAATGTCCTTATTGAAATTCTTGCAAGATTACCCTTGGCAGTGTTCCAATACACGTTATTATTCCGGACTGACTCTGACCTTAACCGAACCAAAGATAAATTTCAACTTGAACACCCTTCCAAATCCCTTTATCTATTTTTTTTTTTCTATGAGTTCCCTATTGGAGTTGAACCAATCTAAACGATTTTGCAGACCGCTACCTAACCGCTCGGTCAAGGAAACAAAAAATGTCTGCTACAAACGATAGACGTATGTCTCACAGACTATGATGGTCAGCCGAAGCCTTATTAAGTGTTGCGCACCACACCACCAAGACTTTAATTATTGTGTACTCCCTGGGAGACTCGAACTCCATCATTTCTGCCGTGAAAGGGCAACGTCCTAACCTATTAGACGAAGGGAGCATATAAATTTTTATGTGGGAGTGGAGGGATTCGAACCCCCTAAACCGAAAGGCAACGGATTTGCTACACAAAACAGATTCGAACTATTGTTTGCAAGTTTTTAACTTACTCCGGGTTTCACCCCTACGTCTTTGACCACTCGACCATTGTGTAGTTTGATTTAACAGTTTACTCTGTATACAGTCCGTCCCAACTCACCATCGTTGGCGCACTCCCAAAAGATGCTTGTGTGAGTCCAAAATCACCTTGCCGTTATCTACTAATATTATATTACATTATATATAAAATTGAGCAGGTGAACAGAATCGAACTGTCATCCTCTGCTTGGAAGGCAGACGCACTAGCCATTGTGCTACACCTGCAAAAAATCAGAGAAAAACATTCAGACTATAATCTAATACTATAAAAACCCATTCTTTATCATTCGAAGTAAGTCTGAAACCACTACTGATATGCTGTAAAAAATAACAGAGGACATCTAAAAAAACTGAAGACTTTTATAAATTCTTTTTGCCAAGAACTGCGTATACCATTTCGCCAAATTTCTGATTTTATGGTAGAAATTATCGGATTCGAACCGATATTATATTCGAAGTAAGTTTTTTTACCACTACTGTTATATTCTTTTAGTGGGGGGAGTAGGATTTGCACCTACGACTTACTGCTTATGAGACAGTCACGCTACTACTGCGTCATCCCCCCTTATTATATAAAAACCGAAGAATAATAAGAAGTCTAATTTTAAAGATAAATGTGGGACTCGAACCCACGATTTTAAGTACCCAAAAAACTTACGTATTAACCACTATACAAATTCATCGAAGTAAGACTATCTTCCGCTATCGGTTTTATTTTTTTAGACATAAAAAGGAAATCCATTACATTCCACTATCCTGTACAACTGTCAATCAAGCGTTGCCTACAGTAACTTCTTCTGTTTATCTAAAAGTTGAAATTCTTGTACAAGTGGGGATGAAAAGGATGGGTAAATTTATCAAGTCCGTAATTCCCAATTCCAACTTGAACAATGACAGATGTTTCCTTTATGGATTTTTTTATTAAATGAGTAAGTAAATTTACGAGCCACGGACTGTTGAGGATTTACAGAAAAAAAACACACCTCATCTGTTGCGTTACCTCTTATGATACCTCACGGTAATCAACACGTTTCAACAAGCTGACGGTCACATTTAGTGCCGATGACTACGTTTCACACAATTGACTAGTATAATGTAAAACTTACCTTGTTCACTACTAAGTGGTCTGTACTTACTCAAAAAGCCAAAAATAAGTTTCCGTTACGCAAATTTCTCCATCTTGCTTGATGGGCTGTTGTGTTCATCCTTATTCATTTTATGGCTTTTATAAGCGGGGAAGGGGAATTACGATATCCCGACCTACTGATTAACAGTCAGTTGCTCTGCCTCTGAGCTACTTCCCCATTGTTTAAAACAAACAATGGAATTCTAATTTTACTGAACTAAATCCGTACACCAATTTAAAATTCTTGCATTATATCAACGTATAGTTTTATGCTACCCATCTAATGATGTCGTTGAAGTCTAAAAACTCTTGGTAACGGATTGTGGTTTTTCACCTAACCTCTCCAATATCTGTTTAAAATGTATTGTTGCTACATCTGTCATAGAGCAATTAACTTTTTTAAAAGTGCAGATTCTCACTGCTTTTCTCTTTCACAGTCACCATCACGTTGCTTTACGTATCACACTGACCTCAATCACGTGTTTGCCACTATAAGGTCTTTCAACTGTCAATTCAGTATGCCCATTGAGTTCTCAGGATTCTTCATCGCTTAATTCAAACTCACCTCACAACAACACGAAATAAGACTTCCTAACAACGCTCCTATGGAATTACCCAATGGTCTGTCACCTTCAAGCTTTCTCTTGGTAAAATCCAAGGCTTGGGATAAGGTTCAAGGTTTTTGGTTTGAAGTCTTCCTACTATAAACCTTTTTTCGGATTTCTCTGAGACCATTGTTATCACAACAAAATCTCAGAGAATTATGCCTTAATTTATATAATTTTGTTCCAATATGTCAAAGAACGTTTCGAAAGAACTTACATTCAATAATGTTGCCATTAAATCATTGTCTTTCTGATTTCGTTTGCAAAGGTAATACATATTTTTGGAAAAACCAAATTTTTTATGTTAAAAAACCTTAATGCAAGTTATTTTGTCGGAATTGTGTGACTCGAACACACGACCACTGCATCGCAGTATAAATGATAATCGCAATCATTTTTATCCTTAAATAAAGGATTAGAATTATCTAAATATATTCTATATACTGTTTCATTTTTTTCGGTCTTTTGTTGACCGTATCCAAATGCAGCATTCTAACCTACTGAACTAAATTCCGATTTTTTTTTTTCAAAGAACTCTTTATCATTTCTGATTTCGTTTGCAAAGATAAGTCATTTTTTTGAAACCACCAAATTTTTCATCAACTTTTTTCATTTCTCATTTGTTTTTTAACGTTTCTTTACGTTTTTATACAAAAAGAAAACCTTGATTTCAACTTTTTGTGGGAGTTTCTTTCAAGGCTTTCAGGGAAATATATATTGAGTTTAAAACTGATTGTCTATGCTATCATCCTAAGTTTTGTTTTATTTCTCTTATATACCTTTTTTATTTCTCCACTATTTGCATCATTATAGCAAAAATGTTTTGGTTCTGATTGCAATGTACATGGTAAACATTGGGGAACTAACTGTTCTGTTCCTCTGCTAATAAAACCATATGTATTATCAAAACTAAACATTCTTTAATATTATTTGTTGAAATCAATTATCGTATTATAAATATATAGCAATTTTCAAAAAGTTTCAAATTTTACGAAAATTTTTACTCATCACCATTAAGAAAAGCCATTATTTATTAACTCTTATATACCTTATTTATTAGGCCTACTATCAACTACCTCAGAAAATTCATCCTTGGTTAAATACCAAAAAGAGTCTTATTTTTTTACGTTGTCAAATTATATAATGTTTTCCTAACTGATTCTTTTATCAACGTTCTGAATTCAGATTCAGTCAACCTTAATGTTCTTTGCTTAGTTTCATTCAAATTATGTAGTTGCCCCTTAGTATCAATCATAAAGGCTCTACCATTTAGTTCAACTCTGGCAAAACCATTATCGAAATCGTCACAACAGTCAAACCATTCATCACCTTTCCACAATAATTCTCCACGAGTGTTGATGAAATTCCATTTTCTACCATTTCGTGTAACTTTGGCAAAACCATTATCGAAATCGTCACACCAGGCAAACCATTCATTACATAATAATTCTCCACGAGTGTTGATGAAATTCCATTTTCTATTTAGTTTAACTTGGGCAAAACCTTCGCAGAAGTCACCCCAACCATCAAACCACTTGTCACCTTTCCACAATAATTCTCCGTGAGTGTTGATGAAATTACTTTTACCAGTTAGTTTAACTGCGGCAAAACCTTCACAGAAGTCACCGCAATAATCAAATACATCATTAGGTTCTTCTCCATTTGCAAGCCGCCTCATACAATTATCAAGCAAATCCTTCCATTTGTTATTTGGCTTGAATGTTTGGTAAAAGTTCATTCCAATAACTTCACTAATCTGTTTTGGATTCATTATTGAGTCATTACCACCATTACCATGATTCCATCTGCATGTACAAGTATTCAACCTGCCATTTTCATCAACTGATACCGCAATCATTGATAACCCATAATTATCCAATGGGCAATTCTCACCTTTGACTGCTTTTTCATTTTCAAAACCATTCCTTAAACAAAAATAAAATTGCCCAATGCCATCATTTGTATATGAATCAAACATATTTCCATCATGTGTAACACACCATGAAGTGTATTGTCCATATTGTTGCGCTTGTTCAAAAGAATCAATTCTGACAATATTATACTGACTTTTTCCTTCAAAGTTCATTGCATCAATCTCAGTTTTATTTTTCTCAAAATCATCTGAAACTGCTTTGGCGAATCTTTGAATTAAATCTTGAGCAGACATACCATTGAGGTTTCTGTCATATTCATTAATGTGAGCGTCTGAAGAAACATATTCAAGAGTTGTATTCAATTGACTAATTGTCATTTGGTCTGTAATCTGTCTATCAAGGAACATTCTTGTTACACCAAGAATGAACTTTGCGGCATTAGGATTACGAAGAATTGGCAAATCATTTCTCAGTGTTATTCTCACGAATTCATCAGCCTCTTCTCTTGAACATCCTGTACGTTGCATATACAGTTTCTTTGCCGCATCAATTGATTTGGATTCTTGTGATTCAGTCAAGATATTGCGTAGATGTTTGTGTATTGTTTCGGAAATAATTTGATTAATCCTTGTGTATGATTTCTTATAAGGTTTAGTCTTCATAGTATCATTATGGTAATTTGCGGAATTATTGAATACTTTTTCGCATGTACGTAGTTTCCTTGTTTTTAACGTAACTTGTTAAGGTATAATGTGTTATCTTTTAATGTTTCTTTACTTCATTTACGAAAATTTTTACTCATCACCATCAGAAAAGCCTTTATTCATTAACTCTTCATACAGACCTTCAAGATTTTGGTCAACACTAAGGCTTGGGTCAACCTCTATTGATACACCCATACAAGACATTGTATTTGTATTTGGGTCATATGTTACATCATCATATTGCCATTCACCTTCTGAATTTTTCATTTCAAAGCCCCAAAGAGGTCTATTATAATTTTGTCTGGCTGTATTATAGTCTTTTTCAAAATCTTCTTTTAAAACTCTTTTTACTGATTCGGAAATCATATTTCTCAGTTCGCTTTCTGTCAATCTAATTGTTCTCTTCATAATTAAAAAAATAGTATTTATTCTATTTTATAAATAGTTAACTTTTGTGAAAAAAGTGCTTCTATGTACAATAATTAAGCCACATTTCAAGTTCTTTTGAAGAAAATGTATAATAACCGCCATTTTTATATTTACCAACGGCCTTGATATATTCGACAAAATCGTTTGAAAGGTTAAATCTGATTTTTTCCATGACCTTAGTTCCAATGTCTCTATTGTATAATGGTATATAATAACCGCTATATACACCTGTTTGTTCTTCTCCTACGATAAAATATAACTTTATGTCATCACTGTTTCGTATAAGATTATTAATGGCTACTTTATTGTATTTAACATCATTTAATGCTTGTGTCCTGCCATATAAGTACCAAGATGGATTTTCAATGTCAACCTCCATTTCTATGGCTTTATTTCTCATAAAATCAACCAAATTATTATCAATATCCATCAAACTCAAAGGTTTTCCGTTTTCATCATAAGGATAAAAGAAATAATGTGTTTCACCATTCGATGCTTTATAAACAGTTATAATGTTTTTATCTTCTTTATTTGGATAATCGTCAATAATAAAGAACTTGTCATTCAATGTTGCAAAACCGTTCTTAACCCTTATTCTGTTTTTATCTTTCTTATCAATATTCTCAATATCTGAAAGCATTTTCAATGTGTTTCTATCTGTAAGATATATTTTTCCGTTTACCATACAGTCTTCAAGATTTTCCATCGTCTGCACAAAGTTTAAACCAGTTTCAGACGTATTTCTATAACAAACAAACATATTATTCGTTTTCGGTGTCTTGGATAACAGTGTTATACAAGTATATGTGTTAATCCCCTCAAAAACCTTATAATGTCCATATTGATATATTTCAAGCAATGTCTTGCTTTCCTTAAGATAATTTCTGAAATTGGTTCCTGCTGTACTTGTAAGCCAACTATTTGGTGTAATATATGCAAGTTTTCCATTTTCATTAAGCATATTTATTCCTATTTCAAAGAAAACAAGATACATATCCGTCATTCCACCATTGGCAAATTTATATTGTTTTACATATTTTCTTTTTTCTTCTGGAATATCGTGAATATTACAATATGGTGGATTACCAATAACATAATCCATTTTATTATCAAAATAATTAACAAACATTGCATCATCACAAACAATATCCCAGTCGACTGAACCCAATGAATACTCTTCCACTATTTTGTCCAATGTATTTAGTGTTTTCCTAACTAATTTTGCATCAATCTCAATACCATGTATGTATGTTTCAAGTTCCTTGATTGTTTCCTTTTTCGGTAAGCCACACATAATACACACATTGATATATGTTCTGACAACCTTTTTCAATATTGCACCGTTGCCACAACTATTATCAATTATATGCTTCTTTCTTATTTTGTTTCCTTTATATTCCAATTCTTCAAAAATTGTATCAACAACATGTTCGGGTGTAAAAACTTGTTCATTATGCATTATCCTAAAATTTGTTCGTGTTTATATTGCTCTGTATATTCATAGCCATTGTGACATACCGTAACTCTCATCTTCCAATATCTCCCCAATTTATCCTTGAAGAACTCCTCAACTTTCTTTTCTGTCTCAACTATGTCTAATTCTTCTCAATCTTGGTTGCACAGTTAATGTTAATCTTCTTAATTTTATTGGTCTTTTCCATCATTTATAATTGTTGTTTCAACGTATTTGACAACTCTCTTGTATTCCCTGCCAGATATCTCGCTATCCTTATAAGCTTTGGCAATCAATTCTTCTCCTGTACCATAGAAACATCCGACACTCCACATATTGTTGCTTCTTGTCCAAGTGAAACATCTTCCACTGCTCCACCAATTTTTAAAAAAAATGTAATCTGAAATACTTGAAATATCTGCATCACCTTTGATATGTACATTACCAAATACCTCTGCATTTCCATAGACCCTTACATTATCATATATCTCTGCATCTCCAAAGGCCATTGCATTTCCATAGACCATTGCATTTCCATAGACCATTGCATTTTTAAAGACCATTGCATTTCCATAGACCATTGCATTTCCATAGACCTTTGCATCTCCACAGACCTTTGCATTTCCATAGACCCTTGCATTTCCATAGACCTTTGCATCTCCTATAACCCATGCATTTTCACAGACCTTTGTATTTCCATAGACCTGTGCATTATCACAGACCTTTGTATTTCCATAGACCATTGCATTTCCATAGACCATTGCATTTTTAAAGACCATTGCA